>Ga0126307_10000506_pt1 | contig 25192 bp, 25 predicted proteins | sample Plot28_FD_89955 | JGI IMG/M metagenome (GOLD analysis project Ga0126307, IMG submission 89955) | Serpentine soil microbial communities from UC McLaughlin Reserve, CA, USA - Plot28 | ecosystem: Environmental > Terrestrial > Soil > Grasslands | place: USA: UC McLaughlin Reserve, Lake County... | reverse complement strand
CGCGGCGTCGTTCATCCTTGCGACGCGCCCGAAGACGAAGGCCCGGCAACAGACGATCCCCTTCGAGTCGGGCGTCTCGTTGGGCCCGCCGAAGCAGCAGCGCTTCACCATCAGCTTCTACCTGACGGCGATGCTCTTCATCGTCTTCGACATCGAGATCGTCTTCCTCTACCCGGTCGCGCTTTGGCTGGACGCGCTCGGGAGCTTCGCGCTCGCCGAGTTCGGCTTCTTCATCGCGATCCTCGCGGTCGCCTACGTCTACGTCTGGAAGAAGGGGGCGCTGGATTGGCGGACGTAGGACGGAAAAAGCGCCTCGCCGACTACGGCCTCCATTCGGAACGCACCCTCATGCGCAAAAAGGGCCCGGGCGTCTTCGAGCACGAGCTCGGCGATCTCGAGTCCAAGCTCGGGCTCACCACGGTAGAGAAGGCGGTCGCCTGGGCGCAGGGGCACTCGATCTGGCCGGACACGTTCGGCCTCGCCTGCTGCGCAATGGAGATGATCGCGATCGTCGGCTCGCGCTACGACGTCGCCCGCTTCGGCGCCGAGGTGTTCCGCTCCTCGCCGCGCCAGGCCGACCTGATGATCGTCTCGGGCCGCGTCTCCCACAAGATGGCCGCACCGCTCCGACAGATCTACGATCAGATGCTTGAGCCGAAGTGGGTGATCGCCATGGGCGCCTGCGCCAGCTCCGGCGGCATGTTCTCGAACTACGCGGTCCTTCAGGGCGTGGACAAGGTCGTGCCCGTCGACGTGCACGTGCCCGGCTGCCCACCGCGGCCCGAGGCGCTCCTCGAGGGCATCGTCCGGCTGCAGGAGAAGATCCTCGCCGGCGTCCCGCCCGCATACGAGATCCGCGGAGTAGCGCAGTGAACTTCGCCGACCTCCCCGGGTTCGCGTCGACAACCGAAGAGCGCGGTGAGACGACCGTGGTCGTGGAGACGGCGCGGCTGCGCGACGCGGCAGAGTTTTTGCGAGACCAGCGCGGCTTCAACTTTCTCTCCGACATCGCCGCGGCCGACTACCTCGGCTGGAACGAGCGCACGGTGGCCGGCTACTGGGGCCATCGCGGCGGGCGCGACATCAACCGGCCCGGCTCCTGGGGGCTTGCGAAGAAGCCCGAGCCGAAGGCGAAGCGCTTCTCGGTCTCGTACCACCTCATCGCCGTCGTCTCGGGCGCCCGCGGTGCGCCACGCGTCCGCCTCCAGATCTGGTGCGACGACGGAGAGCCCGTTCCCAGCGTCGTCTCGGTCTGGCCGACCGCCGACTGGCACGAGCGCGAGGCGTACGACCTCATGGGGATCGAGTTCGACGGCCACCCGAACCTCACGCGGATCCTCATGGACGACGACTGGGAGGGCCACCCCCTCCGCAAGGACTACCCGATCGGCGGCGAGCCGGTCCGGTTCTCGGGAGCCGAGTAAGTGACCACCGCCGCACGCCGGCAGGCACCGATCTACACCGGGACCCGCATCCCGAGCCCCATCCCGTCGGTCCTCAGGGTCGACCCGGCCCTCCGCGAGGACGACGACATCCTCGAGGTCAACTTCGGGCCGAACCACCCCTCCACGCACGGCGTCCTCCGCCTGATCGTCGAGCTGAACGGCGAGCGCGTCGAGGGCGTCGAGGCCGTCATCGGCTACCTCCACACCGGCTTCGAGAAGAACATGGAGCAGAAGACGTGGTGGAAGGCGATCACCTACCCGGAGCGGATCGACTATCTCTCCTTTCAGATCAACGAGCTCGCCTTCGTTCTCGCGATCGAGAAGCTCCTCGGCGTCGAGCCGCCACCCAAGGCCACGTGGATGCGCATGCTGCTGAGCGAGCTCTCGCGGATCCACTCGCACCTCATCTGGCTCGGCACCGGCGCGCTCGAGCTCGGGGCGATCTCGCTCCTCTGGTACTGCTTTCGCGAGCGCGACGCCGTCCTGGACCTCTTCGAGCTCGTCACCGGCGTTCGCATGCACACGCGCTACTTCCAGGCCGGCGGGCTCGCCGAGGACATCCCGCCCGGCTTCTTCATGGAGTGCCGGAAGTTCGCGGACATGTTCCCGGGCCGCGTCGACGAGTACGAAGCGCTCCTCGACCGGCAGGCGATCTGGCTCGAGCGGACGAAGGGCATCGGCCTCCTCTCCGCGGAGGACGCGATCGCGCTCGGCCAGTCCGGCCCCGTGCTGCGCGCCTCGGGAGTCGACTGGGACCTGCGGAGAGTCCAGCCCTACCTCGCCTACGACCAGGTCGATTTCGACGTACCCGTCTATTTCAACGGAGACGTGTACGACCGGTACAAGGTGCGCATGGACGAGATGCGCGAGTCGACGCGCATCGTCCAGCAGTGCCTCGACGGCATGCCCGAAGGGCCGTGGATCCTGGACGACCGCAAAATCGTCCTGCCTCCCCGCCACGAGCTGCACACGTCCATGGAGAGCCTCATCCACCACTTCAAGCTGGTGACCGAAGGCTACCGCGTGCCCGCGGGCGAGGTGTACGTGGCCCTCGAGTCCGCCCGGGGCGAGCTCGGGTGCTACGTCGTCTCCGACGGTGGATCGAAGCCCTGGCGCGTGAAGTTCCGCGCCCCCTCCTTCGTCGCCCTCGAGGCGACGGCGACCACCGTCGCCGGCTCGCTCGTCGCGGACCTGATCGCGATCCTCGGCTCCCTCGACACGGTCATGGGGGACTGCGACCGCTGATGGCCCAGGCCGACGCCCTCTACGACGAGATCCAAACAATCGCGGCGCGATATCCGCAGCGGCTCTCGGCGGTCATGCCCGCGCTCAGGCTCGCGCAGGAGCGCTACGGGTGGCTGCCCCCGGATGCGTTCCGCGAGGTCGGCGAGGCGCTCGACCTCACACCCGCCTACTGCAAGGCGGTCGCGAGCTTCTACGACATGTTCCACCTCGAGCCCGTCGGCCGGCACATGATCGAGGTCTGCACCAACGTCTCCTGCGCGCTCGTCGGGGCACAGCAGGTGCTCGAGGCCTTCGAGGGGGAGCTCGGCGTCGAGGCCGGCGAGACGACCGAGGACGGCGAGTTCACGCTCCGCACGATCGAGTGCGCGGGCGGCTGCGGCTGGGGCACCGTCGTCTCGGTCGACCACCGCTACCGCGAGCCGGTCAAGCCAGACGACGTGCCCGCCATCGTCGAGGAGCTCCGCAATGGCTCCGAGTGAGCAGGCGCTGATGAAGCTCCTCTTCGCGGACGCGGAGGGGCGCGATCTTACCAGGCTCGCCGAGTACGAGCAGGTCGGCGGCTACGAGTCCCTCAAGAAGGCCCTGAAGATGAAGCGCCAGGCCGTCCTCGACGAGCTCCTTGCCGCAGACGTTCGCGGGCGCGGCGGTGCCGGCTTCCCCATGGGCCGCAAGGCGAGCTTCCTCCCCAAGCCGGAGGACAGCACCAAGCCGATCTACCTGGTCTCGAACGCGGACGAGTCCGAGCCGGGCACCTTCAAGGACCGCGAGATCATGGCCCGGATCCCGCACATGTTCATCGAAGGGGTCGTGATCGCTTCACGCGTGATCGGGGCGAACACGGCCTTCATCTACATCCGCGGCGAGTATCTGACCGAGTTCGAGATCCTGCGCGACGCCCTCGAGGAGGCTCGGAACGCCGGCCTGGTCGGGCCGAACGTCCTCGGTTCCGGCTGGGACCTCACCGTGGTCGTCCACCGCGGCGCCGGCGCGTACATCTGCGGCGAGGAGACCGCGCTCCTCGAATCCCTCGAGGGAAAGCGCGGCCAGCCCCGCTCAAAGCCCCCGTTCCCGGCGATCTCGGGCGTCTACGCCTCGCCGACCCTCATCAACAACGTCGAGACGCTCGCCACGGTGCCGAAAATCCTCGAGATCGGCGGCGCCGAGTATGCCAAGCTCGGCGTCGAGCACTCGACGGGCACACGCGTCTTCTCGCTCTCGGGCAACGTGGCCAACGGCGGCAACTACGAAGTCGAGCTCGGCACGAGCCTGCGGGAGCTCGTCTACGACATCGGCGGCGGGATACCGGACGGGCGGGAGCTGAAGGCGATCATCCCCGGCGGCTCGTCGGTGCCTGTCCTGACCGCCGACGAGGTTGACACGGCGCTCGACTTCGACTCGATGGCGGCGCGCGGCACGATGCTCGGCTCGGGCGCAGTCATCGTCATGGACGACCGCTGCTGCATGGTGCAGCTGGGCCTGCGGGTCGCGCAGTTCTACATGCATGAGTCTTGTGGGAAGTGCACGCCCTGCCGCGAAGGGACGCGCTGGATGGTCTCGATCCTCCGGAAGATCGAGGACGGCGAGGCGTCGCAGGGCGAGCTCGACCTCCTCCTGAACGTCTGCGACCGGATCCTCGGCAACTGCCTGTGCCCGCTCGGCGACGCGGCCGCGATGCCGGTGGCGAGCTATGTCGCGAAGTTCCGCGACGAGTACCAGCGCCACATCGACGAGGGCGGGTGCCCGTTCCACGGCGACTCCACGCTCGACCATGTCATGGCGCCGGTCGACCAGCACCACGCGCGCATTCGCGCCGAGATCGAGGTGCCGGCGTGAGCACCCCCGAGATCGTCACCGTCACCGTCGACGGCCGCGAGATCCAGGTCCCGAAGGGCCTGGGGATGATCGAGACCGCGCTCGAGGCGGGGATCGAGATCCCGGTGTTCTGCTACGAGCCGAGGCTCGGCGCGCCGGTCGGCGCCTGCCGCATGTGCCTCTGCGAGGTCGAGGGCATGCCGAAGCTCCAGGCGGCCTGCACGATGACGGCGCAGGACGGCCTCGTCCTCTCGACCGCCCAGACGAGCGCGAAGGCCGCCGAGGGCCAGAACGCCGTCCTCGAGTTCATCCTCCTGAACCACCCGCTCGACTGCCCGGACTGCGACAAGGGGGGCGAGTGCCCGCTGCAGGACCTCACGTTTCGCTGGGGACCGGGGGCGACCCGCATGCGCTTCGAAAAGCGGACATTCGACAAGCCGATCCCAGTCTCGCCGCTCATCGCGCTCGACCGCGAGCGCTGCATCCTCTGCTACCGCTGCACCCGCTTCTCCGAGACCGTTGCCGAAGACGGACAGCTCGTGGCGATCAACCGCGGCGCAGGCTCCATCATCACCACCTTCGAGGACGAGCCCTACCGCGCGCACTTCTCCGGCAACGTCCTCGAGCTCTGCCCGGTCGGCGCGCTCACCTCGACGACCTATCGGTTCCGCGCGCGGCCCTGGGAGATCCAGAACGTCCCCACGGTCTGCGGCCTCTGCCCGGTCGGGTGCAACACCTGGGCCACGACCCGCGAAGGCAAGGTGGCGCGCATCCTCTCCAGAAACCACGCCGAGGTGGACGAGGGTTGGCTCTGCGACAAGGGCCGCTTCGCCTACGCGCACCTCACGGCCGAGGACCGGATCTCGGTCCCGCGGCGCCGGGTACGCCGACGGGGCTTCGAGCCGCTCTCCTGGGAAGGCGCACTCGACGAGGCGGAGCGCAGCCTAAAGGAGGCCGGCGGCCCGGTGGTCGTCGCATTCTCCGGCGGCGAGACCGTCGAGACGGCGAGGGCGATAGCCCGGCTCGTGAAAGAAGGTCTCGGTGGAGGCAGCGCGCTTCTCCCGGACACCTTCCATCCGGCCCTCGACCGCTTCCGCGCGCCGATCTCGGCGATTCGCGACGCGGACGTCTGCCTGGTCTTCGGAGACGAGCCGGTCGTCGAGCGGGCCCCGGTTCTCGACCTCTGGCTCCGGGCAGCCCGCCGTGGCGGCGCCGAGGTCATCACGCTGAACCCGGCGGGCTCCGCCGCGCTCAAGCCCGGAAGCGCCGCCTGGGCGGCCGCCCAGCTGCAGGCCGAAAGCCCGGCCGAGGAGCTCCGCGACGCGAAGAGGAGCCTGGACGCCGCCGAGCGTGTCGCGATCGTCTGGTCGGAGGACGACTCCACGGGCGGAGTGCACGCGCTCGCCCTGGCGGAGAGCCTCGGCGACAAGGCTTCCGTCTACCTGATCCCGCGCACGCCGAACGGCCGAGGCGTCGCAGCGGCCTGGGGCGACCCGGGCTCCCTCCCCGACGGAGACATCGGTGTTCTCATCGTCTCGGGCGACGAGGCCGCGGGAAGCCCGGACGTCCGCGACCTCGCAGAGCGCGCGAGGTTCGTGATGACGACGGCGATGTTCGAGTCGGAGGGGACGCTGTGGTCGCACCTGGTCCTCCCGGGCACGAGCTACCTCGAGCGGGACGGGACGACCGTGAACCTCGAGGGCCGGCCACAGCGCCAGCGGCGCGCGGTCGCGCCTCCCGCCGAGGACGATCTCGCCTTCTTCGCCGGGCTCGCGGGCCGCTTCCGCGTCGACGTCGGCCCCTGGCCCACGATGCTGCCCGACGACCACGCCGTGCTTCCCGAGATCGAGAGCTTCGAGGGTGAGGTGTCGGTGCCGAAGACGTCAGCTCCGAAGGGCGGTGGGAAAGAGCTCGCGGTCGTCCGCTACCGGTCGCTCTTCAGCGGGCCGGCGGTCGAGCGCGTCGACCAGCTCCAGTTCCAGCGCCCGCAAGCGGAGATCGAGCTCTCCTACGAGGATGCGAGCGCGCGCGGGATCGACCGCGGAGCCGAGGTGACCGTGCAGTCGAACGGCACGAGCCGCACGCTCAGGGCCCGTGTGAACCGGCGGCTGCGGAAAGGAGTCGTCCGCATCCCGTCCGAGCACGCCGAGGGCCTGCAAGACCGCGTCGAGGTGAGAAGCGGCTGAATGGACCAGAACCTGAACCAGCCGTGGTGGATCGACGTCATCAAGGCGCTGGTGACCATCAACCTCATCATGGGAGCGTTTGCCTACTCGACCTGGCTCGAGCGCAAGCTCCTGGGACGCATGCAGCTCCGCTACGGGCCGAACAGAGCGGGCCCGTTCGGGCTCCTGCAGCCGATCGCAGACCTCGTGAAGCTCCTGCGCAAGGAGAGCTTCTTCCCGGCGAGCGCGATCGACCTCCTCTACATCGCCGCGCCCGCGGTCGCCTGCTTCACGGCCCTCGCAGCCTTCAGCGTGATCCCGTTCGGAGGCGTCTGGCACGTGGGCGACTACGACATCACGGGGTGGATCGCGAACGTCTCGATCGGCCTCCTGCTCATCTTCGCCCTCGGCGCGATCGGCATCTACGCGTTCCTCGTCGGCGGCTGGGCGAGCGAGTCGAAGTACTCGCTCCTCGGCTCGATGCGAACCGCGGCGCAGCTCGTCTCCTATGAGGTCTCGTTGGCGCTCTCCGTGCTCGGCGTGGTGATCATGGCCCAGTCGCTCTCGCTCGTCGACATCGCCGAGAAGCAGCAGGCGACGATCTGGTTCGCCGCCCCGCAGTTCGTCGGGCTGCTCGTCTTCTTCGTCGCCGGAATCGCGGAGACGAACCGGCCCCCGTTCGACCTCCCCGAGGCCGAGCAGGAGCTGGTCGCCGGCTACCACACCGAGTACAGCGGCATGCGCTTCGGCCTCTACTCCACGGCCGAGTACATCAACATGATCACGCTCTCCGGCCTCGCCGTGACTCTCTTCTTCGGCGGCTGGGGCGGGCCATGGCTGCCCGGCCCCATCTGGTTCCTGCTGAAGCTCGGCGCGTTCATCTTCGTCTTCGTCTGGCTGCGCGCCACCCTGCCGCGCCTGCGCTACGACCAGCTCATGCGTTTCGGCTGGAAGGTGCTCCTGCCCGTCGCGACGCTCAACGCCTTGGTGACCGCGATCCTAGTGGCGTTGGTATGAGTCCGCAGCCGTTCGACAGCATCAAGGGATTCGCGGTCACGTTCCGGCAGATCTTCAAGAAGCCGATCACGCAGCAGTACCCGGAGTACAAGCGCCCGGTGTATCCACGCTTCCGCGGACGGCACCGCCTCTGGCGCCACGAGAACGGCCTCGAGAAGTGCGTCGGCTGCTCGCTCTGCGCGGCCGCCTGCCCGGCCGACTGCATCCGCGTCGTCGCCGACGAGAATAGCGCGGACGACCGCGTCTCACCGGGCGAGCGCTACGCGCGCATCTACGAGATCAACCTCTCGCGCTGCATCTTCTGCGGCTACTGCGAGCTTGCATGCCCGTTCGACGCGATCACGCTCGAGGCCGAGTACGAGCTCTCGGAGTACTCGCGCGACGACCTCATCTACACGAAGGACATGCTGCTCGCGCCGCCGGTGAAGCGCGTGCCGGTAGCCGACCGCGACCTCTACGACACGCCGATCCCGGTCTGGAGGTCGGAGTCATGAGTCCGACGTTTCTGGGACGGCGCTCGCAAGGGAGGCAAGCGAGCGGACGCCAGACAGTACGCGGGTACGGTGAGCGACCGCGAGCGCAGTATCCCCCCGCGAGCGTCGTCAGCCCGCGCCAAGGGACGGCTTGGCCGGCCCTTCGCGGGCGGCCAGGAGCGTGGGCGTGACGAACTTCATCGTGTGGGTGGTCTGGGTCCTGGCGGCGCTCTCGCTCCTCGGCTCGGGGATTGCGGTCGTCCTCTTCCAGAACCCCTTCTACAGCGCTCTCGCGCTGATCGGGAACCTCGCCTCGCTCGCGGTTCTCTACCTGCTTCTCGCCGCCGAGTTCGTCGCCGCCGCGCAGGTGCTCGTCTACGCCGGCGCGGTCGTGGTCATGTTTCTCTTCGTCATCGCCTACCTCGGCGGAAGGGCGGACGCGCCCTGGGCGGGCGGGCCCAGTCCCCAATCCCTTGCGGCGATCGTGGCCGCCGCGGCAATCGCTGTCGAGATCGTGGTCGTCATCGCGATGAAGGCGGGCGACCAGCTCTCGACTCCCGCCAAGGTCGACGACAACTTCGGCTCGCCGGCTGAGATCGGCCGGCTGTTCCTCGGCGACCACCTCCTCGCCTTCGAGGTGACTTCCATCGTGCTCCTCGTCGCAGCCGTGGGCGGAGTCATCCTCGGGAGCGCCGTCCCAAGGGAGAGACGCTCCTAGTGCCCGGGCCCGGTGTCGCCGCCTATCTGATCCTCTCTGTGATCCTCTTCGCCACCGGCGCCTTCGGTGTGCTCATCCGGCGCAGCCCGCTGATCGTCCTCCTCGCCCTCGAGATCATGCTGAACGCAGGGAACCTCGCCCTGATCGCGTTCGCCCGCCAGACGGGCACGGGCAGCGGCCAAATCTTCGCCCTGACCGTGATGGTCGTCGCCGCCGCGGAGGCGGTCGTCGGGCTCGGCCTCATCGTCGCGGTCTCGCGCCGCCACGTCGCGCTCGACGTCGACAAGCTCACCACCCTGCGCGGATGATCGCCGCCGCCTGGATCGCGCTCTTCGCCCCGGCGGCCGCGGTCGTCGCGATCGCCCTCGCAGGGACGAGCATCACGCGCTCTGTCGTCGGCTTCCTCGCAGCCGGGTCGGCGCTCGTCTCCTTCGTCTGCTCCGTGGTCGTCTTCGTCGTCTTGCTCGGCGAGAATCCAGAGGAGCGGACGCACTCCTCGACGCTCTGGACGTGGCTCTCTGCCGGTGATCTGAAGATCGGCGCGGAGATCCAAATCGACCCGCTCTCTGTCTTCATGATGCTGATCGTCAGCGGCGTCGGCTTCCTCATCCTCGCCTACGCCGTCGGCTACATGAACGGCGACGTGGAGGAGAGGCGCTACCACGCGTACAAGGCGCTTTTCGTCTTCTCGATGCTCCTGCTCGTCGAGGCCGGGAACCTCGTGCTCCTGCTGGCGGGCTGGGGCATGGTCGGCCTCAGCTCCTATCTCCTGATCAACTTCTGGCATCAGCGAGCGACCGCCGTGGCCGCGGGCAAGAAGGCGTTCATCATGAACGCGTTCGGCGACGCGACCTTCGTGCTCGCCATCTTTCTGCTGATCCAACGCACCGGCTCGGTGGAGTTCGACGCCGTCTTCAGCTCGGGCGTGGTGGAGCACGGAAGCACCGCGGCGGTCCTGATCGCGCTCGGCCTCCTCGGCGGCGCCGTCGCGAAGTCCGCGCAAGTCCCGCTCCACACCTGGCTCCCCGATGCGATGGAGGGCCCGACGCCTGTCTCCGCCCTCATCCACGCAGCGACGATGGTGACCGCGGGCGTCTACCTGATCGCGCGCACGAACGTCCTCTTCGAGCTCGCCCCCGCGATCCAGGACCTCGCCGGGATCCTCGGCGGCGTCACGATCCTCCTCGCCGGGCTGATCGCGCTCGTGCAGACGGACATCAAGCGCGTAATCGCCTATTCGACGATGAGCCAGATCGGCTACATGTTCGTGGCCGTCGGGCTCGGCGCGTACGGCTCCGGCCTCTTTCACCTGATGACGCACGCCTTCTTCAAGGCACTCCTCTTCATGGCGGCCGGCATCGTCATCCACGCGCTCTCCGACGAGCAGGACATTCGCCGCATGGGCGGGCTCGGGCGCGCCATGCCGTTCACCCACCGCGTGTTCGTCGTCGGCGCGCTCTCGCTCGCGGCGATCCCGCCCTTCTCCGGCTTCTTCTCCAAGGACTCGATCCTCGGCGCCGCGGCGAACGCCGGCACCCTCGGCTGGATTCTCTGGACTGCGGGCGCGATCGGCGCCTTCCTCACCGCGCTCTACACCTTCCGTCTTCTCTTCATCGTCTTCTGGGGCGAGATGACGCCCTTCGCCCGCGAGCACCTGCACCTGAAGCGGTTCGAGGGTGGGCTCGCGATGGCGTGGCCTGTGGCGATCCTCGCTGTTCTCTCCTTCTTCGGGGGCTGGCTCCAGGTGCCGTGGGGCTGGGACCTCGTCAACGAGTGGATCGACCCCGTCGCCGAGTCGGCAGCCGAGGCCACCGGGACAACGCTCGTCGTCTCGGTGGTCGCGTCCCTTGCGCTCGCGGTCGCAGGCATCCTGCTCGCCTGGCGCTGGTACGGACGGATCAGCGATGTGCCCGAGCGTGCGCGCAAGCGCGTGCCGTGGGCGGCCCGGACACTCGAGCACAAGTTCTACTTCGACGAGGCCTACGACCTCGCGTTCTACGAGCCCGCCTCGCGCAACGCGGTCTTCCTCACCCAGTACATCGAGCAGCCGCTCTTCCTCGCCCCGCTCGGCGAGCTCGGTTCGAGCGTCCGCGCGGCTTCACGGCGCCTCTCCTCCCTGCAGACCGGCTATGTCCGCGAGTACGCCCTCGCGCTCGCCGCCGGTCTCGCCGTCCTCGCCATCGTCTTCATCCTCGTCACGTAGCCGTGCTCACCTCCATCCTCATCTTCCTTCCGATCGCAGGCGCGCTCTTCGTCTGGATCGTCCCCTGGCCGACGCCGCGGGCGGCCGGAGGCGCAGCTCTCCTCGTGGCGCTCGCCGAGCTGATCTTCTGGGTGAACCGAGCGCTCAACTTCGACTACGGGAACCGGGGCCTGCAGGACGAGGCGTCGCACTCCTGGTTCTCCGATCTCGGGGTCTCGTACACGGTCGGCCTCTTCGACTTCTCGCTCTGGCTGGTCGGCCTGACGGTCGTCGTCACAACGGCCGCGGTCGCCTACGGCTTCTGGTCGGCGCGCGAGCGCATGGGCGTCTACCTCGGCCTACTCCTCTTCCTCGAAGGCGCGACGGTCGGGGTCTTCGCCGCCCAGGACCTCCTCCTCTTCTACGTCTTTTGGGAAGCGATGATGATCCCGCTCTACATCCTCATCGGAGTCTGGGGCGGGCCCGGCCGAGTCGGCGCGACGATCAAGTTCGTCGTCTACACCCTCGCGGGCTCGCTGCTCATGCTCGTGTCGGTAATCGCGCTCGGGCTCTCGGCCGGTACCTTCGACATGAGGGAGATCGGCGAGAGCTCGAGCACGTGGATCTTCCTCGGCTTCGCCGCCGCGTTCGCCGTCAAGGCGCCACTCTGGCCCTTCCACGGCTGGCTGCCGGACACGTACCGCGAGTCGCCGGCGGAGGTCTCGGCGATTCTCTCCGGCGTCATCTCGAAGGCGGCGACGTACGGCTTCCTCCGCATCGGGCTTGTCTTCTTCCCGAGCGTGGTGGCGGACTGGCGGACGGTCATCCTCGTGATCGCGACGATCGGGCTCGTCTACGGCTCGCTCCTTGCCTTCCGCGCGCCCGACATCCGCGGCGTGATCGCCTATTCGAGCCTCGCGCAGGTGAACCTGATCATCATCGGCCTCTTCGCGGTCAACGACTCCGGCCTCTCGGGCGCCCTTCTGCAGATGATCACGCACGGGCTCGTCTCGGCGACCCTCTTCCTACTCGCCGGCGCGGTCGAGCGGCGCGCGGCTACCGGCGATCTCGGCCGACTCGGCGGGATGGCGCGTGGCCGTCCTGTTCTCGCGACAACGCTCATCACCGCGGGTGTCATCGCCCTCGCCGTGCCGGGATCGAGCGCGTTCGCGGGCGAGTTCCTCATCCTGAACGGGATTTTCACGCGCGGCTGGGGCTGGGCGGTTGCAGGCGCTGTCGCGATCGTGCTCGCGGCGATGTACATGCTGCGCCTGATCTCGGCAATCCTCCACCGGGATCCGGGGCCTGCGGTCACCGACGCGGCGCTCGACCTTCGCCCGGCCGAGATCAGCGTGATCGTTCCGCTCGTCGCCGTCCTGCTCGCGCTGTCGTTCTGGCCGGCTGCGATCACCGACCACTCCTTCGGCGGGAAACCCGCTGAATCTCTGGGCTCCCGGTTCGAGGCCGCGCCGTGACGAAGTTCCCGACGCCGTCGATCGACTGGGCCGCGCTCTTCCCGGAGCTCGTCCTGCTCGGTGGAGCGGCGGTCTGCCTCCTCCTCCCGCTCTTCATGCCGCACGGCTGGAGAAGGCACTTCTGCGCCTCGATCTCGGTTCTTGCCTTCCTCGGCGCAGGGGCGGCGGCGATCGTCCTTTTCCAGATGGACGAGACCGGCACCGCGGTCGTCGCGGATGCCATCCGCCGCGACCGCCTCGCCGAGCTCGCCCAGGTGCTCATCGCCAGCTCGGGCCTGCTCGCCGTCGGAGTCTCCTACGCCTACGTCCTGCGCGAGCGGATGGGCGAGTACTACACGCTTCTCCTGACCGCGACGGCCGGGATGTGCTTCTTCGTCGCCGCCAACGACCTGATGACGATGTTCCTCGGGCTCGAGTGGTTCTCGATCTCGCTCTACATCCTCTGCGCGATCGCGATCGAGGAGCCCGCTTCGCTCGAGGCCGGGCTGAAGTATCTCATCGTCGGGAGCTTCGGCTCAGCGATCCTCCTCTTCGGAAGCGCGTTCGTGTATGGCGCGACCGGCGCGATCGGCTTCGACGACATTGCCGCCGCCTCTGGCGACGCGGACAAGCTCTTCCTCGTCACCGGGCTCGCGATGCTCATCGTCGGGCTCGGCTTCAAGGCCTCCGCGGCGCCGTTCCACATGTGGACGCCCGACGTCTACCAGGGCGCGCCCACACCCGTAACCGCGTTCATGTCCGCGGCCACGAAGATCGCCGCCCTCGTCCTGACGATGCGCCTGCTCGTGACCGCGTTCCCCTCCGAGGAAAACCTCTGGACGATCTCCCTCGCCGTGATCGTCTGCATCTCGCTCGCGTGGGGGAACCTCGGCGCCCTCGTCCAGACCGACGTCAAGAGGATGCTCGCGTACTCCAGCATCTCCCACGCTGGCTTCCTGCTCATGCCGATCGCCGTCGCCAGCCCACTGGGCGGCCGGGCGCTGATGTACTACCTGATCTCCTACGCGGCAATGAGCATCGGCGCCTTCGCGATCGTCGCGGCACGGGAGCGCGAGCTCGCGCGGCCGGTCACCCTCGACGGCATGGCCGGAATGGGCTGGGAGCGTCCGGGTATGGGAGCGGCGATGACGCTCTTCATGTTCGGCTTCATCGGGCTGCCCCCGGCCGGCCTCTTCATCGGGAAATTCTATGCCTTCTCGGCGGCCGTCGACCGCGGCTGGGCCTGGCTCGCCGTCGTCGGCGCGATCGCGACGGTGGTCTCCATCTACTACTACCTCGGCGTCGTCCGGGCGATGTACTTCCAGCCGGCGGCGATCGGGGTCGCGCCCGCCGGCGGCTCAGCCCCGCGGGAGCTGGCGCTCGGAACCTCCGTCCTCCTCGCCGTCGTCGTCACGATCGGGAGCTTCGTCGCCGCCCAGCCGCTCCTGGACATCGCCACCGACGCCGTCTCCGTCCTGTCGTTCCCGCATTGATGCCGAAGCACGTCGTCGTCCTCGGTGGAGGTGTGAGCGGCGAGGCGTTCATCGCGGCGCTGCGCCGCCTCGACGAGGAGGCGCAGATCACACTCGTCGAGGACGAGCTCGTCGGCGGCGAGTGCTCGTACTGGGCGTGCATCCCCTCGAAGACGTTGCTGCGCCCCGTCGAGATCGCCTTCCGCGCAAAAAGCGCCCACGGAGTCGAGGCGACACTCCACCCGGAGCAGATCTTCTGGTGGCGCGACCAGAACGCGGAGAAGGACGATTCGAGCCAGGTCGAGTGGGTCACGAACCTCGACGCCGAGCTCGTGCGCGGCAAGGGCGTCGTCACCGAGCCGGGCAAGGTCGAGGTGGACGGGCGCGAGCTCCCCTACGACGAGCTGATGGTCTCCACGGGATCGCGGTCGACACTGCCGCCAATCGAGGGTCTCGACTCCGTTGAGCCCTGGCTGAGCCGCGAGGGCACGAGCGCAAGCGAGGTTCCCGAGAGCCTCGTCGTCGTGGGGGGCGGTGCCGTCGGCTGCGAGCTCGCGCAGTTCTACTCACGCCTCGGAGCCCGCGTCACCATCGTGCAGAGCGGCGAGTACATCCTGCCGCGGAGCGACCGGGAAGCCGGTGACCTCCTCGGCCAGCTCTTCCAGGACGAAGGCATCGAGCTCTGCCTGAACACGCGCGCGAGGAAGGTGGGCGGCGGGCCGGGCGGCTACCGGCTCGAGATCGAGGGCCGCGAGCCGCTGGAATCGACCCACCTGATGATTGCCACGGGCCGGAAGCCCAACGTCGACGGCTTCGGGCTCGAGAACCTCAACGTCGAGATCGGCATGACGGGGCTCAAGGTAGACGAGCGGCTGCGCGCAGCCGAGCACGTCTGGGCGGCCGGAGACGTGACCGGCATCGCTCTCTTCACGCACCTCGGGAAGTATCAGGGACGCGTCGCGGCGGCGAACATCGCCGGGCGCGACCTCGTCGCCAACTACAACGCCATTCCCGCGGCGGTCTTCACCGACCCGCAGGTGGCGACCGTCGGTGACACGAGCGGCGAGGGGACGGTCGTCGGCAAGTGGGGGGTCGACAAGGTCTCACGCACCTCGACGTTCCAGGATCCAAAGCGCCCGGGCTTCCTCAAGCTCTTCGCCGACCCGAAACGAAAGGTGGTCGTCGGCGCCGTGGCGGTCGGCCCCGAGGCCGGCGAATGGATCGGGCAGATCACGCTCGCGATCCGCGCCGAGGTTCCCGTCGCCACGCTCCGGGACACGATCCAGCCGTTCCCAACCTTCTCCGAGGTCGTGTATTTCGCCGCGCGTGAGCTCGACTTGTAGAGTCGCCCCAGAATGACCAACGGCGAAGACCTGGTCGACACCCTCCGGCGCTTCAACCTCTTCGCCGACCTCGACCGCGCGCAGCTCGAAGCGATCGCCGACCCGGACAGCGAACGGAGTTTCGCGACCGGCGAGCGGATCCTCAGGCGCGGCATGAGCGGTTCGGGCTTCTACGTCATCCTCGACGGCGAAGCCTCCGTCACGCTCGGCGGGGAGGAGCTGAACCGCCTCCGTCAGGGCGACTTTTTCGGCGAGATCTCGACCCTGCTCGACGAGCCGCTGACCGCGGACATCACCGCAGAGACACCGGTGCGGGTGCTCGAGATCCCGGGCCCGCGGCTCGAAGCCTTCCTGCTCAGCTATCCGAAGGTGATGCTGCGGATGCTCGTCACGGAGGCGCGACGGTTGCAGGAAGTCCTCGCTTGGCGGTCTTAGAGGAAACGCACCCGCCCGGCGAGTATCCGGTCGTCGTCGTCGGCAGTGGGCCAGGAGCCCTGCAGACGGCCTACGCGCTCTCGCGGCTCGGCGTCGAGCACGCTGTCATTTCGCAGGACGACTCGCCCGGTGGCATGTTCCGCAAGTGGCCGATCTACCAGCGGCTGCTCTCCTGGACGAAGCCGGACGCGCCGTTCGAACGCACGGTGCGCGAGTACGAGTGGTATGACCACAACAGCCTCATCGCCGACGAGCCCGACCTGCGGGCAACCGTCGCGTCCGAGATGGACCGCAAGTACATGACCCCCTCCTGCGCAGAGATGGAACGGGGTCTCGCCGCGTTCGCGGAGCGCGCCGACGTCAAGGTTCGCTACGGCTGCCGGTGGGAGTCCACGCGCCAGGAGGAAGGCGGCTACGTCCTTGTCACATCCGACGGCGAGTACCGCTGCCGCGCCGCCGTCTTCGCCCTGGGCGTGACCGACCCGTGGAAGTCGCCCATTCCGGGGATCGAAGAGGTTCCCCACTACGCGGAGAGCCCCGCCGCACGCGAGTTCGAGGGCAAGAGCGTGCTCATCATCGGCAAGCGCAACTCCGGCTTTGAGCTCGCGGACGGCCTGGAGCCGTGGGCGCGCCAGATCTTCCTCGTCTCCCCTCGGCCGGTGCAGACCGCCGTCCTCGCCAACGCCACCGTCCGCGTTCGCTACTTCGAGCCGCTCGAAGATGCGGCCTGGGGCGGCGGCACGTTCGTGCTCGACGCCGCCGTCCAGCGGATCGAGCGCACAGAGAGCGGCGGCTACAGGCTCCACGCGGCCGGCACGACCCGCCCCGGGCCGATCACCATCGAGGCCGACGCGGCCATCGCGGCGACCGGCTTCCGCACCCCGCTCCAGAACCTGCGGGAGCTCGGTCTGGGCACCGTCGCCGACGGCCGGATCCCCGCGCTGACGCCGTACTGGGAGAGCACGACGCTCGCAGGCGTCTATTTCGCCGGAAACACGACGCAGGGCGCCGCCGGCCTGCGGAAGAACGGCATCGGCAGCGCATCGGGAACAGTGAGCGGATTTCGCTACAACGCCCGCCTGCTCGCCCAGGAGATCGCCAAGCGGCTCGGCCACAAGCAGGAGTGGCACCAGCTCGGTCGCGAAGACATCGTTCCCTTTCTCCTCTCCGAGCTCCGCGCGGGGCCTGAGATCTGGACGCAGAAGGGATACCTCGCGCGGGCCGTCTACCCGGATGGGAGCACGGGAATCGTCCCCCTCGCACACTTCCTCGACCACTGCGAGGAGGGCTCGATCGCGCTCACGATCGAGATGAACGCGGCGGGCGAGATCTACCCGGTCTCGTATGTTCGTGCCGGCGAGGAAATCGACGAGCGCGACCTGCCGACGCATGCCCTGAACGACTTCGGAGGGACCGAGCACCGAGCCGCGCTGGAGAGCCTCTTGTGAGCCGTCTGGCGGGCTGGGGTGCGCTCTGCGTCACGCCGCTCGTCGGCCTGCTCGTCCTGCTCGCCGAGCCGAGCTTCGATCTCACCTGGGAGAACCATCCGGCACATTTCTGGCTCGTCGTGCTTGTCGGCGTCCTCTCCTTCGCGCTCGGGTTCCTGCTCGCCGAGGCGGCCGCACGGCGAGCAGACGCCCGTGTGCTCCTCATTGGAGTCGCGTTTCTCGCCACTTCCGGGTACCTCGTCCTGCACGCGCTCGCCACGCCGGGAGTCCTCCTTGCCGGGAAGAACGCGGGGTTCCAGATCGCCTCGGCGATCGGCCTCCTCGAGGCCGGCCTCTTCGCGGCCGCCTCGGCGGTCCGGTTCCACCCCGAGACCTCTGCGTTCCTCGTCCGCTACCGCGGGGTCATCTACGGCCTGCTCGTCCTGCACATGGCCGCCTGGGCCGCCGTCTCGCTCTCGACCCTGCCGCCGCTCGACGACCCCGTCACTCCGGAGGACACGCGCGGCCCGCTGGCCGCGCTCGCGGTGGTCGGGCTCTTCGCCTACGGCTTCGGCATCTGGCGCTACTGGCGGCTCTACCGCGAGCGCTCACGGCCTCTCCCGCTGGCTATCCTCGTCGCCCTCGTCCTCCTTTCGGAGGCGATGTTTGCGGTCGCCTCCGCGCGCAACTGGCAGACGACGTGGTGGGAATGGCACCTCCTCATGCTCGTCGCGTTCGGCGTGGTCGGGCTCGCCGCACGGCGGGAGTGGCGGCTCGAAGGCTCCTCGGCGGAGATCTTCAGCGACATCTACGAGGAGCAGACGCGCGGGCACCTCGAGGAGGTCAGCGTCCTTTTCGCCGACCTGCAGGGCTACACCGCGTTCTCCGAGCGAACTCCGGAGCCCGAGATCAAAGCGATGCTGGACACGTACTTCCCGGCCGCGGCCGCGGTCCTCCAGGCGCACGGCGGCGAGCTCTACAACACGATCGGCGACGCGCTCATGGTCGTGTTCCGCGGGCCTGAGCACGAGCTTCGCGCCGGGCGGACGAGCCTCGACTTCCAGCGCGAGATGACCGGGATCGCGGACGCACACCCGGGTTGGCCGCGCTTCCGGGCGGGCTTGAACTCGGGCGACGCCGTCCTCGGCGTCATCGACGCCCCCGGGAAGCGCGGCTACACGGCCACCGGCGACACCGTCAATCTCGCCTCGCGCCTCGAAGGCCAGGCCCGGGCCGGCGAGGTCGTCGTCTCTGAGACCACGTATGCGGGTTTCGCGAACCGAGCCGACGTCGAGGAGCTCGACCCGCTCAGCGTGAAAGGGAAGAGTGAGGCCGTGCGGGCCTTCGTTCTTCGCGGCCTGCGCCCCTAGAGGGGACGAGCGCGATCAGCGCCTGAAGGACGAGGAGCGCGAAGCAGAGCGCCAGCACACCGCTCGCCTCCGGCGGAACTGTGCCGGCGGCGATGAAGGGCTCACGGACGGCGGCGCCGATGACGATACCCGCGACGAGGAACGCGGAGAGCGTCGCTTGCAGCCGGCCAAGAGCGTCCATCTCCCCGCCGTTCACCGCGTCCACTACCCGCGCGAAGCACATGAGGCCGGCGGCCGCGGTGATCGGGACGCCGAGAACGAGCAGGTAAAAGGAGGCCGAGGCGAAGCCGAATGCGTCGGAGACGGCGGTCGCGAGAATGAGGACGGCGGCGAGCTCCACCGCCATTGCCGAAGCGCCCGTGCGCGACTGCCACATGTTTCCCGGGTTCGCGCCCGCGGCAAGGAGTCCTTCGTTACGCTCGACCCAGCGACCCGGAGGAGGAAGATGGCAAACGGATCACTGACCTGGCTCGGTCACGCGACCTTCAGGCTCGACACGCCCGGAGGCAAGCGCGTCTACATCGACCCCTGGCTCGAAAATCCGAAGTGCCCCGAGTCCGAGAAGGAGCCCGAACGCGTCGACCTGATCGCGCTCACGCACGGCCACTCGGACCACGTCGGAAACACCGTCGAGCTCGCCAAGCGCTTCGGGTGCCCGGTCGTTGCCATGATCGAGCTGCGCGACTGGCTCACCGGTCAAGGCCTTCCGGACGACGCGTCCGAGGGCGGAAACAAAGGCGGCACGATCGAGAAGGAGGGCGTGAAGATCACCCTGACACACGCCTTCCACTCCTCGAGCTCGAACGAACTCCAGTACCTCGGAGAGCCGGCGGGGCTCATCCTCGAGCTGGAGGACGGCAAGAAAATCTACTTCGCCGGCGATACCTGCGTCTTCGGCGACATGCAGCTCATCGGCAGGCTCTACGAGCCCGACCTCGCCGTGCTGCCGATCGGCGACCACTACACGATGGGACCGAAGGAGGCCGCCGTGGCACTCGAGCTCCTCGGTGTCGGCCGGTGTGTCCCGTGCCACTACGGGACCTTCCCGCTCCTGACCGGAACCCCGGAAGCCTGCCGCGAGGCGTTGACGACCAACTGCGAGATCGTCGACATCGCGCCCGGGGCGACGTACGAGCTGTGAGAGAGCGCTGGTTCGGCGCAACGGGGCAGCAAGTGCCGGAGATCGCCGTCGAGGGCGAGGACGACATCCCGCTCGACGACGCGCTGGTCCTCGACGGGATCGATGACGTCGGCCGCCTGGAGGAGGCGCACGCGCAGGGAGTCCCGGTCGTCGTTCGCGCAGCATCGGCCGAGGCGGTCCGTGCGGCGCTCGAACGCCCGGAGGTCGCCTGCGTGCTCGTTCCGCCGGAGCAGCGCGATCTGCGCGACCTCGACTTCCGCCAGCTGAAATATGGCTGATAAGGAGGCCTCGGCGAAACGCTCGACTGTGCCGTCAGACGACGAGGTCCAGCCGATGCCTCCTAGACCGTCCACCTACTCGATCGTCGCCTGCGACCTCGAGGCGGCCGAGTGGGGAGTGGCGGTGCAGTCGAAGTTCCTCGCCGTGGGCGCGGGCGTCCCCGCGGCGGAGCCACACGTCGGCGCGATTGCGACACAGGCGCTCGCGAACATGCGCTACGGGCCCGAGGGGCTCGCGCTCCTCCGCCAGGGGCTTTCCGCCCCGGAGGTCGTCCGGCGCCTGACCGAAGCCGACGAGGGTCGGGCCGACCGGCAGCTCGGCGTCGTCGATGCGGAGGGCGGCGCGGCCACCTACACGGGCGAGAGCTGCCTCGACTGGGCGGGAGGAATCACCGGCGAAGGCTACGCCGCCCAGGGGAACATCCTTGTCTCGGAGGAGACGGTCGAGGCCCTCGGGCGAACGTTCGAGGAGACCGCCGGCAAGCCGCTCGCCCAACGGCTCCTCGACGCGCTCACCGCCGCGCAGGCCGCGGGAGGCGACCGCAGGGGGCAACAATCAGCCGCGCTCCTCGTCGTCCGCAAGGACGGCGGCTACATGGGCACGACCGACGCGGTAGCCGACCTGCGCGTCGACGACCACCCCGCCCCGATCGAGGAGCTTCGCAGAATCTACGTCATGCACGACCTCCTCTTCGGCGAGACACCCGAGGAGGACTGGCTCGAGGTGGACGAGCAGATCGCGCTCGAGCTGCGTGAGCGGCTCGACGCGCTCCGCTACGGCGGAGAAGATCTCGAGCGCGCCTTGCTCGACTGGGCGGGCACGGAGAACCTCGAGGAGCGGGTGAAGGGGATCGACCGGATCGACCCGGTCGTCCTCGCGGAGCTCAGGAAAGGTTAGGCGCCGCCGCCGGCGTACGCGCCGTGGCGAATCAATAGCTCGGCGAGGTCGAGGTCGCCGCGCTGCTCGGCCTCCATGAGCGGCGTGAAGCCGCCGTGGTGGCGCGCGTTCGGGTCGGCGCCCGCCTCGAGCAGCGCCTCCGCGTTGTCCATCCGCCCCGCAGCCACCGCGCTGTGGAGCGGAGTCGCCTCGGGCGCGACCTCCTGGTTCGTAGAGCGGGCCTCGAGGTCGGCGCCTGCGGCGACTAGGGCACGCACAGCCTCGGGCGAGCCGAAGAACGCCGCGTAATGGAGGGCTGTGAACCCATCCGTCGTCCAGGCCTTGGCCAGCTCCGGGTCCTCCCGAAGCAGCTCCTCGACCCGCGCCGCATCCCCCAACGCGGCGGCCTCGAAGACGTCGAGTGATCCGGCCTCGGCGGCGAGCTCTCCGGCACGGTTGCGCTCGCCCTTGTAGAGCGCAAGGAGGATCGGCCCGAGCTCGCTAGCCATCGCCCGGGAGTCTGACGCCTGCGGCCCGGGCCCGCAGGCCGGGAACCGGGTCGTGCTCGGGCCGGGCGACGAGCATCACCGCGCCATGCTCCTCCCCGGCGAGGGACGAGACGAGCATGTGCAGGCCCACCGCGAGAGCGAAGGCCTTGTATGCCTGCTCTCCGCCGAAGGGGACGAGCTCCTCGGGCGGAGCCGCGCCAACGAGGACGTCGCCGTAGGTCACCTTCCCCATCGACACGTCCGCGACCAGCGGTAGGCCGTCCGAGCTCGGCACCCCAATTGCGAGAGGGTTCGTGCCGGCCAGTGGCTCGCCGCCTTCCGGGTGAGCGAGCCGCGGCGGCGAGGTGGCCGTCAGCGCGGCAACGAGCCCCTTCGCAGCGAGCCGACCCACCCAGTAGCCGAGATAGCCGGTCGGGAAGCATTTGGAGGCGACGACGAGGCGTGCGCGCGCAGGCGGGTCGAAGAGCTGCGACTCGACGATCCGGGCAAGGACGAGATAGCCCAGCGCGCCGTTCCCCTCCCAGCGCTCGTAGCCGTGCTCGACGACAACGCGCTGAGGCGCCGCGGCGGGATCGAGGTCGGGCAGCTCGGCGAGCCAGTCGAGGCGCGAAGTGCCGTGCCCGGGGCGGTTCCGGCGGTCGGCCTCTTGGAAATGATCGGCCAGCGTGCGAGCATCGGCCTCGGTGAAGCCGAGCCCGCGAAGTCGGTCGTAGGCGTTCAGGCCGAGACGAGCGGAAGCGGCTTCACGATGCCTACCCCCTGCTCGCGCTTGGTGGACGCGATCGCCTCGGCGAGCGCGACGATTGCCTGCGAAACCTCCGTGTCCGGATCGGTCTCGACGATCGCCTCGCCCTCGTCCGACCGGGCGCCGAGACGCGGGTCGAACGGGATCCTGCCGAGCAAGGGCGCCTCGACCTCGCGTGAGAGCGCCTCTCCTCCTCCGGAACCGAAGAGCTCGTCGCCCGACCCGGCGAGATAGGACATGTTCTCGACGACGCCCAGGAGGCGCATGTTGGTCTTACGCGCCATCTGCGCGGCGCGCACGGCGACCTGCTGCGCGGCGCGATGCGGGGTCGTGACGACGACCGCCTCGGCTCGCGGCAGAAGCTGCCCGAGCGAGATCGCCACGTCCCCGGTGCCCGGCGGCATGTCGACCACGAGCGTGTCGAGATCGCCCCAGTGAACGTCCGAGAGGAACTGCTCGAGCGCCCGGTGCAGCATGGGCCCGCGCCACATGATCGGCGTGTTCTCGTCGAGGAAGAAACCGATCGACATGACCTTCAGGTCGCCCTTCACCGGCGGGACGATCATCTTGTCCACCGCCACCGGGCGCTGGCTGATCCCGAGCATCGTCGGGATGGAGTAGCCGTAGACATCAGCGTCGAGAACCCCGGTCTTGTGCCCGAGGCCCGCAAACGCCGTCGCCAGGTTGACGGTCAGGGACGACTTGCCCACGCCTCCCTTGCCGCTCGCCACGGCGATCACCCGCGTGGACGCGCCGACCGAGATCCCGGGCGTGCGCTCCGCGACGCCTCCACGTAAGCGCTCCGTGAGCGCGGTCTTCTCCTCGGGGGTCATGACGTCGAAGCCGAGGCCGATCGACTCGACGCCCGCGACCGGCGCGAGCGCGTTTTGCACCTGCTCCTCGAAACTGGCCCGAAGCGGACAGCCGGGAACGGTGAGTGCGATTGTGACGTCGACCCGACCGCCGTCGATCTCGACGTCGCGCACCATGTCGAGCTCGACGACCGAGCGTCCGAGCTCAGGGTCGATGACGCCCTCGAGCGCCTTCAGGACTTCTTCGCGCGAAACACTCACGAAATCAAGACTACCAAGCCTCTCGACAACGAATCCGACCCTCCCGTCCGTCAGGATGAAGGCATGGACGAACGTGTTCTCCTCGTCGAGGACGATCCGTCGATCCGCGAAGCGGCGGGCCTTGGGCTTTCCCAGGCGGGCTTCCGGGTGACGACATCCGGGGACGGCCGGGACGGGCTCATCCGGTTCCGAAACCAGCGCTTCGACCTCGTCGTCCTCGACATCATGCTTCCCGAGCTCGACGGGTACGAGGTCTGCCGTCAGATCCGGGCCGAGAGCCGAGTGCCGATCATCATGCTTTCGGCGAAGAGCAACACCGTGGACGTCGTCGTCGGGCTCGAGCTCGGAGCCGACGACTACGTGACGAAACCGTTCGAGCTCCCCGAGCTCGTCGCGCGGGCCAGAGCGGCGCTCCGGCGCGGGTCGGCGGTCCCGGAAGATCCGGTGCTCACGCGCGGAGACCTCGAGATCGACCCGGCCGCCTTCGTCGCACGGAAGAACGGCGAGGAGCTCAATCTGACGGTGACCGAGTTCAAGCTCTTGCTCGAGATCGCGCGACGGCCCGGCCAGGTCTTCACGCGCGAGCTTCTCCTCGAGCGGGTCTGGAACTACGAGTACCTCGGCGACTCGCGCCTCGTGGACGTGGCCGTCCAGCGTCTCCGCGCGAAGGTCGAGGACGATCCGAAGGAGCCGAAGCACATCAAGACCGTGCGGGGAGTCGGCTACCGCTTCGACGTGGAGTAGCGGTGCGCGACCGACCCGCGATCCGTCCGGGATCGCTGCGACGGCGCCTCACGATCGCCTTCCTGCTCGTCGCGGGCCTGTCGGCTGCCGCGCTCGCGGTCGCCTCGTACGCCATCGTCCGGGAAGCGCGCCTCTCCGATTCGGTCGATCGGTCCGTCGAGCAGAGCCGCTTCAACCTCGTCCTCGCCAACGAGACGCTCACGCCGAACCCGAGCGCGCAGGAGATCGACCAGCTCCTCGCCGCATACGAGCGCCGCGGCGGCTTCGAGACCGTGGGGACGGCCGGGCCGCGCCGCTTCTCCTCGAGCGTCTCCCTGAGCATCCAGGAGGTACCGCCTGCCCTGCGCGAGCTCGTGGCAACAGGCAAGCTCGGCTACGAGCGCGTCGGCGTCGGCGGAGCGCCGTACGTCGTGGTCGGCGGGCAGGTGAAGAAGGCCGACACCGAGCTTTACTACTTCTACTCGGAGGAGCGGCTCTGGGACGAGCTCGCGCAGCTTCGCAACGTCCTCCTCGCCGCGTTGGGAGTTGTCGCACTCCTCGGCGCGCTCGTCGGCGCGCTCCTGGCAAGGCGGATCCTGGCACCGGTCGGGAGGGCGAGCCAGGCGGCCCATTCCCTCGCCGAGGGCCTGCTCGAGACCCGCCTTCCCGTCGAGTCCGGCGACGAGTTCGGCGTCTGGGCCGCGTCCTTCAACGAGATGGCGGATGCGCTCGAGGGGAAGATCCGCGCCCTCTCGGAGGCTCAGGCACGAGAGCGGCGCTTCACATCCGATGTCTCCCACGAGCTCCGCACGCCCCTCACGGCCCTCGTCGCCGAAGCATCGCTCCTGGCCGAGCACCTCGACCGCATGCCTCCCGAGGCGCGCCGGCCCGCCGAGCTCCTGGTCAACGACGTCGCCCGGCTGCGGGACCTCGTCGAGGACCTGATGGAGATCTCGCGGCTCGATGCGGGCGAGGCGAAGGTACGGGAGGAGCGGGTCGACCTGGCCTCGCTTGTCCGCTCAGCCGTGCGCTCGCGTGCCTGGGAGGACCGGGTGCGGGTCGAAGGCGACGAAGTCGTCCTCCAGTCGGACCATCGCCGCCTCGAGCGAATCGCCTCGAACCTCATCGGCAATGCGCTCGAGCACGGAGGCCGGGAGGTGACCGCGAGCGTCGGGCGCGACGGCGTCGGCGCGTTCCTCGAAGTGAGCGACCGCGGGGCCGGCATTTCGCCCGACCGGCTTCCTCACGTCTTCGACCGCTTCTACAAGGCGGACACCGCCCGCGCAGG
>Ga0126307_10000504_pt1 | contig 25231 bp, 29 predicted proteins | sample Plot28_FD_89955 | JGI IMG/M metagenome (GOLD analysis project Ga0126307, IMG submission 89955) | Serpentine soil microbial communities from UC McLaughlin Reserve, CA, USA - Plot28 | ecosystem: Environmental > Terrestrial > Soil > Grasslands | place: USA: UC McLaughlin Reserve, Lake County... | reverse complement strand
TGACGGACTCCGGGAGCATCCATGCGGCGGCCGAACGCGTGGGTGTGCCGGACGTACTGGTGAGCACGCCGAGCATCAACGTGAGGAAGCCGCTGCTGGAGTACACCGACGAGGAGTTCGACCGCGTCGTCGATCTCAACCTCAAAGGCACCTTCCGCCTGATCCGGGAGTTCGGAGGCGGGATGGCCGAGAGGGGCTCGGGGAGCATCATCGCCTTCTCGAGCTTCCGAGCGCAGGTCGTCGAGCCGGGACAGGGAGTATACGCGGCGACAAAGTCGGGGACCGTGCAGATGCTCCGGGCTCTTGCCGCCGAGTTGGGACCGCGCGGCGTGCGGGTCAACGCCATCGCGCCCGGGGCGGTCGAGACGCCGCTTACAGCCCAGATGAAGGAGAGCCCCGACTGGTACGACGCCTACGCCCAGAAGAGCATCTTCGGGCGCTGGGCCAAGCCCCACGAGATAGTTGGGATGATCGTCTACCTTGCCTCCGACGCCAGTTCCTACGTGACCGGGGCGTTCATGCTCGTAGACGGCGGCTGGACCGCCGCCGACGGACGCTTCACGCCACCCCTGTAGCCATCCCCCACCCTGCTCCGGTCCGGTATATTTGTCGTCTCTGTGGGGCCGGGGACCTACGGGGCTCCGGCCCTCCTCTCTTGCCGCGAACTTCTGAGAACATCCCCATCATGGCCCGCCACCCTCGTAGGTGACCTTCCTCATTGACGCCGGGCCAGGTACACGCCGAGGAGGATAACGGCCCCGCCGACGATCTTGTTGACGCCGAGCGTCTCGCCGAAGAAGACTATCCCCGAGGTCACCCCCGTGGCGGTGATCAGGTACTGGTAAACCAAGGCCCGGTTGGCCCCGATACGGCTCAGTCCTCTCTGCCATCCGGCGAAGGCAAAGGCCGTAGCGAACACGATGGCGTATGCAACTGCCGCCCAGGGTCCCGTCCCGACGCTGCCCCATCCCAAGCTCGTCAGGTACGGCGAGGACAACACAACCAGGAATGGCGCACTGAAGAGCATCGGGTAGGTCGCCACTGCCAGGGGCGTGTGACGCTCCAGGAGCGGCATCGAGAGCACGGCGTAGGCTCCGACGCAAACGGCGGCGACCAGCACGAAGAGGTCTCCCAGAAGACTATCGTCCCCACTACCGAACCCTTCGAAGACGACGATGGCGACCCCGACTACGGAAAGCGTCAGCCCCAGGACTCCCCTCCTTGTGGGACGCTCAAACCCGAGTACGGCTCCGAGGAGTAGGCCCCAAACAGGGGCGGTGGCGAAGATGAGGCCAGTGCTGGCGGCGCTGGTGAGGCTCACGCCGAAGGTGAATCCGGTCTGGGCAGTCGCCACCCCGAAGCAGCCGAGGGCCGCCATGGGGATCAGATCCTTCCGCCTGAGCTTACTGCCGGGTTCGAGGAACTGCAGTACGAGAAGGAGCAGGAGTCCGCCCCCGGTAAACCGGAGTGCCACGAGGACTAGCGGGGGTATGTAGTCGGCGGCGTACTTGGTTGCGGCGAAGTTGAGACCCCAGAATACGGCGGCCAGGATCAGGGAGGTCTCGGTGAGTATCGCCGCTCTGTCCCGTGGCTCCGTCACGAGGGTGATTGTACTCCCGGACTATGATCACTACCTCGGATCTTGGGTGGCACAAAGTGGTCGGAACATTACGGATTGCCCACCCTCTAACCTTGTCCGGTGCCACGAGCCCCGCCGTCCCGAAGATGTACAAGATCGGCACAACCAAGGCGGGTGTCGAAGGTGGGCAGCGCCCGCTCATACAGACGTAGCGCCTCTTCGAAGCTGTACTTTTCGCTAGCTCACGAAGCCCACCAATGCTTAGGAGAAGGTCGCAGTCCACCGTTATCGCCGCCTTCGGCGCATGCCTGGAGACGAGGCGCGCAGTACACCCTGGAATGAGACGCGTTGCTATCGAAAGTCGTGCGCTACCCCATTGGTAGTACGTCGCCCGTGATGTTGGCCACGCTCTGCCGGAGGCTCTCCGGTTCGAAGACCTTCTTCCAGCCGGGTTGGAAGATGTCCTTCTTAGCCTCTTCGATGGCCATCTTGGCTCCGGCGGAGAAGTCCCACTCGATCTCGTCGAACGCTACGGCGAGTGCGATGTTGATGTGACCCATCAAGAAGTCGCGGGCGGCTTCGGCGGGCACCCCGCGGCGGATGGATTCGTCCATAGCCTCCCGCATGACCACCGCGCAGGTGCAGGCGATTGTCTCAGAAAGCACCGGCTCGAGCATTGCCATCTGCTCGACGGTGACCCGGTGAGACCGGAGCACGGGTTTCCACATCTTGCTCGCTATGGCCTCACCCCGCGCATAGTCCTCCTCGGGTCCTTGCATGAGCGCGTTGACGATGGCCTGCTTGGCCTTGCCGCTTCCGAAGAAGTCCCGCCGGGCCTCCGGGTCGGTCTCATCATTGTAGACCGGCGGGTGAGCCGGATGTGTCACGAAGTAGGAGACATCCTCCCGCTCGGGCAGCTTTCCGGCGTAGGGAGCCGCGGGGTCGAGGCAGATCAACATCGCTCCGCTCATGAGGTCGGGCACGATATTAGTGGCCACCTCCCCGATCAGAGCGTCCGGGACGGCCAAGATCACCACGTCGGCTTCCCGCAAGGCATCCTCTTGCTCGGAGACCTCGAGCCCCCGCTCGTGCAGGCGGGTCCGTCCCTGCTCGCTCTTCTCCACGTTGAGCATCCGATAGCCCGGTTCATCCTTGAGCGCGTTGGTTACGCGCGTACCCATGTTGCCACCCGCGCCAAAGACTGCGATCGTTGTCGTGTTTTGCATCGTTTATGTCTCCTTTCTCGTGTTTTTACGGCTTACCACGTCTTACGCCCTCGAAGAAGTCCACCTTCCCCGTCTGCCCGCCCTTGAAGACCACCTCCAAACCGTCCAGGGGCGTGCCGGCGGCGTGCGCCCGGGACACGGGCATTGCGGGCGCGAAGGGTGCCTTCACCTCCAGCGCCTCGATTCCCATCCTGCGCGTCGCGTAGCCCGAGGTGTCCCCGCCGGCGATGGCGGCCCGCCGGATACCCGTCTTCTCCAATACTTCCCGCATTATCTGCCCCAGTGCCTCGCCGAAGATTTTGGCGGTGCTGGGCCCGGCACCCAGCGCCCTGGGCCTCACGGCCGCTAGGCGACGGACGGTGGCCTCGATCCTGGGATCGTCCGGGCCGCGGCAGGTGTGCAACACTAGGCTGCGTCCGGTACCCAAAACTCTCAAAGCCTCCTCCACGGCGACCCCGATTTCCTCTTCCGCCTCATTCGGGTCCACCAGCCGGGCAGGCTCGAGCGGGATCTCGGCAAACCCTTCCTCGATGGCCCGGGAGATCTGACGCGCTGCCACTGGCGAGCAGCTCCCAGAGATCGCGACCAGCTGATCGACCTCCCCAGCGGCGGGCGGGAGCTCAGAATCCGGCAGCAGGCCAATGGCCTCCCAGTGGGCGGTGAGAGCGTACCCCATCCCCGAAGAGCCCACCACGAACAGCGGCGCGTCTCCCTGCTTGGCATGTTCCCAGATCAAGCGCCCAATTATGGACAGCTGCTCCTCGTAGAGCACGTCGAAGAGCACTATCTCGGGGCTGGACCCCAGCAACTCTGCAAAACGCTCCTCCACCTCGCCCTTCGGGGCTGCGACCTGCAGGATGTCGAACAACCCGATTTTCTTTGCCGTCTGTCGGGACAGGTGCAATCTCAGGTCGCTCTCGGTCATGGGGGTGGTAGGGTGATAACGCATAGTCGGGTGGTGGTCCAACCGGTAGACGTCGCTCTCCGGACCGGAGCGGGCGAACAGGTTGCCGAAGACGCAGTAGCGCCACAGCTCCGGCACGCCCACCAAGAGGGGGACGAATGGAGAAGCGAAAGTCTCCTGCCCGAGGTCTATGGCATGCCCAATGCTGCCGATATCCGGCGAAGAATCGAAGGTCGAGCAGACTTTGTAGTGGAAGACCGGCACGTTCAGCTCTCGGAATCGCTTGAAGACGGGCAGCAGTTCCGCGTCCATCTCCGCCGTCGGCAGAGATCGGCTTACCCCAGCGACCCCGACAGCCTGGATGCCCTCGAAGCGCCGGAGCTGCTCCGGGCCTGGCGGCTCGACAAACAGTATCGTGCGAATCCCTAGGCGGGCGAGTGACTCCATCGCGTCGTTGGACCCGGTGAAGTCATCGCCGTAGAAGGCGAGGAGAAGTTGATTAACGTCGCTAATCTAGATCCTCTTCTATCGCGAGGGAGTCAGTGAGCCAAACTTCTCCATCGCTGCCCGCAGCTCCGGGTGCTCCCGAGCGTGCTCTTCGAGGGGGATACCGTTCCTTGCGGCATCCCAGGCCTGCTTGATGGCCGTCACACCGGCCGCCGGTCCTCCAGGATGGGCCACGATACCGCCACCGGCAAGGTACATCAGGTCCACACTTTTAGTCCGACGGTACGTTTCCGGAGCCTGCCCGCCCCACTGACCAGACGAGATGACCGGCATGATCGACCTGTGATCGAACATCGGCTCCAAGCAAGATTCGATGGACTTCACCACGGAGTCGTCGGACTCCCAGAACTTGTTCTGGATGCCGTTGACGTGGAGCTGGTCCGCCCCCGCGAGCCGCCAGATCTTCTGGTAGGCCCTGAACTCCATACCCAAATAAGGGTAACGGGTGAGCGCGCCCCAGCCGTTGCGGTGCGCGTGGATCGGCAGCTGGCAACGCTCTCGCAGGTACGAAAACGCTGCTAGTCCCACGTTGTTGATGCCCACCATCACGCAGGTACCGCCGGCGCGCAACACGGTGTCGTGGTGACGGAGCATCGCCTCCAGATCGTCGGTGATGTTGAAGGCGTACATCAACTTTCTTCCAGATCTCTCGGCTACCTCGTTGACTACCCGCATTACCTCCTCGACTCTACGCTCCAGCGGCGAGTAGGGCGGGTTGGCGATTAGCTCGTCATCCTTGATGAAGTCGATGCCAACCTCGGCCAAATCACGCGCTAGCTCGGCGGTTTGCTCCGGAGTTAGTCCTACGCTGGGCTTGACTATGGTCCCGATGACGGGACGGTCGGCGGGCACTCCCGAGAGCTCCCTCGTCCCCTCGATTCCGAACTGCGGTCCCGGGTAAGCTTCCCCAAACGCTCGCGGCAATCCTAGGTCGAGCAGCCGCAGCGCGGAGACCTCGGCCACCTCGTAGATGTTCCCCGCCACCGTCGCGAGCAGGGCGGGCAGGCTGCTGCCGACGTTCTCCAGGGGGATGGAGATCTCAACCTCGGCGCGCCGGTAGCGCACCTTCTCGCCCGGGGCAGGGGCGTAGCGGACGCCGGGCAAGCTCGGCGCGTTTACCGTTTCCAGTTCTTCTATGCGCTCTATTCGCGCACCGTGACGCTGCTGCAGGGTATCCGTCTCCCCCGGGAGCTCGACGAAGGTACCGGAGGACTGTTCACCCGCTACAACTTCTGCGGCATGCTCCACAGGATGCGGGGTCTCGATCAGGTACGTCGCTACGATACGTTCGCTACTCATGAACTACACCCTCATTTCCCTAAGCCACTCCGGCACCATGGTATCTCAAGGCCGATTTCCTTGCTGCGCAAGCCCTCTTCTCGATCTGGGCCGACGTCTTGACAACAGGTGCCTCCCACCATATCTTGCCGCCACTCCGCCGCTGTAATATGCTGCCGCACATCGTCAACCTCGGTGCGGGGCGGAAAGGAGCAGCGGAATGGGGGGCGATGTAGGTGGCAAGGCGGCTATCGTCACCGGCACGTACCGGCCCAGCGTTACGGCACGCCCGCCGAGGTCGCCGCCGTGGCTTTCCTGGCGTCCGACGAGGCTAGCTTCATCACTTTCCACATCCTCAACGTCGACGGCGGCTTCGGCGCCGCCGGGGTCATCTTCGAACCGGAGATGATCTTCGAGCCGGAGGAGGCAGAATGAGAGACAATTCCCCACGACCGCACCACCTCAACCTGGCGGTGGGCGGCGACGTCGCCCGCACGGCCGACTTCTACCGCAACCTGCTGGGGCTGACCCCCGTCGAGCTGCCGCGCGACCAGGACTCCTACGGCGCCGCGATCGCGACGTTGCAGGACCGCTGGGGCTACCAGTACCACTTAATCCCCGCAGACCCCGGCTTCGCCGCGCGTCACGGGCTGCCGGTAAACCCGCTCGGCTCCGGACACCTCGCCTTTCGCGTGGACGACATCGCGGCGGTGCGGGAGCGCCTCGACGCCGAGGGCATCCCCTACAGCGACATGGGCGAGTGGGCGATCAAGGGCTGGCATCAGCTCTTCTGCGCCGACCCCGATGGCCGGGTGATCGAGTTCCACCAGGTGCTCGATGGTGGTACTGATGGCGGGACGGGGGACACACCGGGGCAAACCTCGTCATGAAATGCCCGGCGTATAGTCGGAGTCAAGCTGGCAGGAAAATCTGCCGCGAACGTCGCCGCTAGATCACCCTACCCGAACCTGCGGAGGCTCTAGTCTAGGCAACTAGGAAATCCTCGCGCCTATGGCGTCCTCCTGTACTCGGGGGAACGTATGCGGATTCCTGGATGCGAACTTCCATGAGAAGGCCTCGGCAAGCGACACTCTGCCCTCGAATATCGGAATCCCGCCACCCATGAGAGGAGTAAACTGAGCATCTCGGTCAGCGCAAGTAGTCGGCGGGCACAGCCAACACGCGAGGCAACTATGAAGATCGGTGTGAAGATCCCCAATGATAGCGCCAAGGCCCATGAGATAGGCCTTACCAACATGGGGCGGCTGGCAGAAGACGCCGGCGCGGACAGCCTCTGGGTAAACGATCACCTCCTGACAGTCGAGGGTGGGCGCTCACCGTACCCGTTCACCCCAGACGGCGCTATCCCTTGGCCTATGGATCTGCCCAGGTACGAATGTCTTACAGCCGCTTGTTTCCTGGCCGCCACCACCTCAAGGTGCAGGATCGGTACCTCGGTCCTTATCCTGCCACAGCGCAACGTCTTGGAGCTTGCGAAGACGACCGCCACCTTGGACGCCTTAAGCGGAGGTCGCTTCGTACTCGGGATCGGCGTCGGGTGGTTCGCCGAGGAGATGGAGGCGCTCGGCTACCGGTTCGAATCTCGTGGGCGGCGCACCGACGAGATGATCGAGGTCCTGCGGCGGTGCTGGACGGGGAGGCCCCAGCCCTTCCAGGGTAAAGAGATCGCCGTGCCGGATGATCTCATCCTCGAGCCGCGACCTTCCCAACCGAACGGCCCTCCCATCCTCGTCGGCGGGATGAGCCGGGCCGCCCTTAGGCGCGCCGCACTCCGCGGTGATGGCTGGCTTGCCTTCCAAAGAGAGGAGCTCGACGCTAGGCAGCTCACGGACCTCCTCGAGACACTAGAAGACCTTCGTGTGGAAGCCGGGCGACTCGACGAGTCCTTCAGCCACGTCATGCACCTGAGTAGTTCTCCCGGGATGGCGCCCTGGCTGCCGGAGTTCGCCGCCCAGGTGCGGGAACTTGGGTTCGACGAGCTGATAATAAATCCTCCTTGGGACGATCTTGCGCAAGCTGAAGAACTGATAGGCCAGGTCAAAACCGCCGTCTCGACCAGCGGCGCATCCTGACGTTTTGGTGAAGTCGGCGACGGCCGTGGACGCACGATCCCGACCGATCGGGCCGAGCATCGGTGTGAGGAGTACTTTGTCCGCACCAGGGCACGAACGCGCCTCGACACGCGCGGCACCGGGCACCTCCTCTCTCGGGGACCTTCACGCGTCGTGGACAAACCGGGCGACGCCGGCCCCGAGGAGGATATTAGCAAAGGAGAGAGCCGAGGCCCCGTAGGAACCCCGGCTCTCAAGATGGAACGCTGCTAGTTCCGAGGTGCTTTGCGCACCAACTTCCGGCGCCCGCGCGAGCCGTGCTCGTCAAAGACCTCATCGGTGGTCAGCAACGTCCAAAGGCGCTTTATACGCTTCCAGTAGGTCATGCCTCTCTCCTTCTAAAATCGAAGTCTATAATTACAGACACATTATATGCGTTGGGCACATAGTAATATGTGAATACGTTCTCTATGGCAGCCCACAGCGATACAAACAAGAAGGCCAGCGCCCCGAAATGGGGTCCCGACCCGGTCGGTTACACGCCAAGCACAAACAGATAAATCTTGAGTTCAGTAGAAGTCTTGCGGGTCCACGCGGTTGAGCAACGGCTGTTCTTCCAGGTAGAGTCGCAGGTTATTCTGGAACAGATCTACTATGCGTTCGTTCTCCGATTCTGCTAAGGCGGCGGTGTGAGGGCTGATCAGGACGTTGGGCAAATCCCACAGAGGGCTCTCGGGCGGCAGGGGTTCGGTGAGGAACACGTCGAGGGCCGCCCCCGCGATGCGCCGGTTCTCTAACGATTCGATCAGGGCTTCCTCGTCTACCACGCCGCCGCGTCCGACGTTCACGAAGACGCACTCGGGCTTCATGAGACTTATCGCTTCCCGGTCGACCATGCCTGCTGTTCGCTCGGTTAAAGGTAGGGTGACTACAACGGCGTCGGCGCGGGGTACGAGGTCTTTGAGGTCCTCTGACGGATGCAGCTCCTCCACGTGAGGAAGCGCCGTGTCGGGGCGGCGCTTGAGTCCGATTGTGTGCATCCCGAAGGAGCGTGCCAGCCGAGCGACCTCGAGCCCTATGTTGCCCAGGCCCACGACCAGTATCGTCGTCCCCTTGAGCTCTCGCGTCGGGTAGTGGTCCCAGCGCTTCTCCTGTTTGTCGCGGAGCAACCGCGGCAGACCCTTGGTGAAAGCCAAGAGGCCGAAGAGGCAGAACTCGGCCAGGGGACCGGCGTGGATCCCGCTTGAGGTGGTGACGATCACCCGGTCGAGCTCACCTGGCGAGAGGCCCGCCACCCGCACCTGTTCCCCCGCACCTGCGCTCGTAGCCTGGATCCACTCCACCCTCGTCGCCCGCCGAACGACTTCGCGGAGCATTTCCGGTGAGTCACCCGGAATGCCGAAGATCACCTCTGCACGCTCCAGCATCTCCTCCCAACGCCGCTCGCCCGCCGGGTCGCGCCGGAAGCCTGGCTCCCCCTTGTGGTCGGATGGGTAGCGTGGTGGAGGCAGGAGCGTGTGGTCGTACAGGACCTCCAACCGGGCGTCCGTCCCCTCGATCTTTCGAACCAGCTCCTCCTCGAGGGGGGTGGCGATCATTACCTTGACCGTTGCGCTTTCCTTTTGCGCGCTCCGCACCCGTAGCTCCTTTGCTTCCGATAATCGTACCCTGCCCTTCCAATTTAAGGGTAAGGTGTCGGCGGATTTCAAGTGGGCGCATCCATTCCACCGGACCACTGCCGAAGTCAAGTTCTGCTACAGAAGGCCGTAGACTTACGGCTACGGGAAGGAGAAGTGATCTATGGCGGGAAAGAACTATAGCCGCCGGTGGTACGCGACCTGGACTATGGTGATCGGCGCGTGTAGTAAGATCGACGCATCGCTCATGCTGGCCTCTTCGGCTACCGTTTTGTCAGTCACCTCGTGCGCGGTGCTGCTGACTTGGCTTCCGGTTGCGATAGACCGCCTCCACACGCGAATCGTCCTCGCGTCCCATTCCGGACTCAGAACCTTCGCGGAAGACCTTGTTCGCCGTGATCGCCAAATCGGGCTGGAACCCGTTCTCTCGAGCGGCATCAAGTACCAGCCCGGTGTCTTTGACAAAGATGTCGAGCGCGCTCTCGACATCTACCGGGCCATCGCTCAACATACGGCCGGCCCGATCGTCCAGCATGAAGGAGTTTGCCGCCCCCTGGCGCACCACTTCGAAGGCCCTCCGGGGGTTCAGGCCCAATGCCCTAGCAAAGGCCAGCGCCTCCCCGGCCGCCGCAAGGTGCACACCACACAGCAGCTGGTTGACCAGCTTCATGGATTGGCCGTCCCCCACTTTCTGGCTGATCCACTCTATCTTTGATCCCATGGCTTCAAGGACCGGGCGAGCTGCCGTCAAGGTGTGCTCTTCGCCGCTCGCCATTATGAGGAGATCTCCGGTCCGTGCCCGGGCGGTTCCTCCACTCACCGGCGCGTCCAGCAACTTAGCCCCTGTACTACCGAGCCTCCGATGTATCTCCCGCACCGTCTTCGGACCAACGGTGCTGGTAAGAACCAGTATCTTGTCCTTCGAGAGGCTCAGAGAGACCCCCCGGTCTCCAAAGATCGCCTCCAGTGCTTGGTCGCCGGTGGCGACCATGACAACGGTTACATCCCCGTACATGGCGGCTTCTTCCGGATCTCGGACCTCTACAGCACCCAGTTCCACCAGCTTACGGCTACGCTCAAGCACGATATCGAAGACGGCGACCTCGAAGCCGCTGACAAGCAGCCTGTGAGCCATCGGCCCACCAATCGCTCCCAGACCCACAAAGCCCACTTGCTCCACGTCGCTCTCCTCATTCCTCATCGTTGGTCTCTCGGCCGCGGGGTGCGGCCCCTTGGGTCCTGAAGCAGCGAAGGCGACAACCGGTCGCTCCTCCACGGCGCCTCCTGAGGAGGAGAGAAGGGCTTGGATACCAGAGCTATCCCTGCTCAGTGGCCCTTCACTGCGCCCAACTAGCGAGTCGAGACCCGCGTCAGGCAGTCGGGGGCACCTCCTCGCCACGCCAAGGGGCGGTTTCCTTCGCGCCGCGGGACTCGGTGGACGGCTCGAAGTCACTGCCCAGCTCCGCCTTGACCTTGGCCACGATCGCATCCGCGGAGAGCCCGTAGCGGTCGTGCAAGGTGGGCAGCGCACCCGCGTCGAGGAACTCGTCGGGCAGCGCGATGGGCACGATGCGGCCTCCCTCGCCGGCGAACGCCAGGCAGGAGGCCACGGATTCGGCCAGCCCGCCGACGATGGTGTGGTTCTCCAGGGTCACGACGAGGCGGTCCGTCCCGGCTGCTTGCACGATCGCTTCGCGGTCCAGCGGCTTGATTGTCGGCACGTGCAGCACGGCGACGTCGACGTTGTCGGCTTCGAGTCGCTTGGCCGCGTCGAGGGCTCGCATCGTCATCAGACCAGTCGAGATCATCACGACGTCGCGCCCGGTCCGCAGCTCGGCAGCTTTACCCAGCTCGAAACGGTAATCATACTCGTCGAGCACGGTCGGCACGGCGCCCCGCAGCAAGCGCATGTACGTCGGGCCCGGCGTCGCCGCCAGTGCGGGCACGGCCTGTTCGATGTCCACGGAGTCACACGGGTCGACGATCGTGAGGTTTGGCATCCCACGCAGGATGGCCAGGTCCTCGGTCGCCTGGTGACTGGGGCCGTACCCGGTGGTCAGCCCCGGCAGGCCACCAACGACCTTGACGTTCAAGCCCGGCTCGGCGATGTCCAGGCACAGGAAGTCATAGGCGCGTCGCGTCGCGAACACGGCGTAGGTAGATGCGAAGGGAACCAGGCCCACCTCGGCCATTCCGGCGGCCGCACCCAGCATGGCCTGCTCCGCCATGCCCATCTGGAAGAAGCGGTTCGGATGGGTGTCGCGGAAGATGTGCATGTCCGTGTACTTGGCGAGATCAGCGGACAGGCCGACGATCTCGGGGCGTTCGTCCGCGAGACGCGACAGCGCGTGACCGAACGGTGCGCTCGTGGTCCGCTGGCCTTCGTCGACGAAGGAAGCGATCATCGCCGAGGTAGTGAGCTTGCGGGGGGTCGTCTCGCTCATCGGCTGCGTCCTTCCTCGAGCTGGTCGCGGGCGACCTGCCACTCGTGCGTCTCCACGCGCATGAAGTGCGCCTTCTCGCGGTTCTCCAGCAGCGGTACTCCGCGGCCGACCCGGGTGTCACAGATCAGCACCGACGGCGAGCCACGGTGCTCACGGAGCCCATCGAAAGCGGTGACGAGTGCATCGATGTCGTTGCCGTCGACGCGCACGGCGTGCCAGCCGAAGGCCTGCCACTTGTCCGTTATGGGCTCGACCTGCAGCACGCCCGGCGTGGGGCCGTCAGCCTGTAGGCCGTTGACATCGACGATCGCCGTCATGTTGTCCAGGTCGTGGTGAGCGCAAGCCAGCGCGGCCTCCCAGGTCGATCCCTCGTCGAGCTCGCCGTCGGAGAGCAGGTTGTACACCCGCGCTTGGTTCTCCTGGTAGCGAAGCCCGAGCGCCATGCCCGTCGCGACGCCGAGCCCATGGCCCAGCGAGCCACCGGAGATCTCCATGCCGGGGGTGTAGGACGCCATCCCGGACATCGGCAGTCGAGAGCCGTCCGAGCCGTAGGTGCTCAGCTCGGAGACCTCGAGGACGCCGGCCTCCGCCAGAGCCGCGTACAGGGCGATCGCGTAGTGCCCGATCGACAGCAGCAGGCGGTCGCGTTCCGGCCAGTGCGGATCGTCCGGACGGAATCGCAGCTGATCCTTGTAGAGGACGGCGAGGATGTCGGCGACGCCGAGGGCCTGGCCGATGTAGCCCTGGCCCTGCACCTCGCCCATGTCGAGGGCGTGCCGGCGGATCCGGTAGGCGGACTCGCGCAGCCGAGCGATCCTTTCGGCGTGATTTTCCCCGGCCGTGCCTGAGCCGGCTGAGGTGGTGAGCGAATTCATGGTGTGTACCTCCCTTTCTCGGTTAGTTCTCCTCCGGGGTAACGAACGGGACGGGGATCGGCAGCGCCGCGAGAACAGCCAAGAGGGGTAGCCTGAGACGGGTGCGTTGCCCTGGACGAAGGAACGCGAGCATTTTGCTTCCTCCTCCGTCCTTAGTAGATGTGTGAGCCGCCGTTGATGTCCAGCGTCGCGCCCGTCACGTACCCGGCGTCCTCGGAGCACAGGTACACGATCATCGATGCTACCTCGCCGACGGTCCCTTGACGCTGGAGTGGGACACCGGCCACTATCTCCGCCTCGCGCTCCGGCGAGAGCTTTCCGGCGGTGATGTCGGTGGCGATCAGGCTTGGGGCAACCGCGTTGCAGGTCACGCCGCTCGGGCCGGCCTCGCGCGCGAGTGCGCGGGTCAATCCCAGGACCGCCGCCTTGGCGGCGGAGTAGTGCGCGCCGCCGAAGACGCCGCCGCCGCGAATCGCGCTCACGGACGAGAGGTTGACGATACGGCCGTAGCCACGATCGATTAGGCCGGGCAGGACGCGGCGGGTGACGAGATATGTTCCGCGAACATTGACGTCGAAGATGCGGTCCCACTCCTCCTCATCGATGTCGAGGAAGCGAGTCGGCGCCGTGATGCCGGCGTTGTTGACGAGCGCCGCGACCGGCGGCAGGTCGCGCTCGACCGCCGACACCGCCGCATCGACCTGGCCGCTCTTGGTCACATCACAGCCGAGCCCGATGACCTGCCCGCCGTTGGCATCAGATACCAGCGCCGCCGTCTCTCGCGCAGCAGCTTCGTCGAGATCCAGCGCGGCGATGCTCCATCCTGCAGCCGCGAGCCGCAGGCAGGCCTCGCGGCCAATGCCGCGGGGCGACCCCGCTCCGGTGACGATCGCCGTGCGATCTCGCGACATGTCTACTCCTCTCCTCGCCCCGGACCGCGTGGCTTGTCCGGTCTCGCAGGTTCTACTAGCCGTTCGCACGGCCTCAGGGTGCCATCGGGGACCCGCGGCGCTCGCAGCATAGAGACGCATTGCTCGCACACGGTGGTGTGATCGAGACGCATATCTTAGAGGTCGGTCGAGGACATGCCAGCACTCTAAAGGTCCTTCGTCCCACAGTCAACGGCCGGCCGTTGACTGACGTATTACGCACGATCGCTCCCACGTCACCGCCGATCGGCACCTGGACCTACGGACATGCGAATCGAACGTGCCGGGCTCGAACTGGGCCGAAGCACAGCACAGTGCCAGGCGCTCGACACGCTCCGGTGCCTCGCCGGCCGGCCACATCCCGACCATCCTTAGATAGAGAGGCCGCAGAAGGAGAAGTGCCTTACCTCTAGCTGGTCGAACGGCACCAAAACGTCGCGTCCGAGGTCTTCGATCTTGTAGGGCCTGGCGGGACGGGTGAGCCGCCGTGGCCGCGGTGATCGTAGCGCAAGAGGCGGAACCGTTCGCTCAGCGCGGTCGCCTGCTCGTTCCACATCGCGGGATCAAATGCGTAAACCCCTCCAAGGCGACGGAGTCACCATCGCTCACCAACTCGGCGACCGCCTCCCGCAACCTTACTACCTCAGTCACGCCGAAACCTAACGCGCATCCTCGCCGCATCCCCTTCCGCGTACCTGCGAGCGGGGAAGGTAAAGCCTCTGGACTTCGCCTCTCCGCACGATCCAACCGCTTGTTCACACCGGGTACCCCGTCTGCGCTAGTCCTTCTTGCCCCTCCTGTAATCTTGGCCGCCATCTCGGCATATGTCCAATACCAAGTGAATGCCCCAGATATACTGTCGTGCTATATCACGTCGCGCGGGACGCGGATGGGAGATAATCAGTAACTATGGAATACTGGCATGGTTTCGAGACGGCCCGCAATGTTGCGCAGTTACACGAGACGACGATCGCGGACATCACATCTGACCTCTCCGCCCATTTCGTTACGGTCCCGGCGCGTTCGCTCGGAGGCAGCTCTTACCTGTTCCAGGGTTCGGATTGGCCGCTCGAAACGTTAGAGGGCTGTTGCGCATCGCGGACGTGCCGTTCGGCGGCGTGGCTCGCAGCCTAGCCGCGTGCTTGGTCTCCGATGACGTCGAGGAGTTCCTACGAAGGTTCGACCAGGGCTTCGAAGAAGAGACCCAACACTCTAGCACCCAACTGCCCAGGCCCTTCGAGTTTGCCGAGTATCTCACGTTCGCTAGGGTCATCCCTTTCGAGCAGCCTTCGCTCTCTGCCGATTCTTTGGGCAATATCCTGACGGCACAGGGCCGCGGCGAAGCAGGCTACATGTACCACGAAGAGACGAGAATCCCGCTTCTGGCCCTCGCGATCCCGGCCGGCATGGTGATCTGCGGTTCCGCTCCGGGAATGATACGAGCCCTCGAGTCTGGCCCCAGACAACGGCTCGTGGAGTTAGTGAAAAGCCGCTCCGGCAAACACCAATATGGAGATGAGATCAGCGGGTAGCCTCGAACGAAGTGTGAGCCGAAAATCGAGAGATACTCATTGATCATACGTGACTGCTCGCGAGACTGCTCGCTTACTCTGGACCAAGGTTTGGTGGGTCCAAGAGTACAACTACCTTGTAAGTAAGTCTCACGTCCTCCTGATCTGCAAGCGACCGATGCTGTTCCTTGAGAGCGGGGCGCTAAATCGCAACTTGGCTCAGTTCATAATCTAAGAACTGTATGCCCGCTCTCTACTCTTGTCCTTTATCCACCGAACGTCGCGGAAGTAGACGAAGTCTCCGACGTTCGACTTCGGTAGGTCTCACCCCCGCCAGCGTCGCTCTCACTGGAGCCTCCAGAAGTAGCCGGCCACTCCCAGCGATGGTGCCCCGAAGGACGTCGCCAGCGAAAGGCCCGGCGGTCGGAGTATACAGGGATCTCCTCTAGGGATACAAAGGAGGCCTAACCACCGGGCCTTTGCCATTGTACACAAAGCAACGATAGAGCCGGCTAGTAGCGGCGAAAAGTACCGCCGCTTGGCGGCTCTCCCGCAGGATGCGCCAGGCTGCATTCTACCTTGTGGGGAGAATTCGGCTTACCTATACCGATTCCGGAAGAGCCGACGAGCGGACTCGAACCGCTGACCTATTCTCATTACGAGTGATCCATCAGGCGTTGCAGGGGAGTGCACAGAGTTGCAAACCCCGCATATCTAAGGGGATCCTTTTCCCCGGCTTGCTGCGTGTTGCACCGTATTGCATTCCCAGTGGTGTCAGAGTGGTGTCAACGTCGTCCCTGTATCCGCGTGGCACGGTTTTCCACACCTGGTTCATGTAGGGAATTCTCGGACGTCCTTATGCAGAATTCTGCATAACCCCGATCCAATGAGGCGATATACAGAGATACAGTGAAAGTCTTTGCAGTCTCCTGGTTAGTCACGCTATCAGCTGGCGAAGTAGGTTAGCGACCTCCAAGGGGGACTGGGCCGGTCTAGACGCCTACACCCTCCCAACCTTGTCGCTCCTCGGGCTCCTCACGCCTTCGCTCTCGGTGCTCGCGTGTTCCCGTTTGCTGTTGTTCCGCCGGTTGTCCCCCAGTTCTCCTGTCTCCATTCATCTCAGTGGGGACCCATAAACGGTCTTTGCTTTCCCCGATCGCCCTGTTTAAGGTCGTCTTCACCTTGTCCTGCCCGTCAAGGCCGGCCTTGATGCCGAAATAGGTGCCAACAAGGGTTCCTATCACAGTAAAGGACGCGGCCATTGCTCCGAACACAGTTTCGGGTGTCCTGTTGGTGTCGCTGATAGCAAATATCGTTACCGAGTACATGATCGCAACCACCACAATGGCGGCCAGCACTAGGAAGAAACCCCACGGTGTCTTTCGCTGTTGTTCTTCCTGTATGCTTTCCTGCCCTCGCTCGTTGTCCACTGGGAGCTCCTTTCCATCCATCGAGTCGGATATATCCACTCTAGGCCCTGGCGTCATCAGTTGCTTTACGGCCACTCAGTCATCTTCGCGCTCGGAATCACTTGTGTTCGTGTAATTCCTCCTCCCTTACTTTACGTACATCTAACTTCCTCCGAGAAGCCTTGGTCTGTCCGGCGTATCTGCGGAAGAGCTTGAGAATCTCCCTGCCGATCTCCTCGAACTCCTCGTCTGTAAACTTTTCCGCTGGTTCAGGCTCGTACTGTCCGTCGTCCCTACCGCCGCTGGGCCACTCTACTTCAGGCTTCTCTGGGGCTCCAGGCTTCTCAACCTTTGTGTTTGGGAGCTTTACCGGGCGTATCTGACCTTTGTCGTGGTTGATCCAAGCGTTCGGATGGACCATGACCTCGTAGTAGTTGCCAGCGTGAGACTCTTCGATGGTGTAGTCGGTGTTCAGGCCCGGCTCGCCGTCAGCGCCAAACTGGAAGCTCTGCAAGACCTTGCTATCGGGCAAGAGAATCGCAACGTGTCCCTGACCGGCGAGCGAATTGTTGCGATAGCTGCGCCCGATCAGCACGCCGCTACCAGTCTCCCTGGCCCACTTCTTCGCCGTGGCAAGGTTGAACGGAACGTCCACGCCGCTGAAGAATCCTGGCCCCAATCCGCCAAACGCAGAGGTGTAGAAGTACGCCGCAATGCCACCGTCAAAGTTGCGGTTGCCCCTCGTCGGGATGCTCTTCCCCGCAGCACGCCTGAAGAGGTTGGGGACGCCGGCGCAGAATATCCTCTTGCCCTTTAGCTGATCCACGGGCGGCAGCTCCTTGTCCACAGCGTAAGCGCCCTCGCCGTCCGGCACGGGTCCGCTGGACCAGACCCAGTATTTCATGCGGTTGTTGAGCTGCATGACGTACTTGTAGCCCTCGGCGAAGTAGGTTCCGTCTACGACTCCGTGGGTCAGTACCCTCCTACCGCCGTCTCCGGTTCCCTTGACCTCCACTATTTTGTCTCCGTCTCCCTCGTGTCTGTCTCCTCCGTCGCTCATCGTCTCCGCCTCCTTCACCCCGGCGAGCGCGAGGAGCTGCTCGCGGGTTCCCCTATAAGCATTCACGTCGATGTTCATGCCCGCCACGCCCCCCGCCGAGGTGAACTGCCAGAACCACGGCTCCATACCGCCCCACGGCTTGCCCCACCCACGATGCTTCACATCCGCGTAGTAGTCGTGCGGTCGGCTGTGGGGGTTCATGTCCAGGTACATCGCGTCCCAAGTCGCATCGGCACCGTATTGCTCGAAGTCGCCGGACGCCTCCCCGCCGTTCCAGAAACCCCTGCCCGAATAGAGGACTACCTGGTGATCCCCGACCCTGCGCTTGACCTCGGCTATGAAGGTCATGAGCTGGTCGTTGCCGGGCGTGAGGTAGCCGTGAGGAGCCTGGTACTCCTCGAAGTCCACCATCAGTATCTTGTCCTCTGGCCCACCGACAGCTTCGATGGTACGGAGGAAGTGATCCGCCTGGGCCCTAGCTGGCGTGCTCAAGAGAAAGGCGTAGACCCCCATCACAAACCCTTCCGCCTCGGCCCGACGGAAAAACTCCTCGAATCCGCTCGGGACGTACGTGTCGCCGTCCCGGTAAGGACCCTCCGTCGCCTTGATAACGCAGAACTCGTACCCTTCCGTCCTGGCCCGCTCGAAGTTCAGCCCGCGCTGGTACTCCGGATGAACGTCGATCCCGAAGATGGGTTCCTCTTTACTCATTGTCTCGCTGACCTGCCAGTCGTGTTGTTCGCCGTCGTCTTGCTCATCTCTCCTCTCCTGTGCGTAGTCACTGCAACTGAATGTGTCTCCTTTGCACTACGTTCCTAACTTTGACATTTGGTTCACCTGCAACCCTGGCAGCCAGCAGCGGTATGAGAGCCAGCCGCTGACTGCTAGAGTCGGTTAGAAGGGCCACCTATGGACGTGTTAGCAAGTCCTGCGTAGAGTCTTCTGCGCCCTGTTGGTAACCTTTACCCACACGATCTACCCCCACCCAAAGTAGACCGGGTTGATACTTAGACATATTGGCGTAAAGGGTGTCCGTCCAGAGTGGATGATTGTAGTTTACGTAGATCGCGCCAGTGGTGGTAGTATATCCTGCTGCCGTTTTGGGCCACCAGTGTACGGTGCACCAGTACTCGCCACTTGAGCAACTATATCCATATGACCTTGATTCTAAGACCCAGACCTCAGCTGTCCAAGTGTGGATCGCAGCGCCCTGGTCAGTGTACCCCGTGATATAGCAGGTCAGATATATGGATTGGACGAAATCTACTGTGCCTTTGTTAACCCAATATCCCTGCTCCGGCTGACCGCAGTTTCCGGTTCCGTTGCCCGCAGCCTGCGCAGGCTGCGGTTTGGAACTCATTACTACTAGAGTTAAGAGCACCGCGGCCAGCGTTAACAACAACCACACCACTACTTTCCCGACAAACCCTCGCTTAGCTGTAAGGTCGTTGGTCATTCTCTCTCCTTCCTTTTGCTGTGCTGGAGGCAGGTGATGAAGGGGCAAAAAGGGGATCCCCACCCCCAAAGCGCATTGTCGTTTGACGCTCCAGTCCACCACTATTCCTCCTTGCCTACTTAACGAGCAGTGTGGGAACTTGTGACATGTGTCACATCGCCCTAATGAGTCATCTTTGTCTTAAACGATATTCACCTCCTTCGCTTGAGCAGCCCCGGGGTGGGTTGGTGCTCTTCGTAATGCTTCGTCTCACCTAGTTGCCTCCCTTGTCCGCGGGGGCCTTACCCCCGAAACTCTCTGAAAACTTATGCTCCGCTGCCCTCGCGCTCTTGCCCTCTGAGGCCGCGAGCGGAAGTACCTCACGGCCGCAGGCCGGGCAGTGGAACACCCCGTCGGGCAGGCGTCGCATCTCGGGATGGCCGCACTCGCAGGGGTGGCTGCCCAGGGTATCCGGGAGGGCGGCTATCTCGCGAAGTGCTTCCAGCATCGCTCGGCCCAGGGAGCCTCCGCAGGACTCACAGCGCGCCGAGTCGTGACCGAGAGGGTCAAGGCCGCCTGCTTCGCAGAGGGGACAGACCAGAGAGCGAGGCTTCGAAGCCAAAGACGAACCTTTCACTTACGCCGCCCTAAGCTCTGGATGCTCGCCTTCGATCAGCCCGGCTCGAGCGGCAGGATCCTTAACTAGGAACCCTTCTGGGTCGATAGGGAACCTCACCCGGACATCGGCGTCCGGGTACCGTTCCCTCACCAAGCTCATCGCTTGTTGGATGCTCCAAGCCTGAACCGCTACCTCCAAGCGGGCAGTTCCGTTACGCACTTCGATCGAAATCTTCACCACCTGAGATCACCTCTTCCTCGTCCTCATGCGTGGGCAACGTGGCTTTGGGCCATTAGCTGATTTGCTGTGGTCTCCTTGCGCAGCTCGCTAACCCTCACGCCCTTCTTGACCAGCACCGCGTTGATTGCCCTAGCGGTGGGTGGGGTTGGCGTCGAGAAGCAGCGCGCCATCCATGATGCGCACCACATCCACCATCCTGTAGGAGATCTCCTCGGCCCACTCCAGGGGCTTGGCCCTCACGAGCAAGGCTTCTTCTCCAATTCTGTTCTCCAGCATCGTCTAGCACCTCCTCGTCCTGGTGAGCCTTCTCCGCGCTGGCTCTACTGAATTGCAGGGTACAGGCCGAGCGTTAGCTGGCCGTTAGCAGAAGTACCTATAGAGTGCCTATCTTTCGGGAACGATCGTTAGCAAGGGCGCCTATGAATTGGCTCTCTGTGAGTAAGAGTGCCACCCCTTCGAAGAGTGTTGGGAAGGTGCTTCGCCCGGCTTTTGGCTCGCGTGGGGGCAGAAAACTCGGTTTCCGGACCGACGCCCGGCGAACGGTTGTCGTCGAATGCTCGCCTAGCGCAAGTCCGGATCGTCCGGCCGGTGTTCGGACAACCAGGAGGCGACTTGCTCCCGGGAGGAGAGGCTAAGCTTCTTGAGGATCTTTGCGACGTGGTGGTCCACCGTGCGCTTCGAGATGAAGAGTTTGGAGGCGATCTGGCGGTTGCTGAGCCCCCGCGCCACCAGCGCCGCCACCTCCTTCTCGCGGCTACTGAGCGCAGCCACCTGCCTGCCTACCGACGGGTGCTCCGGTGGCAGTAGCGCGGATGGAGCAAGCTCTTCTGCTACCAGAGCGTACTCAACGGCCTCTTCCAACCCCATGGCCCTCCCCTCGGCATACGCCGCTTCCCACGCTGCCTCGCCAACTCGGGCGCGCGCGTTAGCCAGGTAGGGCTCAAGAAGCGCACGCTCGTCGGGGGGTAGAGGAGCCTCGATGTTCTCGCGTACGGCCTGTGTCGCTCCCCACAACCGCGCGGCTCGTCGGGTTTGTCTGCGCGCTCCGGCCACCGCTGCCATTGCCTCCAAGCATTCGACCATTGTTTGTTTGTTCTGTACCTCCTGTAGCACCGCCAAGCTCTCTTCGAGTAGCTTCGCCGCTCGCCCGAGCTTGCCTCTGATCAGCGCCGCAAGTCCCAGGTTGACCAGGGAGCAGGCGATGCCCTCCGCGTCTCGATTTTCTCGGTCCCTTGCCAAAGCTTCCTCGAACAACGTCATCGCGCGCTCACCGTCGCCACGAGACAACATCGCGAAGCCCAGGTTGTTGAGGGAAACCGCCACCCCCCGCACGTCTCCGACGTTACGATGCAAGGATAGAGCTTCCTCGAACAACGCTGCTGCCCGCTCGTGATCCCCTTGGCGGTCCGCAATTATCCCAAAGCTGGTGAGCACGCGAGAAAGTTCCCATTCGTTCCTCGACTCACGGAGCAGGGCCAGGCTCTCCTCGAGCAGCTCACTCGCACGCTCCTGATCGCCTTGAAACAACGCCACCCTCCCCAAATTGGCCAAGGAACTTGCGACGCCCTTCTCGTCCCCCAACTGGCGATAGATACCGAGGCTCTCTTCGTGCGCCGCCCTCGCCCACTCGTAATCGCCCAATGCCTCCGCCAGCCACCCCGCCCCCGCGAGTGCCTTCGCCCGTTCCGGCGACAATTCCATCCCGCTTCCGACGGCCAGTCCTTCCTCCAGCCACCGCCGCCCCTCGCTCAAGTACCCTCGGATGTACCAGAACCGCGAAAGTGCCCCTGCTAGCCGTAGCCCGAGCTTATCCCCGCGCCCCAGCGACCACCCCAGCGCCGCCCGCAGGTTGTCGTGCTCGGTCTCTAGCCGCTCGAGCCACCTCGTTTGTTCTGGTCCCAGCAACTCGGGCTCCGCATCTTCTGCCAAGGTCAGAAAGTAAGCAGCATGCTGGCGCCGGACCGCTTCGGTCTCCCCGCGTTCGCCCAACTTCTCCCGACCGTACTGCCTGACGGGTTCCAGCATCCTGTAGCGTATCTCGAAAGCATCGGTCGAGTCAGTCATAACTAGCGACTTCTCGACCAACTTAGAGAGCAAGTCCAGTACCTCGCCCTCCTCAATGCCGTCCCCGCGCCCCACTATCTCCGCAGCTTCAAGCGTCCAGCCTCCTGCGAAGACAGCGAGGCGCGCGAACAGCTTCCGCTCCAGTTCGCTGAGCAGCTCGTGGCTCCAGTCCAAGGTGCCTCTGAGCGTCCGCCGCTTCGGCGGCGCCGTCCTGTCGTCAGCCGCCAAGAGCTTCAGGGAGTCTTCAAGTCTTCGCGTCATCTGCTCTATGGAGAGCGTCCCCACCCTCGCCGCCGCAAGCTCTATGGCAAGAGGGATGCCCTCAAGCTTGCGGCATACCTCCGCCACCGCCTTAGCGTTCCGTTGGGTCAGGGTGAAGGCAGGATTACGGTGCCAGGCTCGCTCGACAAAGAGTCGCACCGACTCGTAGCCTTCGAGCTCCCCGACCGCCGGCGAACGCAAGGGATCGGGCACTGAAAGTGGGGACACCGGCCACCTGACCTCACCTTCCACGCCCAAGGCCTCGCGACTGGTAGCGAGGAAGCGTACCCGGGGACAAGCGTCCAAGACAGTGTCCACTAGGCGGGCGCATGCCTCTATAAGGTGCTCGCAGTTGTCCAAACATAGCAACAGCTGCTTCTCACGCAGGGTCTCGACGAGCGTTTCAAGAAGCGGACGACCCGGTTGCTCCGGCACCCCCACAGCGCCGGCTACCGCCTGAGAAACCAGCGCCGACTCGGAGAGTGACGCCAACTCCACCAGCCACGCCCCGTCGGGGTAGGCACCTACGAGGTCGCGCACCACCTCCAAGGCGAGCCGCGTCTTGCCCGAGCCTCCCACTCCGGTTAGCGTCAAGAGGCGCGTCATAGCGAGTGCGCGCTTGATCTCAAGCATCTCCCGCTCCCGCCCGACGAAGCTGGTCCTCGAAGCTGGCAGATTGTGCAGAGAAAACTCAGCGGGCTGCGGGGGACCAGTCGATGGTTGGTGCCCCGGCGGGAACCTCCCCGCTGCTATCTCCTCGAAGAGGTGTCGGCTCGCCGCCTCGGGCTTTGCGCCGAGTTCCTCAGAGAGTGCCTCATCGAGCCGCTCGTATTGAGAGAGGGCTTCTTCCCGCCGCCCGGAGACGGCGTAAAGGCGCATCAGCCCCACGTGCGCCTCTTCGTGGGTAGGCTCCTCCGCCAGTACCCTCCTAAGCGCCTCGATGGCCCCTTCGTACTCCCCGCGCTGCTCGTAGATGCCCGCAAGCTCGACGAGCAGGGAGAGGTACGACCTGCGCAGCTCTTGGCGGCTGTCCTCTGCCCACTCTTCGTAGCGGTCTTCGGGCAAAAGCTCTCCCGCGTACAGTTCGATCGCCGCCCGGTAGGCCGCTGGGTCTCTGGAGCGGCGGGCGGTTGCTGCCGTCTCCTCGAAGACCTCCGCGTCCACCCAAAGGAGCCCTCCCGGACACAGCGCGAGCTGCTCCTCCCGCAGGCTCAGGTAAAGGGAGGATATAGTCGGGTCGGGTTCTAGAGTCCGGCGGGCTACGTGGAGGGCACCTCGCAAGTTGTTTGAGGCTGCCCGTGCCCCGAGTTCTGGCCAGAGCGTCTCCATGGCCTGTTCCCTGTGCAAGCGGTGGTTCGGCGCTAGGGCGAGCAGTTTAAGGAGGCTCGCTGCCTTCCTCAGGCGCCACTCGTTTCCTTCGATGATCCGCTCCCCCACCGAAACCTGGAAGCCGCCCAGCAACCTGACGCGCACGGTTTCTATGTTCCAGCTGGGATGCTTGGCGACTGGTGCTGCGTCTTTGGCCTCGGTATGCGGTCGCATCCTGTCCCCTTTTCCGAAGGCAGCGTTTCTTACATTCGACCGTCGTTCAGTAGTCCACGGCTACCCAAGCCTTACTACCGAACATTGTAACTTCTAACTCTTGTGGGCGGAACATAGTCTGGGATGAGCTTTCCGGCTTCGCATGGGAGCCGAGAGCCGACACGCCATGATGTGCGCTCAGGGCTCATTCTATGCGGATAGGAGAAGAAGTGAGCTTATCTAACGAGCCGCACGAAGGGTTCTGGGACCATCTTCGTGGTGAGTACGTTAGTTGCTATACCCTATGGGGGTCGCACCCTCCTTCAGTCTAAACCGCTACTCATGAACGTAGAAGGACCTAGATCTACCCGCCCCGTCCTTTGCCTCGAGTACGGAGGTCCCACCCGGTGCACACCGCAGATTCCCGACGTCATGCGGCGCGGTAGCATCCGACCGGACGGTGCAGTTATGTGCCACTTGGAGGCGTCGTCCGAAGCAGACGCCCGGGCGGTAATCCTCCAGTCGGCGCTGCCACGCGGATCACTAGCGATTCCGATGGCCCCATCGTGTAGGCTGGGGAAATAGGAGAATGTCCAATAGTTCCGCCGTCATCTTCGCCCGCAAATCTCGGCTGCGGGAGACCACCTCTATGCTAGTATTCGGGCGCATCCACACCTTTTGCAGGTCGAATCCCCGCCCAGTCAGCTCCTTCGGAATCGTTTCGATCTTCATATCATCTTCTTGGAACTGGAACTTCAAATAGAGGTCGAGTTCGCTACCGAAGTAGAGTCGCAAATCATCCGGACTGGTACTCTTTCCGAGAAGGCCTTCGAACACCGTCATGGGGTCTTTATCTTCGGAAGGGTCAGCCATGACCTTCTCAACGAAATCGTTTTGTATCAAACCCTCCTGCCCAAATGCCCCTTCGCTTGTCATCGTTCCTCGCCCTTTCCTTCACCTGCGCTGCGTCTGCCAATCCTACTGCTTATGAGAACAGAGAGCGATGAATTCCCGATGAATTCGCCGACATAATATGAGAATTTCCGAGAAATTTTTGAGAGTCGGCGACCAATCGCTACTGCGGCGGGCTAACGATCACAGCGACCAGCGCAGGGCACGCGTACAGACCATGTATGCCGGCAAATCGAGACAAGAATAAGAGCCGACGAGCGGACTCGAACCGCTGACCTAACCTCTTTACGAGTGAGCCAAAGGGTGTTGCAGGGGTTTGCACGGGCTTGCAAATACCCCATATTTAGGCCGCTTTCTTTTCTCTGGCTTGCTCCGTGTTGCACCGTATTGCGTTCCCGGTGGTGTCAGAGTGGTGTCAATATCGCCCTAATATCTGCGCAGCATGATCGTCCACGTCTAACTTCTTCTGCGTTCACATCGGGCAAGCTTTGCCTCGAACGTTTGAACTCCAAGGGCTTCATGATGATGGTGTTGCCCGTGACGACGGCAGCGCTCGACATGCCGGTCAGGATGGCGGTCGGGAAGTTCCACGGCGCGATGACGACCCCTACGCCCATCGGCTGGTAGAAGTAGCGGCTCTCCTCCCCAGGGACTGAGTAGATCTCCACGCCGTCCTTGAGGCGGAGCATCTCGCGGGCGTAGTACTCGAGGAAGTCTATGGCCTCGGCGAACTGCGCGTCGGCCTCGG
>Ga0126307_10000503_pt1 | contig 25254 bp, 25 predicted proteins | sample Plot28_FD_89955 | JGI IMG/M metagenome (GOLD analysis project Ga0126307, IMG submission 89955) | Serpentine soil microbial communities from UC McLaughlin Reserve, CA, USA - Plot28 | ecosystem: Environmental > Terrestrial > Soil > Grasslands | place: USA: UC McLaughlin Reserve, Lake County... | reverse complement strand
GGACGAACGACCGCAGGGACTCGCTCGCGAGTCGGTGTCAGCCTGGAAGGGCGCCCCGAGGCATTTCGGGTGGCGCCCCGGACGTGCCGAACCGGCGCTTTCTCGACCCGAGCACCCCGGCACCTCGCGCACAGGCCGCCGCCACCCGTCATGCAGGACGGTCCGTACCGGCGAATCCGGGTGGGCATGGTCGGGCCTGGTCGGGCCCGCCGTGCGGCCCGCCCCGCCCGCGCGAGCCCGACCGTGGGCGGCCTGTCTGTGGGCGGCCCGTCCGTGCCCGCGCAGTGCAGGGGTCGACGGCGCCGTCCGCGGCTGCCCGGGGTCGGGCGCGACGTCGCGAGCCTGTCCGGCCGAATGCCGCCGCCAGCCCGCCACCGGACGGTCGGTGCCGGCCCGTCCCTACGGGCGTCGTCGGGCCCACCGCGGGCCCCATGTGGGACTGTCGGCGGGGCTGCCTGTCCATCAGCCGGTCCGTGGGGCCCGGCCGGGCGAGGCCGTCGGGTTGGGGTCCCGTACCGTCGAGTGGGGCTAGGTCCTGGTCGGCGCCGTGCCTTAGAGGTGCCGAGGGGCCACCGCGAGAGTTCCTGTATGAACCCGCCAAGGATCCCAGGGCGAGGTACCACGCGATGGCGCTGGACCAGTCTGCCCTGCTCGAGGGGCTGGACGCGTTGCAGGCCGCGGATGTCGACGACACGATCCAGCTAGCCGGCACGACACTCACAGATCTATCACGCGTTGATCGAGCCGAGCTCACGGCGGGGATCGGCGCAGCCCGGCATGACCGACCGCCGATCGGCTGGCGCAGCGCAGTGGCCACCGGCCACGGCAGCCGTCGACGACGGCGGATCTGGAGCTGCGGATCCCGCCGCTGCGGTCCGGGTGATTCCTCCGGTGGCTGTTGGAGCGTCGCCGCCGGGTGGATCAGGCTGTTTGCGGTGGTGACGGAGACCTACCCACGCCGTGTCCAGCCGCAAGATGGCACGGGAGTCGCCGGCCAGAGCGCGCGACCTTGCGGCTCCACGAGCCACGGCACTGACACCCAAAGACGGCGCAGTCGCAGAGCTCGGTCCCGTTCTCCCGCCGCCGCACTCCGGGCCGTGCGGTCAGCAGGGCTCGACGACCATGCTGCGTCGCGCCCGGGTGGTGCCGGCGGTGCCGGCGGGAGCGTGGATTCGTCGGCGGAGCCGGGCTCGGGGACCCGTCCGACAGGGATGGCGGCGGGTGCCGGGCGTTGCCCGAGCGCGGGCAAGCACTTTGCACCGGGAAGAACGGCGCAGAGCTGCTGGACGAGAAGCAAGCCCGAGTTCGCTCCTCGACCCCACAGCAAGTCCTTCGGAGGCAGGTCGACAATCGCTCAGGTGGACAACTAGACGAACCGGCGGTGAGTGACCATCAGCTTCGGGCTGGGCAGAATTGTGCCCGTGCGGCGGAGCAGCAGCGGGCGAGGCGGGCGACTGTGGCCGACGTGATCGCCCTCGACGGCCCGTCCGGGACCGGGAAGTCTACGGTGGCCCGGGAGCTGGCCCGGCGGCTCGGGTTCCGCTACCTCGACACCGGGGCCATGTATCGGGCCGTCGCCTGGGCGGCCCTGCGGGAGGGCGTCGACCCGGAGGACGCCGACGCGGTCGCGGCGCTGGCGGAGAAGCTGCGGCTTGACGTGTCCACCGACCCCGAGCATCCACGCGTCGCGGTCGACGGGCGCCGGGTCGACCGGGAGATCCGCTCAAGGCCGGTGACCGTGGCCGTCAGCCCGGTATCCGCCATCCCCCGCGTGCGCTCCACGCTCCTGACCGCGCAGCGCGACCTGATCGACGGCGGCGACATCGTCGTCGAGGGTCGGGACATCGGCACGGTCGTCGCGCCGACCGCTCCGCTGAAGGTCTTCCTCACCGCGTCGAGCGACGAACGCGCCTCCCGGCGGGCCCGGCAGGTCGGCGACAGCGACCACAAGTCGACCGCCGCCGACCTGGACCGGCGAGACGCGTACGACAGCAGCCGGCCGCACAGCCCTCTCCGCCCCGCCGACGACGCCGTCCACGTCGACACGACCCACCTGACCGTCGCTCAGGTGATCGAGCACCTTGTCGACCTGGCGGCAAGTCGTGGTCTCCGCGCGGCGCCAAGGGCTCGAAGCTGAGGAGGGGGCCGAGGAGTCCGCGCGGCGCGGGGAACGCCGCCGCGGCGTACCGTGGGCCGTTGCCGCCGGCGCAGAGGCCGAGCCGAGTGCCCCGCCGACCAGCACCATCCGATGCCCGAGGAGCAGGACAGATGACGCGCCACGACGCCGGCGTCGCCGCCGAGCCGGTGAAGGCGCTTACTGAATTCGGCGATGAGGACGCAGAGCGTTCTGTCGACTTACCTGTGCTCGCCGTCGTGGGCCGGCCGAACGTCGGCAAGTCGACGCTGGTGAACCGGATCCTCGGCCGCCGCGAGGCGGTCGTGCAGGACGTTCCGGGGGTGACCCGGGACCGGGTCGCCTACGACGCGCAGTGGGCCGGGCGCCGGTTCACCGTCGTCGACACCGGCGGCTGGGAGCCGGATGCCCGGGGTTTCGCCGCCCGGGTGACCGCCCAGGCCGAGCGCGCCGTCGAGTCGGCGGACGCGGTCCTGCTCGTCGTCGACGCGACGGTCGGGGCGACCGCCACGGACGAGGCGGTCGCGCGGATCCTGCGCCGCGGCGGCAAGCCGGTCGTCCTCGGGGCGAACAAGGTCGACGACGAGCGTGGAGAGGCCGACGCCGCAAGCCTGTGGTCCCTGGGGCTCGGCGAGCCGCACCCGGTGAGCGCCCTGCATGGCCGCGGCAGCGGCGACCTGCTCGACGCGATCCTCGACGCGCTGCCCGAGGCGCCGCCCGAGCGGATCGGCGAGATCGGCGGGCCACGCCGGGTCGCCCTGGTTGGCCGGCCCAACGTCGGCAAGTCCAGCCTGCTCAACCGGCTGACCGGCGAGGACCGCGCCGTGGTCGACCCGGTCGGCGGCACGACGGTCGACCCGGTCGACAGCCTGGTCGAGGTCGGCTCCGAGACTTGGCGTTTCGTCGACACAGCGGGACTGCGACGAAGAGTCAAGGCGGCGAGAGGAGCGGAGTACTACGCGAGCCTGCGTACCGCCTCCGCGATCGAGGCGGCCGAGGTCGCGGTCGTGCTCCTCGACGGCAGCGAGCCGATCACCGAGCAGGACCAGCGGGTCATCTCCGCGGTGGTCGAGGCCGGCCGCGCCCTGGTGCTGGCGATCAACAAATGGGACCTCGTCGACGCCGAGCGCCGGGAACGGCTCGAGCGGGAGATCGACCGCGAGTTGCAGCGGGTCCGGTGGGCGCCGCGGGTGAACGTCTCTGCGGCCACCGGCCGCGGCGTCGACAGGCTCGCGCCGGCGCTCCGGACGGCGCTGGCGTCGTGGGAGCAGCGCGTTCCCACCGGCCGACTGAACGCGTGGCTCGGCGAGATCGTCGCCGCGACTCCGCCCCCGGTGCGCGGCGGGAAGCAGCCGCGGGTGCTTTTCGCCACCCAGGCCGGCACCCGGCCGCCCCGCTTCGTGCTCTTCACGACCGGCTTCCTCGAGCCCTCGTACCGGCGGTTCCTGGAGCGGCGACTGCGGGAGGAGTTCGGCTTCCCCGGCTCGCCCATCGAGATCTCCGTGCGGGTCCGGGACCGTCGGGACAGGAGATCCTGACTCCAAGGTATTGGGCTGCAGTCGACCTCGAGACTACTTGTGCGTTCTGATCTCGCAGCTCGCCTGCGAACGTGCCAATGGTCTGCGGCTGCACCTGGGGTAGGCTCGATGGGCTCCGTACCTGAAGGTGCGGACCGGGACGTGGCGCAGTTTGGTAGCGCACCTGACTGGGGGTCAGGGGGTCGTGGGTTCAAATCCCGCCGTCCCGACTACGTGCCCGAGCCGCTGACGGCGGCGTACGGCGAGGAGGAGGGGTGCCGCCGAAAACGGGGGAGCCGATGAGGTACGTCCGCGATCCGGCTCCGACCGATCGCGTCCTCACGGTCCCGAACGGGTTGAGCGTCCTGCGCCTGCTGGGAGTGCCGCTCTTCCTCTGGCTGCTGCTCGGTCCGAAGGCCGACCTGGCCGCCCTGCTCGTGCTCGTGGTCGCGGGCGCTTCCGACTACCTCGACGGCAAGATCGCCCGCTGGCTCGGGCAGACCAGTCGCCTCGGAGTGCTGCTCGACCCGGCCGCCGACCGGCTCTACATCCTCGCCATCCTGGTCGCCTTCGTCGCCCGGGACATCATCCCCTGGTGGCTGGCCGCGCTGATCGTCGGGCGCGACCTCGTCCTCCTGCCGACCGTGCCGCTGCTCCGCCGGCACGGCTACGGCCCTCTTCGGGTGAGCTACCTCGGCAAGGCCGCGACGTTCAACCTGCTGTACGCCTTCCCGCTGCTGCTGATCGGCGCTCATGACTGGTGGATCTCCGGCGTCGCGCGCCCGATCGCGTGGGCCTTCGTCGTGTGGGGGACCGTGTTCTACGTGTGGTCCGGAGGTCTCTACCTGGTGCAGGCCGTCCGACTGATCCGGGTCGGCTCGCCGGGCACGGGCGCCCGGCAGGGCGTCGCGTGAAGGGCGTCGCGTGAAAGGCGAGCACGCCGGCCGGCGGGAGCGTGCGGAGAGCCCGCTCGTCCAGCGGGCCCTGGACCTGACCCGCGGCGAGCGGACCCGGCACCGGCCTCGACTCGGCGCGATGTCGACTTCTCTGCTCAACGAGCTGATGACCGATCACCTTGATGCCGGGTACGCGGTGGCGGCCCAGCGGCGAGCGGAGGCCGGCGCGGACACCGAGGTCGCCGCCGGGGCCGGCCGCCGGAGGGCCCGTGCGATCCTCGCGGTCGGGCTGCTGCTGGTCGGCTTCCTCCTCGCGGTGGCGTTCCGCGGCACGCTCCGACAGGCACCGGAGTCCGAACGCGCCCGCCAGGCCCTGGTCCGCGACGTCGAGACCGGCTCCGCATCGGGCGACGCGCTGCAGGCGCGGGCCGAGGCGCTGGCCGGCCAGCTGGTCCGCGAGCGGGACGCAGCGCTATCGGCCAGCGAGACCGGAGACCGGGTCACCGGGGATCTCCGCCGGCTCGAGGCTGCTGCTGCGCAGCGCCCGATGAGGGGCCCGGGCATCCAGGTGATCGTCGGCGACGCGACGCCGCGGGACGAGCTCGACGCGAGCACTGGCGAGCGGGTGACGGTGCCGGCGGACGACAACGGGCGGCTGCGCGACCGGGACCTGCAGAGCCTGGTGAATGCGCTGTGGGCGGCCGGCGCCGAGGCGGTAGCGGTGAACGGCGAGCGGCTCGCACCGACGACGACGATCCGCGCCGCGGGAGAGGCGATCCTGGTGGACCTGCGTCCGGTGCAGAGCCCGTACACCCTCGACGCACTCGGCGACCCCGACCGGCTGCTGCCGCGGTTCGCCGGCAGCGACGCCGCGGGGCGGTACCAGTCGTACACCGGGCTGTACGGCATCACCTTCCAGGCCCGGAAGGCAGCGGAGCTGACGCTGCGAGCGGCGACCGGCCCGGAGCTCCGATATGCGCAGCCCTCCGGGCCGGGGGGCTCGGCGGGTCCGGTCCCGAGCCGGCCGTCCGGCTCGGCCGGGGGGTCCTCGCCGTCGGCCGGAGGGTCCCCCACCGCGGCGGGATCGCCGTCGGCCGGGGGGTCACGGTCGCCGACCGCCACCTCCCCGGGGGCCGCGCCGTGATCCCGGCGCTCGCCCTCGCCGCCGGGGTGGCGCTCGGGCTGCTCGTCGAGCCGACCGTCCCGCTCTGGCTGCAGCCGTACCTCCCGATCGCCGTGGTGGCGGCGCTCGACGCCGTATTCGGCGGCATCCGCGCGCGGCTCGACGGCATCTTCGACCCGAAGGTCTTCGTCGTGTCGTTCGTGTCGAACGTGCTCGTCGCCGCGCTCATCGTCTTCCTCGGCGACAAGCTCGGCGTGGGCGGGCAGCTGTCGACCGGCGTCGTGGTCGTCCTTGGCATCCGGATCTTCGGCAACGCCGCCGCGATCCGCCGGCACCTCTTCCGCGCATGAGCGGGGCGTCGAGGCCGGAACCGGCTGCGTCTCGACCCGAGGACGAGACTGTCTCGCCGCAGGCATCCCGCAGCAGCGGGTCTGCCGGTCGGGAAAACGACGACAGCGGCTCCCGGCAGACGGCAGAGCCCGATGCCATCGCCGCCTGTCCCGGCACCCCGGACACCGCCACGGGGGTCGATGACGCGGCGGCCACCGGCCAGGCGTCGAAAGACGCCGGCGGGTCGATCGACCGGCCCTCCACCGGAGGAGGGCGGCCGGAGGCCGCCGACGGGGAGAACGGGACGTCCGGTGGCGACGCGGTCGGCAGTCGCCGCCCGCCGTCGGCGGGTAAGGAGCGGGAGGGCCGGGGAGCGACGCGCCGGCCTCCGGCCGAAGGCGAGCGTGCGGCCGCCTCCACGGACCGCGGGCCGGCAGCAGCTAGCACGGACAGTGGAGGCGGCCCGCCGGCGGCGGGCGAGACCGGGGACGACGACGGACCGTCGCGTCGGCCTTCGGCTGGAGGCGAACGGCCGACGGTTGCCGCTGCGGACCGCGGGCCGGTAGCAGCTCGCAGGGACCGTGGGAGCGGCCCGCCGGCGGCGGGCGAGACGTGGAATGGCGGCGGCCAGAGCGGCGGGGCTTCGACGCTCGGGGGGGCGGATCCCGTCGTGCCCGGAGCCGCCGTGGGCCGGGGTGCCGACGAGCGCGCGGTCCAGCTGGTGCGGGAGGGCGACGCGGATGGCGCGGAATTAGGCGTCGACGCGCGCTCCCGCGAGCAACCTCCAGCTCGCGGGGTATCGGAGAGCAGCGGCGCCCCGTCGGTCGCGAGCGGCAAGCCGGGGACCGGCGCGGACGGTGCGGCTTCCGATGCCAGTGCGGACGGTGAGGCGCCCCCTGCCGGTGCGGACGCTGAAGGCACCGGTGGCCGCTCGGAGGAGGACGAAGAGGTTGACCGGGGCACGCCGGAAGCCGTCTGGGGAAGCCTGCTGCGGGCCGGGACCCGCTCCCCGGCGGGCGTGCTGATCGGGGTGCTGATCGGCCTGCTCGGCTTCGCTTTGGCGGTTCAGCTACGAAGCAATAAGTCGACAAGTGGCCTTCCTGCCGCACGCCAGGAGGACCTGGTCCGGATCCTCGACGAGCTGTCCGCCCGGGAGGACCGCCTCCGGCGGCAGATCGCGGACCTGGAGGCGGCCCGGACCCGGCTGTCCACCACCGGCGACCGCAGCACCGCGGCGCTCGAGGAGGCCCAGCGGCGGTCCACGACCCTTGGAGTCCTCGCCGGCACGGTCGCCGCCCAGGGGCCGGGCATCCAGCTCACCCTTACCGACCCGGCGCACCGCCTCACCGCCGAAGATCTGCTCGACGCCGTCGAGGAGCTGCGCGCGGCCGGCGCCGAGGCGCTTCAGGTCGGCACGGTTCGGATCGGGGTCGACTCGGCCTTCACCACCACCGACTCCGGAGGCATCGCGGTCGACGGAACGACGCTGACCGCCCCCTACATGGTCCTCGCCATCGGCGACCCCGCCACGCTGGCGACGGCGATGGGCATCCCGGGTGGGATCGCCGACACCGTCCACCGCGCCGGGGGCGAGGCTCGGATCGTCCAGCAGGACCTGCTGGTCGTGCGAGCGTTGCGGTCGCTCCGGGAGCCTCAGTACTCTCGGCCGGCCGACGGGGGCCGGTGATCCACGAGCCCCGGCTCAGCAGCTGCCGGCAGGACGAGGAAGGGCCACCGTGACGACCCCGGACGACCTGAGATACACGGCGGAGCACGAGTGGGTGCGGCCCAGTGCGGGCGGCTCCCTTCGCGTCGGGATCACCGACTATGCCCAGGACGCCCTCGGCGACATCGTCTTCGTCTCGCTTCCGACCGTCGGCACCGCCGTCACCGCCGGGCAGCCGCTCGGGGAGGTCGAGTCGACGAAGAGCGTGTCCGACGTCTACGCGCCGGTCGCCGGAACTGTCTCCGCCCGCAACGAGAGCCTCGACTCGCAGCCCGAGCTGATCAACTCCGACCCGTACGGGGAGGGCTGGATCGTCGAGATCGAGGTGGCCGACCCTGCCGTCGTCGACACCCTCCTCGACGCCGAGGGCTACCGGGCGCTCCTCGACGAGAGCTGACCGGAGGCCTCCCCGCGGGGGCCCTGCCGACACGGCCGGGGACTGACCCTCCACTATCGGTTGACCCCTGCGAAGACGGCTGACTAGGCTCTCTCGACTCCGCACTCACGACCCCTTTCCCGATCTCCGGACCAGCCTGACGGTGGGAGGTGAGCCCGACCGTGTTCTGCACCCGGTGCGGCCACGAGAACCCCGACGATGCGCGCTTCTGCGCGCAGTGCGGTGCGCCGCTGGCCCGGGCCGAGTACGCGGCGTCGCCGGACGCGACCTCGATCTTCCAGCCGGGGGCGTTCGAGGAGCCGGGGCTCGCCGAGGAGCCGGCCGAGGAGCACGCGGGCGCGGTCGACGCGCTGCCGCCGGGCTCGGCGCTGCTGGTCGTCAAGCGCGGTCCGAACGCCGGCAGCCGCTTTCTGCTCGACCAGGACGTCACGACCGCCGGCCGGCATCCGGACAGCGACATCTTTCTCGACGATGTCACCGTCTCCCGCCGGCACGCGGAGTTCCGGCGCGAGGGCGGCGGCTTCGTGGTACATGACGTCGGCAGCCTCAACGGCACGTACGTCAACCGCCAGCGCATCGACGTCGCCGCGCTCGCCGGCGGCGACGAGGTGCAGGTCGGCAAGTTCCGCCTGCTCTACCTGGCCGGCGCCCGCACGGGCGGTGAAGAGCCGGCTGCCACCCGGTGAGCGCCCCGGGAGCGCACACCCGGGCGTCGCTGAGCATCGGCGAGGTCCTCGGCCAGCTGCGCCCGGAGTTCCCTGACATCACGATCTCGAAGATCCGCTTCCTCGAGGCGGAGGGGCTCATCCATCCCGAGCGCACCCCCTCCGGATACCGGAAGTTCTCCTCCGGAGACGTCGCCCGGCTGCGGTTCGTGCTCTCCGAGCAGCGCGACCACTACCTCCCGCTGCGGGTGATCAAGGAGCATCTCGATGCGATCGACCGCGGCATCGAGCCACCCGAGCGCGGGCCGGGAACGACGACCCGGCGCGGGCCGCGTGCGCTGGTCGCCGCCGAGGCGCTGCCGGGTCCGGACGCGTTCCGGCCGGAGCCGTCCGAGGTGCGCCTGTCCCGCGACGAGCTGCTCGCCTCCGCCGGGCTCGACGCCGAGCAGCTCGACCAGCTCGAGCAGTACGGCCTGCTGGCCCGTCGCGGCAAGGGCGGGTCGTACGACGGGGACGCGCTCGCCGTCGCGACCTGCGTCGCCGAGATGGCCCGCTTCGGCATCGAGCCGCGGCACCTGCGGGCGTACCGGACCGCCGCGGACCGGGAGATCGGCCTCTTCGAGCAGGTCGTCACGCCGCTGGTGCGCCAGCGCAACCCCGAGGCGCGCGGCCGCGCCGAGGAGGCCGTCCGCGAGCTCGCCGCGCTGTCGGTCCGGCTGCACGCGACGCTCGTCCGGGCCGGGCTGCGCGCCGAGCTCGGCGGCTGACTTCGGGCCGTCCAGGTACGCCGGCCGGCTCGGCCGGCGGCAGACTCGGGCCGGGCTGCGCGCCGAGCTCGGCGGCTGGACAGGCGCTCCGCGGCCCACCCACCCGACGGCGCCGTCGACCGGCACCGTGTAGCGTCGATCGGGCAGGTCGGGAGTTGGGGAGGCGGCAAGCGTGAACGAGCTGCGTGTCGTGGGAGTGCGAGTTGAGCTGCCCGTGAACCAGCCGATCGTGCTGCTCAAGGAGGCGGACGGCGACCGGTACCTCCCGATCTGGATCGGTGCCGTTGAGGCCTCCGCGATCGCCTTCGAACAGCAGGGAGTCCGGCCCGCCCGCCCGCTGACCCACGACCTGCTCCGCGACGTGATCGGCGCCCTGGGCGCCCGCCTGGAGGCCGTGCACATCACCGACCTGCGCGACGGCGTCTTCTACGCCGAGCTGGTCTTCGCCAGCGGCGCCCGGGTGAGCGCCCGCCCGTCGGACGCGATCGCCCTCGCGCTGCGGTCCGGCACGACGATCTTCGGTGAGGAGACGGTGCTCGCCGAGGCCGGGATCTCGATCCCGGACGAGCAGGAGGACGAGGTCGAGAAGTTCCGGGAGTTCCTCGACACGATCTCGCCGGACGACTTCGCCGGGCAGTAGAGTCCCGAGGTCCAGGACACGCCGGGGGAGTGCGTTGACCTGGGGTCGGGCGGGGCTTAGCGTCCGAATCACCACCGTGCAACTTCCCGGACGGGCGGCAGCCCGGTGGTCCGAGGAGGACGTCCCGTGAGCGAGACCGACGGCGGGCGGCCGCGGCAGGAGGCGCTGTTCGACGACGGCCTCGACCCGGTCCCCGACGAGTTCGTCGGCTATCGCGGTCCGACCGCGTGCAACGCCGCCGGCATCACCTACCGCCAGCTCGACTACTGGGCGCGGACCGGTCTGGTCGTCCCGTCGGTGCGCTCCGCCGCCGGCTCCGGCACCCAGCGGCTCTACTCGTTCAAGGACATCCTCGTCCTCAAGGTGGTCAAGCGGTTGCTCGACACCGGCGTCTCGCTGCAGAACATCCGGACCGCGGTGGACCACCTCCGGGCTCGCGGCGTCTCCGACCTTGCCCAGATCACGCTGCTCTCGGACGGTACGACCGTGTACGAGTGCACCTCGGCCGAGGAGGTCGTCGACCTGCTTGCCGGCGGGCAGGGCGTGTTCGGGATCGCGGTGAGCGGCGCCCTCAAGGAGCTGCACGGGTCGCTCGCGCAGCTGCCGTCCGAGCGCGCCGAGCCGGGCGAGGAGACCGGGCGGGAGCCCGGCGAGGCGGACGAGCTCGGCCAACGGCGTCGCCGCCGCAGCGCCTCGGCCTGAAACAGAACGATCAGGACCGCGCGCCGGGGGTCTAACCGCCATGTCGACGTAGGGCTGGAGCAGTAGGACCTCTCGGCGAGAAGCGTCAGCCGACGCCGACCGACGGGAAAGCCAGCTCGAGCGCCGCAACGGTCACCTCGTCTGGCGTCACCTCCAGGCACTCCAAGCCGTACGGGCAGGTGAGCTGCCGGCAAGGCGCGCACGGAGTCGGCCGGCGCAGCAGGACCGCCGGCACGTCCCGCGGTCGGTACTGCTCCTCCAGCTCGGTGCCGGCGAAGGCGCAGACCACGGGCGTCCCGACCGCTGCGGAGAGGTGCATCCCGGCGGAGTTGTTCGTCACCGCCACAGCGGCGCCGGCGAGAAGAGCGGCCAGACCCGGCACATCCACCGCATCCACCAGCCCGTACGCGTTGGGGACCGCCGAGGCGGTCGCCACCAGCTCCCGCTCCCGCTCGGTCCCGACGACCACCGCAGTCAGGCCGGCGGCCGCCAGCCGGCCGGCCGCCTCGGCGAAGCGCGGAGCCGGCCAGCGGCGAGACGAGCACGAGGCCCCCGGCAGAAGCACCGCATACGGGACCGCGGCCGGCACCCCGGCGCCCGCGAGGGCCGTGCGGGCCGCGGGCCCTGCCGCCGGCGGCACCCGCACCGACATTCGCCGGTCCGCGGCCGGCACCCCGACCGCCTCCAGCAGGGCGAGCATCCGGTCGACCTGGTGCGTCTCGTCCTGGACCGCCGGCACCCAGTGGGTGAGCAGTGCCCCGCCGAACTCCTTCGACATCCCGACCCGGACCGGCACCCCCGCGAGCAGGCACGCATACGCGGCCGGCCAGGGGGACTGGGAGAAAGAGGTGAGCACGACGGCGGCGTCGAAGCCTCCGGCAGCGATCCGCCCGACCAGCTCCGCGTCCGCGCCGGGATCGGCTGGCGGCCCGCCGAGTTGCTGCCAGCTCGGCGAGGCGACCAGCGTCTCGTCCACCTCGGGCAGCAGCGGAGCGGCGGCGGCGCCCGCCGGCGCACCGAGCAGGGTGAGCCAGGCTCGCGGTGCCGCGCGGCGCAGCGCGCGCAGCGCGGGCCCGGCCATGAGCACGTCGCCGAGGTTGTCCGTGCGCACCACGAGCAGCCGCCGCACGCCCGTCCAGTCGACCGCCCTGCCGCGGGCGGCGCCGGGGTGCGCGAGCGGCGCGGGGCCGGACACTCGTTCCGCCTCCCCCGCTGACGCGCCGGCAAACACGCTCCGTGCCCGAGAAGTGTTTGGCCCCGCCCGATCGGGGGACTGTTGCCGCCGTCCCGGCGACGCTGAGGAGGAGCGATGACCCGGCGCGTCGCGCTCGTGTGCGGCACGGATGCCGCCGACCGTGACGGAGTCGCCGACTCCGTCCGGCGCCTCGCCGAGTCTCTCCCCGCCACCGGTTGGTCGCCCAGCGTGGTGAGCACCGCCGTCGCCGGCGGGGTCCGGGCTGCCGCCCGGCAACTGGACCGGCTGGCTCCGGACCTGGTGCACCTGCACTTCGCGCCCTCCGCGTACGGCTTCTCGCCGGTGGCCGGGCTGCTTCCCGCCCTGCTCCGCCGGCCGGTCCCGTTCGTCACCACCCTGCACGAGTACGGCTGGTGGGCGTGGCCGGCCCGGCTGCCCGGCCCGATTTGGCGGGCGCTGGAGCGGGCCGGCTGGTGGGACCGGGAGAGCGGCCTGCTCGGTCCCCACAGCGCCGCGCTGGTCGTCACCAATTCTGGCCACGCCGAGGCGGTCGCCGCGCGACTCGGTCGCCGGCCGCACCTCGTGCCGCTCGGCCCCAACGTCGAGCCCACCCACGGCGACCCCGCCGGCGCCCGCGGCGCGCTCCGCGCCCGCCTCGGGCTCGACCAATCGGCCCGGGTGCTCGCGTTCTTCGGCTTCGTCCACCCGGTCAAGGGTGTGCGGTACCTGCTCGACGCGCTGGCCGAGCTGCGCGCCGCGTACCCGGACCTGCACCTGGTGGTGGCCGGCGGCTTCACCTCGCTCGCGCTGCCAGCGGACGAGGCCGCCGCCTTCCGCCGCGAGCTCGTCGCCCACGCCGCGGACCGCGGTGTGACCGACGCGGTCACCCTGACCGGGCACCTCCCCGCGGCCGAGGTCTCCCGCATCCTGCACGGCGCCGACGCGGCGGTGCTCCCGTTCACCGCGGGCGTGACGACCAAGAGCGGCGCGCTGCTCGCCGTCTGGGCGCATCGGCTGCCGGTGGTGGCAACGCGCGCGACGGAGCCGGACCCGCAGCTAACCGACGGCGAGACCGCGGTGCTCGTCGAAGCGGTGCGCAACGGCCCGGCGCTCGCCGCCGGGATCCGACGGCTGCTGGACGATCCGGCGCTCGCTGGGCGGGTCGCCGCCGGCGGAGCCGCGACAGCCGCCGGCCGGTCGTGGAGCGCGGTCGCCGCCCGGTACGCCCACGTCTACGCAGAGGCGTCCGGCGTCCGGGAGGCGAGGGCAGCACCGGCCGCCGGCCCGGGCGGCTCTCCCGGCCCGGCGGTGGACTCGGCCCCGGCGGCGGTCCGGTGAGACGAATCCTGGTCGTCGAGCTGCTCGGCGGGCTCGGAGATGTCCTGATGGTCCTGCCGTCGGTGCACGCCCTCGCCCGCAGTCACGCCGGCGCCCGGGTGACCGTGCTGACCTTCGCTCCCGGCGACCGGCTGCTGGCGGCGGACCCGCATGTCGCCGAGGTGGTCGCCGTCGGCCGCGGACCGGACGGCACGGCCCGGGCCACGGTCGAGCGGGAGCTGGCCCGCCGGTCGTACGACCTGGTGGTGACGACGACCCGGTACGACGGGATCGGCGAGCTGTGCGCCGCCGCAGCGCCCCGGGCGGTGACCGACCTGTGGCGCCGGCCGCCGGCGACCGAGCGGGTGGACCGGCGCTACCTGCGGCTGCTCGCCGCCGACGGAGTGATCCATCCCGCGTACGTCGACCTGCCGGTGCGCGTGCACCTCACCGGATCCGAGCGTGACGCCGGGCGGCGGGCGCTCGCGCGGGCCGCGCCCGGGCCCGGCAGGCCGGTCGTGCTCGTCCCGAACTCGGGCATGCGGGTGAAGGAGTGGCCGGCCGCCCGCTGGGCCGAGCTCACCGCCCGACTGCGCGCGGGCGGTCGGCCAGTCGTCGCCGTCACGCCGCCCGCCGCGCCGACCGCCCCCACTGCGGCCGCCGCGGCCGCGCCGGCCGACCGGCCGACCGTTCCCGGCGCGACCCGGCTGCCGGCGAGCGACCTGCGCGGGCTCGCCGCGATGCTCGCCGCCGTCGGCGACCGCGACGGCGCCGCCGTCGGGGGGGACACCGGTCCGATGCGACTGGCCGCGGCGGTGGGCACGCGCACGGTGGCTCTCTTCGGCCCGACCGTCACCGGCCGGTACGGCCTGGCCGGGCCCGCGCCCGGGTCGGTCGACCTGCAGGGCCTGCCGGGCTGCCCCGTCCGCCGCCCGCTCGCGATCAGCGAGCAGGAGTGCTGGTGGACCGCGGCCTGCCCGCTCACCGGCGGCGGCTCGCCGGCGTGCCTCCACGACCTCGGCGTCGACGCCGTGCTGGAGCACTTGGCCCAGCCGGCGCCGGTGACAACCGCCACGACGAGCGGCGCGTCGCGCCCGGCGACCCCGCCGCCCGGACGCTGGTAGCGTTGACTAGCTGCAGATCCCGCGCGGGAGAGATCCCAGCAAGCCGGCTGGGGCGCCGAAGGGGCAACCTCCCCGGAACCTCTCAGGCTCCCGGACCGCGCGGGCGAGGCGACTCTGGACGGGTCCGGACAGAGGGGGAGGCGGGCATGACCGCCCGCGCCCGGAACCGGACCGCCGAGGGGATCCGACAGCCGCCATGTCCGACCAGCCGACGCTCGCCGAGCTCGAGTCGTCCGCGCCCTTCGCCGGGCGCCACATCGCCACCCGTCCCGACGAGCAGGAGCGCATGCTCGCCGCGGTCGGCCATTCCTCGCTGACCGAGCTGTGTGCCGCGGCCGTGCCCGTCGCCATCGTGGATCTCGCTCCGCTGTCGCTGCCGCCCGCCGCCGACGAGTCGACAGTCCTCGCCGAGCTGCGCGCCCTGGCCGCCCGCAACGAGACGCTCACCAGCATGATCGGACTCGGGTACGCCGACACGGTCACCCCGCCGGTGATCCGCCGCAACGTGCTCGAGGACCCGTCCTGGTACACCGCATACACGCCGTACCAGCCGGAGATCTCGCAGGGGCGGCTCGAGGCGCTGCTGAACTTCCAGACCGTCGTCTCGGAGCTGGCCGGCCTGCCGACCGCGAACGCGAGCCTGCTCGACGAGGCGACCGCGGCGGCCGAGGCCGTCGCGCTGGCGCGCCGCACCTCGAGCGCACCGGCGGGCTCGCCCGTCGTCCTCGACGCCGACTGCCTGCCGCAGACGATCGCGGTGGTCCAGACCCGGGCGAAGCCGATGGGCATTCCCGTGGTTGTCCGGGACGTCGCCGCCGACGGTCTGCCGGACGGCCAGCTCGCCGGGCTGCTGCTGCAGTACCCGGGCGCCTCCGGGGCCGCGCGGGACTACGCCGCGGTCGCCGCCGAGGCGAGGGATCGCGGCGCCGTGGTGGCGGTCGCCGCCGACCTGCTCGCGCTCACCCTGCTCCGCCCGCCGGGTGAGTGGGGCGCGGACGTGGTCGTCGGCTCGGCGCAGCGCTTCGGCGTGCCGCTCGGGTTCGGTGGGCCGCACGCCGGCTTCATGGCCGTCCGCGCCGGCCTGGAGCGACACCTGCCCGGCCGGTTGGTCGGCGTCTCCCGTGACGCCGACGGCGCGGTCGCGTACCGACTTGCGTTGCAGACCCGCGAGCAGCACATCCGTCGGGAGAAGGCGACCAGCAACATCTGCACCGCGCAGGTCCTGCTCGCCGTGATGGCGAGCTCGTACGCGGTCTACCACGGTCCCGAGGGGCTGCGCTCGATCGCCCGGCGGGTGCACCGGTACGCCGCGGTCCTCGCCGCCGGGCTGCGGGCGGGGGGCGTCGAGGTGGTCCACGACGGGTTCTTCGACACGCTGCTCGCCCGGGTGCCCGGCCGGGCCGGCGAGGTCGTCGCCGCGGCCGCCGAGCGCGGAGTCAACGTCCGCCTGGTCGACGCCGACACCGTCGGCATTGCCTGCGACGAGGTGACCCGCCGCCGCCACCTCGCCGCCGTCTGGGCCGCGTTCGGCGCCGGGAAGTCCGATGTGGACGGCCTCGACCGGTCCACTGAGGACGCCCTGCCGGCCGGGCTGGTCCGGGAGTCCGACTTCCTGACCCATCCGGTCTTCTCCGCGCATCACAGCGAGACGTCGATGCTGCGTTATCTGCGCCGGCTGTCCGACAAGGACTACGCGCTCGACCGCGGCATGATCCCGCTCGGCTCCTGCACGATGAAGCTGAACGCGACCGCCGAGATGGAGCCGGTGTCGCTGCCCGGCTTCTCCTCGGTGCACCCGTTCGCGCCCGCCGAGCAGGTCCCCGGCTACCTCGAGCTCATCGCGGACCTCGAGCGCTGGCTCGCCGAGATCACCGGCTACGACGCCGTGTCGCTCCAGCCGAACGCCGGCTCTCAGGGTGAGCTCGCCGGCCTGCTCGCGATCCACGCATACCACGAGGCCCGAGGCGAGGGGCACCGCGACGTATGCCTGATCCCGCAGTCGGCGCACGGCACCAACGCCGCCAGCGCTGCAATGGCCGGGATGCGGGTGGTGGTCGTCCGGACCCGCGAGAACGGGGATGTCGACCTTGACGACCTCCGGTCCAAAGTGGAGGAGCACGCCGACCGGCTGGCCGCGCTGATGGTCACCTACCCGTCGACGCACGGGGTCTTCGAGGAGGGCATCGCCGACGTCTGCGCCGCCGTGCACGACGCCGGCGGTCAGGTGTACGTCGACGGGGCGAACCTCAACGCGCTCGTCGGGCTGGCGAAGCCGGGCCGCTTCGGCGCCGACGTGTCCCACCTCAACCTGCACAAGACCTTCTGCATCCCGCACGGTGGCGGCGGGCCGGGCGTCGGGCCGGTGGCGGCGCGGGCGCACCTCGCGCCGTACCTGCCGAACCACCCGCTGCAGCCGCTGGCCGGGCCGAACACCTCACCCGGGCCGGTCAGCGCCGCGCCATGGGGGAGCGCCTCGATCCTGCCGATCTCATGGGCGTACGTCCGGCTGATGGGCCCGGACGGGCTCGCGCACGCGACGCGGTCCGCGATCCTGGCCGCCAACTACGTGGCGGCCCGGCTGCGGGCGCACTATCCGGTCCTCTACACCGGCCGCGGCGGGCTCGTCGCGCACGAGTGCATCGTCGACCTCCGCCCGATCACGAAGCAGACCGGCGTCACGGTCGAGGACGTCGCCAAGCGGCTGATCGACTACGGCTTCCACGCGCCGACGATGTCGTTCCCGGTCGCCGGGACGCTGATGATCGAGCCGACCGAGTCGGAGGACCTGGCCGAGCTCGACCGCTTCGTCGACGCGATGGTTGCGATCCGCGGGGAGATCGAGCGGGTCGCCGCCGGCGAGTGGGACCGGGTGGACAACCCGCTGCGGAACGCCCCGCACACGGCGGCCTCGGTGCTGACGGACAAGTGGGAGCGGCCGTACGAGCGGGAGCTGGCGGCGTATCCGGGGTCGGTCGACCGGGAGGGGAAGTACTGGCCGCCGGTGCGCCGGATCGACGGCGCCTACGGGGACCGGAACCTGGTGTGCGCCTGCCCGCCGGTGGCGGCGTACGAGGACTGAGCTCAGGCGACGCGCTGGACGCGGGGTCGGCGGGCGCCGATGCAGCGGCCGTCGGGAAGGATCTCGCCGCAGTCCTCGAAGAGGACCACGCCGTTGCAGAGGAGGCTCCACCCCTGCTCCGGGTGGCTGGACACGACGTGGGCGGCGTCGCGGTCGGGCGCGTCCGCGGACGGACACGCTGGGTGATGGGGGCACATGATCGATTGCTCCGGTGGGGCTGTCGCGTCGGGAGACCCTATGGTCACGGTCACATCATCTACTAGAGAGTCGCCTAGGAGCGCGGGGTTCCGCAAACCTGCCGGCTACGAGTCGGTAAATCTTGCAACGCCCGAGCCCCCGGCTACCTTCCGTGCGTACCGCGGCCGGCTCGTGGAGCGGGAGCGGTGGGAGTGGCGGGTCGGTGACGGCGGCGACGGGGACCTGGCCGCGGGGCTGACCGACTTCCTGGAGCGGCACGGGCTCCCGACCGACCTGTCCGCTCCCGGCACCGACCCCCCCGCCTGGAGCGGCCGCCGCGGCCGCGCTCCTTGTCGGCGCCGCCGGGAGCGGGCCGAGCACATCATGATCCTCGACCTCGCCCGCAACGACCGCGGCCGGCTCGCCGCCGCCGGAAGCGTCCGGGTCGAGCGGCTCTTCGAGCTGCGGGAGTGGCGCGGGCTATGGCAGGCCGAATCGACCGTCGCCGCCCGGCTGCGGCCGGGGACCGGCGTCGCCCACCTGCTGGCCGCCGTGCTGCCCGGTGGCTCGGTCACAGGCGCACCCAAGCGGGCGGCCGCGGTGCTCGCCGCGATCGAGGCCGCTGAGCGAGTCAGACCCGCCGGAGCAGCGCCGCGTAGAGGGTGAGCCCGGGGCCGAACGCCATCGCCACCGCGTACCGCCCCGGCCGCACGTCCCCGGCGGCCCACATCCGCTCCAGCACCAGCAGCACGGTGGGGGACGAGCAGTTGCCGTGGTCGCGCAGCACCCCGTACGAGTGTTCCAGGGCGGCGGTCGGCAGGCCCAACCTCCGCTGCACCACCTCGAGGATCCGCCGTCCGCCCGGGTGCACCGCCCAACCGTCCACATCGGACTGATTCACCCCGTGCGCCCCGAGCAGCTCGTCGACCACCCCCCCCACGTGCCGGGCCAGCACCGCCGGCACCCGCGGCGACAGCCCCATCCGAAAGCCGAGGTCGGTCACGTCCCAGGTCATGTGCTCGGCGGTGCTGACGTCGGTCCGGGCGACGACGTCGACCACCTCGAAGCCGGACCGGGCCTCCCGCCCGGCGGCGCCCGGCTGGACCACCACGGCGCTCGCCGCGTCGGCGAAGAGCGCGTGGGCGACGACCTGGTCGATCTCGTCGGTGGCCGGCTGGATGTGCAGGCTGGTCAGCTCGAGACATAGCAGGACCGACGGACGGCCGCGGGCGGCGGCGAAGTCGCAGACCGCGCCGAGTCCGGGAATAGCTGCGTAACAGCCCATGTGCCCGACGAACAGCCGCTGCACCCGGTCGGACATCCCGAGGTCACGGGCGAGCCGAATGTCGAGCCCGGGCGTGACGTATCCGGTACAGGAGGCGACCGAGAACATGCCGACGTCGGCCGGGTCGACGGCGGCGTCGGCCAGGGCGGTGGCCACCGCGTCCTTTCCCAGCGGCAGCGCTTCGGCCAGGTAGCGCTCCATCCGGGCGCCGGTGCCCCATCCGGACGCGTCCTCGTCCACCGGGTTGGCCACCGCGTGTCGCGTGTGGACGCCCGAGTTGGCGAACAGCTGCTCCGCGACCGAGACGTCCCGGTAGTGGCGGGCGAAGAAGTTCTCCCACACGGCCTGCTGGGAGTACGGCGCGGGCAGCGCGTGCCCCATGCCCACCACGCGAGCGATCACGCGACCTCCTTGATTGCCGTGGTCTTGGTGCCCAGGCCCTGGAAGAGGACGGCGGTCGAGCGGATCGGCACCATCCGCGGGTCCGCGTCCCGGCCGGCCAGCCACCTGACCATCCCCAGCATGGGCGGCCGCAGGCCGCGCAGGGCGAGCCTGACGCCGTGCCGCGCGGCCTCCGCCACGAGTCGGCGCCGATCGACGAACAGTGTCGGGTCGTGGATGCCCTTCGGTGCGGCGCCGGGGATCCGCTCACCGATGGTGACGGTGACGAGCCTGGCCAGCCAGGTGTCCGCGATCGTGTCGAGGACGAGGGTCCCGCCCGGTCGCAGCACCCGGCAGGCCTCGGCGACCGCGGCACGCAGATCGGGGACGTGCTCGAGGATCTCGCCCGCGGACACCGCGTCCGCGACGCCGTCGGCGAGCGGCAGCCGCTGGACGTCGCCGCGGACCGGCAGCACCGCGTGCTCCGCGGCGATCCGCAGGGAGGTCGCGACCAGATCCACGCCGACGTGCCGGTAGCCGAGGCGGGCGGCATGCGGGGCGAGCAGCCCGGCGCCGCAGCCCAGGTCGACGAGGACGGCGCCGGGCCGCGGCGCCGGCGGCAGCAGTTCGGCGCGGGCCGCGGCGATCCAGCGCAGCATGGACAGCCTGCTCCACGGGTCCCACCAGTCGTCGGCCAGCTCCTCGTACTGGCGGACGTCGTTGCGCGGCAGGGCCAGGGAGGACATGGGCAGAGCCTACGTGCGGCCGTCCCGTTCCTGCGCCGCGCGGAGGGTGGACGGGTGCGGCAGCCAGTCGGCCAGCCGGACCGGGAAGCCGTCCTCCGTTAGCGTCGCGACCACGTCCGGGTCGTCGTCGACCACCACGGCGACCTCGCGGCCGCGACGCAGCCGGCGCAGCTCCTCGCGCTTGGTCAGCCGGGCGGGCCGGAAGTCGCGCTCCGGCCGCATCAGCAGCCGGCCGTGCGGCAGGCCGTGCTCCTCGAGCCAACGGACCGTGTCGTCCCGGATCCGCTCCGGCCGGCCGGTCAGCCAGACGACGTCGTGGTCGGCGGCCAGCTCCCGAACGAGGTTGACGCCGGCAGGTAGCGGCGGATCGTCGGCCGCCCGGCGGAAGAACTCGTCCCACCGCCGCGACCCGCCCTCGATCAGGTGCAGGCGGTGCCGGACGTCGGCGACCACCCCGTCGATGTCGATCACCGCGACCGGCCGGGACTCCACGGGAGCCGAGTCTGCCAGCCCCGTTCTGGAGCGCGGCCCGGGAAGGCGACGGCAGGCGGACCGGCGCGACTTGACCTACGTTTGACGCGTCTTGCAGCGGATAGGTCTCGACCGCCACCGCCGTCGGCACCGCTCGGGGGAGCCTATGACCATCGCACCGCCCGTCGCCGGCCAAGCCCTGCCCCACGCGCGGGGCCCGCTGTCCGCAGGGGTCCTCGCGGCGCTCGCCGACCCGCCGCACGAGCTGCCCGCCCCGCTGGTCCGACTCGCCGCCGCCGCCGGCGCCGACCCGCTGACCGACGAGGACGTCCAGCTCACCCTGCACCTGGCGTACGAGCTGCACTACCGAGGCCTGCCGGGGGTGGACGAGCGGTGGGAGTGGCACCCGTCCCTGCTCGCGCTGCGAGCCGCGCTCGAGGACCGGCTGGAGCCCGCGCTCGCCGATCTGGCCACACCGCTGCTGCCGGCCGGCGAGGTGACTGCGGGCGGCGTCGCCCACGCCCTCGGCGACCTCGTCGACGCCGACGACAGCCCGCCGCTCGCCTCGTACCTGCAGCGCAGCGCGACGCTGTCCCAGTTCCGCGAGTTCGTCCTGCACCGGTCGGTCTACCAGCTGAAGGAGGCCGACCCGCACAGCTGGGCGATCCCGCGGCTGACCGGGCGGGCCAAGGCCGCGCTGGTCGAGGTGCAGGCGGACGAGTACGGCGGCGGCCGGGCGGAGCGGATGCACTCGGCGCTGTTCGCCGCGACCATGCGCGAGCTCGGCCTCGACGACGCGTACGGCGCGTACGTCGACCGGGTGCCGGCGGTCACCTTGGCGACCAGCACGGTTCCGACCTTCTTCGGACTGCACCGACGGTGGCGGGGCGCGCTCGCTGGGCACCTGGCGGCGCTCGAGATGACCTCGTCGCTGCCGAACCGTCGGTACGGCAACGGCCTGCGCCGGCTGGGCTACGACCGGTCGGCCACGCTCTTCTACGACCAGCACGTCGAGGCGGACGCGGTGCACGAGCAGGTCGCCGCGCACGACCTCTGCGGCGGACTGGCCGCTGCCGAGCCCGGGCTGGCCCGCCAGATCCTGCTCGGCGCGGCCTGCTGCCTGGCGCTCGACGGCCGGGTGGCCAGGCTGCTGCTGGGCCGCTGGCAGCACGGGCTCAGCTCGCTGCGCGGAGACGCCGGCCCCGACGCGGGCGTCCCGGCGGCGCCGGGGGTGCCCGACCCGGTCGCCCGTCCGGCATGAACCCGGAGACGCCCGGCAACCGGGCTCGCCGGCCGGACGCCCGGCTGGATCTGGACTACGTGCTGCCGCTGCGGTGGAGCGCACCGGACCCGGCCGGGCTCGCCGACCTGACCGGCTACCTGGCCTGGCTGAGCCGACGGATCCGCGTCGCCGTCGTCGACGGCTCGCCGCCGGAGATCTACGCCGAGCACGACCGGCGGTGGCGAGAACGGTGCCCGGCGGTCGCTCACCTGCCGCCGGACCCGGACCTCGACTTCGGCAACGGCAAGGTCAACGGCATCTACACCGGCCTGCGCCGGGCGAGCGGCGACCTGATCGTCGTCGCGGACGACGACGTGCGGTGGAGCGAGCAGGCCCTGGCTCGGATACCGGCTCTGCTCGCGGACGCCGACCTCGTCCATCCGCAGAACGTCTTCGACCCGATGCCGTGGCATGCGCGCTGGGACACGGCGCGGACGCTGCTCAACCGGGCCTTCGCCGCGGACTGGCCGGGCACCGAGGCGGTGCGCCGCTCGGTCCTAATCGCCGCCGGCGGCTACGACGGAGACACGATGTTCGACAACCTCGAGTTGGACCGGACCTTCCGCGCGCACGGCGGCCGGATCCGCCGCGAGCGCGGGCTGTACGTGCGGCGCCGCCCGCCGACCGCGCGCCACTTCCGGTCGCAGCGGATCCGGCAGGCGTACGACAGTCTCGCGCAGCCGGGCAGGCTCGCCGTCGAGCTCGCGCTGCTGCCGGCCGCCGCGCTCGCCGTCGCGCACCGCCGGCCGGGGCTCCTGGCCGCCGGCGCGGCGATTGCGGTGGTCCTCGCGGAGGTGGGCCGGAGGCGGGAGGGTGCAGCCGCGGTCTTCCCGCCGGACATCCCGCTGTGGGCGCCGCTCTGGCTCACCGAGCGGGCGGTCTGCTCCTGGCTGGCCGTCGGGCAGCGGCTGTGCGGCGGGGTGCGCTACCGGGACCGGCGGCTGCGGGTCGCGGCGCACTCACTGCGGGAGCTCCGGCGGCGCCGGGCGGCCGACGCCGCGTCCATCGCGCGGTCAGGGCCGCGGATCGGGCTCGGCCGCCGCCCGGAACTTCCCGGCCTTGTGCGTCCCGTCGCAGAACGGCTTGCGTGAGGACAGCCCGCACCGGCACAGCGCCACGGTCGAGCGGCCGCCGTCGATCGGCTCCCCGTCCTGGGTGACCACGCTAAAGCTGCCCCGGACCAGCAGTGGCCCGTCCTCGTACGTCGTGATCGTCGCCCCGTCCGCCACGGCCGGCCCCTACCCAGCGGGACGGCCGCCACTCGTTCTTCAGGGCAGCGGCCGCCCCTCCAGCACCTCGCGGGCGACGTCGACGACCTTGCGCCGGGCATTGCGGGCGGCCGACCGCAACCGGCCGAACGCGGCCACCGACCCCAGCCCCTCGGTCGCCATCAGATAGCCGATCGCCCGCTCGATCGGCACCCGGTAGTCCAGCGCGTGCTGCAGCTGCGCCGCCAGCTCGTCGCTGCGATGCCGGGCGACGCTGACCGCCAGCAGATCACCGATCACTTGCCCGTACGCCTGCAGCGTGTGGACCTCGCTGCCGTCCCATGGGTGCGGAGCGTCCCGGTAGACGTTCATCGTGCCGACCGGGCCCCCGCCGAGGCGGACCGGCACGCCGAGCACCGCCCGCACACCGGCGCCGGCGAGCAGGGGGGCCAGCTGGCGATACCGCTCGTCGGAGAGCACGTCGGTCGTGGTCACCGGCCGGTCCAGGACGTACGCGTCGACGCACGGGCCCTGGCCGGTCTCCTCCTGCGCCTTCTCCAGCGCCCGGCCGGGACCATCGGTATCGGCGAGGTGCTGCAGCGCCTCGTCCGGGCTGATCAGCAGCATTCCGGCGCCCTCGACGCCGAAGAGCTCCTTCGTGGCGTCGACGACGCGGTGCACCACGGTCGCAGGTGCGGGGTCTCCCGACTGCAGCCCCCGCAGCCTGGCCAGGCTGGCGTCGAGCGCGTCCGCGCGGATCATCGCCGCGCACCTCCCCGAACCGGTAGTCGCCCGTCGAACCGTAGTCGAGCGCCGCCGGCGGCCGACACCCAGTCCGCTAGACCAGCACCTCGTCCACGTAGCACCAGCGCCACTCCTCCCCGGGCTCGAACGAGCGCACGACGGGGTGATGGACGGCGGCGGCGTGGCCGCTCGCATGCCGCCTCGGCGAGGAGTCGCAACAGCCGACGTGCCCACAGGTCAGACACAGCCGCAGGTGCACCCACCGGCTCCCCTCGGCGAGACAGTCCTCGCAGCCCTCGGTCGTGCTGGGCGCCGGGTCGGCGCCGATCTCGGCGACATGCGGGCAGGCGGGAGCGGTCACGGGTCCTCCTCGAATGCGTCTGCTCATCGCGAACGTACGCGACAGGGGGTCGCGCCGCCCGGGCGGACGCGGGAACCTTCGGGCGTCGGCCGCGGTTTCCCTCGCCGGCTGTGCCGACCCGCGGGAGGATGGAACGAACGTGGCCTTCCAGATCTTGCTGCTGGTGGCGGGGGCCGCGGCGGTAGCCGGCGTCGCCCGCCGCTTCGGCCTGTCCGCGCCGCTGCTGCTGGTGCTCGCCGGGCTGGCGGTGTCGTACGTGCCGGGCGTCCCCCCGTACGAGCTGGATCCGAGGATCGCGCTCTATCTGATCCTGCCGCCCCTGCTGTTCGCCGCGGCCTGGCAGAGCTCGCTGATCAACATCCGGCAGAACCTGCGCGCCATCGGCCTGCTCTCCGTCGGCCTGGTGCTCTTCACCACCGTAGTCGTGGGGCTGGCGGTGCACGCCGTCCTGCCGGACATGCCGTTGGCGGCGGCCTTTGCGCTCGGCGCGATCGTGTCCCCGCCGGACGCCGTCGCCGCGACCGCGGTCGGCCGCACGGTCGGGCTGCCACGCCGGCTGATCACGATCCTGGCGGGCGAGAGCCTGATCAACGACGCCACCGCGCTGACCGCGTACCGGGTGGCGGTGACCGCGGCGACCGCCGGCAGCTTCTCCCTGCTCGAGGGCGCCGGTGAGTTCCTCGCGGCGGCGGTCGGTGGTCTGGTGGTCGGCTGGCTGCTCGCCGTGCTCGTCGAGATGCTGCTCAAGCACCTGCACGATCCGGTGCTGGAGAACACGGTCGTGCTGCTGACCCCGTTCGTCGGATACGCGGCCGCCGAGGAGGTCGGCTGGGACTCCTACCACGGCTCCGGCGTGCTGGCGGTCGTCGCGGCCGGCCTCTACCTCGGGCATCGCTCGCCGCGCCGGCAGACGGCGGCCACCCGGCTGCAGGGCACCGAGGTGTGGCGGGTGATCGAGTTCCTGCTCGAGTCGGTCGTCTTCGCGCT
>Ga0126307_10000502_pt1 | contig 25312 bp, 31 predicted proteins | sample Plot28_FD_89955 | JGI IMG/M metagenome (GOLD analysis project Ga0126307, IMG submission 89955) | Serpentine soil microbial communities from UC McLaughlin Reserve, CA, USA - Plot28 | ecosystem: Environmental > Terrestrial > Soil > Grasslands | place: USA: UC McLaughlin Reserve, Lake County... | reverse complement strand
CGTGGCGACGGCCAGCGGGTGGGTGATGTACGGGTCGCCGCTCTTGCGCTTCTGGCCGGCGTGGGCGCCCTCGGCGACGTCGTAGGCGCGCTGCAGCAGCGCGAGGTCGGCCTTCGGGTGGCTCTGGCGGTGCAGCGCGGCCAGCGGCTCCAGGACCGGGCGGACGACGGTGCTGCGCTGCCCCGCGACGATCGCACGGGCCAGGCGGTCGCGGACCCGGCGCCGCGAGACCCCGGGGCCGCCGTCACCGGGCTCGGAGCCGACGTCGTCGGGCCGGCGCACGCCGGGGCGGTCGGGCAACGCCGGGCGGCGGACCGCCGGCGCGGACTCCGCCTGCTCGGCGGCCGGGGGCCCGTCGGCGGGGGCGGTCGGCGGGCTGGCGGTCCCGCTCTCGCCCGGCCGCGCGGCAGCCGCGTCGGCGGCTACGTCGGGGGCCACGGCGACTCCTGCCGGTTGCGGAGAGAAAACCCTCCCCATGCTAGCGGGGCGGCTGCGCGTGCAGCCTTTCCCGGCCGGGGGCTCCCCCGGTCAGGTGGTCCAGAGCGCGTGCACGGCGTGCGGCGCGAGGCGCTCACGTCCGGCCAGCGCGGTGAGCTCGATGATCACCGAGACGGCGACTACGACGGCGCCGGCCCGCTCGACGAGGGCGATGGCGGCGCCGAGGGTGCCGCCGGTGGCCAGCACGTCGTCGACGACCAGCACCCGCTGCCCGGGCGTCAGGGAGTCGGCGTGCAACTCCAGCGTCGCCGTCCCGTACTCGAGGGAGTAGTCGGCGCTGAACCGCTCCCGGGGCAGCTTCCCGGCCTTGCGGACCGGGACGACGCCCACCCCCGCGTCGTAGGCGACCGCGGCGGCCAGCAGGAAGCCCCGCGCCTCCACGCCGACGACGGCGTCGAACCCCAGGTCGCCCGTGGGCCGGCCGTCGGCGTGGGCGACCGCCGCGACCCGCGGGTCGCCGCTGGAGGGTGCCGCCAGCCCGTCGATCACCCGGCGGAAGGCCGGGCCGTCGGCGAACACCGGGGTGAGGTCCCGGAACAGGATCCCGGGCTCCGGGAAGTCCGGGACGTCGACCGCGAGGCTCGCGATCAGCTCGTCGAGCGGCAGGTCGGCCGGAGCCTCGGTCACCGGCGCCGCTTGCCGGAGGACCGGCGGTCGCCGCCCGGCCGCTGCGGGCGGGCACCGGGCCGCGGGGTGCTGGTGCCGCGGGTGGCCGGCTCCGGCCGCACCGAGGACGGCGACTCGACGACGACGTCCGCCGCGACGGAACCAGGCAGATCACGCTCCGCGACGGCGACCGACGAGCCGCGCGCACCCTTCGCCCGCCGGGCGCTGGCGACCTGGCCGGCAGCGACGGGGGTCCTGCCGGCGGACTGCCGGGCGGCGGCCGCGCGGCGGGCGGCCACCCGGCGGCGCAGCGCCACCTGCTCGGGCTCGCGCTCCTTGAGGTCGGCGACGATCGGCGTCGCCAGGAAGATCGACGAGTATGTGCCCGCGGCCAGCCCGACGAAGAGCACGAGCGCGAGGTCCTTGAGCGTGCCGACCCCCAGCAGGCCGGCCCCCACGAACAGCAGCCCGGCCACCGGCAGCAGCGCGATGACCGAGGTGTTGATGGAGCGCATCAGCGTCTGGTTGACCGCGAGGTTGGCCGCCTCGCTCCAGGTCATGCGGGCACCGCGCTCGAGGTCCTTGGTGTTCTCGTCGACCTTGTCGAAGACCACGACGGTGTCGTACAGCGAGAACCCGAGGATGGTGAGGAAGCCGATGACGGTCGACGGCGTGACCTCGAACCCGATCAGCGAGTAGATCCCCGCCGTGACGACGATGTCGTGCACGAGGGCGGCGATCGCGCCGATTGCCATCTTCGGCTGGAACCGCAACGCCAGGAACGCGACGACCGCGACCAGGAAGACCACCAGCGCGATCAGCGCCTGGTCGGTGATGTCGTTGCCCCAGTCGGCACTGACCGCCTCCGGGCTCACCTGCTCCGGGTCGATGCCGGCCGCGTCGGCGACGGCGTCGCGCACGGCGCGCTCGCCGTCGGTGTCGAGCTGGCCGGTGCGCAGCAGCAGGGTGTCCCCGCCCACCACCTGGGCGGTGGCGACGTCGGCGCCGGCGTCCTCCGCGGCCGCGCGGACGTCGGCGAGCTGCTCGTTGGAGCCGGGCAGCCGGAAGCTGTTGCCGCCCTCGAAGTCGATGCCGAAGTTGAAGCCGCGGAAGATGATCGACGCCAGGCACAGCACCACGACCACGGCCGTGACACGGTAGATGAGCTTGCTGTGGCCCACCACGTCCAGGCCGACCTCGCCGTTGTAGAGGCGGTGGGCCAGGGAGACCCGCCGCTCCGAGCCCGGGACGATCTGCTGGCCGGACCCCTCGCGGGGCAGCCCGGCGTCCACCAGCGCCTCCTCGTCCGCCGAGGCGGACGACTCGGCCAGCACCGCGTCGGTGTCCTGCTGCTCGTCGGCGTCGGTGCCCACGGGCACCACCGCGTCGTCGGCCGGCGCCTGACCGGTCGGCGTGTCGGGGCGGGTCATGACGTGCTCCTGTCCTGTCCGGTGCGGGAGGCCGTGCCCGCGCCGACCAGCGCGCGGTCGCCCGTGCGGGCGGCCCCCACCGGACGGCGGGTGTGCTCCACGCGGCCGAGCCCGGACATCCGGCTGCTGCCGAACGACTTGAACCGGGCGAGCACGGCCATCAGCGGATGGGTGAAGAGGAAGACGACCACCAGGTCGAGGACCGTGGACATGCCGAGGGTGAACGCGAAGCCCTTCACGTCGCCGATGGCGAGCAGGTAGAGGATCGCGGCGGCCAGGAAGCTGACCGCGTCGGCGGAGAGGATCGTCCGCCGGGCCCGCACCCAGGCGCGCGGCACCGCCGAGCGCAGGGTGCGTCCCTCGCGGATCTCGTCCTTGAGCCGCTCGAAGTAGACGACGAACGAGTCGGCGGTGATGCCGATCGACACGATGAGCCCGGCGATGCCGGCCAGGCTCAGCGTGAAGCCGATCTGCCGGCCGAGGAGCACCAGGCAGGCGTAGACCACGACGGCCGACAGCAGCAGGCTGGCGATCATCACCAGGCCGAGGAGCCGGTAGTACACCAGCGCGTAGACGAAGACCAGCGCGATGCCGATGGCCCCGGCGATGAGGCCTGCCTGCAGCTGCTCGGCGCCGAGCTCGGTCGAGATGGACTGCGCGGTCGCCTGCGTGAAGCTCAGCGGCAGGGCGCCGTACTTGAGCTGGTTGGCCAGCTCGGTCGCGGACGCCTGGTCGAAGGTGCCGGAGATCTCGGTGCCGCCGGCGATCGCCTGGTTGATCGTCGGCGCGGAGATCACCCGCCCGTCGAGCGTGATGCCGACCTGCTTGCCGATGTTCGCGCCGGTGTACTCGGCCCACGCGGCCGAGCCGTCGGTGTCGAAGTCGAGCTGGACGATCCACTCGCCGGTGGCCTGGCGGGTGCCGGCGCTGGCGTCGGTGACCTGCGTGCCCTCGACGACGGCGGGCCCGAGCAGGTACTTGAAGCTGCCGTCCTCGCTGCACGAGGCGACGACGTCCTCGGGCCGGTCGACCGAACCCTGGGAGTCGGTGTCGCAGGTGAGCGTCGCGTACTCGGCCGCGGCCTGCTCCTCGGTGACCGCCGGGCCGGACGTGTCGGCCTCCGGGTCGGCGACCGCGCCGTCGGAGGGCGTCGCGCCGGCCGCGTCGGTGGGCTCGGCCGGAGTCGGAGGAGCGGCGGAGTCCGTCGGCGCAGCGGGGTCGGTGGGGGTCGCGCCGTCGGACGGCGTCGCGCTGTCCGTGGCGGGCGCCGCCGGCTCGGGCCCCTGGAGGACCGGGCGGAACCGCAGCTGCGCGGTCTGGCCCAGCTCACGTGCCTGGTCGCCGTTGTCCCCCGGCACCGAGATCACGATGTTCGAGTCGCCCTCGGTGACGACCTCGGCCTCGGCGACGCCGAGCCCGTTCACCCGCTGCTCGATGATCTGGCGGGCCAGCTCCAGGTCCTCCTGGGCGGGCGCCTTGCCGTCGGGGGTGCGGGCGGTCAGCGTGACCGTCGTCCCGCCGCGCAGGTCGAGGCCGAGCTGCGGGGTGCGGGTGTCCCCGGTGAGGAAGATCAGCGCGTAGAGGATGCCGACGATCAGGGCGAACGCGCCGAAGTACCGGCCCGCCGGCATCGAGCGAGTGGCCACGGTGCTCCCCCGGCTCAGAGGGTGCCGTCGACCGGGCGACCGCCGGCCGTCCCGGTCGAGCCCGTGTCGGTGCCGTCGTCGTCCGTGCCGTCCGTCGCGAGGGCCGGCTTGCGGACCTCCAGGACCGCCTGGCGGGCGAAGGTGACGACGACCCCGGGCGCGATCTCCAGGTCGACCGTCTTGTCGCCGAGCGCGGCAACCGTCGCGTGCAGGCCGCTGGTCGTCATCACCGACGTTCCGGGCTGGAGCGAGCTCTGCATCTCCTGCGCCTGCGCCTGCATCCGCTTGCGCTGACGGGCGGGCATCACGAACAGCAGCACCACGGCGAGTGCCAGGAGGATGAACGGGAAATACTGCTCCACGACTGATGTGCCTCTCTACCGCGCGTGCTGCTCCGCGGTGGGTGCGGACCGGGTCGGGCCCGCTCGGGTGCGTCGATTGCCTACGTCTGGTGCACGGCGCGCAGGTGACCGGGCGGGGCGCGCACGGCCGCGGCCGGACGAGTTGCGCGCCAGCGTCCCGGAGTCTATGCGCCGTTCGGTGGCTTCGACGACACACCCGGGGCTGTCGGTGCGCCGGTGACCTGGTGGACGTGCCGGTCGAGCAGTGCTCGGGCCTCTGCGTCGCGCCCGCACGCGCGGAGCAGGACGGCGTAGTTCTCCGCGCAAGCCGCCACGCCGGGGTGCCCGGGCGGGACGGTCGCGCAGAGAACGGCCAGGCAGCGGCGGTAGAGGTCCTCGGCCTCGGCGAAGCGGGACCCGGCCCGGAGCACGGTCGCCAGGTTGTTCATCGTGGGCACGAGCTCGGGGTGGGCAGCGCCGAGGACGCGCTCCTTGATCGTCAGGGCGCGGCGGTACAGCGCCTCGGCGGCGGCGAGGGCGCCGGCGCGCTGCTCGATGGCCGCGAGGTTGTTCAGGGTGATCGCGACCTCGTAGTGGTCGGGGCCGTAGACCCGCTCGAACACGCCGAGGGCCTCCTGCAGCAGGACCTGCGCCTCGCCCGCCCGGCCCAGCGCGTCGAGGATCGCTGCCAGGGCGGCCCGGTCGGCAGCCACCGTCGGGTGGTCGAGGCCGAGAACCGCCTCCCGGATCTCCACCGCACGGCGGGCCGGGGCCTCTGCGTCGGCGTGCCGGCCGCTGGCGTGGCCCAGCCCACCGAGGTTGTGGTGGACGCTCGCCGCCTCAAGGCTCTCGGCGCCCCAGGCGCGCTCGCAGATAGCGAGGGCCCGCACGTACAGGGGCTCGGCCTCGTCGAAGCGGCCGGCGTACTTGAAGACGATGGCCAGGCCGTTGAGCAGGGTGGCCACGTCGGGATCGATGGGATCGAGGACGTCGTCGGCGAGGGCCAGGCCATCGCGGTACGTCGCCTCCGCGTCGGCGTACCTGCCCTGGAGCCGGAGGCAGTTCGCCAGCCCGCCGAGGACAACGGTCCGCACCCTGTCACCGACCACCGCCGGCACGTCCGTCAGCGCGTCCAGCGCGCGGCGGTAGGAGTCGGCGGCCGGCGCGTTCTCGCCGAGGTCGGCCTGCAGCCGCCCCAGCGTCGCGAGCACGGACGCCCGCGCCACGCCGTCCAGACCCTCGGCGAGCGGCACGCACTCCGCGGCGCGATGGCGGGCCTCGGCGTACCGGCCCGCGGCGCGCAGCTCCCGGGCCGCATCGAGCAGGCGGCGGACCTCGTCGGCCGCGCCCCTCCGCGTGCGGGGGCGCGGCCTGCGGAGCCGGAGGGCGTTCAGCCCGCGTCCCGGACGAGCGTCTCGTTGTGGTTCTCGGTGATGCCTTCCCGCGGAGGGAGGAAGTCGCCCGCTGGTGTGCAGGCCGGCGAACGCAGCTCACCCGAGTGGTCGGCCTGCGCGACACAGCCCCGCGTTCCCTCCGAGGCAGCCGCCGACGACCCACCGATGAGCACGGCCGCGGCCGAGCACGCGGCGACGAGGATGCCCCGGCCGCTCATGCCGCGTCCCGTACGAGCGTCTCGTTGTGGTTCGACGTGATCCCCTCCCGTGGGGGCAGGAATCCCTCAGCCGGCGAGCAGGCCGGGGACCGGAGCTCACCCGAGTGGTCGGCCTGCGCGACACAGCCCCGCAGTCCCTCCGACGCAGCTGCCGGCGAGACGCCGAAGAGCACGGCCGCCGCAGAGCATGCGGCCACCAGGATCCCCCGGCCGCTCATGCTTCGTCCCGGACGAGCGTCTCGTTGTGGTTGGTCTCGAGCCCGTCGCGACCGGGCGGCAGGAAGACCTCGCCCGACTGGCAGGTCGGTGAGACCGGCCCGGTCAGGTGGGCCTGCTGGGCGGTGCAGGCGCGGTCGTCCTGCGCCCGGTCCGGCAGGGTCAGGGCAGCCGCCGGCGAGGCGCCGAGCAGGACGGCCGCGGCCGAGCACGCGGTCACGAGCAGCTTCTTCATCGATCCGGTCCCTCCTCGGAGCGCGAGGAGGTCCTCCTCGCTCCCGCCATGCTGGCGAGGAGGAGGGCCCGCGGACGTCGGCCGTACGGGCTATCCGGGTCCGCCGCAGGGCGGATATTCGAGGGGCGTCAGGCGTCGAAGAGGGGTTCCGGTGAGGCGTCCGGGGCCGCCGTGCCGCCGAGGGCACCCCATCCACCGAGCAGGGCGCCGCCCTTGGGCAGCGGATGACCCAGGTGTCGCCAGGCGGCCTCGGTGGCGACCCGGCCGCGCGGAGTGCGGGCGAGCAGGCCGGCCCGCACCAGGAACGGCTCGCACACCTCCTCGACGGTGTTCGGCTCCTCCCCCACCGCCACGGCCAGCGTGGCCACCCCCACCGGCCCGCCCCCGAAGCGCACGACCAGGGCCTCGAGCACGGCCCGGTCGAGCCGGTCGAGCCCCAGCTCGTCGACGTCGTAGAGCGCCAGCGCGGCGCGGGCCACGGCGCGGGTGACCCGCCCGTCGGCCTCCACCTCGGCGTAGTCCCGCACCCGGCGCAGCAGCCGGTTGGCGATCCGCGGGGTCCCGCGGGAGCGGCCGGCGATCTCGGCGGACCCGTCGTCGGTGAGCTCGACGCCGAGCAGGTCGGCGCTGCGGGCCAGCACAAGCTGCAGCTCGGCCGGCTCGTAGAACTCCATCTGGCCGACGAACCCGAACCGGTCGCGCAGCGGGCCGGTGAGCAGGCCGGCGCGCGTGGTGGCGCCGACCAGCGTGAACGGGCTGATCTCCAGCGGGATCGCCGTCGCCCCCGGGCCCTTGCCGACGACGACGTCGACCCGGAAGTCCTCCATCGCCATGTACAGCAGTTCCTCGGCCGGCCGCGCGATGCGGTGGATCTCGTCGATGAACAGCACGTCGCCGGGGCCGAGGTTGGAGAGCATCGCCGCCAGGTCACCGGACCGTTCGATCGCCGGGCCGCTGGTGATCTTGACCGCCGTTCCCAGCTCGGAGCCGATGATCAGCGCGAGGCTGGTCTTGCCCAGCCCGGGCGGGCCCGACAGCAGCACGTGGTCCGGCGGCCGGCCCCGGCGCTTGGCCCCCTCGAGGACCAGCGCGAGCTGGCGGCTGACCTTCGGCTGGCCGATGAACTCGGTGAGCGAGTGCGGCCGCAGCGCCGACTCGACGACGCGCTCCTCGTCACCGGCCTGGGACGACACGGAGGGATCCTGGCCGAGCGCGTCGGCGATCGAGCCGGTGAGCGGCCGGTCGAACGGACCGCTCATGACCTACCCAGCAGCTGCAGAGCCTGCCGGAGGAGGACGGCGACCTCGACGGAACCCGTGGCGGTGATCTGCTCGTCGGCCACCGGCGCCAGCTGGGCGATCGCGCCGTCGGCCTCCCTGACGCTCCAGCCGAGGCCGACCAGTGCGGAGGTGAGCTGGTCGCGCCAGGGGGCGACCGGCGTGACCGAGGGCAGCGACGGCCCGTCGAGCGACGTGTCGAACGTCGTCGAGCCCAGCCGGTCGCGCAGCTCGAGGACCAGCCGCTCGGCACCCTTCTTCCCGATGCCCGGCACCTGCATGAGCGCCTTGAGGTCGCCCATCGACACCGCGCGCCGCACCTCGCGCGGCGGGTGGATGGCGAGCACGGCCTGCGCCAGCCGTGGGCCCACCCCGTTGGCCGTCTGCAGGAGCTCGAACAGCTGGCGCTCGTCGTCGTCGGCGAACCCGTACAGCGTCAGCGAGTCCTCGCGGACGATCAGGCTCGTGGCCAGGCGGGCCGTCTCGCCCACCTGCAGCCGCGCGATGGTGCCCGGCGTGCACTGCACCGCCAGGCCGATCCCGCCGACCTCGACGACGGCGCCGTCAGGCGACACCGCCGCGACGCGACCGCTCACCGAGGCGATCATCGGGCCGCCACCCCGGTCCACCGCGGGAGGGTGGTGGTGCGCACCGGGGCGCCGATGCCGCCGGCGATCGCCGCGCGGCGCAGCCGGTCCTGGGCCGGGCCGCGCCAGGCGTGGCAGACGGCCAGGGCGAGGGCGTCGGCGGCGTCGGCGGGCTTGGGCGCCTCCGCCAGTCCGAGCACACGGGTGACCATGAGGGTGACCTGCTCCTTGTCCGCCCGGCCGTTGCCGGAGATGGCCGCCTTGACCTCGCTCGGGGTGTGCCAGGCGACCGGGCGGTCGGCCTGCGCGGCGGCGAGGGCCGCGACGCCGGCGGCCTGCGCCGTGCCGGTCGCCGTCCCCTTGTTGTTCTGGGTGAACACCCGCTCGATCGCCACGACGTCGGGCCGGTGCTCGCGCAGCAGCGCCGTGACGCCGGTGTGCAGCTCCAGCAGGCGAAGCTCCAGGTCGAGCTCGGCCATCGTGCGGATCACCCCGACCCCGACCGCGGTGGGCCGGGCGCCGGGACGTCCGTCGACCACGCCCCACCCGCACCGGGTGAGGCCCGGGTCGATGCCGAGCACCCTCATGGATCCGCCCCTGTCAGCCGAACGCCTGTTCGACCGAGGCTAGCCGGGCAGACCGACGAAAACAGCGGCGACACACCGCTAGCCGACGCGCTCGAGCACCTCGTCGGACACGTCGTAGTTCGCGTAGACGTTCTGCACGTCGTCGCAGTCCTCGAGGGCGTCGATCAGCCGGAAGACCTTGCCGGCGTTCTCCTCGTCGAGCTCGACGGAGACGCTGGGCACGAACCCGGCCTCGGCCGAGTCGTACTCGATGCCGGCCTCCTGCAGCGCGGTGCGGACGGCGACCAGGTCGCCGGGCTCGCAGACCACCTCGAACGTGTCACCGAGGTCGCGCACCTCCTCCGCGCCGGCGTCGAGCACCGCCATGAGGACCGAGTCCTCGTCGACGCCGTCGGCCTGGGGCACGACGATGACGCCCTTGCGGGAGAACAGGTAGGAGACCGAGCCGGGATCGGCCATCGACCCGCCGTTGCGGGTCATCGCGGTGCGCACCTCCATGGCCGACCGGTTCTTGTTGTCGGTCAGGCACTCGATGAGGACGGCGACCCCGCCGGGGGCGTATCCCTCGTAGGTGATGCCCTGGTAGTCGACGCCGCCGGCCTCGGCGCCGGACCCCCGCTTGACCGCGCGGTCGATGTTGTCGTTGGGCACCGAGCTCTTCTTCGCCTTCTGGATGGCGTCGAACAGCGTGGGGTTGCCCGCCGGGTCACCGCCGCCGGTGCGGGCGGCCACCTCGATGTTCTTGATCAGCTTGGCGAAGAGCTTGCCGCGCTTGGCGTCGATCCCGGCCTTCTTGTGCTTGGTCGTCGCCCACTTGGAATGGCCGCTCATGCCTTGCCCCTCTCGTTCCCGGCAGCTGCGCCGGCCTGCTCGGCCAGGTGGCGGCGGACGACGTCCGCGAACAGTGCGTGCACCCGGCGGTCCCCGGCGAGTTCGGGGTGGAAGCTCGTGGCCACCAGATTGCCCTGGCGGACGGCGACGATCCTACCGTCGGCCGCTCCCCCGACGACCCGGCCGAGGACCTCGACTCCCGGGCCGGCCTCCTCGACCCAGGGCGCCCGGATGAAGACCGCATGCAGCGGCCCACCGGGCAGCGCCGGGAACTCGATGTCGGACTCGAAGGAGTCGACCTGCCGGCCGAAGGCGTTGCGCCGCACGGTCACGTCCAGGCCGCCGATCGTCTCCTGGTCCGGCGGCGCGTCCAGCAGCCGGTCGGCCAGCAGGATCATCCCGGCGCACGAGCCGTAGGCCGGCAGGCCGTCGCGGACGGCGGCCCGCAGCGGCTCGAGCAGGCCGAACCGGTCGGCCAGCTTGACGATGGTCGTGGACTCACCACCCGGGATGACCAACCCGTCGACGGCGGCCAGTTCCTCGGGACGGCGGACCGGGACGGCGCGGGCACCCTGCTCCGCCAGGGCGGCCAGGTGCTCCCGGACGTCGCCCTGCAGGGCCAGCACCCCGATCAGGGGCGCGCTCACCAGCCGCGGGTCGCGTACCGCTCGCTCTCCGGGAGCGTGGACACGTTGATGCCGACCATCGGCTCGCCCAGCCCTCGGGAGACCTTGGCGATCACGTCGGGGTCGTCGTGGAAGGTGGTCGCCTGCACGATCGCAGCCGCGCGCAGCGCCGGGTCGCCGGACTTGAAGATGCCCGAACCCACGAACACGCCCTCGGCGCCGAGCTGCATCATCATCGCGGCGTCGGCCGGGGTCGCGATGCCACCGGCGGTGAACAGCACGACCGGCAGCTTGCCCAGGCGCGCCACCTCAGCCACCAGGTCGTACGGGGCGCGCAGCTCCTTGGCGGCGACGAACAGCTCGGTCTCGTCGAGCGTGCCCAGGCGCTTGATGCCCCCGCGGATGGAGCGCATGTGCCGGGTGGCCTCGACCACGTTGCCGGTGCCGGCCTCACCCTTGGAGCGGATCATCGCCGCGCCCTCGGAGATGCGGCGCAGCGCCTCGCCGAGGTCGGTGGCCCCGCACACGAACGGCACGGTGAACTCGGACTTGGCGATGTGGTGCGCCTCGTCGGCCGGGGTGAGCACCTCGGACTCGTCGATGTAGTCGACCCCGAGGCTCTGCAGCACCTGCGCCTCGACGAAGTGGCCGATGCGCGCCTTGGCCATCACCGGGATGGAGACCGCCTGGATGATCCCCTCGATCATGTCGGGGTCGCTCATGCGGGCGATGCCGCCCTGCGCGCGGATGTCGGCCGGGACGCGCTCGAGCGCCATGACGGCCACGGCCCCGGCGTCCTCGGCGATCTTCGCCTGCTCCGGCGTGACGACGTCCATGATGACGCCGCCCTTGAGCTGCTCGGCCATGCCGCGCTTGACGCGCTCGGTGCCGGTGGACGGGGTGCTGTCGGGCGTGACCACGGGATGCTGCCTCTGGATCGACGGGATTTCGGGAGTCCCCATCCTACGGCGGCTCAGCGACGTCGTTGACCGGCTCCGTCGCTGCTCGCCGTCACCCCGTCGAGCCGGTCGTCGATGTCGAAGAACCGCGGCAGCGGCCGGGATGCGTGCAGCCGCAGGATCCGGGTGAGCCGCCGGCGCCGCAGCGCCCGGATGTCGCGCACCGCGTCGTTGTAGAAGCGGCGGGCGAGGCTGACCCGGGTGGTGGTGCCCGCGAGGTCGGTGCGCACCGACGCGGGCACTCCCGGGAGGCCGGGCGGGAGGTCCCGCAGCTCGCGGCCCAGCAGGTTCTCGGCCAGCTCCCGGTCGCCGTCGGCCGGCGCCCGCGCGTCGACGGCGAAGGCGGCCAGGTAGTCCGCCCGGTCCTCCCCGACGGTGGCCGGGTACTCGCGGGCCAGCTCCTCGGCCAGGCCGGCCCGCCGCTGCAGCTGGGTGTCCAGCGTCGTCCAGGCGCTGGCCACGCGGGCCTCCAAGCGACGCAGCCGGGTCAGCGTCCAGACCGCCCAGGCGAGCAGCAGCACGAGGAGCCCGCCGAGGACGAACAGCAGGGCCTCGGACGTCACGGGGCCGAACGCTAGCGGGGCGCCCGTCCCCGGCGGGCGGAGCGCTGCACGCGCGCCGGCGGGAGAGCCGGGAACTCGTCGTCGTCCACGGCGGTGACGCCGCCCCCCTCGGGCGGCAGCACCGTCTCGTAGACGGCCAGGATGCGCCGGGCGAGCACCTCCCAGTCGTAGCCCGCGGCCACGCGGGCGCCGTTCTCGGAGAGCCAGGCGCGACGGTCGGGATCGGCCAGCAACTCGCAGAGCGCGCGGGCCAGGCCGGCCGGGTCCCCCCGGCGCACGAGCACGCCGGCGGTTCCGTCCTCCAGCACCCGGGCGAAGGCGTCGAGGTCGCTGGCGACGATCGGCGCGCCGGCCGCCAGGGCCTCGATGAGGACGACGCCGAACGACTCGCCCAGCAGGTTCGGCGCGCAGTAGACGTCGACCGAGCGCAGGAACGCCGCCTTGTCCTCCTCGCAGAGCTCGCCGAGCAGGGCCACGTGCGGCCGCAGGTTCTCGCCGATCAGCGCGCGGACGGCCGTGGGGTCGCCGCGGCCGGCGATGAGCAGCCGGGCGCCCGGGTGCCGGCGGACGACGGCGCGCATCGCGTCCAGCAGCACCGGCAGGCCCTTGCGCGGCTCGTCGTAGCGGCCCAGGAACCCGATGGTCGGCCCGTCGACGCCGCGGCGGTAGCCGGGCAGCGGAGGCCCCTCGGCGAACACGGCGACGTGCACCCCGTTCGGGATGATCACCGCGTCGCCGCCCAGGTGCTCCACCTGCACGCGGCGGGCGAAGTCGGACACCGCGATCCGCCCGCTGATCCGCTCCAGCCAGGGACGCACGACCGGCCCCCAGGCCGCCAGCCACTTCGAGCGCGTGGTCGCGGTGTGGAAGGTGGCCACGATCGGGCCCTTCGCGATCATGCACACGAGCAGCGAGACCGACGGCGGCGCCGGCTCGTGCACGTGCACCACGTCGAACCGGCCGTCCCGGAGCCAGCGGCGCACACGGGCGGCCGAGACCGGCCCGAACTGGACGCTGGCCATCGAGCCGTTGTACGGGACCGGCACCGTGCGGCCGGCGAAGGTGATCCCCTCGTCGGTCAGCGACTCCTCGCGCTCGGCCGGGGTCAGCACCTGCACGTGGTGGCCCATCCGGCGCAGGGTCTGCGCCAGGTCGCGCACGTGGTACTGCACCCCGCCGGGCACGTCCCACTGGTACGGGCAGACCAGGCCGATGCGCATCAGCGCCGCTCCCCCCGCGGCGGGTCGGGCGGGACGTCGGACCAGATCCGCCCGAGCATGTGCCAGTCCTCCGGCTGCGCCGCGATCGAGACGGCGAAGGCGTCGGCTACCTCCTGCATCGCCCGGGCCACGCGGTCCTTCAGCCGGCCCGGGCCGTCCACCGGCACCTCCGGCGAGAAGACCAGCCGCCAGCCGCGGTCGGTGAACTGGCAGACCGTGGGCACCAGGGCGGCGCCGGTCTGCGAGGCGAGGACGGCGGCGCCCCCCGGCAGCGTGGCCGCGCGGCCGAAGAACGAGACCGGGACGCCGCCGGAGCCGAGGTTGCGGTCGACGAGCAGGCACGTGACGCCGCCGTCGTCCAGCCAGTCGCGCAGCACCTCCGTGCTCGGACGCGGGCCACCCGTCAAGGGCACGACCCGGAAGCCCAGCGACTCGCGGTACGCCAGGAACCGCTCGTAGAGCGACTCGGGCCTCAGCCGTTCCGCGACAGTCATGAACGGCCCGTCCAGGAAGTCGACGAACCACACACCGGCGGCGTCCCAGTTGCCGCTGTGCGGGAGCACCATCACCAGGGGGCGGCCACCGTCGCGGGCCTTCTCGACGTGCTCGCGGCCCACCACCTCGGTGCCGGTGACGATGCGCTCGGTGCTGAGCGTCGGCAGGCGGAACGCCTCCTGCCAGTAGCGCGCGTAGGAGCGCAGACCGCGGGCGGCGAGGTCGTCCAGGTCGGCCTCGGACAGACCCCCTCCGGTCACGACCCGCAGATTGGCGCGCAGCTGGCGCGTGCCCTTGCCCTCCCGCCGCGCCGCCCAGCGGCCGGCCCGGTCGAAGAGGCCGCGGGCGGCCGGTTCCGACAGCATGCGCACCGCCCGCCAGCCCGCCGCGAACCCCGCATCGGTCAGCACCGCGGCCGTCCGGCCCGCGACGGTGGCGCTCACGGCGGGGGCGGGGTCGGTAGCGCCGCCCCGGCGGCCTCCCGGCGGACGGCCAGGAAGCGCTGGCCCACCGTCACCGCGCTGCCCGCGAGCAGGATCCAGAGGGTGACGTGGAGGGCATAGGGCACTCCGAGCCCGGCGAAGCCGGTCCCGACCAGGACCAGGATCAGCCGCTCGGTGCGCTCGACGATGCCCACGTCGCAGGAGAGGCCGACGCCCTCGGCCCGCGCCTTGATGTAGGAGGTGAGCACCCCGAGCACGAGGCAGACCAGGGAGAGCAGCACCAGCAGCCGGTTGTCCCCGCCGCCGGAGAACCACCAGATCAGCGCGCCGAACACCGCCGCGTCGGCGGCGCGGTCGCCGACGGAGTCGAGCACGGCGCCGAACACCGAGCCGCCCCCGCGGGCGCGGGCCAGCGCGCCGTCGAGCATGTCGAGGAGCACGAAGGCGGTGACTGTGACCGCGCCCCACCACAGGATGCCGTTGCCGATCAGGCCGACCGCGGCAGCCACCGCGCCGACCGTGCCGGCGATCGTGACCATGTCCGCGGTCACGCCCGCGCGGGCCAGCCGCGCGACCACCGGCGCCCAGAAGCGGGCGACGGCGGGGCGCACGTTGCTGCCGAGCACTCAGGCCTCCCGGACCGCGGTACCGGCGTCGGCCTGGGCGCCCGACCACGCCGCGGCCAGCAGGTCCCGGGTCTCGCGGAGCACCTGCGGGAGCACCCGGGTCAGCCCGATCACCGGCATGAAGTTCGTGTCCCCGCCCCAGCGCGGCACCGCGTGCTGGTGCAGGTGGTCGGCGATGCCCGCGCCGGCGACCGAGCCCTGGTTCATGCCGATGTTGAAGCCGTGGGCGCCGCTGACCGAGCGCACGACCCGCATGGCCGTCTGCGTGAAGGCGCCGAGCTCGGCGACCTCCTCGCCGGTGAGGTCGGTGTAGTCGGGCACGTGCCGGTACGGCACCAGCATCAGGTGGCCGGCGTTGTACGGGTACAGGTTGAGGACGGCGAACACCGTCGCCCCCCGCGCCACGATCAGGCCGTCCTCGTCGCTCAGGGTCGGGATGACGCAGAAGGGGCAGTCGTGCTCGCCGGTCGGCTTCCCCTCTCCGCGGATGTAGGCCATCCGGTAAGGGGTCCACAGGTGCTCGAAGACGGTGGCCGGTCCCCCGTCGTCGTTGGAGGTCATCCAGCCCCCTGAGGGACCTCGGCGGTGGGGTCGGCAGGGGGGTCGGCGGCGGGGTCGACGTTGTGCCGCGCCGCGATCCAGTCGGCCACCTGCTGCACCGCCTCGCCGACGGGGACGCCGTTGCGCTGGGAGCCGTCCCGGTAGCGGAAGCTCACCGCGCCGGCCTCGGCGTCGGTCGCGCCCGCGATCAGCACGAACGGCACCTTCTGCTTGCTCGCCGTCCGGATCTTCTTCTGCATGCGGTCGTCGGAGTCGTCGATCTCGACCCGGATGCCGCGGGCGCGCAGCTTCAGCGCGACGTCGGCCAGGTAGGGCACCTGCTCGTCGGTGACCGGGATGCCGACCACCTGCACCGGCGCCAGCCAGGCCGGGAACGCGCCCGCGTAGTGCTCGGTGAGCACGCCGAAGAACCGCTCGATCGAACCGAACTTCGCCGAGTGGATCATGACCGGCTGCTCGCGGCCGCCGTCGGCGGAGGTGTACTCCAGGCCGAAACCGGCCGGCTGGTTGAAGTCGTACTGGATGGTCGACATCTGCCAGGTGCGGCCGATCGCGTCCCGGGCCTGCACGGAGATCTTCGGGCCGTAGAAGGCCGCACCGCCGGGGTCCGGCACCAGCTCGAGGCCGGTCTCCTTGGCGGCGTCCTCCAGCACCGCCGTGGCGACCGCCCACTCCGCCTCGGAGCCGATGAACTTGTTCTGCTTGTCCGGGTCGTCGCCCCGCGTCGACAGCTCCAGGTAGTAGTCGTCGAGCCCGAAGTCGCGCAGCAGGCCGAGCACGAACGCCAGCAGGTGGCGGATCTCGCCGGGCGCCTGCTCGGGGGTGACGTAGCTGTGCGAGTCGTCCTGCGTGAGCCCGCGGACGCGGGTGAGGCCGTGGACGACGCCGGACTTCTCGTACCGGTAGACCGAGCCGAACTCGAAGAACCGCAGCGGCAGCTCCCGGTAGGACCGCCCGCGCGACCGGAAGATCAGGTTGTGCATCGGGCAGTTCATGGCCTTGAGGTAGTACTGGGCGTTCTCCAGCTCCATCGGCGGGAACATGGTGTCCGCGTAGTACGGCAGGTGCCCGGACAGCTCGAAGACGTGCGCCTTGGTGATGTGCGGCGTGCCGACGTAGTCGAAGCCCTCCTCGATGTGCCGACGTCGGACATAGTCCTCCATCTCCCGCTTGACCACGCCGCCCTTGGGGTGGAAGACCGCCAGGCCGGAGCCGATCTCGTCGGGGAAGCTGAACAGGTCCAGCTCCGCGCCGAGCCGCCGGTGGTCGCGGCGCTCGGCCTCGGCGAGCTGCTCCAGGTACGCCTTGTGCGCGTCCTTGCTCTCCCACGCCGTGCCGTAGATGCGCTGCAGCTGCGGATTCTTCTCGCTGCCCCGCCAGTAGGCGGCCGCCGACCGGGTGAGGCTGAACGCGGGGATCGCGTTGGTGCGCGGCAGGTGCGGGCCGCGGCACAGGTCGGTCCAGACCCGCTCGCCGGTGCGCGGATCGAGGTTGTCGTACATGGTCAGCTGCCCTGCACCGACCTCGACGGAGGCACCCTCGGCGTCCTCGGCCCCGCCGCCCTTGAGCCCGATCAGCTCCAGCTTGTACGGCTCGTGCGCGAGCTCGGCCTTGGCGTCGGTGTCGCTGATCTCGCGGCGGGCGAAGTTCTGCCCGGCCCGCACGATCTCGGTCATCTTCTTCTCGAGCGCCTGCATGTCCTCGGGGGTGAACGGGCGTTCGGGGTCGAAGTCGTAGTAGAAGCCGTTCTCGACCGGCGGGCCGATGCCGAGCCTGGTGCCGGGGAAGAGCTCCTGCACGGCCTGGGCCAGCACGTGCGCGGTGGAGTGGCGGATGACCGCGCGCCCGTCGGCGCTGGCCGCGGGCACGGGCTCGACCTCGGCGTCGGCCTCCGGCGCCCAGCTCAAGTCCCTGAGGTCGCCTCCGGTCACCTCCCGGACGACGACGGCGCCGTCGGGACCCTTGAGGGGGACGCCCGCGTCCTTGAGCGCCTGGAGCGCCGTCGTCCCGGCCGGCACCCGGATGGGGGCGAGCGCGGTCGGCGAGGGCGGGGTCGACACGGAGAACTCCTGGGGGGTCGTCGGACGGGCGTTCCGAGCGTAGTGCGCGGCTCCGGGTCAGCCGGGGACGATATCGAGCCCCGCCGCCACCGCACCGCGGCGATCGAGCACCTCGGCCACGCGCGCGAAGGTCTCGGGGTCGGCGGGCCGGACGGTCACCGCGTCCGCGCCGAGGACGATCTGCAGGGGCACGGCCTCCGCCTCGGTCACCGTGAACCGGCCGTCCGTGCCGCGGGTGAACGTGAAGCGGGCCAGCACCGAGTCCTCCGTCGGGTAGCCGCGGGTGGCGTGCTCGGCGATCTCGTTGCCGAGCCCGAGCGCGGCCCACTCTCCGTCCACCTGCTCGAACGGCTGCACCACGTGGGCGTGGTGGCCGAGCACGAGGTCGATGTCCGGCGAGGCCAGCAGCGCGTGGACGACGTCCAACTGGGCCTCGGTCGGGTCGTTCGAGTACTCCACGCAGCAGTGCAGGCTGGCGACGACGACCTCGGCGCCGGCCGCTCGCGCGCGGGCGGCGGCCTCCAGCATCGGCGTCACGTCCGGGGGGTCGATCACGTCGACCGCCCAGGCGGCGCCGTCCGGCGGGGCGACCCCGTTGAGCCCGAACGTCGCCGCGACGTGTGCCACCCGCACCCCACCGACGTCGAGGATCTGCGGCACCAGGCTGTCGGGCTCGCTCCGGTAGGTCCCCACATGCCCGATCCCGGCGGCGTCGAGGACGTCCAGCGTGCGCGCCAGCCCGTCGGTGCCGTCGTCGAGGGAGTGGTTGGACGCGGTGGAGCACTCGTCGTAGCCGGCGCCGGCAAGGGCGTCCACGATCTCGGGCTGGACGGCGAAGCTCGGGTAGCCGCGGTAGGGGCCGCCCTCGGGCGCGACCGGGGTCTCTAGGTGGCAGATCGCGAGATCGGCGGCCTCGACCATCGGTGCGACCGGTGCGAGGACGGTGGAGAAGTCGTAGGAGCCGTCGTCCTGCAACGCGCCCGCCGTCAGCGCGCGATCCTGGTGGATCAGCACGTCGCCGGTGGCGACCAGGGTGAACCGCTCCCGCGCCGGAGCCTCGACGGTGGCCCGCGGGTCCGGCACCTCGGCGGGATTCTCCGGCGTCCCCTCGGCCGGGCCGCCGCAGCCGACCAGCAGCAGGACACCGAGAACGACGGCTCCCCTGCGCACGAACCGACGCTAGATCAGGACATCGTCCCCGACGCTGATCCGGCCTGCGTGGCGCACGTCGGCGTAGACGCCGAGGCAGTGCTTCGGCGTCCGGGTGACCTCGAGGACGACGCCGCCGACGTGCAGCACCCGGCCGACCCAGGCGCGCTCGTCCTCCCCCTGCACCTCGAGCACGAGGTTGGCCCGCGGGTCGTCCGCCGAGCAGCCCTCGGGAACCTCGCCGGCCGCCGCCCGCTCGATCGCACCCCGGGAGACGAGGTGGACCGGCGCGACGCCTTCCTTCTGGACGGTTGCCGCCAGGGTGACGGGGCGGCCCAGCGCGGCGGACACGGCCAAGGCGTCGACCTCCGGGTCCCCCGTCGCCACGACGTCCGACATCGCTGGCGCGTCCTTGGCGCGCACGGGCCCGTTCCCGTCGACGACGGTCCAGGCCCGGTCGCCGGCCAGCCCCTGGGGCGTTACCTCGACGGTCGCGGCACTCGAGCCCGCGAGGGAGCGCACCGGGTACACCCAGATCTCCCGCACCCGGCCGACGACGGCTGTCCCCTGCTGTTCCACGGCGGCGACGCTATGCCAGCCGGTCGCCGACCCGCCTGCGCATGCGACGGAGCTGGGCGTCCAGGTACGGGCGGGCCCGGCGCCGGCCGCCTTCGCGCGCGATCGCCTCCCCCAGCAGCGACAGGGCCCGGGCCACCCGGGGCTCGTCCGGCGCCCAGCCGCGTCGGAGGCATTCCTCCAGCCACTCGACCGGGCCGCGGTGGCCGCGCTCGGAGTTGCAGCGGCGGCAGGCCGCCACCTCGTTCTCCAACCAGGACGGCCCACCCTTGAGCCGGGGGACGACGTGCTCCGTGGTCGGTACCACCAGTCCGGCGAAGCGCCGGCCGCACCAGATGCAGGTGGGCCCGTCCCTCTCCACCGCCACCCGGAGCCGGTCGGCGCGGTTCAGTGCCATCGGCCCCATCCTTCCTGCCGATCTGGCGCTGCGCCTGGGCCGATCCGTGCCGCGTCCCGGGGCGGCGTCGCAGAGACGGCCGAGCGGCGTTGCTCCCGACGTCGCGGAGCCCGAAGATACTGTCGCGCCGGTGACCGACGACGGGTCGTCCGGGGGCGAACCGGGCGGTTTCGTCAGGGAGGACTCGTGAGGCGGCCGTGATGCGGATGGCGTCCCTGTTGCTGCGCACCGGGTCGCGCGGCCGCGACGAGCTGCGGACCGCGCTGGAGGCGGAGTCCGAGCGGGTGTGGGAGCAGCTGGCCGAGCGACCGGGTGCGCGGGTCCGCGTCATGCAGATCCTCGAGGGCGTGGTGGACGGCAGCTCGCACGCCCGCACGATGCGCGGGCGGCCGTTCGACGCGGAGATCGAGGCCGGCTGGGACGACGCGCCCCTCGCCGAGTTGGTCGGCCTCTTCGACGGCTTCGCCGGGCGGCTGGGCGATCGGCTGGACGCGGCCGACTCCTACGCCCAGGTCGGGACGGTCTACCCGTTCACGCCGCGGGAGACCGACGTCGTGACTCTCGTGGTCATCAGCCGTGCGCTCACGATGAGCTGGGACGCCCATCATCGGCACTGGCTCGACGTGCACGGCTGGCTGGTCAAGCCCGGCGCGGACGCCCGCGGCAGCGGGTACCGGCAGTTCCACGCGGACCCCAAGGCGAGCTCCTTCGCCGCCCGGAGCGCGGGCCTGGGCCGCCACGAGTACGAGGGCTTCGCGATGGCGTACTTCGACGACCCCGAGGCGTACCGCGCGGTGATGGTGAACGCCAACCCGAAACTTCTCGAGGACGAGGCGAGATTCATCGACATGACGGACTCCGCGCCGGGGGTCTACCGGATCACCACGGTCCACCAGGCCTGATCGGGCGGGACGGGCTCCCACCGCCCCGCTTCGCGGCGTCCCGGGCGTGCAGAGAGCCTGGGCAGACCGGAGGCGCCGAAGGGCGAGGCTTCCCCATGTCCGGGGTGACCTGGCCCTTCGTGTTCTGTGGGCGATACTGGGTTCGAACCAGTGACCTCTTCGGTGTGAACGAAGCGCTCTACCACTGAGCCAATCGCCCGATGCACCTCGATTGTGCCAGAGGGTCACCGCCAGAGCGGAACCCACCCCGGCACCCAGTCGGGAACGCCGGTGAGGTGCAGCGTGACCACGAGGACGCCGTAGACGAAAGCCGCGGTCGCCAGCGCGATCAGCACGCGGACCCACACCGGGCGCCCGCCCACCCAGTCCGTCCAGCGCTTGACGTGCTTCTTGGTGAACTCGAGCAGCCGCTCGGCCCAGGTGAACTCGCTGGCCAGCACGAACAGCCCGGCGATGACCGTGAGCCAGCCCGGCCCGGGTAGCGGGATGGTCGCCAGGCCGAGCGCGACGATCAGCCCGCCGACGATGCCAACGCACACCCGGTAGCCGTGGTTGAGGCTGCGCCGGGCCGCAAGCCGCTTGCGCCAGCGGGTGTCGGCCACCCGCTCGCGCAGGCTGCGCATCTCGTCGGTGTCGTAGCGCGCCCGCCGCTGGTCGGAGGTCTCCCGCTGCGGACGACGTCCCGGCGGGGCCGCCGTCTCCTGTCCGCTCAGCTGGTCACCTGCCCGGTCGCGACGACATCCGACGGTTGCGCCGGAGGCTCCTGACCGGGCTCGAGGCTGATGCCGTACTCGGCGTACTGGTCCAGCCCGGTCTGCCCGGAGCCTACGGTCCGGACGGCGACTTGTGACCGATCCACGTCGAAGGTACCCAGCGCGACCGGCCGCTCGCCCCCGAGGCCCCACACCACGTAGGACGTGGCGTCGGCGTCGTTGACCGACAGCCCGTTCGTGATCACCTGCACCTGGCCGTCGCGGGCGACGACGGTCGCCACCGGGTCGCCGCCGTCGAGCGGGTCCAGGCGGGCGATCGACGCCCGGCCGGGACTGGTCAGTGCCTCGACGACCGCGCTCTGCGCAGCGACGGTGTCGCGCAGGTCCTGCCGCTCGGAGCCGAGGACGACGGTCCAGAGCCCCAGGGCGGCGATGGTCGCGACGGCCGCCGCGACGAGCACCCCGGGGAGGGCGCGGCGCCAGCGGGCGGGTTCCAGAGCCGGTCCCCGGGCCGCGACGGAGGGCTGCGCCGGCACGGGAGGGCCGGGCGCGGCGTCGCGCTGGTCCCGCAGTGGCACCTGCTCGCTCTCGGCGACGGCCGCCCGCAGCCGGTGGCGCAGGTCGTCGGACGGCTCCGCGGCGGGCAGGTCTGTGGCCATCGCCGCCATGAGCTCGGTGGTCTCGGCAACGGTCTCCGCACAGCGCGCACAGCCCGGGAGGTGGGCGGCGAAGGCGTCCTCGTCCTCGGGCTCCAGCGCGTGCAGGGCCCAGCCCACGGCCAGCTCGTCGAACCGCTCGTGCTCGCCGGTCACGACTGCTTCTCCTCGGCCGAGGTCCCCAGGGCTCCTCCGGAGAACGCGCCCCCGGCCGACCCGCCGAGTTCCTGCTTCAGCCGCCGCATCCCCGCCAGCATCCGGGTCTTGACCGTGCCCAGCGGCGCCCCGGTGAGGGCGGCGACCTCGCGCTGGGTGTACCCGCCGTAGTAGGCCAGGGTGAGCGCCTCGCGCTGCAGCGGGTTCAGCACGCCCAGCGCCGTGCGCACCTGTTCGGCGACCACCCGCGTCCACGCCTCCTCTTCGACGTCCCGCGCGGCCATCGGCTCGTCGAGCGCCATTTCCTCCTCCGCCAGCGTCTGGCGGCGGCGTTGCGACTCCTCTCGGCGGACGGCGTCGACCGCCTTGTGGTGGACGACGGCCAGCAGCCACGACGCGACGCTGCCGCGACCCCGGTCGAAGGCCCCCGGGTCGCGCCACACGCTCAGGAACACCTCCTGCAGGACGTCCTCGGCGAGCACGTCGTCGCCCAGGATGCGGCGGGCCAGCGCGAAGGCCGGCCGGCGGAAGCGTTCGTAGAGCTCGTCGATCGCGCTGCGGTCGCCCGCATGGATGCGGCGCATGACCTCGACGTCCCGGGCGGGCTCGTCCGGCCGCCGAGCGGGGAAGGTCACGGCTCCCATCGTCACACGCAACGTTCGCAACAACCGTTTCGTGCGGTTCACATCGGGCCCGCGGGGGCATGGAAGAGGGCGAGACGGAGCCCAGAACGGGGCGCATGTGACGGATGTGAAGGAAGTGCAATGCGACGTACCTTCGAGACGCGACGGTCGTTGACCTGACATGCCGAGCCGATGGACCCCCGGGTACTCGTCCCCCATCACGCTTCAGCTGGTCGGTCCGCAGTCGTGGACCGAGGTGCCGGCGTTGCTCTGCTACGACGCGGCCGACCCGTTCGCCGTCCGCATCGCCTTCGGTGACGTCGGCGACGAGAACGGCGTCGTCGACCTCGAGGACAGTGGCATCTCCTGGCTGCTGAGCCGCGAGCTGCTCCAGGCGGGGCTGGAGGCTCCCGCCGGGGACGGCGACGTCCGGCTGTGGCCCGCGCACGCCGCGACCGACGTGCTCTTCCTCCACCTCCGGGCCCCGTCGGGCGAGGCGCTCTTCGAGCTGTCCCGGGCGACCGTCGCGGCCTTCCTCCGCCAGACCGAGGCCCTCGTGCCGACGGGCACGGAGAGTGCACTGCTCGACCTCGACGACGAGCTGCAGGTCCTGCTCTCCAACGGCGGGGCGGACCCGACGGGCCGCTGACCAGTACGGACGGCGCCGGCCGGACGGTTCTCCCGCCCGGCTCGCACCCCCCTGCTTGGAGGCCCCCGAGCCGTCGGTTAGAGTTCTGCACGCAACGCGGACGTGGCTCAGCTGGTAGAGCATCACCTTGCCAAGGTGAGGGTCGCGGGTTCGAATCCCGTCGTCCGCTCGGAACCTCGGGCGCTGATCGCGAGATCGGCGCCCGCGTGCGGTGGAGTGGCCGAGAGGCGAGGCAACGGCCTGCAAAGCCGTCTACACGGGTTCAAATCCCGTCTCCACCTCGTCTCCCCCGCGGAGCACGAGCGCGGAGGAGGGACCGGCCGCGAGGCCGGGACGGGCGATTGGCGCAGCGGTAGCGCGCTTCCCTGACACGGAAGAGGTCACTGGTTCGATCCCAGTATCGCCCACCATCAGAAGAACCCCAGGCCCCACGGCCCGGGGCTCTTCTCGTTGCGTCACCGGAGCGCCGGCGCCACCCGCTCGACCCAGAACCGGTCGACCTGCTCGGCCAGCTGTTCGGGTGTCCCGCTGTTGTCGAGCACCACGTCGGCGGCGGCCCGGCGCTGCTCGTCGGTGGCCTGCGCCGCGATGCGGGCCCGGGCGTCCTCGGCCGTCAGGCCGCGCGCAACGAGCCGCACCACCCGCGTCTCGACGTCGGCCTCCACGACCAGCACGAGGTCGTAGGAGCCCGCCTGACCGGTCTCGACCAGCAGGGGGACGTCGTTGACGACGACCGCGTCCGCGGGAGCCGCGGAGACCAGCTCGGCGGTCCGCCGGCGCACCAGCGGGTGGACGATTCCGTCAAGGCGCGCCCGCGCCTCGGGGTCGGCGAAGACGACGGCGGCGAGGGCGGGCCGGTCCAGCGCGCCGTCGGGGGTGAGGACGCCGGCCCCGAAGGCCTCCGCCACGGCGGCCAGGCCGGGCGAGCCGGGCGCGACCACCTCGCGGGCGATCAGGTCGGCGTCCACCACGACGGCGCCGCGGGCGGCGAGCAGTGCGGAGACGGTGCTCTTCCCGGATCCGATCCCGCCGGTCAGGCCGATGCGCAGCACGCACGGACAGTAGCGACCGGCCCGCAGGTCACGGCTGGGTAACAGCCGTCCGTCCGGCCCGGCGCGTCTCTCCAGTCACACCAGTCACAGCCCATAACGTCCGCCTCGGCGATCTTCCCCCGCCGAGAGAGGCAGAACCGACCATGTCCCGTCCCACGCCCGCTGGACCCCCGTCGTCCCGCGCCGCCCGCCGCGGTTCCGGTCGTCATCGGCTCGGCTCGTCCACCGGTGTGCGCGTCACCGACATCGCTGCCGTCCGCGAGCGGATGCCGGTCCAACGCCCGGCCGCCGCCGAGCGCGGCTCGTTCGTGCAGTGGCTCTTCGCCGCCCCCGCCGGCCGCCACACCTGGAGCTTCCTCGCCGGCACCGGCGGCCGTCCGCGCACCGCCTTCGCGATCATCCTCAGCCTCTGAACGAGCCGAAAGGGCCCGTGGACGACCGTCCACGGGCCCTTTCGCATGCCCGGCGTGCCGGACGCCGGACCACGGAGGCCCAGAACCGCGCGGGTTCTGGGCCTCCGTGGTTCAGAGCTGAGGTGCTAGCTCACTCGCCGCCGGCGAGCTTGGCCCGCAGCGCGGCGAGCGCCTCGTCGCTGGCCAGGGTGCCCCCCGTGCTCGGCGCGTCGGCGGTGCCGGCGGCGTCCTCGCTGGAGTAGCTGCCACCGGCAGCGGCCTCGGCGTCGGCCTCCTTGGCGGCCGCGATCTGCTTGCGGTGCGCCTCGAAGCGGGCCTGCGCCTCGGCGTACTGCTTCTCCCACTCCTCGCGCTGGGCCTCGTAGCCCTCGCGCCACTCGCCGGTGTCCGGGTCGAAGCCCTCGGGGTAGAGGTAGTTGCCCTGCTCGTCGTAGGAGGCGGCCATGCCGTAGGCGGCCGGGTCGAACTGCTCCTCGTCGCCGACGACGCCCTCGTTGGCCTGCTTGAGGGACAGCGAGATGCGGCGGCGGTCCAGGTCGATGTCGATGACCTTGACCAGGATCTCGTCGCCGACCTGCACGACCTGCTCCGGGATCTCCACGTGGCG
>Ga0126307_10000501_pt1 | contig 25323 bp, 35 predicted proteins | sample Plot28_FD_89955 | JGI IMG/M metagenome (GOLD analysis project Ga0126307, IMG submission 89955) | Serpentine soil microbial communities from UC McLaughlin Reserve, CA, USA - Plot28 | ecosystem: Environmental > Terrestrial > Soil > Grasslands | place: USA: UC McLaughlin Reserve, Lake County... | reverse complement strand
GGGCGAAGCACTTTCGGCGGTAAGCGCTCAAGACGCTCGAGGCTACTTCGATCATGCCGGCTATCGCCTACGAGCCCAACCTCTGTGAAACGTGCTGTAGGAGGCTACAGCGACTGGCGAAGATCAGCATTTCAGCCCGATGCCCTGCAGGCGGGGGCAGGACACTAGGATCGTCGACCGTGGTACGTGTCGTGCTACCCGCTAGCGCTCGAGGATTATCGTGACGGGGCCGTCGTTGACGAGGGCCACGTCCATCATCGCCCCGAAGCGGCCCGTCGCGACCTGGTGTACGCCTGCCGCGCGGAGCCGCTCGCAGAAGTAGTCGAAGAGGCGTGTTGCCTGCTCGGGTGGGGCCGCATCGACGAAGCTGGGACGCCTGCCTTTGCGCGTGTCTGCGAGGAGGGTGAATTGGGAGACAGCCAGGGCTGCTCCCCCGGCGTCTTTGATGCTGCGGTTCATCTTGCCTTCTTCGTCGGCCATGATCCTCAGTCCCGCTATCTTCTCGGCCAGCCAGTCGGCTTTGGGTTCTCTGTCCCCGTGGGCGACACCGACCAGCAAAAGGAGGCCCGGGCCGATGCTGGAGATCCTCTCTCCCCCGACCGTAACGGAGGCTTCCTTGACGCGCTGGAGGACTACGCGCAAGGTTTCTAGAGTGGTTGGCGGCCGGCGTAGCCGGCGTCGAGGTCGTGCCAGTATTCTACGCTCTCTTCGGGTGGGCGCCAGCAGAGGAAGACGACGCGTCCCTCGCGCTCGTGTGGGAAGTCTAGCAGGCCCATATCCAGGTCCTTGAGGACGACGCCAAGCTCCCCGATGCGCTCTATCGCCAGGTAGAGCTTGTACGCCTCCACGCCGTACTCGGAGCCAGCTTTCCCACCGCCATTCAATGCTGCCGACCTCAGGATGGGCTCCATTCGAGGAGCCTTATCGCGCAGGGCGTTCCTGTGGAGCGCTACATCGTCCAGAATCTTACGCAGGCTGGGTAGGAGGGCGTTCGCTTCTTCGACGGTGAAGAGCCTGTGGAAGGCGGGGTACACGCCCTGAGGCTAGCGGCCTACAGCCAGGCGGTCTGCGAGCATATCGGGGAGGCCAGCGGCACGTATCTTGGCCTGGGCCTTCCTTATGTCGTACTCGACAAAGTGGTAGAGCACGCGCTCGCCGTCGGCGATCACGTACGAGGCGAAGGTATCCCCATCGCGCGGCTGGCCCACGGAGCCAGGGTTCACCAGGTAGGGGCCGCCGGACCGGAGATCCAGGGTGTGCCCACCCAGCATCGCGCCGTTCGGGGAAGGGGCTACGGCCTTCACGTGGGTGTGGCCGAAAAAGCAGATCGCAACATCAGGGTAGTCGCTCTTCAACATCGCAAGGTTTTCCTGCGCTGAGATCTTATTGATGATGTACTCGTCGGGATCTCGTACAGAGCCATGCACGAAGAGCACCTCGTCGGTCCGCATCATGCGCGGTCTCGTACGCAGGAAGTCGGCGTTCTCTTCGCTAAGGTGATCCCGCGTCCAAAGCACGGCCGCCGCTGCCGTCGGGTTGAACCAGTCCAGGTCCGTCTCGAGGTCGGTTACGGCTAGGTCGTGGTTGCCGGAGATCGTCGGCATCTCGAGAGAGCGCACCACATCGCAACACTCGTCAGGGTTCGCCCCGTAGCCGATGACATCGCCGAGACAATAGATAGTCTCTACGTCATCTGGCACGTCGTCAAGGACGGCCTCTAGGGCCTCGAGGTTGCCGTGGATGTCCGAGATTACCGCATACATATTCGGGTGCGGCGTAGTTTATACGTTGGGTGAATGATTTCAATCGCCCCTTCCTGCCCTTACCGTCCGTTGAAGCGCCGCAGGCGTTACGGTAACATCCCCTGGCGGTCCCACCCTCGCGCGGGCCTGTAGCTCAGGGGATAGAGCAACGGTTTCCGGGGCCGTGTGTCGCAGGTTCGAATCCTGCCAGGCCCGCTTCCTGTATCCGCTGCAAACTATGACAATTGTCCACGTGGTCCGCCTTGCTGTTGTTGTGCGTGGCGAGGGTTTTACAGCTTAACTACAGCCTAGAAAGGCGGACGTGATGACCAAACGACGCGGTAGGGGAGAGGGAAGCATCTACCGACGTAAGGACGGCTCGTGGGTGGCTCAGTACCCTGTCGGGGATAAGCGTCGCTACATCTACGGGAAGACGAGGAAAGATGTTGCGACGCGGCTGAGTAAGGCCATAGCCGAACGAGGCTCCGGGCTCGTCTACGACTCAGAGAACTTGAAGGTCGCGGATTACCTCGATAGGTGGCTCGACTCTATAAAGGACACGCTGCGGAAGAGGACGTGGCAGCGACATGAGGAGATCACACGTTTACACCTGAAGCCGACTATCGGGGGCGTTAAGCTAGATAAGCTGAGCGCAGTGGAAGTCCAGTCGCTCTACCGCTCGAAGCTAGATTTTGGACTCTCCCCGCGCACAGTACAAATCATCCACGCGACATTGCACAAAGCGTTGAAGCAAGCAATAAGATGGTCCCTCGTGCCACGCACAAGGAGTACGCCGAGAAACTAGATGTGGGCGAGATTTGGATTCGAGAACTAGCGAGGAAGGGCCGCATCTACCCGGCACGAAAGGTTGGTAGGAACTGGGTATTCTTCGGCAATTCCACGGTAATCCGACCACCCGAGCGCTGGAACCGCAAGCCGATTAAGATGAAGTTGCCGCAGGAGGAGTTAACGACAAAGCAGCTCATTCAGCATATGAGGGACGCGATACACCGGGAAGAATGGTAACCATCGTAGTTTCGATGTAGTAGCGACGAACCCACGCCTTGCACAAACGCACCCTTCCAAGCGAGCAAGAGCGCCCTCTCGTAACGTTTGCCGTAACGTTCGGGAGACAGTACTGCTAGTCCGTGTCCTCGATGCAGACGGAGAGGCCGACGCCCCCTCCTACACCGCCGACCCCAAACGGACGGACAGACCACTCGTGCACAAATAGTCCCGCCCGTCTTGTAGCAAACGATACCATATTATTGGGTTTTTGCACGATTTGCACCTAAAAATGTGCCAAAATGTAGCAAACCACCGTGTACAGCCGTGTCGCAGAGCACTATGTGCTTCAAGGTACATACTTTTGCATTGCGACCTGATAGTTATGAGTGTAATTTAACCCTAGTCCTACTTACCCCTTAACTTTCCCCTTTCTGGACCAGGGTTAGTTTTATGTCTGGCCGCCACCGAACCTACGAAGGGCATGTATCCTTCCACACTACGACAACAGGCTACTGATCGGCATCCTCCCAAACCGCCCACTCCACGTCGAAGGGATCCACGTTCCCTGCACCGAAAGCCGCAACGAAAGAACCGTCGGACCTACGTACGATAAGCAGGTCTGCATCGCACTCCAAGTTGTAGCCGAACGGCAGGTTGTAGCCCAACGGCAACTTGAATCCGTTATGCCCGTCTATGTTCTTATGCTCAACCACCACAAGAGCGAACTACTAATCCACGATGTCCTCGTCAACCACTACCAGATCACGAACCCAGAACAACCGCAAACTCCCGTCCTCCAACAGAACTTCCGCAGCCCCGGCAGGTGCAGCACTAACCCACAACTCCTGTATGGTGCCTCTCATACCGGCAAAATCGGCCTTCCAGGGGCCTTCGCTAACCCGCACAACCGTGCCACTACGGACTTCGTACGATTCCAAGTTCTTCAGGCTCCTTTGTGTGCCCATGTTGGGGTCAGACCCATTTAAGAGGGGGGAGGTATGGGATCTGACCCCAACTCTCCGTTCCTTTCCCGATCAGGATTTATAGCAGGGCTTTACACCTTTTTATGTGCTCCGGCGCACTTTGTGCCCAGCGACACCCGGTAGGACCTTCTCCCAATCGCCTGTCCCGCTTGTTTCGTAGGTCTAATCCCCTAACCTTAGACGCCGCGCATCCAGTCGTTCATAGATAGACGCTTCTGCAGACGCAAGTACGATGCCAGGAAGACCATGAAAGCCTTCTCTGCCAAGCTTAGGGACGAGACCGACCTGGAGGCGTTGCACGATGATCTGGTGGGGGTGGCAACGGAGACTATGCAGCCCGCTCACGTCTCTTTGCGGTTGCGCCCAGATACAGCATCGTAGGGTGACGGCTCTGGCGAAAAGTCCTAGAAGATCATCCTAATAGCGTGTGGCATCCGTGTGGTGATCGGCGTACCCTCTCTGAGAATCCTTGGCGAGCTAGTGTTGCACCTTTTTATGACGCCTCTGACACTACTCAACCTCTCCTTGCGGCGTTGGAACCGCAAGCCGATCAAGATGAGGTTTCCACACGAAGAGTTAACGACTAGACAGGTCGTTCAGCACATGAGGGACGCTATACACCGGGAGGAATGGTGACCATCGAGGTTGCGATGTAGTAGCGAACGTGTACCTTGCATAAACGCAACCCACGCAGCGAGCAAGTAACCTCCCTCGTAACGCTCTTCGTAACGCTTGGGAGACGGTGCTGCTGTAGAGTGGGGTCGTGACAACAGGAACAAAGGAACGGGATCAAGGTGTCGGTGGGATGAGTAACCGCACCGCCTCCTGGCTGGCCTGGTCGCTGTGGGCGCTCTCCGTGGCGCTAACTACATTAAGCCTCGTTCTGTTGGCCCTGATCCGCTCTCACCCGGGCATCCACGTCTTCGACTGGTGGCTGGGCAACTCGCTCGTCGTGATCGACGCAACCGTAGGGGCAGTAGTGGCCTCCCGCCGCCCCGAGAACCCCGTGGGCTGGCTCCTATGCCTCTCCGGCGTCGCCACTAGCACCAGCACCTTCACCTCCCAGTACGCCATCTATGCTCTGCTTGCCCAGCCCAACTCCCTTCCGGCAGGCGAAGCGATGGCCTGGATCGCCGCCTGGACGCTGCCCATAATGAATGGCGTTCAGGTCTTCTACCTGCTGCTGTTCCCTACTGGACGATTGCCGAGCAGGCGCTGGAGATGGCTGGCGTGGCTAACCGTGGCTTATATCTTGGTGGGGGTGCTCACTGCTGCGTTCTCTCCGGGAGCGCACCTGGGTGCTCTTGGCCCGATACGCAACCCGCTCGGCATAGAGGGCCTCACCCAATTCTACAAAGCGGTTTTGTACACCATGTCTCCTGCTCTGTTCCTCGCAGCAGCCTTCTCATTAGTTGTACGATTGCGCCGGGCTGTAGGGGTAGAGCGCCAGCAACTCAAGTGGCTTGCCTACGCAGCCGGGGGGCTTGCCATCGTCAGCATTCTTATCATCATCACCATCGCTATAGCCACGCCACGCTGGTACGAGTGGGTTGCGAACGCAATCTTAGTAGCCGTGACACCGGGCGTCCCCGTCGCCATAGGAATAGCCATCCTTCGCTACAGGCTCTACGACATAGACATCCTCATCAACCGCACCCTCGTCTACGGCTCGCTCACAGCAATCCTGGCGGGCGTCTATTTCGGCAGTGTGACGGCAACCCAAGCTCTCTTCAGCATCCTCACCGACCAACAGGAGCTACCGCAACTGGTCGTGGTGACCTCCACCCTGCTCATCGCCGCACTCTTCAACCCATTGAGGCGACGTATCCAGTCCTTCATAGACCGTCGCTTCTACCGCAGCAAATACGACGCCAGGAAGACGCTCGAAGCGTTCTCCGTCAAGCTCAGGGAGGAGACCGATCTGCAGGCCCTCAACAAAGATCTTGTGGGAGTGGTAGCGGAGACGATGCAGCCAGCCCACGTCTCGCTATGGTTGCGCGCAGATGCAGCGTCGAGGGGTAAAGGCTCGGGCGGAAAGCCTTAGAAGATCGCCTTCATAGCGCGTGGCATCCGTGCAGTGATAGGCGCACCCCCTTGGAGAATTTCAGCAGACGGTTCATTTCATCTGGAATACACAGAGAATTCATCGCGAATTCATCGTTGTGTTCTAGATTAGGAGAAGAACTGGCGGAAAGCATCTGGGAAGACTGGGGGAATACAGAGCAACAGGAAGTGTACCGTAGCATTTGTACTCAATGTCTAGAATCTTTTGTTATCTAGAGGAGGAGAGTATATGGGTGTGCAGCAACCTCGTCGGCGACCCCGGAGAGGTGTACAGTGGCTCACCGTAATCGTTGCAGTTCTTGTGACTCTGGGAGTCCTGAGCTATTTGATCTACATCGGTTATGGATTGAGATGGACGGGCTTCGGGCCGTCGACGGAGAACGCGGGCGTCCAATCTGGTAAGACACTCTGGGAATGGCTCGGACTACTTTTTGTGCCCACGATACTCGCTTTGGGTGGCTTCTTGCTAAACCGGTGGCAGAAACAGCACGACGACCGGATTCAGCAAGCGCAAGAACAGCAACAAGAACTGATTGAAGAAACGCGAAGGGAGCTTGAGGAAGCAGCTGGAATGCGGCGTGCGCAAGATGAGGCGTTACGCGCCTATCTCGACCAAATGAGCAACTTAATGGTCGATAAGGAACTGCGCAAGAAACTGCGCGAGGGACCTGAAGATCCTGATGAACACAGGTTAGCGCAGGCGCGAACGCCAACCTAAGCGGTGCTGATCTGAGCGGTGCATACCTGACCGGCACCAAACTCGCTCCAGAGCAGTTAGCAGCATGCAAGTCCCTTGAAGGTGCCACCATGCCCGACGGGCAGATCCTCAAGAGCGACGAGAACCCCGACGGGCCGACCTTCGAAGACTGGCTCAAGAGTAAGGGCCATGAGGAGGATGGGGAGAACAGCGGCTCATCGTAACGACGCTACCTCGGGCTCTCATCTTCAATCCCCGCGGTGGTCCTTCTCGGCGGCCCCTTGATTAAGTGCGCACCTTCCGGCCACTCAAGCTCTGTCACGGCTTTATGTGATGTGCGCCCTACGACGACCACATACTCTGGCGCCCCAAACTGCGCGAATAACCTTACGTGTACACGTAAATCACCATTATCAAGGCAGAATTTTAAGTAGTGCAGATCCCTCTCCGGAGGGAGCAGGTTGTTACCCATACCTCCGACCCAACGTCCTATGTCGTCCGACTGCTCCAGGATCGCGGGCAGTACATATACATCATCGAATTTACTCAGATCACATCCAACTGCCACCACCGCACACCCATAAGCGATCTTGGCTAACATCCGCGCGAAAGCCCCTACCGGTTCGAACGTGGCGGTGAAACTCGCACTCTGAGCCGAGAATCTCCTTCCTACGTCTTCCGGCGTCGGTCCTGCGAGGTGAACCAGCATAGCGCCTACCCAGCGCAAGCGTTGATCGGCCCGTCCATCGAGGTAGGCAGGTAGATCGAAGAACGGCATATTAATAGTGGCGGGGTAGCCCTCAACGGGAAGGTACACGGTTTCACTCTTCCCTTCCCATTCGATGGACAGAGGAAGCTCCCGCGGTCGGTCCTGCTTTCTACGGGACGGGAAGTCTAGCGCTGTTCGCATCGTGCCGAAGGACTTCTTCAGAACAGCCCTCTCAAACCCGGACGTGATACCCCCACACGTTTTGCAGCTTGCTTCAAGAAGTTTCCAAGGACCGTTCAAGCCCAAGGGGATGATATGTTCTGTGGTGAGTGTGTTGGAGACTGCGCGGCAGTATATGCACTGTCCTACCGTACCTAAAGTCTTGTCCGGGATCTTCTCCGTACCTATAGATTATAGATCCATAATTGTGTTTCCCCGCAAGATTATCGCGCGTATGTAGCGGCTCCAAGCGGTTTCACCAAAATCGTCGTCAGACGCGAGGCAGACCGGTTCTTGAGCAGCCCGGCATAAACCTCATTCAACTCATGAGCGGCGAACAAACTGGGATAGGATAAGAGAATGGCAACCGGAACCGTTGAATATACTGCCTCGGTCGCGGGTGTGCGATTTGTGTCCATTGAAGTATCGAGTGCACATCCGATGGTGGAGAAAATTGTCTTGGAAACTCAAGACGACAAGCGCCTTAATATCACCTTTCACCTGACCGACGTTTTTGCTTTGGAAGACGCGCAAACCATCGTCGAAGGCCTACTTCCCTCCGTTGTCAATCGACTCGCGTTCCATAGAAGCGTTCCTGTTGGTGAGCCATCTTTTACCAGCGCTTCGCTCCCTAAAGACGCATCTGGTTCCTCGCATAGGGTTATAGCCGACACAGTCTTCCTGTGGGACTCTGCAGTGCCCGTTCTCACCCTAGGTGAGGATACGCGGCAAGAACTGGCAAAGCTGTTAGAGCAGCCATACACGCACCACGATCTCTATGCTGCTTACCGTTTCGCGGGGTACCAAAGTGACCCCATAACCCGTTTCATGTTCCTCTACAATATCCTGCTACAACTCAACAAGGATAGCCAGAAAGAAGTCGATGATTTTATTCGCCGAGAGATGCCGGACGTCACGCAAAGTCCCAGTCCCTATCATGCGGGCGTAATGGAAACGATCTACACGCGATTGCGAAACGAAGTAGGGCACGGGCGGGCAGGAACAACCGCCGAACGGACACGAACGGAGATGCAAGACAACCTGCCCGCCTTCCAAAACCTAGTCAGAACAGCCATCTCGCGTGTGGTGTAGTCAGGATTTGCCTTAGCGGATCCCCTCTATAGCGTGCGCCCTCTGTGCTACATAAGACCCTCGGTGCCTGATAATATTCGTTATAAACTCCTCGCAGCGAATGATCTAAACCGTGCATAGTATCTATAAGCAGCCTTTTGCGGCGTCTGTTACTAATCGCCGCCCCCGCATCTGCTTATGCGCTCCAGAGCATGAAATATACCCTTCCAAGAGACCCCAATGGTAGAGCACAGCAAAGCCCCTCAGTGACCCGTGAGAGCCGTCTGAGGGGCTTGTATTGCGCAGGTTACGTTAGGCCAGCGGCATATCCTCGTCGTGATCCAGCTTGTCCTCGACCGATGGGCTCAGCCTACCCGTCCGCATGGCCCACTCGCGGTACCCGATCCTACCCTCAGCCTAGGTAGCCACGCGCACACCGTCAGCACAGAGGCAGTACGCCATGTCGTAGTCCAGCGTGGAGACTGTATCTTCGTCAGCAGGTCGCCGTGGGTCGCCGTGCTCGCTGATGAAGGTGGTCTGGGCGTCCTCTATTGCTAGAGACGATTCCGATAGTAGTGGACGAGATTTATGTACTTCGTCCAGTTCCAGTAGGGGCCTGGATCGGTATGGCAATCGGCCCCGCCGCCGGAGTAGGGACAACCAGGTACTTGATAATGGCCGATTATGTGCGTGCGATCAATGGGAATGCTGTACTGTTTGCAGCACCACGCCGAGAGCCTCGCCGAAGCGTGATACATCTCATTGGTGAAGGAGTCGGGGTTGTTTGCGTAACCTGCGTGCTCGATGCCGATGCTATGCGTATTGGTAGGCCACCAACCAGCGTGCCAGGCGACGTCCTCGTCGTGCACACACTGCGCCACCGCGCCTCTCCTGCTGACGACGTAATGCGCTGAAGCTTGGGCAGCGCAGTTCTCGAACCAGCTTATGGTGGCGGAGTAGGGGCCCTCCGCGACGTGGACGACGATCTTGTTTATGTCGTAGGAGGCCTCCCGGTTGGAGTTAGTGTAGTTGCATGAAGCGGCTGGACGCCATGCGGCCCGGGGGTAGTCGGCAGCACCGCTCTGGGCAGTGTAGACCTGGGGTACTTCGACTTCTTGTGGCGAGAGCCTCAGACGTTCCCCGGTCGAGATGGTAAGTGAGGCCCCGTTCTCGAGCACCCCGTAGACCTGGCTGGCGTACAGGTCTGCGTCTGCGTACTCGGCGAGCACCTCCTGCCAGCCATCCAGACTTTTCGGCTTGGGCTTTCCGACAAGGCCTGAAAGGATGGCCGCCCCGCCCTCGATGTTGGCAGAGCGATCGTTCTTGAGTTGAGCTTTGGAGAGACCAGTTAGCTTCGCCGCCTTGCCTAGAGTGTTCCTGGACGGATTTTGGGTGAGCTGCATTATCCCGTAGTCGCCGCGGCCTTCGGGATCCCCCTTCCGGTATGCGCTGGCTGACGGTGGCGGCATCTCCCAGAGGGTGTTGTAGTAGCCCATCGCCAGGAGCAACTCGACCGGGACCTTGTACTTCCTGGCAGCGGTCTCGAACTGTGCCTCCAGAGAAGATTCCGTCTGCGCCAGAACCCTGCCGCCCGCCGTTCCGAGCAGGGTGGCGCCTGCAAGTCCTGCTCCGCCCAACCTTAGAAAATCTCGGCGGTTCATCGTCGTGAACCGGTCCTCAGAATGCATATCCCCCTCCAGTGGCGCTTTCTCAGGTGCTTTCCGTAAAGACCATTATCCACAGTTCTACATCCGTTTGCAGAGATCAGTGGTTGGTCCAATTCGCTGTAAGGAGAATCAGCCACGAGGACAGCGTGCATTCACAGCCCAGGCCCACGGTACCAACTCTGACCTGCTGACGCCGTAGCAAGGCTCCTGATGCCCTCAGACAAGAACACGCCCCGCTGATGGTAGCCGCAGGGGCGTAGTGTTGGAGCGTTGTATGCCTATGGGTTAGGATTTTGGTTCGTAGGCTTCGGGTTCAGGCTCGGCCGCACCCGACTCTATCTGCTACTCGTCTTGGTCCGACTCCTCGGCCCCCATCGCCATGAGCCTCCGCAAATCCTGGCGGTACTCCTCGGCGTGGTACTCGCGGGCGAACTTGTCCAGCTCGGAGTCGGTCATTTGCCTACCCAGCCGTGCCTTCTCTTCGCGGATGGCCCTCAGGAGATCGGTGTGGGTACGTCTGGCAACCTCACCGATGTGCTCCAGGTCTGCTTGTCTCTTCTGTCCGGCGTAAGCGAATGGATCGCCTGCCACTACATTGTGGTTATCCAAGGTAATCCCCTCTACTACGGGTCAGACTTACGAAAGATGCACGCACTTACCTGTCTCTCCACTAACCTATTTTACCTCATCTATTTACAATTGACAACTATTATGTTAGTCTATCCAAAATGGATAAGGCAGTAAAAAAGGTTGGTCTATATGCCGAGTTTGCAGGAGTTAGAACGATGGATGAGTACAGGACAAGTTGCTGACAAGTTGGGTTACAGTCGTCAATACGTGATTAAGCTCGCGGAGGAGAAGAAGTTACGCGCCGCGAAGACCGCGACGGGTTGGCTGTATGACCCGGACTCCGTTGCCGTTTACAAGGCCACGATGAAGGCGAGCAAGGGTGGCTAGTCACAGCTTAACTACAGCTTATCCGTGTTACTCTGCAGAGTAGTGAACCACGAACGGGCGATAGGTAAAGGAATCTGGCGCGACGAAGGAGCGTCAGTCGGTTTCCGGGGCCGTGTGTCGCAGGTTCGAATCCTGCCAGGCCCGCTTTTGAACTCCCTGGAAGTTCGACAAGAGCTGCAAACTGGACTTACGTCGGTTCGGTGGACAGTTTCAGACTGAGAACAGTACGCGCAAAGGAGAGCACTGCCACGAGCAAACCCGCCACACCCACCGGAGTTTCCTCGAGAAGCTATCCGGCTGGTTAGAGCCTCCGACCAGGAGCATCCCCGGGAGCGCTCCCGAGATCGGTCTCCGCGATGGCACCCTTAGAGAAACTGGGTCGAGCAGGACGAGATCGATAACTAACACCAAATATTGTGGCAAAATGAAAGGAAAGGACCGGTGCTCTCTAAGTGGTGGTGGGAAAGGGAAAGGAGGAGCGGCACCGGTCTCTCATCTCACCTTACACAGTTCGCAGGTATACGTAAAGCTTGTAGCAATAAAAAGTGTTCCGGGTACAAGATGTAGTCCTTGAAAGCTCTTACACCCCTCCACTCTACCACCTGAGAGCACCGAGACTACCGAGGGCAAATACCTGGTTTAATAGGCACGTGATTCGGCTACGGGGAGCACCAGGGCGGTGAACATTAGAGGCGAATGGATCGAAGTGGAGGGGCTTCGTATCCGCTGCCTGATGGCCGGACAGACGGGTTCCTCCGTTCTGCTGCTCCACGGCGGGGGCTACGATTCTGCCTCCCTCTCTTACGGGCCGAGCATCGAACCTATCTCCCAATCCCACACGGTGTTCGCCCCCGACTGGCCGGGGTACGGTGAGAGCGACAAACCGGACACGAAGTACACCACCGAATACTACGAGATCTTCCTTGGTCACCTCATGGATGCGCTGGGTTTGGAGAAGGCCAGCCTCGTCGGAATCTCCATGGGCGGGGCGATTTCGCTGGCATTTAGCCTTCGTTCCCCCAGAGGGTCGAAAGATTAGTCCTCGTGGACAGCCTCGGCTTGGGCAAGGAGGTACCGGGACGGGTGATAACGTATGCGATCGTTCGGCTGCCGCTCCTCAACAGGTTGGTGTGGGCGGCGATGGGTCGGAGTCGCAGGATGGTGAGGTGGAGCCTCAGAACGGTGTTTCACGATCCCCAAGCCGTAAGCAACAGCTTCGTAGACGATGTCTTCCTAGAGGCGAAGAAACCCGGTGCGGGGCAGGCATGGAGGTCTTGGCAGAGGAGCGAGATCGGATTAGGTGGCTACCGTACCAACTTCGTTGACGAGCTTCATACCCTTGCAGTACCAACCCTTATCCTCCATGGTGAGGAAGATAGGTACGTGCCCGTCTCGTGGGCACGAAGGGCACGCACGTTGATTGAGGACTCCGAGCTATCAGTCCTCCCGCAATGCGGCCATTGGCTCACGCGAGAGAAGCCGACCGAATTCAGTCGTGCGGTGCTAGGATTTTTGGCAAGAGGATGAGAGTGCAAGGTGTCTCATCGTCCCTACCCTTCAAGCCTGCGTCTCACCTTCTGCTTTCGGATCTGCTTCCTGGAGTACATCTTGTGAGGCATCCGGTGATTTTGTCGGGTTGTCTTGTCCCTCCACCAATGACAGGCCGTAGCCAACCGCAAGGATAAAGAAGATAGCCATAGCCACGAACATGAAGAACGAAAGTACCTGCATGAGATCCGCCTTAGCCGTGCTTTATAACAAACACTACTTGAAGAGGGAGGACGATTTATCGTATGGAACCATGTGTGGGTGACCCTGACGGAAGCAGCACTAAGTATTGTGGCAAAATGGGGGGAAGGGACCTGGTGCCCTTCTCTGGGGTGATAGTTAGGGAAAGGAGGAGTCGGGCACCAGGTTAGCTGCCTTCATACCGCAGATAGCCGTCGGAGTGAAGCCTCTCAGCAGTAAGTGGGGCAAAATGGCCCAAAAGATGTAGGCCAATCCAAGCGTGGAAGTGGCCCAGCCACTATAGTGGGGACGACGTTCCTGACCTACAGTACGAACAACCCAATAAGTCGCAGGAGGTAGTACTTTGGACTCAGCATTGGTCGAAGATACCAACGCAGGAACGCTGAGTTGGTTGGTAGGTGCGTTGGAATACGCCCATATTAGGGGTCAGGCGAAACTCGTAGGCTACCTGGAAGCGGTAGTGGAGGAAGTGGTCTTTGAAGTAGAGGTCGCTGCTCGTCGAGGTGGGCACAGGTAGAGTTACTATGTTCTGGATGACCCCTGAGTTACAGGCTCGGTGAGGAGTCGCAAAGGACCCTCGTGGTGCCTCAGCGCACGAGCAAGGATGCTATGAAATTATCTCGGCTCGTCATGTGAGATAACGCATCTTCGATCAGCAAGTGTCCAGGCAAGGGACTGAACAAGACCCACTCTACTTTCTCGTGAAGGGCGAACAGCAACGAGATCAACTCACCTACGGAGAACATCCTCACATACCACCCCTCGCCGAGGGCACGGTAGGCTATGAACGTGCTGGCCGCTTCCCTGGCACAGAACACCGGCAGCACCCGCTCACCGTAGCGGAAGAAGGTGTGGGGAGCCTCAAAGCCCGTGGGCTCACGTTGGACGATGAGGTAATGTACTTGTGACTGGTATGCGGGACGGGGAGACGACTCCTCCCTTAGTTCCCCTCCGTCGTCATCAGTAGTCAATGGCACCCAATTCCTGTTGGTAGTGTTTCTCGGAGCGCAGGTATTCGTCCTGCCTCTCCCGCCACTCCCGATACTCCTGCTCCCAGGGGTGGGATGCCTCCTCTGAAGGTCGCCCGAAAGCCGCGGTCTCTCGGACCAAAGCCTCGTGGTCGGTACCACACCGGCAGACGGAATCCGAAGTAGTCATGATCAGTGTCTCGCCGCAATCGCACTCGACAACGACGTATTCGGGGCACCAAACATACGCCTGCCCATAGGGCATGGTCCGCCTCTCGTAGTGCCCCTCGATGTGCTCGATCACCGTCGTCATCCAGCCACCCCCTTCTCCCCCTGGCCGTGCCAATCGATGCCTATCATGCTACTATTGTATCTAACCACTATAACTGCAGCGCGTAAATCTTGTCAACCCCAGATGTTGGCCCTTAACCAAAAGTTAACGAGGGACCACAGGGGGAGAGAGGAACCCCTACCCGATCCTGTTCTGGCCCTCACTGACCCATAGAGGACTTAGAGATAGCAAACCTACGCGGCTACACGCACGTCTTCGGTATGACGCGGCAGGCGCAATCCGGTAACCGTAACTAACCGTATATCAGGGCGTTGCAAGCGCTAAAGAGAGGAGCAAGCATGCTTAGATCCTTCTTGTTGGCATGGTCGGTGGCGTTGATCGTACTGGTCTTTGCCCCGATCGCAGCGGCCCAGACGAATTACCGGGGAGCCGGCAATCAGGGGATGGATTCCGGAGGGACGGACGACAACATGATGGCCAGTCCCACCTCAAGCGCCTCCGCCAGTACTATGTCCAGCGCTTCGGCCAGTGCCTCCGCGAGTACCTCGGCGAGTGGATCAGCAAGTGCATCAGCTAGCGCTTCTGCCTCCAGCGCCATGAGCAGCTCAACCCCCGCCCCGACGGACTCGATGAAGGAACTGCCCGATACCGGAGGGATTCCCATGGTGCCGTTGCTTTCGGTTGGGGCGCTGCTCTTCCTGGCAAGCTCAGGTGTGTTGGCTGCCAGGCTGATGCGTCGGACCTCCTGATCCAGCAGACACCGCACTCCGCAGGCGTACTTCTTTTCGGGCTGGAGTCACCAGAGACTCCAGCCCTTTGTGCCTTCGTTCACCCGATCTCGTTCTAAGCACACGGTACAATCTGCTCCTGTGTTTGACGCTGAGAACAGGGCCGCTGTGGCGACGGAGGTCTCGCTGGTTCTGGCTGCGACCTTCTGGGGCCTGAACTTCGCCGCGACAAAGTATGCCACCGCGACAATCTCGCCCCTATTGCTGGTCGCCCTGCGGTTCACGATCGGAGGCCTATTGCTACTGTTCGTTCTTCGCATCCTCGAACCGAAGAGCAAGCTCCGACGGAGCGACCTGCTCCCGATGGCGGCACTCGGTTGCTTCGGGGTTGCGGGGGCACAGACGGGTTTCACATTCGGCCTTAGCCTCTCGAGCGCGGGCAGCACGGGCCTTATCTTCGCGACTGCGCCGGTGTGGGGGTTGTTACTGGGGGCTTTCCTCGGTCTGGAACGGCCGACATGGAAGGGTGTGATCGGCGTCGGGCTCTCCATCGTGGGAGTGGTCCTGGTCGTGCTTGACGGGCTGATGTCGGGGAATGCCAGCTTCGTCGGGGACTTGCTGGTACTGCTCGCCGCCTTCTGCGTGGGCGCGTACGCGGTTCTCTCGATGCCCCTGCTCGAGCGCCACTCGCCGCTTGCGGTCGCGACCTATCCCGTCTTGTTCGGGATCCCTTTCCTGATGCTCCTTTCCTCCCCACAACTTCTGAGCCTGGAGTGGGGGAGCGTGGGAGCCGGGCCCTGGGCCGCGGTTGCCTACTCTGGTGTATTCGCCACCGCCTTCGCGTTCTCAGCATGGCAGAGGGGGATAAGCCGCATCGGGGCGAACAGGGTGCTCGTCTACCAGTACCTCATCACCATCGTCGGGGTCACATCGGGCATCGTATTCTTCGGCGAGACGCTGGGGATCAACAAGATCGCCGGAGGAATCGTGATCCTCCTCGGCGTCTATCTGGCACGTCGGCAATAACGAAGGCTACAGGTTTCAGCCATCAGGTATCAGGGCATCTGCGGTACGCCTGCTGTATATTACAAGAAGCGGGTCAATCTACCGGGGGGACTTTGGACCGTTACCCGATTAAGATGAGTTACCACGTGCGCGATTATTACTTCGGGGGACGTATGATCCCCGAGAGGCTCGGCAAGAAGGATGCGCCGGACGGAGTGGTTGCGGAGACCTGGGAGATAAGCGACTACAGTGAGACGACAGGGATGGTCACCAACGGACCCTACACAGGGCGGACGCTCCACGAGCTCGTCGAGGAGTTCCCTGGTGAGCTGGTCGGAGAGGGCTGGAGCGGACCGTACTTCCCGCTCCTGATCAAATTCCTCGACGCCTCCAAAATGCTGCCAGTACACCTGCACGCCGACGACGCGACAGCGAGGGAGAAGCACGGCGAGCCCCACGGCAAGACGGAAGCGTGGCACATCCTGTGGGCGGCCGACGACGCCACGATACTCGCCGGAATCGAGAACGATCCCTCGCGACAGGAGCTCATCGAGGCGTTCAAGGCACAGGACTACGACGCCGTCATGCCGCGCCAGGGGATCCGGGCCGGCGACACCGTGTACGTGCCTGGTGGGATCCTGCACACCTTCGGGCCGGACACCCTGATCCTGGAGGTCCAGCAGACTTCGGACCTCGGTCAGTTCGTCATGCCCTTCGACCTGTACGGCAACCGCCTGGACGAAGAGGAATGGGATGCCAACATCGAGGCCACCCTCGACGAGCTCAAGACAGACTACCTGCCCCATCCGAATCCCGGACTCGCGCTCGAGGACGACGCCAACAGGCGTATCCTGTGCTGCGCCGGCCCGCACTTCGCCCTCGAACGCTGGACGCTCACTGAGACCCACACTGAGCCTCCGCACCCGCGCCGCTTCCTCACGCTCTCGAACGTCGGCGAAGGGCCGGTGGAGTTAGAGTACGAGGGCGGTTCCGAGACACTCGGACGCGCCGAGAGCTGCCTCTTGCCCGCCGCGATAGGAGAGGTGAGGGTGATTCCCGGTGGGACGGGCGAGGCCAGCGTGGTAGCGTGCTACGTCCCCGACCTCGAGCTAGACGTCATTGGGCCCCTGCGAGAGGCCGGATACTCAGACGAGGAGATGAGGGTTCTGGGCGAGGTGGAGAACTAGATACAAGTTCCGGAGGAAGACTTGGAGAAGATAGTCGCGCTGGGCGAGGTCGTCTCGGACATCTACAGGGAAGAGGAGATCTCCGCGGTCGAACTTGGGTTCGTCGCCAGGCCAGGGGGGGCGCCGGCGAACGTAGCAGTGGCCGCTTCCCGCCTGGGCACCGAGGCCGCCTTCGTCGGCAGCGTTGGCCAGGATCTCTTCGGAGACTTCATCCTGAGGGCGCTCGAGTCCGAGGGCGTGGATACCTCCGGTGTCGGTCGCCAGAGCCCACCGGCCCGCACCTCTCTCGCCTTTGTGGAGATAGGTGCCGACGGTGACCGCGAGTTCACCTTCTACCGTTCCAGCCCGGCCGCAGACGAATTGCTCTCGCCCGAGGACGTTACGAAGGGGCTGCTCTCCGGGGCGTCTTTCGTGAACTTCGGCAGCATCCCCCTGATCCGCGAGCCCGTTCGCTCGGCGACGCACCGCATCGCGGAGCTCGCACGCGAGCTCGGCATCCCCGTCGCCTTCGACGTCAACTTCCGCGAGCACCTCTGGGAGAGCACCGAGGCCGCCAAGGAGGCCGTGGACCCGCTACTTGACCTCTCCACCATCGTCAAGCTGGGCGACGACGAGCTCTCGCCGTTGCTCGGCACCGATGACATCGAAGAGGCCGCCGGCATGCTTCTGGACCGCGGTGTCTCCCTGGTGCTCGTAAGCAAGGGGCCTGAAGGCGCATTCTACGCCGCCAGGGAGTACAGCGGTGAGGTGCCCACCTTCGACGTCGGTGAGATCGTGGACGCCACCGGCGCCGGAGACGCTTTCCTCGCCGCCGCCCTCGTACACCTCTCGGACGAACCCTTCGAAGAAGACCGGGTGCGCGAGGCGACCCTGAGGGGCTGCGCCGCAGGCGCCCTCGCCTGCACCGGCTACGGCGCCATGCGCGCCCTCCCGACGAAGGAAGAACTCGAACAGTTCATGGAGACCAGACAAACCTGACACCCGAAACCGTGTTTCCCTCGTAGGGGCGGTTCGCGAACCGCCCTAGCGCCGCACCCGGCTGACCTCGACGGGTACGTCCACCAGTTCGGCGAGCCGCAGGGCGAGCGTCTCGAGCGAGGGTAGCTCCGTGGCCGCGTGTCCGGCGTCGATCACCGTCAGGCCCAGCGACTCAGCAAGCAACGCACCGTGGTAGTCGACGTCCCCTGTCACGTAGGCATGTGCGCCCGAGGCTCCTACTTCGGGGATGAAGGAACCGCCTGATCCCCCGAGGACGGCGACGGTCTCGATCCGCCCTCCCGCGTCCGCAACGAGGCGTGAAGGGAAACCTAACGAGCCCGAGACGTGTTCGCACAACTCCTCAGCTGTGAGCCGCTCCGGTAGGTCTCCCACCCTTCCGTAGCCGCAGCCTTCGGGAGAACCTTCGACGGGGTAGACGTCCAGCGCCATCTCCTCGTACGGATGGGCCGCGGTGGCGGCGTCTACGGCACGGTCTACAGCGTGGGCGGGGACAACGGTCTCGATGCGCGCCTCCTCGACCTTCTCCAGATGGCCTTTCTCCCCGAGGTAGGGATTCGATTCATCCCCACCGCGGAAGGTACCGGTGCCCTGGATCCTGAAAGTGCATTCTGTGTAGTCCCCGATCACACCCGCACCGGCCCCCGCGAGCGCCCCTGCCACGGCGTCTACGTTCTCCTCCGGAACGAAGACCACGAGTTTCCGCAAGGCTCCTCTCGGCGACAGCACGCCCAGCGGGCCGCGAAGGTCGAGCGTCTCTGCCAGGGCGACGGACACGCCAGCGGGGGCGGCGTCGTAGCTCGTGTGCGCCGCGTAGACTGCGAGACCGTTACGGATGGACCTGGCCGGGAGGCCTCCAGGATAGGATGAGGTGAGTATGCTCTTGAGTGGGTCGAAGATAAGCGGGTGATGGAAGAGCAGGAAATCTGCACCCTTCTCCTCCGCCTCCCCGTAGACCTCGGGCAGCGGCGTAAGCGCGACCAGGACCCGGCCCACCGTCGCCGCCGGGTCCCCCACCTGCAGACCGCAGTTGTCCCACTCTTCGGCCAGGGGTAGTGGGGCTATCCGTTCGATCGCTTCCGCTATCTGTGCCACGCGCACCAAGGTCCGGGCATTGTACAATCCCGGACCGTGAACAACCTCAGGCTGGCCGAACTCGTCTCAGCGGCAACCCGGCTGCCGCTGATCGCCGTTCCGCTCTTCCTGGCGGTCGGAGCCGAGACCGCCGGCGTGCGGGGCCTGCTGTGGGCCGTCCTCTGCATCTTCCTGACCAGCGGGCTCTCGCTCCTCTACCTGGTCTACCTCACCCGCTCGGGGAAGGTCAGCGACCCGCGAGCCATCCCGCGAATCGAGCGGGTGGGTCCCCTGCGCGTCGTTTCGGCGCTGCATGCAGCGGCTTTCCTGCTCGTCTCACTTCTCGGCGGACCGGCGGAGCTCAGGGCCGCGCTGCTCTCCTACGCGCTGGCCACGCTTGGCTTCGTGCTGATCACGCCTTCGAGCAACCTGTCCCTTCATGCGGCCGGCGTCTCCGGCGCCGCGGTCTGCCTGGCTTACGTTTTCGGCGCCTGGGGTTTGCTAGCCTTCCTGCTCCTTCCGCCCGTGTTCTGGGCCAGGCATAAGCTCGGTCGCCACACGTTGGGCGAGCTGGCGCTCGGCGCCCTCGTCGGAGGCGGAGGGACCTGGATCTCGTTCCAACTCATCGGCTGGTAGGACAAGGCCTCAGGTCATAGGTTTCCTTCCAACCGACGTACCGAATCCTCCAAACCCGGTATGAGGACGGCAGATCCAGTAGGCTGGCGGAGAGTAGATGAACTATGGAAGGAGATCAGATGCCCACAGAAGATTCCGAATCCCCGACGCTGCCAGGGTTCCTTTCTGTCCCTGGGCTCATGGCCGTAGCGATCTTCGGGATCTTGGTCATCGTGGCATCGAGGCTGTTTGGCCCCGAGAATATCCTGAGGGAGGTCATAACGGAATTGCTGGCCAGCTTCGGCAGCACGATCCTGCTTATCGCTATCTTCGGGTTCTTCTTCAGAACCGGCCTACTGCGTTTGCTTCGCTGGGCACCAGGAGGGGAGAGCTTATCGGAATCGGCCGAACGGCTGAGTACGTTTCTGCAAGACTTCGATCAGCGAACTGAGGAGCCCCAAGGTTCTCAGGATGGAGAGAGGCTGGACCGGATCGAAGAAGGAGTCGTGACCCTGACGAAAGACGAAATACCCAACCTCAAGAACGAGATACGGGAACTGCAGAAAATGTTGGCAGACCCTGCAAACGGGAGGAGAGATCAGGCCCTCGAGTGAGATCGTCTTTCACGTATCGAGATACTCTCTTATCCGCCGCCAGCGTTAGGTGAAGGTAAAATGAATTGAGTCGAGATATTGCGTGTGTCTAGAAGACCCTATTCACCCGAGTGCGTGGGAGGCTCATTCTGCGAACTTCGCCTTTGGGCCTTCTGCGAAATTCACGCGTGGCTATGCTGCTCGAAGGCCGTCGTCGCGCCGGGAGCGCGTTCGCCTGCCTTCCACCAGGAGCAGGAGGACCAGGGCGACCTCGTCCGCCGTGGTGAGGTAGCCGAGCAAGCTACGCTCCCCGATCGCCACCCACAGCAGGATCGTCAGCGTGGCGTAACCTATCAGCGACCAGCGCACGACGCGCCGGTGCGGCGCGAGCCGGGGGATAGGCAGGTACAGCGCTGCTAGCAGCGTGAGGTACCCGAGGCCGTTGAGGATGAACGCCGTATCCGGAAACAGCAACGATAGGTGGACGGCGGCGGTGATCAGCGTGAGCAGTATCACGCCGCCCCGGATCACCGTATCTGCGGCCGAGCGCGTTGCGGACATGCCGGATCTCCTCCGAATTCTCTCGCTCCGGGGCGCGGAAAGTGCCTTCTCTTTTTTCTATACGTACGCTGCGCCCCGCGCGGTTGGTCCATATTGTCTTCAGGAAGATCCTCCGAAGTTATGAGCGCCAGGATAGGGGCTGGCGCGAGGCGAAGACGTCCTCACCGAAGCGCTCGTCGAAGTAAACCTCCTCGACCTCCAAGGCGTCGAAGTCCTTACCCCCCGTCGTGAGGCACAGCGCAACAACACGCCGCGCTCCGTATCCACGACCACCTCGTACTCGTCCGCGCCCCAATGCAGGGGGTCGGGATCCCACTCCCAGTCCCGCTCCTTGCTTGGCACCCCCACCAGGCGCACCGCCTTTCGACCCGTCCACACCACCAGGCCCTCCACCGTAAGCTCCAGGTGGCCCAGCTCCTCTGATATGGTGCAGATCTCATCCGTGAGCAGGGGGTAGAAGGTCCAGTAGTGGTCGGTGGCCTGCATAAACCATCGTGGGTCGTATTTACGCGAGCCTGCACCGAGGCGGCCGGTTCCACACCAGTCCGCTGCCAGGTGGCCCACCGATCGGCAGTCGCCTGCGACCCTTTGAGGCGGTGATCTCCACCCCCCGCCCGGCACTACTGTCTCCATGCGCCAGTGGTACTGATCTGCGTGCCATGTCCGGCAGCGCCACCCGAAGCGGCCGTCCGGTTCAGGATCTCCGATCGGAGGGGAGGCTCCCTCAGCAGAGACTCCGAACGCGCGGCGCACTATGCGCTTGTGGATCTCCTTGTGCACGGGACCGTCGCCCCGATAGCGCAGGGCGGCGCGCACGCTCTCGTAGCGTTCGGGAGCAGAGCGGATCAGTTTGAGAACCTGCTCGGCTTCCATGTGGAACCCCTTAAGTTCGAGAGTTTTCGACGCTACTAGTGTACGCGTGAGACTCTCTATTCACCGAGTTGCCTAGAAGGTTCATTCTCAAGACTTCGCCTTGACGGGGTTCTAAGAACTTTATTCCACGAACAGCTCATATTGGGGATGCGTCGCACCTCTCTTAGATGGCATCATGCTCCAGGGTGGAAAAGGCAACCCGCTTGTACTAAGCGGACGAAGGAGGCGATAAGCGTGTCTGCGGAACAGAACAAGGCCCTGGTGCGGCGTGGCTGGGAGGAGGTCATAAACCAAAGGAACCTGGCCTTTCTTGCCGAGGCCCACCCGGTCGATGCTCTCTGGCACGAACCTGATCAAGACATCCAGGGCATCGAGGAAATGAAGCACTATCTCGCCCTGTACTTCGAGGCCTTCCCCGACTTCAACATCACCGTTGAAGATGTGATAGCCGAGGGTGAAAAGGTGGTAAGTCGCTACACCTTTCGGGGCACTCACCAAGGAGAAACAGAGGAGTTTGGGCCTCCGACAGGCAGGCAATTCGAGCTCGAAGGCATCAGCATGCACCGTTTTGAGGACGGCAAGATAGTCGAGGATTGGGAGCAGTAGGATAATCTGGGGTTCTTGCAGCAACTTGGGCTTGCCCCAGAACAACAGTAGAGGAGGACGTCACAGCTTGCTTCATAGACGGGCAAGGTTTCAACCCTGGGCCATCTCCCTGCCTCTATTCACCGGAGTGCGTGGAAAAGGGTAATTCTCGGAACGTTGTATGCAGGAGGCTCCATAGAATCTGCTCCAACACCTCTGTAACTAAGCTAGAGGGGGTAACTGATAAGGAGGCCACCACAAAATGTCGCGGTGGTAGATAGAGATGCGAGCGCATACTGGCATCTGACCTGTGGTGACCTGCTTGGCACACGTGCGACCTCTATCCTCGGTTGCAGTAAGATGTCCCGAGTTGCGGTCAACATTTCTTCGTGTGCTGTAGTTTTATGCTGCAAAACGTCGGGTTTTTGGAGTGGACCCGACGAGACTCGAACTCGTGACCTCCGCCATGCGAGGATCTCCACCCCCTGATCTCCCGTTTGGGGGATGCCTCTACCCCGGCTGGCCAGTATGTTTCTTAGCAGAAGAAGACCAACGATCGGAGCTTAGATCATGACTGACAATCGGCAAGATGACCTGGGAATACATCAGGCCAACCTCCTCGACGAGACGACCATCCGGGAGTTTCCGTCGGAGGTGCGGGGCCGGCTCATACGTCCCCACGACGACGGCTACGACGAGGCACGCTCCGTCTTCTACGGCGGGTTCGACCGCCGCCCAGCCCTAATCGTGCGGGTTGAGGACGCAACAGACGTCTCGCGCGTGGTTGCGCTCGCGCGCAAGAGCGGGTTGGAGCTCGCCATCCGCAGTGGCGGCCACAGCGTCGCTGGTCACAGCGTCTCCGATGGGGGAATCGTGCTCGACCTCTCGGAGATGAAGAATCTCGAGCTCGACGTCGAGGGGCGCACCGCGTGGGCCCAGACTGGCCTGACCGCGGGCGAATACACGGCTGCAGCGGGGGCTCACGGCCTAGCAACGGGCTTCGGCGACACCGGCTCGGTCGGGATAGGGGGGATCACACTGGGCGGCGGAGTGGGGTACATGGTGCGAAAGCACGGCCTCACGATAGACGACCTGATCTCGGCCGAGATTGTGACGGCGGACGGGGAACTTCTGTGCGTGGACGCAGAGACGCATCCGGACCTCTTCTGGGCGATCCGGGGCGGCGGAGGGAACTTCGGAGTGGCGACTCGGTTCCAGTATCGGTTGCACGAGGTCGATACGATCGTCGGCGGCATGATGATCCTGCCGGCGACGCCCGACGTCATTAGCTCGTTTGTCGCCCAGGCGGATGCCGCCCCCGAGGAGCTCTCTACCATCGCCAACGTAATGGTCGCGCCGCCGATGCCGTTCTTGCCCTCTGAGGCGCATGGCCAGCTCGTCATCATGGCTTTGCTGTGCTACGCGGGTGAGGTCGATGAGGGCGAGCGCGTCGTCGCACCGTTTAGGGCGCTCGCCGAGCCGATCGTCGACATGGTCAAGCCGATGCCCTACCCGGAGATCTACCCTCCCGAGGACGAAGCCTACCACCCTGTCGCCTCGGCGCGAACTATGTTCATCGACACGATAGATCGCTCCGTAGCGGAGACCATCGTCGAGTACCTCCAGACTTCGAGTGCACAGATGGCCGCGGCGCAGATCCGGGTCTTGGGTGGAGCGATGGCCCGCGTGCCTGCTGATGCCACCGCCTTCGCCCATCGTAGCTCACGCATTATGGTGAACGTCGCCGCGCTCTACGAGCGACCCGATGAGGCGGCAGTCTACGAGCCTTGGATCACCGACTTTGCGGCCGTCCTGCGCCAGGGTGACGACGGTGCGTACGTAGGCTTTCTCGGCGACGAGGGCGAGGAGCGCATCCGCGAAGCCTACCCAGGCCCAACCTGGCAGAGGCTCGCTGAGATCAAGGGTCGCTACGATCCAACCAACCTATTCCGGCTCAATCAGAACATAAGGCCTAGCACGCAAGCCACGAGCGACGCGGTGTCCAAGAACCGGCCCACCCCCAGTGTTGACCCTTCTGGGCACATCGCCGATAGCTAGTCCGCAGTCTGGGCCGACTCTCAAGATATCGTAACTCGGCCCTTGGATAGAATAATGAAGAGAATCAGCATGTTGCTCGAGAACGAGAACGCCGTGATCTACGGGGCGGGAGGGGCTATAGGTGGCGTGGTGGCCCGAGCCTTCGCCAGCGAGGGGGCGAAGGTTCACCTCGCCGGTAGTACCCTCGATAGTCTCGTGGAGGTGGCCGAGGAAATCCGCTCCACTGGAGGAGCTCTGGACTGCCGTGGACGACGCTGCGCGCGACGCAGTTCTATGACCTGATCCTGATGGTGACAAAGCAGATGGCGAAGCTGCCGGTCGTACCCCTCCCGTCAGGCTTCCGGGTCCAACCTGTCGACTCCGGTGACGTGGCGGCCCGGCTCGTCAAGCTCACGCTCGGAGAGCCGGCCTGGCTGGTGCCCGACATGGGTGGGCCGCGGGTGTACGGCGCGGCCGAGCTGCTCCGCGGCTACCTTCGGGCTACTCAGCGGCGTCGGCTGATCGTGCCGGTCTGGTTGCCGGGCAAGGCCGCCCGCAAGTTCCGGACTGGCGCCAACCTGGCTCCCGAGCAGGCCGTGGGACACCGGACCTGGGAGGAGTTCCTCGCCGAGAATCTGAGTCAGCGCCGCCCCATTCCACGCGTTGACTCATCTTCGGCCTGAGTCTAGGCGCGTAGCGACCAACCTATTCACGAGCCCCCTAAAAAGCTGGGTGCTTGGAAGTGCATTTACTCTAGGTGGTCCCTATAGCGACTCGGGTCTTGGGACCCACGCCCTGGAGGATGCGCTACGGTAGCGGGTTGCAGTAAGAAGCCCCAGATAGCGTCCGGGGCTTCTTCTCACTATCTTGGTTTTACCTGCAAATCCGCGGAAAAAAGAGTGGACCCGAGGGGACTTGAACCCCTGACCTCCGCCATGCGAGG
>Ga0126307_10000500_pt1 | contig 25399 bp, 30 predicted proteins | sample Plot28_FD_89955 | JGI IMG/M metagenome (GOLD analysis project Ga0126307, IMG submission 89955) | Serpentine soil microbial communities from UC McLaughlin Reserve, CA, USA - Plot28 | ecosystem: Environmental > Terrestrial > Soil > Grasslands | place: USA: UC McLaughlin Reserve, Lake County... | reverse complement strand
CTACGGGCACCCAGGCTGTGGACGCCGCGGGTGCGGGCAACGTATGTGTCCAGCAGGTCCAGAACGTGAACTCCGGCAACGTGGATCAGGATCAGGCTGCTGCGAACGTAAACGCGCAGCTAGGGGCCCTGCAAACAGCTCTCGCCGCTGCCGATCGTGGTGCTGTCGCTGTGGCAGCCAATGCAGCTGATGTCACCCAGACTCAGAACGTCGATCAGAGCATAGCCCAGAACCAAGACGCGATCGACCAGATAAACAACGCGATCCAGATCTGCAACCAGACCCTGAACCAGCTCGGGGCTCCGCCGCCGCCTCCTCCGCCTCCTCCTGGCCCGCCGCCGCCGCCGCCGCCTCCTGGCGCGCCGCCTAAGGCTGGGCCGCCGCCTCCTCCGGGTGCGCCGGCTGCTGCTAAGGCTGCCGCGCTGCCGGCGACCGGTGGTGCCTCGCTGATCGCTCTGGGCGCTGGTGCGCTCTTGGTCGGCGGAGGTCTTGTGGCCCGCAGGTTCATCAAGTAATATAAGCGACAGTCACTGAAGTAAGTCAGTCGAAAAAGCGACTGGCTGAAGAGGCGGGTCCCTTCGGGGGCCCCCCTCTTCAACCTCACCAAGGAGGTAGAAGTTGAGGAAGTTGATGTTGTTAGCCGCGCTGCTGGCGATGATGCTGGTGGCAAGCTCCCCCGCCTGGGCACAGCAGACGAGCGGTCCAGCTACGGGCACCCAGGCTGTGGACGCCGCGGGTGCGGGCAACGTATGTGTCCAGCAGGTCCAGAACGTGAACTCCGGCAACGTGAGTCAGGATCAGGCCGCTGCGAACATAAACGAGCAGATTGGGGCCCTGCAAAACGCTGCCGCCACTGCCGATCGTGGTGCTGTCGCTGTGGCAGCCAATGAAGCTAATGTCACCCAGACCCAGACCGTCGATCAGAGCATAGCCCAGAGCCAAGAGGGGATCGAGCAGATAAACAACGCGTTGCAGATCTGCAACCAGACCCTGAACCGGCTCGCGCCGCCGCCGCCGCCGCCGCCACCTCCGCCGCCGCCGCCGCCTCCTGGCGCGCCGCCTAAGGCTGCCCCGCCGCCGCCGGGCGCCGCCGCCGCCGCAGCGCCGCCGCCGCCTCCTCCGCCTCCTCCGCCTCCTCCTGGCGCGCCGCCGCCGCCGCCTAAGGCTGCCGCGCTGCCGCCGACCGGTGGTGCCTCGCTGATCGCTCTGGGCGCTGGTGCGCTCTTGGTCGGCGGAGGTCTTGTGGCCCGCAGGCTCATCAAGTAATATAAGCGACAGTCACTGAAGTAAGTCAGTCGAAAAAGCGACTGGCTGAAGAGGCGGGTCCCTTCGGGGGCCCGCCTCTTTTCGTGCGCTTCTCCGGTGCGCCGCCTTCGGGCTCTCGCGTGCGCTTGCGTGCGCTTGTATTAGGCCTGCCCAATGTATATCCTCCTGGCGGTGAACGAGTTTTGGGCACGGTAGTCTTCAAAATCTCGGTCGGCTTCGTGACGTGCGCGTTGATCCTACTCGCGATCTCGCTGTACCTGTCGAGTCGCTATCTGGAGGAACAGCTACGGTTGGCGGAGACCGGGAACCTGGAGGGTGCTCGCGAAGAGATACAGCGGGCTGCTCGCTTGGACCCCTTCAGCCCGGTCCCCCTGGCATCCGAGGCCTACCTCGAGCTGCGGCAGGGAAGAACGGAGGCGGCCGCCCAGGCTTTCCAGGAGGCGATCGACCGCGACCCCGGCAACTACAACAATTGGGTGGCCCTCGGAGACCTGCAAAGGCAAAGGTTGGGCGACCCGGCGGCCGCGGCGGAGAGTTATCGGGAGGCCCTGAGCCGCAACCCGCACGCCACCGCCGTGGTTTCGCGCTTCGCCGAGACCCTTTTGCGGACCGAAGAACACGAGGAAGCGAGGGCCCAGTACGAATGGCTGCGGGAACGTGGACAGATTTCCTTTACGGATCTCTACAGGCTGGGCAAGCTCCAGGTGCGGTTCGGCGAGCCGGAGGAGGCCGTTGGAACCTTCGCGGAGGCGAAGAAGAGCGCCAGCGCGGGGTTGGAGTCTATGAGCGAGCAGCGGAGGGCCGAGAGGGTGACCTTCATAGAATCGTTGGACCTCTCCATCGCGGATGCCCTGATCTTGCAAGGTTCCTACGCCGAGGCGCGGGAGGTGCTCTCGCAGAGCGAAGCGGAGCAAGCGCCCGCGGTGCTCGCGTTGCTCGACGAAGATCCCGAGAGCTACCGGAGGTCGGTGCTTGACGCCCCCATCAGCTAAGCGGCAAGGCGGGTTGCGGGGCGGCGGCCGGCCGGATCGTTCCTGGCAGAGCTGGCAGCGAGAACAGCGCGACGACTTCGCCTTCTCAGAGGTGCGCCACATCCTCTTCGAGCGACGCATGCTGGTGGTCGGCTGCACGCTCTTTTTCTTTGTAACCGCCCTGACCTACGGTCTCTTGCGCGAACCCGCGTATACGGCCGAAGCGACGCTTTCGGTGCATTCGGAGGAGGGGACCGGTGCCGCAGAGAGCTTTGACGAGATCCTTTCGGAGCTTCGAGAATCGGAGGTGACGCGCGGCGTTAGCGAGGAAGCGGCCGAGAGAGCCGGATGGGAAGCGAGCGACTTCAACGAGCGGCTCGAGTGGGAGCGGGTGAGCGACGAGGAGGTAGAGGTACGCTTCTCGGACTCGAGGCCGGAGGAGGCGACCCGGGCGGCGAACGCCTACGTAGACGTCTTCGTCGAGCACGTCGAGGAGCTCGAGGGGAGGCTCGCGGGTGGGACCGTCGCCGTGGAGGCCGGGGTCGGGAGGTACGCCGAGACCCCGGAGCGCCGCTCCGGTCCGAACGTATTTCTCGCGGCTATCGCGGCCGGGGCCTGCGGACTCCTCGTCGGGGGGATAGGGGCCCTCTTCCTCGAGGGTCGCGCCCGCCGATGGAGCGGCTCCAGGGACGCCGAGCTCACGCTCCGGGCGCCGGTCTTGGGCGTGATCCCCGACTGTTCGGATGGGCTTTCGGAGGGCACTATCTCCCGAGATGGGGGCGCGGAGCGAGCCCAGAGATGAACGCGGCGAACGAAGGCACGGGCACCGCCGGCGAGAGGACTACGGGGGTGCGGCGTATCGCGTGGGCGCGTCGACTCCTGGCGACCGGCTTCGAGCCTGGGCCTTCGTTCGCCGCCCTGGCGGAGAACCTCGACGCCTTGGGGCGACCGGTGGGGAGCGTGGTCGTTACCGGCCCGGAGCGCGGGGCGGGACGAACCACGGTCTGCCTCGGCTTGGGCGCGGCGCTCGCGGCCGCCGGAAAGAAGGTCGCCGTCGTAGACTGCAACCTGGACCGACCGCACCTACACCGCTGTTTCGGCCGGCCGAACTTCGTCGGCCTCACCAGTGCTTTGGAGGGCAACGGAGACCCCGAGGACTACGGCTTTGAGGCAGCACCGAACCTGAAGGTAGTCCCGACCGGTCCGGTCCTGCCGGGACCGCGGGCCTTCGCGAATTCGCCGAAGCTCGTCCGAGCCGTCCGGTCCCTCAAGGAAAAACGGGACGTGGTCCTCCTCGACGCGCCGGTGGCAGGCGAGGTGCTCGCCATCCCGAACCTCTGGGGCTCCTTCGACGGGGTCCTGCTCGTGGTGCACGCTACCCGCACCCCGAAGGGCGTCGCGCGGGGCCTTACCGACGCGCTGCTCGACGCGCGGTTCAACCTCTTCGGGGTGGTGCTGAACGGGCATGTTTAGCGGGCAGCAAAAAGGGCGCATCGAGACGGGCGAGATACCGGCGATCGGCTGGGTCGAGGAGGACTCGCCGGAGAAAGGCCGCAAGCCGGCACGCAACCTGATGATCTTCAAGAGCCTCGTCCTGTCGGCCCTCGTGGCCATCACCTTCTACGAGATGCTCGACCAGGGCCTCTACGGCGCCGAGCGGTGGTTGCCGGCGGCGGCGATCATCCTGGGCCTGTTCGTCGTCGCCCTGTTCGTCGTCGGCTACTTCGCGGGCGTGCCGCGCATCGTTTGGGTGCTGGTGGGGCTCCTCACGGTACTCGTCGCCGTAAAGGGTTTGTCTTTGGCCTGGAGCATCGGACAGGCCGAGACGATAAGGGAGCTCTTGCGTTCCTCGATGTACCTCGTCGCGTTCGCTTTGGCGGCGGCCTCACTCTCCTCGCGGCGGCTGGTGGGCCCGCTTATCGACGGCCTGAACGTCGTGGCGGGAGCGGTCGCGGGGTACGGCGTGCTCCAGAGTACGAACCCTGCCGAGTACTCGTCGAACGCCTCCTACGATGTCGGGGTCGGCTCCACCTTGGAGTATCCGAACACCGTCGCGGTGGTTTTGGGGATGGGCACCGCACTGGGCCTAGGGCGCATGACCCAGCTCAGGAACCCCATCGCCCGGGGGCTGTACGCGGCTTTGATCCTGATCTTCGTCGTGGTCCTGTACCTCACGTTCTCGCGCTGGGGCATGCTCGCGCTCGGGGTGGGGCTCGTGGCGCTCTTCGCCGTGGGCGGGAGACGGCTGCAGATGTTTACGAACCTGCTCCTCGTCTTTGGACCCCTTGCCTGGCTCGTGTGGAAGGTGCAAGGACTAAGGACCTTCTTCGAGCCAGTCTCCGAGGAGAGCCTCAGGGCAGCCGACGGCTCGGCGTTCCAAACTTATCTCGTGATCGCCGTTCTCGCCGCGTTTCTGCTCCAGGTGTTGTACGCTGTCCTCGCCGAACGCTACGAGCTGGCCCCGGCTCCGCACAGGGCGCTCGGGGCCGCCGCCCTGGTCGCGGTCATCGCGGGGGCGGGGGTTTTGGGCTTCGTGCTGCTCGGGGAGCGGCAGGGCTCGGACGAGATAGCGCAGGTCTTCTCCCGCGGAGCCAAAGAGACGGGGGATATGAGAGACGGGTTTGCCTTCCTTTCCTCGGACTACCGGATGAAATACTGGCGGGTGGCGTGGGATGAGTGGAAGGAGCATCCTTTAACGGGCACCGGTGCTGGCACCTTCGTGTACACTTGGCAAGAGAACCGTCCGGGGTTCGAAATCACGAAGCAGGTCCACAACGTCTACCTAGAGCAGGGTACAGAGACCGGCGTGTTCGCTTTCCTAGCCCTCGCCGGTTTCGCCCTGGCGCTTGCGGTCTACCTATTGAGGGCTAGCATCCGCGCCGACGGGCAGCGGAAGCTCCTCCTCTCGGGCCTCGCCGCCGCCGCGATCATCTACCTCGTCTCCTCGGCCTTCGAGTGGCACTGGTACATCCCGCCCTCGACCGTCTTCTTCTTCGCTTTAGCGGGCGTGGCGGTCAGGTTCGCCTCCCCGGGGGAGACCGAGGAATTTCGCGGACGTAATCTGGACCGGAAGACCGCCACAGAGCAACCTGCACAGGGCGGTCTTTTTGGGAGGCAGGCTTAGTCAGGCGATGAACCGCGGGAGAAGTTCTTGCTTGGGGCCGCTCGTCGGCCGCTAGAAGCTAAAGCTGTAGCGCTGCTCCTTCCACGGGTCGCCGTAGATGTGGTAGCCGATCTCCTCCCAAAAGCCTGGCTTGTCCTCAAGGGTTACCTCGATGCCCCGGATCCACTTCGCGCTCTTCCAAGCATAAAGGCATGGGATCACGAGCCGCAAAGGATACCCGTGCCCTGGCTCAAGAGGTCTGCCGTTGTGGTGCGTCGCAAAAAGGGCGTCCTCCTCGTAGAGCTCCTCCACGGGCGCATTCGTCGTGTAGCCGCCATCGCAGAAAACGGAGAAGAACTTTGCCTCCGGTTTCGGCTTCGCCATCTCAAGAAGGGTTTTCGCCCACACGCCCATCCAGACGTTATCGAGTTTGCTCCAAGAGGTAACGCAGTGCATGTCCGCCTTGACCTTGACCTTGGGCAGCTCGTTCCACTCCTCCCAGGTGAACTTCAAGGGGTTCTCGACGAACCCCGAGATCGTGAAATCCCAGACGTCGGGGTTGAACAGGGGGGTAGCACCGTAGGTGAGGATAGGAAACCTGTCGCCGACGAGGTACTGCCCCGGAGGCACCCTCTCCTTACCCCGCGCCGTGTCTATCTCGATGCGCTCCAACGTCCCTCCTGGATAGTACTCGTCGGGCCCGTAAACGCTACGCGAGTGCCCGGTGATCCTGTCGAAGAAGTCCCTCACGAAGGCGAGTCCAGCATGCCCCTATTGCTGGAAAGTGGGAGGGGACCTCGATAATATGCGGCACTTTCGAGGGGCGCCACGCCTCTACCCCGACTTCGCCTCGACCTTCTTCTCGGGCTTCTTACCGATGTTGACGAGCTCGGTCTGCGGCTCTGCGTTGTCGCCGAGCTCCTTGTCTTTGTACTGGTAGACGCCGCGGCAGGTGTGGCCGCCGGTGGTGCGCTTCTCGGTGTAGGAGAGCTTGACGTTCGGGTTTATAGCCTGGACCATCGCCTTCTCGTAGGTGGAGAAGGCGGCGCAGGGCTTGACGTCCCAACCGGGGACGCCCTCCTGGCCCATCCCCCCGAACCACGGGCAGCGGTCGGCGTTTATGACGTACTCGTCGTCTTTGGTCTCGGTCAGCGTGATCTCAATGTCGAAGAATCGGTTGGCGAGCATAACGACGTCCACGGTGTCCTTCATCGTCTTCACGCCGAGCTGCTCGCGGAGGTCAGTGCCCTGCTTCTCACCGATGCGCGTCATGGCGAGCTTGCCGATCTTCTGGCCGTCGTAGCCCAAGTCGTCGGCGGCCCGGATCATCTCGTCTAGGATCACCCCAGTCCCCGAGGCCGCTGCCTTCCACTTGTACCAGGTCGGGCCTGGCAACCCCAAGCGCATCGCCCAGCTTGCCAGGAAGAGCGGTAGTTTCGGAAGACCGTAGACCTTGAGCCACTTCATAAGAGATCGGTGTCCTTTGGATCGTTCGCCCTAACGCTGGTCTCTATTATATCCGCCGCACGACTACAGCGCCTCTGCTTTGCCTTCCTCGATCAGGCGCTCCACCGTTATCTACGTACTACTTGGGCTTGGTCTTGCGCTTTAGGCCTTCCGAGGACATGTAGCGCACCTTGACGATGACCTCCCGCGCCTTCCAACTGCGGGCGCGATTCACGAAGTAGGGCGACGTTAGCGTACGAATTCGGTTCGCGCCGGTCGAGAAAGTACTTGTTGTTGAGGTAGAGCCTCGTTTTGAAGGCGCACTCGGGCGTGTAGGACTATTCCAGGAGCTTCTTGCCCCAATACATCCTCATATAGTTGTGCGCTAGAGGACCGGCTGCGACGAGCTGGCATCGCCTTCCTTGGGAGTCGGCACATCTCTCCTTCGTCCAAGCCGTATCGCCTGGCAGGTATTGGGCCTTTTGTTGTATCTTGCGCGTCGGTGGTTCCTTCGTCGGACGCCCGAACCGGTCGCTTTAGCTCCTCCGACTACCGGATCGGGTTTCGGCGGGGGCGACGAAGGGGGGAAATGAGGTATTGGGCCATAGAGACGAGCCTGGGGTGTCTGCTCGTCGACAAGGTAGGCCTACCCGGCCCGCCCTTTTCCGGAGGCTTTTTGGCTCGTAATCCGGACTCTGGTTAACGGCCTTCTACCTCGTGGCTTCGTCTATGCCCTCGGGCGTGAGGACGAAGACCCCATAGTCGTCGTCGGCCTCAGCTAACCAGCCCTTCCGTTCGAGGTACCCCGCTATCTCCCGAAAATCGTCCTCGTCGGAGACGTTCGCCCGCCGCATCACGAGGTCCCGCACCACGTACGCCCCGGGTCTGCCGTTGGCCTCCACGGCGGCCGCCTGCAAGATCCGACGCGCCTTCTCTAGCGTCACCCTTGTTTTGCTGAAGATAGTCTTTCCCCCTTCTGAGGGCCTACGCGCCCCCCGCAACCCCAACCCCGAACGCCCACCGCAGCAAGGGCGGCCGGGGTACAATACCGTGGGGTAGGTCACCGTGCCCCGTGGGGACCAACTCCCCTTTCCGGTCCCGCGAGGAGCACACCTGGGCCCACTCCGTGCCCAATTTACACCGCCTTTTAGCAGACACAAGATGAACCTCGCTCGACCTCTAGGCTTGCGGAAGGTCTAGCTTCGCGCGTTTCAGGCATCCGTGAAGCGACACTTGAGGGATAGCTTGAGGAACCCAGCTCGGCACCGACCGGGTAAAATTGGCGAAAGCTGGAGCGTGTTCGGGAGGAGCGAGATGACCAGCGGCCACATACCGGCCAAAGGCGAACCCGGCCCCGACGAAATCCTCGGAGCATTGCGCGAGGCCGTCGTCGATACCCCCAGGCTCGCGGAGATGCCGGCCGAGGAGGTCGCCAGGCAGCTAGTCCTGGATGGTCGGCTGCAACAGGAGCCTTCGTCGGCGATGGTAGCGGAGATGCTGGACGCCCTCGAAGCCGAGAAGAGCGCCTTCGAGGCCGAGGAGCCGTCCGAGGAGGGCAACCCCACATGAATGTGAGACCAACTAGAGCCTAGAGAAAGGAGCCCGTCGTGGGGCGTCTCAAGAGAGATGAGTTCTTCCGTTCACCACGCCGAAAGACCAACGGCGCTACCGCCGAGGAGTAGTCACGGCCTATATAGAGAAAGTTAGGAGGACTGCATGAACGGTAAGCCGTCGACCAGCACGAGCAACAAGGTCATCATCAGCTGCGCCATTACGGGGGCGATCCACGTCCCGTCGCTGACGCCGCATCTGCCGGTAACGCCGAGCCAGATCGCGGAGAACGCGATCGGTGCCGCCGAGGCCGGGGCGGCGATCGTGCACCTTCACGCGCGCGATCCCGAGGACGGACGTCCGACGCCAGATCCGGAGGTATTCTCCCGGTTCTTGCCTGAGATTCGCGCGGCCAGCGACGTGGTCATTAACATCACCACCGGCGGCGGCCACGGTATGTCGCTCGAGGAGCGCACGGCGGCCGCTCGGCGATTCCAGCCCGAACTGTGCTCACTGAACATGGGCAGCATGAACTTCGGCCTCTTCCCCATGCTCGACCGGATCGGGGATTTTCGGTACGAGTGGGAGCCCGAATACCTGGAGATGACACGCGACTTCATCTTCAAGAACACGTTCAAGGACATCGAATCCATCGTCTCCGACCTTGGCGTCGGCGGGACCCGCTTCGAGTTCGAGTGCTACGACGTCGGCCACCTCTACAACCTGGCGTTCCTCCTCGAGAAGGGAATCGTTGAGCCGCCGCTGTTCGTGCAGACGGTCTTCGGCATCCTCGGCGGCATCGGGACCCATCCGGAGGATCTGCTGCACATGAAGCGGACCGCCGACCGGCTGTTCGGGGATGAGTACATATGGTCGGTGCTGGCCGCGGGACGGCACCAGACGCCGCTCGTGACCCAGGGCGCTATCCTCAGGGGCAACGTGAGAGTAGGCCTGGAGGACAGCATCTACCTCGCGCGGGGGGTGCTCGCCGAAAGCAACGCACAACAGGTCGAGAAGATCTCCCGCATCCTGGGCGAACTCTCCCTAGAGATTGCCACGCCCGACGAGGCGCGCCAGAAGCTTGAGCTGAAGGGCCCCGACCGGACGGCGATCCCTGCCTAAGATTGCCATTGCCTATGAGCAGTACAAAGCGACCTTACCCAGATCTGATCAGACCTGGAGTGCTTTGCGCCTCCCGACGCCCGCGGTTGTTCTAAGCGCCGCGAAGCCCAGCGGGTACGGAAGTTGACACCGTCATGCGGGAGCAGCTCAGGTGGAGAGCCGAGACCAAGCTGCCTGACCTAAACACGACCTCGGTCGAGGCGGCGATGCGGATCGTCGAGGGCACCGCCCGTAGCATAGGCGCCGAGGTGTCCGGCTGACACCAGAGCGGGGTAGGTTTAGTAGCCGGGGCGACCCATACGCGAGTAGGTGATCTGCTTCGAGGCCTCGACGCCGGGCTGCTCGAAGGCGTTAACGCCGTACAGAGAGCCCGCGAGCGCGGTCTGTACCTCCAAGGCCTGCATGAGGTACCCCAGGTGCTCCTCGTCGACCGTCCCGATCTTTATGGTGCAGTTCGGACGTCCGGCCTCGGTAAGCGCCTTTCGCGTGGCGTCGCACTCGACGTTCAAAAGCTCGGCCATGGTGTGGCCGCCGAGGTAGCCGACTCCTTCAAGGTCCTCGTAGGCTTTCGGAATGAGGAGATCCCGCGGGTGGTTTTCGACCTCGACGATCTCGATGACTTTGTCCTGCGGACCCTCCATGTATATCTGCAGCTGCGAGTGCTGGTCGGTTGTCCCCACGGCGCCGAGCGGCGTCGAACCCTTGCCCTCCTTCCCCAATGACTCCGCCCAGAGCTGGACGAACCAGGCGGCGGTGCGTTCCAAGGCGTCGGCGTAGGGCATCATTACCCGCACGTTGCGCCCGTGGGACGTGTCCATGAGGAAGTGGTAGGCCGACCCCCGGATAGCGGGGTGATCCACGCCCTCCTCCTCTACCTCATCGACACATTGGGCGGCGCCGCGCAGGAGGGCCTCGACATCGAGGCCGAGGACGGCGGCGGGGAAGAGGCCGACCGGCGTGAAGACCGAGAAGCGACCGCCGACGTCGGGTGGTATCGGGAGCGTTTTTGTGCCCTCGCGGTCGGCTATCTGCGTCAGGTGGCCCTTTCCGGGATCGGTGGTGAAGACGACGCGCTCGGCGTAGCCGTCCTCGCCCAAGGCCTCCTCGAGGGCGCCCCGGACGACGAGGAAGTTCGCCACAGTCTCGGCGGTCGAGCCGCTCTTGGTGACCACGTTAACCCAGGTGTTGGAGAGGTTCGCGACATCGAGGATAGCAGCCAGAGTCGCGGGGTCGGTATTCTCGGCGAAGTGGATGCGGGGACCCGAACGGTTCGGTAGGGAGTTGTGGTAAGGATGGTTGAGGGCGCGGTGGAGGGCGATGGGACCCAAAGCCGAGCCGCCGATGCCGACGTGGACGAAGTCCGTGGCGCCAGAGGCGTGCACCTCTCCGGCTAAGGCCTCCGACGGGTCCGAGAACTCGGTCGTGTGCGGCAGGCGCATGAAGCCGCGCGGGTCTTCAAGGAAATCGTCCACGGCCCTTCTGAGACGGGGCCTAAACTCCCCAAACTCCCTGGGGCCGATTCCCCCTTTCACCTCGGCGGTGAGGTTCGTGTAGTCGAAGGCGACGAATGCGGCCATGAGTGCTCTCCCCTCTGTGGCGTCCCGGAACCATAGGGTAGTTTAAGGCTCGCGACGAGACGAGGCCACCCGGCTCTCTGGGAGCGGCCTCAGTGCTGCCTTTAGGCCGGGCTCAAGGACGGTTCGAGGAAGGACTCGAGCTCGGCTTCGAGGGCGTGCGAGCGCAGCTTGCGAAAGGCGACGCTCTGGATCTGGCGAACCCGTTCACGGGTCACACCGATCTCCTTGCCTATCTCCATGAGCGTGGCGCACCTGCCGCCGTCGAGGCCGTAGCGGCGTTCGACGACGCGGCGCTCGCGCTTGGAGAGGATCTCGAGGAGGCCGCGGACGGAATCCTTGAGGGCGTTCTCCAAGAACAGGTCCTCCGTGTCGGCCTCTGTCTCGTCGGCGAGGAGGTTGGAGAGGGAACTGTCCTCCTCGGCCCCGACGGGCACGTCGTAGGAGACGACTGTCTTACGAACGGCTAGGTAGTTCGCGACTTCCCGCGCGCTCTTGCCGACGAACTCGGAGAGCTCCTCGACAGAGGGCTCGCGGCCGGTCGTGGCTTGGAGGTGGTTGCGGACGCCGTTAACGGTCCGCTCCTCGCTGGCGGCGTGGATGGGGACCCGGATGAGGGACGCCTTGTTGGAGATGGCCCGGGTTATAGATTGCTTGATCCACCACGTGGCGTACGTCGAGAACTTGGTGCCGAAATCTGCGTCGAAGCCGCGAGCCGCCCGCATGAGCCCCAGGTTGCCCTCCTGGATCAGGTCGGCGAAATCGAGCCCTCGGCCCGTGTACCCGCGCGCTATGGAGACGACGAGCCTCAAATTGCACCGGACCAGTTCCTCCCAGGCTGCCTCGTCGCCTTCCAGGATACGTGCCGAAAGAGTAGCCTCCTCGCGACGGCTCAGTATCCTGTGTCGCCGAGAACTCGACAGGTACAGGCCGAGAGCTCCCGGCCCCTTGTCGGTCTTACGTGAAACCGCCGCTCTCTCGATCCTATGTTCCATAGTCTGCCTCCGATCCCGCCGTGCAACTCTTCTTTAAGAGGATCACGATACTCCTCGTCCGGCGAAGGTTTAATAGGAAATAGGGCCTATGGGCGTCTGGGCGAATGTCCTGGTTACCCTGCTGAAGACCCGCCAAGCGCTCGTCTGGTCAGGATATAATCCTGATTATCGTGCAAACACGCGCTGAACATTCCGACCGCCCCCCCGCCCCGATAGGCGAGGTAATAACGCGCCTTAAGGAAGCATATCCAGAAGCCAGGACCGAGCTTAAGTGGGGGAACCCTCTTCAGCTTCTGGTGGCGACCATCCTCTCCGCCCAGAGCACCGACGTCCGAGTCAACGAGGTGACGAAAGGTCTCTTCGAGAAGTACCGCGCCGCGGAGGACTACGCGGAGGCCGACCTGGCGGAGTTGGAGAAGAAGATCCAGCCCGTAGGCTTCTTCCGCAACAAGGCCCGCTCCTTGAAGGGCATGGCTCGGGCCCTCGTCAAGGATCACGGCGGAGAGGTTCCCAGCGCCATGCCCGATCTCGTCCGACTCCCCGGCGTGGGCCGCAAGACCGCCAACGTGGTCTTGGGCAACGCCTTCGGCGTCGACGAGGGCGTGGTTGTTGACACCCACGTCCGGCGCGTCTCCGGTCGCCTCGGCCTCACTGAACACCACGACCCCGAAAAGATAGAGCGAGATCTCCTGGGAGTGGTGCCCGAAGGAGAGAGGGCCCTCTTCTCGCACCTACTCATCTTCCACGGTCGCCGCCTCTGCAAGGCCCGCAAGCCCGACTGCCCAGGCTGCGTTCTGAACCACGTCTGTCCCTCGGCCTTCAGGGTCTAGTAAGGAGGACAGCATGACAGACATAGACACTTTCTTGGAGAATGCCGGGGGTTCGAAGGGCTGCCCTACTGCTACACTGGCGTTGGCGAAGGAGAACGTGAGCTATCACGACCTGAGGCACCACTTCGGCTACCCGATGGCTGAGAGTTTGCCGCTGCTGCCTCACGCAGATCGTAGGACACGACTCGCTCGACACTACAATGGTCTTAGAGGCTAGGGGAGTGCGGGGCTTTGGCGGCTTGATACGCCACGAAGAAGCCGAGCTCCGCTACCGCTACAAGTCGCACGCGATTGTCTCGGATCTCGCCAAGTGGTGCTTGCTGGTCCTGCCCCGCGATGCACCCAAGCTAGGCATCGACGACCCGAACGACTTAAGCGTGACCCTGGCGGTCGGCATGAGCATACCCATCTTATTTGAACCGGTAAGTTCGCTAACCCGAAGACGGGCAGGGAACACCTCATCGTTGACGGCGGGATGCTCTCGAACTTCCCGGTCTGGCTCTTCGACGCCGAGGAGCCGCTCTGGCCCAGTTTCGGGCTGCAGTTGGTGGAGAAGGATCCGAGAGCTCCCGCGGATAGGGGCCCGCCCCAGCCGAAAAGGCTCCGCAGCGGGGTCTTGTTGATGGTCGATTACTTAAGAAGCCTGGTGGATACCATATGGAGGCCCACGACCGGCTCTTCATAGAAGAAGGTGACTTCGACCGGGCGATCACTATCGACACTCCAGGAGTGCGCACAACGGAGTTTGACCTCTCCGAAGTTCGCGCGCTGAGGCTGTACGAGTGGGGGCGTACCGCCGCAAAGAAGCTCCTTCCTGGACGAGCACTGGAATCACGAGGAGCACTCAGGACCTTCCGCATCGCCGAGAGGCCCTCGCGGCGGCAAGCCGTTGCCGCGCTGCGTCAACGGGTATCGAGCACGGACACCAGGATCGAACCTTAGACCTCGCACGTGATCGACGACCGCATGGCCAAACCGGTGGGCAACTGGATCGAGTGCCTAACCGGAGAACGAGGCGATCGCGCGACATTCGCTCAAACCTGAAATGGTTACGCCGCAGTTTCACGTAGAGAATCCCTGCGTCTGGCTCCACGTGCTTGATGCGAAGGAGGAAGAGCGACTCGTCGAAGGCTGCCCGACCCAGAGCTCGTACAATCTACGTAAAGAAGATAAAATCGCTCGGGGGTATGGCAGAGCGGACTAATGCACTGGTCTTGAAAACCAGAGGCGGTAAAACGCCCGTGGGTTCGAATCCCACTACCCCCGCTTGACTACAACCGAGAGAAGCAAACCCTTTGCAGTTCGATACTCCTTTCCCGCTGCCACTCCTTAGAAACGGAGGGAGGACAGCTCGGCATGCTCTTGCTTGGGCACGGGGAGGCTAAAATGTTAGTTATGTTCCGGGTGGTTCAGAGACTCGGAGAAAATATCTGTCACAGGCGCAAGCAAAGAATTGAAGCGGCTGAAGAACTCAGCATATAACACAAAGAAGCTCGGTTTAACGTTGTCGCGGGTCTTTCCTAGGGGTCTGGATAACGTAGCTTGTAGCCCTCTGTCCTGCAACGTGGGCAGCAGAAGACGAGGACTGGAGAGGTTGAAAGGCGAAAACATTACAAAGTGGTGTTCTGGCTACGAAAGGTTCTCGAGAGCGGGCAGCTTCGGAAGGATGAATAAAAGTGCCGCGCTCGTCCGGTAAAGTATCATTGCAACGAACGCAGAAAAGCGAACAGGTGGGAGTAAGAGAGGAAATAGCCCACTGCCCCCGCTTTTTGAAACTGCAGGGGAGATAGAATTCTCCTTCGATTCTCCCCCTTCCGCTGCGAGCTCAATCATACGAGACCGGTCGAGTACCGTCGCAACGCGTGCCGTAAAGCGAAGGGTTGGGAGAAGCAGCGCGTATTTTCCCGTACTCTTCTCTACACAGCACCTTGTGGATCTGGCTTTCGGGGTATGAATTCTGTTAAAAAAAGTTAAGCAAATAGAGACTTCTGCGTTTCAGGTGTGTAAACTACGGGTATCTTCCCAGGTGGAAGCGGTGCAGGCCATGTAGGAAGACCGTGCAGGTAGAAGGAGGAATACAGTGAAAAGGATAGTTTTGTTGGCTACGGCCGCCCTGGTGGCAATGATGATCCTCGTGCCGACCGCCATGGCGCAGCAGACCGGCGTGATGGAAATTGAGGCCACCGCGCCGCTGCCCCCGAGCGGTGGTTTTGCTACTCCGTCCGTGATTTTGCCCGCCGCCGCCCTGCTTCTCGGCGCGGGGGCCGTAACGTACGCCGTTCTGCGGCGCAGGTAACTTAAACGAAATTTTTCGGGGGTCGGGGCGCACGACGCCCCAATCTCCGAGTTCGGGACGGAGGAGAGCCTGCACTCCTCCGTCCCTTTTTCGTGCCCGGGAGCCCAGAGGATTTCTGGCACGCGCTTGCTCTCTGGGGCATGCCTGTAGCGAATTTCGCGGCTACTGGCCCAAGATGCGGTAACCGCAGTGAGCAAAGAAGCCCTGTGGGTCCTTCGTGGTGAGCACATCGAGTGCCTTACTCATGGCTTACCAGCGCCTCTAGCGTCTGAGCACTGATCTGGCGCAGAAAACGCTTGATCTTCGAGAAGGCCTCTTCTATCGGACTGAGGTTCGGCGAGTAGGGAGGTAGGTAGAGTAGCTCGCAGCCTCGCTCCTCGATCATTCCACGTCTTGGCTCTCCTTTGTGGGAAGGGAGGTTGTCCATCCTCACAATCTGCCCTCTCTTCAACGCTGGAGCCAGGACCTTGTCGACGTAAGCCTCGAACACCTCGCGAGTCGTGCTACCCTGCACTGCATGCGATGCTCCCATCCCTTCTGAGCTCATGCTCGATAGCAACGTGATGTTCGGCCCCCAGTTACGTAGAGTCTTAAAGCACGCCCCTTCTACTATTCTCGACCAACCGTAGAGCGCACAGAGCGAAGTGTTGGAGCTCATCTCGTCTAGAACACAAAGCGCCTGGCCTCCAAGCTCCCTACTACTAGAACTCGCCAGGCTGCTCTCAAGAACTCGTCTCGCTCGTTTGCACCCACAGTCCTTTTCTTCGACTAAAGCCGAGCTGATGAAACAACCTGCTCATCGTTGACGCGCTCACCCGCACACCACTAACCCGCTCCAGAAAACGATCACTTTCTTTGAGCGAAAGCGCCGGACGCCCTTCGAGGTCGGCCTCCAAGAGTCGTCGAGCTCGCTCGTCGTCGATCTTCTGGGGACCGGGATGTTCTCTGGAAGAGAGCGATACGCCCTCAAGAGCTTTGCTGACGTAACGCTTGACCGAGGAGAGGCTCACCCCTTCGGGGTGAGCAGCTTCGCTCTTGCCCATCCCCCTCCGCACGGCCTCGAGCACCTTCCTACGCAGATCTTCCGAGCATGCTCTCATGAGAGCCCACTATGCTCTATGGTTTCAGCAACCACGCAAGGCACTTTAACTTTGGATAAATCGGCCAATTTAGGTCGAATTACGGTCCGGGAGATTTTAGAGGGCCGCTTTCAATGCCCTTGTAGTTAGTTTGCGTTAGTTTCATTGCAGGGCAAGGCCTCAGGGATGCTCGTTAGGAGCCCTCTTCCAGCTCGGGCTACTCAGGTGCCTCTTCGTCGGGGATCCGAATCGCCTGCACGTTGCTCCAAGGATAGAAGACATACACAGCCTCGCGCTGTCCCTCGGATCCTACGTATATGACTACACCCCTGTCGTTGACCTCGCGCAGCTCGCCGCTCACCCGGGCACCGCTGGTGCCAACGCCCAGGACCACCTGTTTTTCTATCCAGGCCTCTGGAGCTGGCCGTCCGCCCCTTTGGTCCGCCATGCGTCTCCCTTCCTCGGCTCCCATCGCCACCTCGTCTGTGGGGTCGGAGGTATCTCGCGGGGGACGACCGGGCATCCGGGCGTGCACCGCGCGCGCCGGGAAGGCCCAGTGACCCGCCTCGTCGCGCTCGGCTTCGAGCCCGCCATTGGCCGCAAGGGTCCTCACCCTCGACGGAGATATACCCAAGATACGCGCTACCTCAGAGGTCGTGTAGGTCTCCTCCATAGTCAGATATCTTACTACGCACTTCCCTGCTGCCCGCCAGTAGCCAACCTCGCGTGTCTAGGAGGAAACGCGGCGAGAGCTTTTCAAGCAGGGTAGGAGGAAACCCCGCCACCCCCGCCGCCAGGGTTGGCTCGCCACAGAGGCGCCACCATAGATCCGTTTTATGTACAGGTCCGCGGCCCCCGTCGTGTTATATAGGGCTAATCTGGGTGCTACTTAGAGCGCCTCGCAAAACCTTCTCAGTGAGCGGGTGCTAGCTTCTCGGCATGGGAAGAGAACTGGTAAGCGACGAATTGTGGGAAGCTATCGAGCCGCTGCTACATCCGAACGGCTTATTCTCATGGGCAGAACGCCTCGCGTGCCTGGATGAGCGGTGCTAACCGGCATCGTCTTGGTCCTAAAGAGCGGCATCCCTTGGGAGATGTTGCCCAAGGAGATGGGCTGCGGCTCCGGGCAGCACTTGCTGGCGGCAGCGTAAGGAGTGGCAACAGGCAGGTGTGGCGACGCCTGCACCAGGTGCTCTTGGACCGCCTGGGCAAAGCTGAGGGGATCGACTGGGAACGTGCCAGCTTAGACAGCGCTTCCGTCCAGACCAAAGGGGGGCGAAGCTGTCGGCAGAAACCCGACGGATCGTGGCAAACAGGGCTCGAAGCGCCATATTGTAGCGGACGGGGACGGAGTCCCACTCACGATAGCACTCACCCGCCGCCAACGTCCACGACTCTAAGATGTTCGAGTAGCTTATAGACAGCGTCGAACCGATCAAGAGATCGAAGGGGCGACCGAGGAAGCTGCACGCCGACAAGGCCTACGACGCCAGGAAGTGCCGCCAAGCCCTGAGGAAGCGCAGGATCAAGAGCCGCACAACTAGGAAGGACACAGAACGAGCGAGCGGCTGGGGTGTTACCGGTGGGTGGTTGAGCGGACGCTAGCGTGGTTGGCGAAGTACAGCAGGCTCGCGGTGCGCTACGAACGGCGGGCGAACATCCATGAAGCGTTTCTCCACCTCGGTTGTTCCCTCATCTGCCTCAACTACATGGCGTGAGCGTTTCGTAGCACGTCTAAGGCTTTCGGATGGTTTCTCCGAGCCAACTCATCTCCTTAGCGCAAAGCGCTTCGCGTGGTAGTTTCACAGCATCTCCTACGAGGTAAGAGTGGCAAATGTAATGAGAATGGAGGATGAAGAAGCCCTAAGGAGGAGCGATGGGAATAGTGTACATAGTTAACCGGGGAGTGAACGACCCCACCTTGGCCTCAGTACCGCTGCATATCGCGGCCAACGGGTCCCTTGAGCTTGGGCAAGCAGTCTCGGTGGTCCTCGCGGGGGACGGCACCGACCTAGTCATTGGCGACAACGCCCAGCAGATGGAGGGCGTGGGTGTGCCCCCCGTGCGCACGCTGGTGGAAAAGCTAAAGGAGCATCAGGTTCCCGTGTACGTCTGAAAGGGGTGCGCAGAAGCCCGGGGGGCTTCCGAGGAGAGCCTGAAGGTCGTAAACGGCACATGGGCCGGCCCACCCGACGTTGCGAAGCTGTGCGCGGAGGCTGACCAGGTGCTTACCTTCTAGACGAAACTACGCTAAGGAGGAGGTGGCACTATGGCTAACCCTGATCCCGAGACCATCGTCAAGGAAGCCAAGACTGTTGCGGTGGTGGGGCTCTCGAACGACCCTGAGAAGTACAGCCACGAGGTAGGAAGCTATCTGAAAGAGCAGGGCTACCGGATCATCCCAGTGAATCCCACCGAGGATGAGGTGATAGGTGAGCGTGCTTACGAGACCGTCGATCAGATTCCTGAGCGGATAGATGTGGTGGACGTCTTTCTCCCTCCCGAAAAGACATCCGAGATCGCCGAGGACGCAGTCCGGGCTGGGGCCAAAGCGCTATGGTTGCAGGAGGGGATCGAGAACGCGGAGGCACGCCGGATAGCAGAAGAAGGGGGGCTCGCATACGTAGAAGACAGATGCATGCGAAAAACACACGAAAGCATACAGAAGGGTTAGGAGAGCTACTCCGATCGATAAAGGAAGGGCTCAGCCCATGGAAAATAGTAGTGGACCTATCGTAAGCAATGAAGCCGACCGGGTGCGGATGAGCACGGCCACGTCGTCTATAGAGTAGATCGGCCGGTAGACTGAGGAGCGGGCTCGCTCTTACGCGAAGCGAAAAGGAGACATCTCTGATCGCCTCGGAGGACTATAAAATGAATGGGACCTCGAGCGAGCTTAGATGCCCAACGCGCCCGTGATCGCTTTGGTCGGCACGGTGCCGGGTGCCACCGTTAACAGAAAATGGCTGTTGCTGCCCGGCGGGATTGTTTTGCCCTTCCTGGCCCAGCACGCCTTGTAAGGTTGGTGCCCGCCGGTTTCGCTGTTTTGCCGGCTAGGGGTTCGTACGCGCCGAGAGATCGACGGCGAAAGGTTCGCCCTTAAAGCATTGCGAGGGGACTTCGACTCGATCTCGTCCGAGTGTAACTTTCAAATCTCTGTCAGAAAGCAAGCTTGTCAACGTCCCTAGCAACCGATCGCCGACACATTATCCGAATACTGACCCATCCATTAGTCTACTGCCTCCACGAATAACTACGGTTCGTACCTTGTCTCGGGGCCAAGGCTTCCATACCCTGAAAGGCATGACCTTGTGCAGTCTATTAACTGTGCACCAACTTTGAGCGCTCCGGCGGAAGCGTACTTGGCTTTGAGCCTTCCGAAGTATTGCTGGTATCTTCGTGGCGTGGGAGGCGGCGGGTAGCGGGTGGAGACGTATGGTAGTGCAGATCTTAAGGGTCCTTTGCGGCTCCTGCGGGCGGCAGCCTTCCTGAGCAATTTCGACCGCTTCACGGTGGCGCCGATGTTGGTGACCATTGCGGCTGACCTTAGGGTTTCGCTCGCGCAGGTCGCGATTGTGGCGAGCTTGTACTATCTTCTCTACGGTCTGATGCAGCCGGTCTGGGGGATGCTCTCTGACCGGCTCGGGAGAGTGCAGGTGATGCAGCTCACGCTGCTCGCCGTAGTGGTACCCGGACTCCTCTCGGCGTTGGCGCCGAACCTCCCGGTGCTCGTCGTTGGGCGGGCGCTCGCGGGCGGATTGTTCTCGGCGGTGATTCCGGCCGCCCTCGTCTACATCGGCGACACCGTGCCCATCTCATTCCGGCAGAAGGCCCTGGCGGATCAGCTGGCCGCGGGCGCGGTGGCGACTGCCCTCGCCACGGTAGCAGCGGGACTCGCGGCCCACCTGGGGCTCTGGCGACTCGCGTTTGCAGCACCGGTCCTCGCTGCGGGGGTCTTGGGACTCTTGCTCGCCTGGCGGCTACCTGAACCGGAGAGGGAAGGTGGAGACGCGGGGCCGCTCGTGCAGGTCGGGCTCATCGTGAGGCGACCATGGGCGGTTCTGGTGGTATTGCTCGCGCTCGTCGAAGGCGGCGTCATCCTGGGCTTCCTGGTCTACCTCGCCCCCTCGCTGGAAGCCACAGGATACAGCGCCGCTATCTCCGGGCTCGCGGTCGGGCTCTACGGGCTCGCTACACTAGTTTGGACGCAGGTGCTCAAAAGGGTCTCTGACAGACTCGATCGCTACGCCTTGATCCTGATCGGCGGCGCGCTGCTGGCTCTGGGATACGCTGCGGGGGCACTCGACCGCCACCTCCCCGGCACCGCTCTTGCGGCCATTCTCGTCGGCGGCGGTTTCGCCTTCATGCACTCCACCTTGCAGACCTGGGCCACTCAGGTAGTACCGGAGGCTAGGGCTAGCGTGATCGCCTTTTTCGCCGCTGCGCTCTTCGCGGGCAGTGGTATCGCAACCATCGCCGTCGCGCCGCTCGCCGAGGCCCACTCTTTCGGGCTGCTTTTTGCCGTCGCCGCCCTAATCGCCGTTCCGTTAGGGCTGCTGGGTGGTCTTGCACGCCTTCGCTATGACCGGAAGCAGTCAGACGGTTCTTAAAGTAGCTGCCGGACCTGGATTCGAACCAGGACTACCTGATCCAGAGTTAGTCATGCTGACTATGCTGCACAAAGCCCCTGAATATAGAAGCTCTTCTTGATCTCGTGCACCTCCCACACTCCCTTAATCGAAAGCTTCGACTACAGCTTTTGAGTCAAGGGAGAGGGAACATAATGACACGCAGCCCTGCAAGGGGATCGATTTACATGTTATTGGAACTCTTCCTTAGAGCGCGGTTCAAAACCTGTCGGCCACCCCTCGGGTTGCGGGTACCGATTGGTCAACTTCGCTTCCCGATAGGCCAACCGCGGTTCGCCGATACGACACCAGCTCCCAGCCAAGCGGTTTTGAAAACACGCTCTTAAGGGTTTGGCTTGTCGGCGCGGCTATCCGACTGGATGATCTTGGTATCCTTTCGCTCCTCGGTCATGCGGGCTAGTACGGCGTTCATCTCCACTCCGAGAATAACCATGAAACTCCCGACGTAGAGCCAGAGCATCAGGACTATGACCGCCCCGATCGGCCCATAGAGCTGATCGTAACGCCCAAAATTTGCCACATAGAAGCTCAACGCCACGCTGGAGAGCAGGATGAGAACGGTGGCCTGACGGCCACCGGGAGTGATCCATTTGAAGGGCACATCGGCGCTCGGAGCCATGTAGTATAGGATGGAATGTACGAGGGTCACGGCGGCGAAGGCCACCACCCAACGCATGACACCCCAGAGGGTCAGAAAGAAGTCGGGCAGCCCTGTGAGCCTTTGTAGGTAGCCTCCGGTCTCGGTACTGAAGATCACGAGGGCCAAGGCTCCTATGAGGAGCGCTAAGCAGAAAACCATCAGGAGGGAAACACCCCACACCTTCCACAACGGCCGGGTCTCCCTCAGCTCATATGCCCGATTAGCAGCATTAATTAGGGCGTACGAGGTGGTCGATCCGGACCAAAGGGTGGCCAAGATACCGAAAAGTAGAACACCCGAAGTCGCACTCCGCAGCGTGCGGTCGATGTAATCCACCAGGAGCCCCATCCCTTCTTGGGGCAAGACCCCCTGCATACTTTCGGTCAGGGTCCTGAGGGTCGACTCGGGATCATCCATCACGAGACCCGCTACAGCGACTAGGGACATGAGTAAGGGAAACAGCGAGAGCAATGTAAAGTAAGCCATCTGCCCCGCTAGTCCGGGGCAGTCGTCATCTAGCATTTTGCGTACCACCCGTTTGAGCGCACTGGGGCCCAAAATGCTCTTCAAATCTCTAAGGAAACTACCCAAACTTACTACGACATTCCCAGCTCGCCAACTCTGGCATTTTACACTGAGTACTAATATGGATGACCCACTTCTCGTCGGTGTCGAAGTTCAGTATATCGCTCAGTGCCCGCTACGCGACCTCGGCGATGTTCGCGGCGAGGACGCCGCGAACACGTCGGTAATCGTTGCTGAAGTAGGTGACGCTCCAGTCCCCTACGGTTTCAACCGAGCCATCGGCTAGTATAAAGGTCGAGGCGCTTCACTTTCTGCTTGGCGCTCAGTTCCTGCCGATCTACTTCCAGTGACATGGGTCAACGCTACAACCATGACCGGCGTACACGATGCCGGATGAGATTCACTGTTGAACCAGCAGGAGTTCGAGCGCCGCGCGCATCTCTTGCGGAAGCCCGGCTGGCTTACGGGTCTCGCGGTCCACATAGACATGTACGAAGTGTCCCTGTGCAGCGGCGATCTCGTCGTCGTTGCGGAAGAGACCGATCTCGTAGCGGGCGCTACTGTTGCCGAGCCGGGCGACGCGCAGGCCAGCATGCACGATATCAGGGAAGACTATTGGTCTGAAGAACCTGCATTGCGTCTCGACAACGAGGCCGATGACCGGGCTCTCCTCTATGTCCAGGACACCTGAGGAGATCAGATACCCGTTCACAACGGTGTCAAAGTAGGAATAGTAGACGACGTTGTTGACGTGGACGTAGACGTCGTTGTCCATCCAGCGGGTCGGTATCGAGAGAAAGTGCTGATACCGATCCCGCGTCTCGGGCGCCTCGCGGCTTACGACGTGTTTTTCGCTTTCTTCTACCATAGCTTCTTCTTTATCTTCTTGCGTGCCGGCCAAAGGCTTCTTTTTGGATGTTAGGCGAGACGTGCGAGTATGGCAAGGACTCCTTCAGGATGAACGGGTGATTCTAACCTAGCAGAGCGCGGTGATATGGCAGGAGGTTTTAGAGAAGCGATCTCCGCTATGAGGGGTACGGCACCGGGGATGGGCAGAGAGGAGAGGATTCTCGCCACCATAGCGTGCCACTCGGCGGTAAAGTTGGGGGACAAGCTCTCTCAGGAAGAGATAGAGGTATTGATAAAGGAGTGGTTGAGCAGCCGCTACCCGCTTACGTGTCCTCACGGACGCTCTATCTACTACCGCATAGAGCACAAGGATATAGCCCGCAAGCTGGACAGGCACTAGAGTAGGATCTGCTAGCGCTTGGACTTGCATCGTAGCCATGAACATCTGAGATTCCACGACAACTGAGTCATCGGATGGCCCGTTTATAACCTTCAGCGCCGCCCAACCTTCTCAAGGAAGGTACACAGCTCTAGAGGCAACCAGCCCCTTGGCACAAGCTGGGAGAAGTGCCATCATCCCTTACTAGAAGATGAGTTACGAGGAGGACCAGTGGCTATTAAGACTGCGCTGAGAGAGGCTTTTGGTTTGCAGCACCCTATAGTCTTGGCCCCCATGGCCTCGGTTTCTGGTGGCCGGCTGGCAGCGGTGGTGTCCAACGCGGGGGGCTTAGGCTTGGTAGGCGGCGGTTATGGCGATCCTAACTGGCTGCGCGAGGAGCTGTCGTTGGCGAGGGAGGAAGCGGAGCGACCCTGGGGAGTCGGCCTGATAACCTGGCACGCTACGCGCGAGACGGTCGAGCTAGCCTTGAGTTACGAGCCCCACGCTTTCATGCTCTCCTTCGGTGACCCTGCGCCCTACGTCCCGACCATAAAGGAGGTGGGGTGCCAGTTGATCTGCCAAGTGCAAGACGTCGAAGGCGCTTTGGTGGCTGAGGCGGCAGGTGCCGACTTTATTGTCGCGCAGGGGACGGAAGCGGGAGGACACGGTACCGAGCGCGCTAGTACGCTGCCGCTGGTGCCTGCAGTGATCGACGCGGTCTCCGCAACGCCGGTTCTGGCTGCCGGAGGCATCGCCGACGGGCGCGGCTTGGCAGCGGCGATGATGCTTGGTGCGCAGGGGGTGCTAATAGGTACACGTTTCTACGCGTCAATCGAGGCCCTGGGGCACGAGCAGGCTAAGGAGAGCATAGTGGCCGCCAAGGGCAAAGAGACGAAGCGGACCCGGATCTTCGACGTGGTGCGTGGCCTTGAATGGCCGGAGGACTATACTGGTCGCGCCCTACGCAATCTCTTTCTAGAACGGTGGGACGGCCGGGAGGAGGAACTGGCCGCGACGCTGGACGCTGAGGGCCCGGCCTTTCGAGAAGCGGTGCAGAATGGGGACACCGATATCGTGATGATCTGGTGCGGGGAGGGGGCGGACCTGATCTCCGATGTGCCCACGGCCGCCGAGTTGGTACGGCGCATCAGCGCCGAGGCTGAAGCGTGCTTGCGGTCAGGGGAAGGGCTACTGGAGACGTCAACGTATTAGCCGTCTATGAGACATGAAGTCCCCGTCTCGCTGAACGAGACTGACCTGACCGCCCTCATCCCGGGCTTATCTGCCTTCCGGGGACTTTGTGTTACCGAGCCTGTCAACGATAAACGCGGCAAGCCAACCGGCAAACAGCCCCAAGAGTGCCCCGCTCACACATCAGTGGGATAATGCACGCCCACGTAGACACGCGAGTAGGAGATAGCGGCCGCAAGGGCCAAAAAGCCCCAACCCCAGAGTGATACCCGGCCGAGCAAGCGCCGAGCGGCGAGCAACGCTCCGCTAGAAGCAGCAAAGGCGTATGTTTTAACAGAGGGGAAGGAGTATGAGCCCGGTGGGCTAACTAGCAGGCGTACGTCCGAGAGCGAGAGGAAGGGTCTTGGCTGCATCACACGGTTCTTCAGCACCTCAGAGGAGGCGGCTCCCACCACCAAGGCGATTAAGCCCGCTAGCGCGGCCCAACGACCGGTCCTGCCACCGAGTGCCGTGAGCACTCCTAATAACACTAGCCAGACCAACGCATAGTCGTTGACACTACTCAACAAGGTCATGCAAAGATCCAGCATGGGGTTGATCCAGACGCCATTTATGAGATGAAACAAGAAGTGGTCTATGTCAGTCATCCTCTAAACAATCTGTAAAGACAACTGCGAGCCAAACGGCACTTTCGACGTCTTCGACTACATCGCGCTGTGAAAGGAATACTGCGAGAAGGTCGGGTTTGAGGCCGGCTACGTTGATAAGCTGTTCCGCTGATTGGCCTCGGCTTCGATAAGGAGCCCCGAGCTGCAGTAAGGCGCTGCTTTCTACTGTGCTCTAGAAAGCTATACCCAGCAGATGAAGGATTAGCAACAGCACCCATCCCACTACTCCGAGGATGGCACAGATAAGCACAGTAAGTATGTTGAT
>Ga0126307_10000499_pt1 | contig 25409 bp, 28 predicted proteins | sample Plot28_FD_89955 | JGI IMG/M metagenome (GOLD analysis project Ga0126307, IMG submission 89955) | Serpentine soil microbial communities from UC McLaughlin Reserve, CA, USA - Plot28 | ecosystem: Environmental > Terrestrial > Soil > Grasslands | place: USA: UC McLaughlin Reserve, Lake County... | reverse complement strand
GTCTGGAGGCGGCCGCCTGACCCTCAGTCCTCGAGCATGCACTCGTGGCCATGCGGGCAGCGCCCGCGCACCGAGTCACGCCAGGATGTCCACTCCTCGTCCCAGACGTCCCACCACTCCCAGTGCTCGGAGCAGTACGAGGCGGCGCAGTCGGGGCAGTAGAACGGCGTCAGCTCGAAGTTGAGCTCGAAGAGGCGCGCGGCATCGGCGGCTTCCAGCGCTGCGCGGAGTGGAGCGGACCCGCCGTCGCGGAGGGGATAGATCGCGACCCCGGGCCAGCTCGTCCGTCGGATCTCTGCGCCCGCCGACGAGACGGCGAGCTCGATCGTTCCCGCCTCCGCGCCACAGATGCTGCACGCGAACGCCGCGTGGAGGTCAGCCGTCGCCGTAGAGCTCGCTCGTCTTTGCCGCCATGATGAAGTCGTTGCGGTGGAGCCCCTTGATCTTGTGCGTCCACCACGTCACGGTCGCGCGGCCCCACTCGGTCAGCAGCGCGGGATGATGTCCCTCGTCCTCCGCGACCGCGCCCACCTTGTTCGTGAACTCGAGCGCCTGCGCGAAGTCCGGGAAGCGGAAGACGCGTGTCAGCCGCTTGACGCCCTCGACCTCGACCAGGTCCCAGTCCGGGATCTGCGGCTGGAACTCCGCGATCTGCTCGTCGGTGACTGTGGGCGCGTCGCGCCGGCACGCGACGCACGTCATCCGGCTCAGCTCCACCATGGTCGCGGCTCAGACTATGCCGGATGCAGCGTGTCGCGCACTCTGCGTCGGGCTCTCGCCACGAGGAGACGGCGTCCGTCGGCCGAACTGGATCTCGCGCGTGCCGGTCGACCACGTGAAGCTGCCGATCAGCGATCTCGACGCGAGCCGCGCGTTCTCTAGCGCCGCGCTCGCGCCGTTCGGCTACAGGCTCGTGTACGACGGGGAGCCGTCGCTCGGGTTCGGAACGGGCGACGGCGGCGAGGACAACGAGGTATTTGCGCTCGAAGTGGGGACTGCGCCGAGCGCCGCCACCCACGTTGCGTTCACGGCCGCGAGCACCGGCGCAGAGCGGCCGTACGGCGGCGACTACTACGCCGCGTTCGTCCTCGACCCCGACGGCCACAACATCGAGGCCGTGTACCACGGCGCCGGCGACCGGCGTAAATAGGCTTGCGGGCCTCGGTCAGGTAGCGCGGGTGCCGCTTCCGCCGCGAGACGGAGGGTATATGGGGCTCGAGAGCAGAGACTGGTATCGGGAGGACTCGCGCCGCTCGCAGCACGGTCGCCTTCGCCGTGCGTGGGCCGGCGCGGTCGTAGGTGGCGCATGCGCGGTGGCGCTGGTGCTTCTCGTTGGTCCAACAGTCCGTGCCCAGTTGCCGTTCGGGCTGGAGCGCCTCGTGGCATCAGCGACGCCCGGCGACCTGGCGATCGGCGGGTGGCGGGCCGGTGCCACCTATCGCGTCGCGAGGCGGCCGCTGTACCCGCCGAACGACCCGTGGCGTCCGTGGCTCGCCGACGAGGCGACCTGCCCCGGTGGTGAGGATGCCCGCGCGGCAAGCGCGCGCCAAGTCAAGACGCTCCTTTGCCTCGTCAACTTCGCCCGCCGACGAGACGGGCTTCGTCGTGTATCGCTCTCGCCGATGCTGAGCACCGCCGCGGTGATGAAGGCTCAGGACATCGACCGCTGCGGGAAGTTCGAGCACGCAGCGTGCGGGAAAGCTGCCGACCAGACCGCCCGAGACGTCGGCTATCGCGGCTCGTGGGGCGAGAACCTGTACATCGCCGAGGGGCGGTTCGTCGTCCCGCGCGTTGCGGTCGACCGGTGGCTCAACTCGCGTGGCCATCGCCGGAACCTCTTCGACGCCGCCTGGCGCACGATCGGAATCGCGCGGCGGCCGGACGTCGACGTGGAGCGAGTCCGCGGCGGCGTCCTGTGGGTGAACGCGTTCGGCGGCTAGATCGGCGCGAGGAGCTTCAGCCGCGGGTGCCGCAGGGGCGGAGCGCGTTCAGGCAGTAGTCGACGAGGCGCGTCAGCGCCGCCTGATCCCACGCGTTCACGAAGTCGGCGTGGCCGGAGTACTGCCCCGCCGACGCAACTTCGACGCGTCCGCCGCCGCCGACCGGATAGCGGATGTTCAACACGAGCTGCGGCAGCGCCACGGGGTGCGAAGCGGGGCAGACACCTGAGGACGCGTATGCCACGTGGCTCTTGTGGTCGGGGCTGTCGAGGCGGGTCCCATCCCAGCACTCGGGGAAGATCACGTGCATGCGCAGGCTACGTTCGCCGCAGTCGGGAATTCCGATCGAAACGTTCAGCGCCTCGATCGAGCAGTTCCAGAAAACGACGTTCGTGCTCTGCGGCGCGCGCGCGTTCGAGTCGCCGCCGATCATCATGAAGTTCGCCGGGAACGGCTTGACGCGCTCGATCGTCGTGCGCCGGTAGTAGACGGCGGCGTCGAGCGCGGCGACCGGCTTGTCGTTGACGACGAGCGTCGGCGCCCAGTAGGCGGCGCTATCCGCTGTCCGGTTGCAGGTCGAGCGCTGGCCGAGCAGCGTGCCCGGAGTCGAGTACGCGTCGGTCGTGCTCGCGCCGAAGAAGGTGTGGTCGTGCGACAGGTTCGGCTGCGAGGGGAACACGATCGGGTCGTCCGCCTTCCGGTGGCTGAACCGGCAGAGGCTGATGAAGTTGACGTCCTCGAAGCCGCTGAGCTCGGGGGCGACGGCGTGCGTGCGGTTGCCGACTGCGTTCGCGCCGACGACGGCGACCGCCGCGGCGAGCACCGCGGCGAGGGGCAGCAGGACGTGCCAGCGAAATCTGCGCACTTAGTAGTCCTCCTCCTGACAGCCGATCCCGTCGTGGTTGCCGTCGAGATGGTGATCGTCGGCGTCAGCGACGTCGTGGCGCACGGTGAAGTTGCGCAGCGGGCGGAAGTCTTCGCAGTCGAGATCCGGCGGAGGAACCGGGATGCACGCGGAGGGGTAGCTCGGGTCGCACTTCCGCTCGTACCCGCCGCCGGGCAGGATCGTCACCGTCGCGGCGTGGTTGCTGTCGAGGTTGCGGTCGAGCAGCGGCGCGTTGCCGCAGCTCTGGCTGACGCAGCCGAGCAACACGGCCTCGGCGCGTGCGGACAGCGCGCCGAAGTTGACGGCGCGGAGAACGACGGTCACTCTCGCGCTCGAGCCGGGCGTGAGCGCGTTCATCGTGCACGTCGCCATCCACGAGGCTGCGGTGCATGTCCCGTCGGTCGACGTCACGCGGTGGACGAACTCTGAGTAGTTTCCGGGTCGCATCCGAAGCTCGACGTCCTTCGCGGCCAGCGGGCCGGCGTTCTTCACCACGACCGAGTAGCTCAGAAGCTGTCCGGGCAGCCCCTGGTCGGGGCCGGAGATCGATACCTCGAGATCGGCCGAGCACGCGCCCCACATCCCGTCGAGGCGGCGCGCCGCCTGGCGCTGGAGGTCCGCGTACTCCTGCTCCCGGGTCGTTCGTGCCGACCACAGGTCGAGTTGCGCGGCGCCGCGGGCGAGCAGCGTGCGGCCGAGATCCCCGCCGTTCGCGAGCGTCACGAAGGTGCCGCCCGCGGGGGTGACCAGGGTCGTGATGTTCTTCTTCTTCACCTTCTTCGTCTTCAACTCGCCGGTGATCGTCACGCGCTGGTCGAGCGCGAGCGAGCGTGTGGCCGCGAGTGCATCGTTGCCGTAGCAGTCGGCGGCGGCCGGCGCGCGGACGCCGAGGATCCTCACGACCACCGGCTTCGCCTTCCCGACCTTCACGACGAGCGTGTCGGCGGTCGGCACTGCCGTCACCACACCCGTGAGCGCCTTCTCGGTCCCGCCGAAGGACACCGCAGCCGTGAGCGCGACGGCGGCCACGAGCACGACGGGAAGCGCGAACCTGAGAAGCCGCTGCACCGCATCCCATTAAAGCGGATTCGGCGGTTGCTTTCGAGTGCGGAGCCGAGGTGAGACCGCCTCCGATGCCTTCACGCGGTCGGTAGGCTCGCGCGATCGCAGGCCTCGACCACGTCGCGATCCTCACCAGGGAATACCCGCCGGAGATCTACGGCGGCGCCGGCGTGCACGTCGACTACCTGTCGCGCTCGCTTGCGAAGCTCGTGCCGTTGACGGTGCATGCGTTCGGTTCGGACCGTCCGCAGGGCGATGGACCGCGTGTCGTTTCGTACAGTCCGTGGGAGGCGGTGAACGGCGGCGCGCCCTACGCGGCCGCACTCGCGACGATGTCAGTCGACCTCGCATTCGCGGCCGGGGTCGAGGGGGCGTCGCTCGTGCACAGCCACACCTGGTACGCGAACCTCGGCGGTCATCTCGGGAAGCTCGTGCACGGGATTCCGCACGTGGCGACGACCCACAGCCTCGAGCCGCTGCGCCCGTGGAAGGCGGAGCAGCTCGGCGGCGGCTATGCGCTCTCGGCCTTTTGCGAGCGGACCGCGGTCGAGAATGCCGACGCGGTGATCGCGGTGTCCCGGGCGATGCGCGACGACGTGGTCGACTGCTACCCGGCGGTCGACCCCGAGCGCCTGCACGTGATCCTGAACGGGATCGACTCCGAGGAGTACCGACCCGATCCCGACACGGACGTGCTCGAGCGACACGGTGTGCGCGCAGGCGAGCCGTACGCGATCTTCGTCGGCAGGATCACGCGCCAGAAGGGCGTCACGCATCTCCTCGACGCCGCCGCGTCGATCGATTCGGCGGCGCAGCTCGTCCTCTGCGCCGGCGCGCCCGATACGCCGGAGCTCGGCGCCGAGGTTCGGGCGAAGGTGGAGTCGTTGCAGCGCGAACGCGGAAACGTTTTCTGGATCGAGGAGATGCTGCCGCGCCCGGACGTGATCCAGCTGCTCAGCCACGCAGCGGTGTTCGTCTGCCCGTCCGTCTACGAGCCGCTCGGGATCGTCAACCTCGAGGCGATGGCCTGCGAGACCGCGGTCGTCGCCACGGCCGTAGGCGGCATTCCGGAGGTGGTCGTCGACGGCGAGACCGGATACCTCGTGCCGTTCGACGGCGGGCCGAACGACCCCGACGGGTTCGCGGCACAGATCGCGGAGCGCGTCAACGCCGTCCTCCGCGATCCGGCGCTCGCTCGGCGCCTCGGCGACGCCGGGCGGCGCCGCGCCGTCGCCGAGTTCTCGTGGGACGAGATCGCAGAGCAGACCGAGGCGCTCTACCGCACGCTCGTCTGAGGGGCCCCGCTAGAGCTCGGAGACTTCGGCGTGCCGCTCGGCGACGCACGCCAGCGTCCAGCGCTCGGCGACAGCGACCACCTTGTTCACCAGGGCGGGGTCGCCGTCGGTGAGCTCGATCTTCACCTGCTGGACGGAGCCCTCGGACTCGCCTGAGATCTCGTGCCGCTCTTCGCGGACGATCGTGACGCTGCCGACCTCGGGGATCAGCTCGCGGGCGAGGTCGTCGATCTCGGCCGGCGTGGCCTCTCGTCCCGCGAACATGCCGAAGTTGATGCGCACTTCGAGCGGCGGCGAGTCGGGCGAGGTGGCGAAAGCGACGACGTGGTCGAGTTCCTGCATATCTGAGTCTTAACCCGGATTTCGAGGAACCTAACCCTCGGTCGGCGACCAGCGGAACCGGGCGAGTGCGACCGCCGCGCCGACCGCTCCCCAGCCCGCGATCATGGCGATATCGCCTGCGTGTTCCCAGATTTCGTCCCCGTGCAGCATCACGTCGCGGGTCAGCCGGATGAAGTACGTGAGCGGCAGAACGTCCGCGATCGCGCTCAGGAACTGCGGGAACGAGTGCGCGGAGAAGAAGGAGCCGGAGATGAACACCATCGGCAGGTAGATCGCGTTCACGGCCGCGGAAGCACCCTCTGCGGAGCGGATCGCAACGGTGAGCCCCAGCCCCATCGCGGCGAACGCCAGCGCGCCCAGCAGCAGCGTCAGGACGAGCGACAGCCACTGCTCGGGGAACGGAACGTCGAAAAGGGCGCGCCCGAGCGCGAGCACCGCGGCTGTGTTGAGCGCGTAGGCGGCGAGAGTCGCGCCGATTACGGCTGCGACGTACGCCCATCCCGGAAGCGGCGTCGCCCGGACACGCTTCAGGATCCCGCTCTCGCGGCGGATGACGATGAAGATCGCGAGGCCGGCGAACGCGACGGAGGCGACGCCGTACCCGAGCATCCCCGCTTCGAGATAGCTCGACCCCTTGACGTGGTCGATCTCGTCGTCGCCGTACGCGGAGCCGAGGAGCACGAAGAGGACGAGCGGGAGCACGAACGTGAAGAACGCGAGCTCGCGGCTGCGCGTGTAGAGGCGGAGTTGCGTCCGCAGTTCGTGCAGGAACAGCTTCACGCTGCCGGCTCGTCTTCGGGCGCGTCCTCGGTGAGCTGGAGGTAGACATCCTCGAGCGACGGCCGCCGCACCTCGAGCTGCTCCAGCTCCCGGTCGGCCTCGAGCGCGCGTGCCGTCAGCTCGTGCAGGACGCGGGTCGGCTCGTGCGTGTGCTCGAAGCGCATGTGCCCGTCCTCGCGCCACCGGATTTCCGTGACCGGCGTCCGCGTCAGGTCGGCCGGCGTCCCCTCGGCCACGATCTGCCCCTCGCGCAGGACGGCCACGCGGTCGGAGAGCTGTTCCGCCTCGTCGAGGTAGTGCGTCGTCAGGAGGATCGTCTTGCCGAGGGTGCGGAGCGATCTGATCGCCTCCCACGCATTCCGTCTCGCACCGGGGTCGAATCCCGTAGTCGGCTCGTCGAGGAAGATCAGCTCCGGATCGCCCACGAGCGCGAGCCCGAAGTCGAGGCGCCGGCGCTGGCCACCGGAGAGGCGGCTGACGCGCGTGTCAGCCTTCTCCTCGAGGCCGACGATCTCCACCACCTCCGCGACGGGGCGCGGCCGGCCGTAGTAGCCGCCGAACACTTCGAGGCTCTCGCGCACGGTGAGGGTCTCGTACATGGCCGACGACTGGAGGACGACGCCGATCCGGCCGCGCCACGCGCGGGAGGCCCGGGCCGGATCCTCGCCGAGCACGGAAACGATGCCGCCGTCGCGGCGACGATAGCCCTCGAGGATCTCGACCGTCGTCGTCTTGCCCGCGCCGTTTGGCCCGAGGAGCGAGAACACCTCGCCCTCGCGCAGCTCGAAGCTGACGCCCCGCAACGCCTCCTGCTCGCCGTAGCGCTTCCGCAGCCCCTCGACGCTGACCGCAGCCACTAGCGGAGGCGACGGGTCACAGCGCGAGCTCGCAGACGCCTCCCGGCGGAAAACGCGCCTCTGCTCCCGTCAGCGCGGCCGCGACCTCGCCGCAGTCCGGCTGGTGGGCGACCGCGACGACCGTCTCGCCGCGATGGCGGGTCGCCTCGCGGAGGGCGTCGACCGTCAATCCGGGGGCGAGGCGGTCGTCCTGCTCGGCGTCGAGCTCGAGCTCGTTCGCGATCGCCTCTGCCGTCTCGCGTGCTCGGGCGAGCGGGCTCGAAAGCACAGCCTCGGGCCGGGCGGGCTCACGGGCGAAGCGCCGTCCGAGCTCCCGCGCCTGCGCCCGCCCGTGCGACGTCAGCCGGCGCAGCTCGTCGGGCTCGTCCGGGTCTCCGGGCTCGGCTTCGGCGTGGCGGACGAGGAACACCCGCACGCGCGCAAGGCTAGTCGCTCCGCTACCGGAGCTCCTGGAAGAGCGGCACCTCGCGGCGGGCCTTCTCGCGGTGCCGCGGGGCGTCGTCGCGATCCGGGAGCTGCGCGAGGTACGGCAGGATCTCGATGTCGCCTCTGAGGACGCTGCCCTCGTCGACGACGAGCACCGGGATCTCGTCCGTGCCGACGGCCCGCCTCATCTCGTCGCGATGCGCGGGATCGGCGGGCACCTGGTGCGCGACGAAGTCGAGCCCGAGCTCGGTGAGCCGCTGGCGGACCATGTGCGAGTACGGGCACCACTCGGCCTGGTACAGCTCCACCTGCGGCTCGTACCGCTCGCCGGGGAAGCCAAACGCGCGGCCGCGACGCAGCGGGCGGTCCGCGATCTACAGTCGCGTCGGTGCCGACCTTCCGCTACGTCGTCTGCGACGTCTTCACCGATGAGCCCCTGACCGGCAACCAGCTCGCGGTCTTCACGGATGCGCGCGACATCGCCGAGGAGCAGCTCCAGTCGCTCGCGCGCGAGATGGCGTTCAGCGAGACGGTGTTCGTCTACCCGGCCGAGGCGGACGGGCACGTGCGGATCCGGATCTTCACGCCCTCGAACGAGCTCCCGTTCGCAGGGCACCCCACCCTCGGCTCCGCGTTCGTGCTCGCGGCGCCGTTGCAGCTCGGCGAGATCCGGCTCGAGACCGGGGCGGGGACCGTCCCGGTGGTTCTCGAGCGGGAGGGCGCGAAGATCGTGTTCGGCTGGATGACGCAGCCGATTCCGAGCTGGCGTCCGTATGAACGCGCGGACGAGCTGCTGGCCGTGCTCGGCGTCGAGTCGGAGCTTCCGGTCGACTGGTACGACCTCGGACCGAGCCACGTCTACGTCGCACTCGGTTCGGCGCAGCAGGTTGCCGGGCTGCGGCCGGACTTCGGCCGGCTTGTGGACTTCGACAGCGGAGTGAATTGCTTCGCGCCGCTCGACGGCCGCTGGAAGACGCGCATGTTCGCGCCGGGCAGCGGCGTTGCGGAGGACCCTGCGACCGGTTCGGCCGCGGGGCCGCTCGCCGTGCACCTCTTGCGCTACGGCCGGATCGCGTCAGCGGACGAGATCGAGATCGAGCAGGGCGCCGAGCTGAACCGGCCGTCGCGGCTCTATGCACGCGTCGTCGGGACGACCGAGCGGATCGAACGTGTCGACGTCGGCGGCAGCGCCGTCGTCGTTGCACGCGGCGAGTTCCGGCTCTAGCTCTCGGACGCTCCCCAGGAGACCTCTCGTGGCCGTTTCGGACGGTGAAGGCGTAGATGTACATCTACGCCTCCATCTGAAGGTGACGAATTCGTGGCAACTCCGTGGCGAGTGTGTGCCAAAAGCGTCCGCCATCGGTGGAAAGGTGGAGCCGATTTCGTGACGCGTAGACGACCGTGTCCGGGTTGGTCTCGTCGATCGCAACGGCGTATCCAGCAGGCAGGCCGCGACCCGACTCGCGCCACGTGATGCCGGCGTCGTGCGAGACGAGCATCGGGGGGCGTGCGTCGACCACGGCGACTACGGTCGACCCGGCCACGGCGGCCGCGACCAGACGCGGTAGGTCGACAGCCGGAACGTCCTCGGCGATCGCGACGTCCGCAGGCTCGATTTCCTCGGTCTCGAGATCGACTGCGAACCCGCCGCGCTCGGTCGCGACGAGCGCTCTCACCGCAGCAGCGCCGCGACCGCGGTCGTCGCCCGCCGCGCGGCCGACGCGGGACTGAGGCCTTCCGCGCGCGACGCGACGTACACCGCTGCGAACGCGTCTCCCGCTCCCGTCGCGTCGCGCGCGACGGCACGGGCGGGGACGTGCATCGTGCGGCCGCCGGCGACGATCGTCGCCCCTTGCGAGGCATGAGTAAGGAGCAACTCGGGCACACCGAGCGTCGAGGCGTCGCCGATCGTCGCGGCCTCCTCGTCGGAGAGCTTCAGCACCGTCACGTGCTCGAGCAGTCCGTGGTCGAACGCGGCGTCGAGCTCGAGCGGCCCCTCGGTCGCACGGCGAACGAGCCCCTGACCGTCGAGGAGGACTCGGCGCCCGCGCGCGAGAGCCGCGAGAGTCGCTGCGTCGAAGTCCGAGCGTAGGAGCGGCGATACGTGGATCCAGCGAACACGGCGGTCGAGGGCGACGTCTTCGGCGCGCCACGCGTCGCCGATCTTGTCGACGCGCATCTCGCGCCGGTCGCCGTCGTAGGAGAAGCTGAAGGCGGTCGTGGTCTCGCCGTGGAGGATGCGCACCGGGAGGCCGAGCTCGGCGATGCGCGGGAGCAGGGTGCGACGATCCGCGTCGCCGCAGCGCGCGACGAGGTGCGCGTGCCGTCGCCCGAGGAGCCGCAGCGCGCGGCCGGCGTGATAGGGACCGCCTCCGATGCGCGGGCGCATCCCGGCCACGCGATCGATCGAGAGGCTGCCGACGACGGCGAGCTCCACGGCGCCGGAGCCTACGGGAGGGACTACGTCTCGGCGGGCGCCGGAGCGCGTCCTCGGCGGCCGACGATCGACACCGCAGAGGCGAGCGCGAACGCGACGGCGAAGCTCGGCAGGGACGCGCCTATCTGCGAGTCGAGCGGATGAAGCCGCTCGAGAAAGTCAGTCCAGAAGCCGAGGCCCGCCGTCGTCCCCTGTGACGTCGCGAGCCACTCGTACAGCACGAAGCCGCACAGCCACGAGCCGATCATCCCGGGTCGAATCGCAGGCCCCTCGAACACGTCGGCCGCCGTGTACCGGAAGCCGCGATGCACCCAATCCGCGACGAGCACGCCGAACAGCGGTACGAAGAATGCACCGAGGAGCAGCAGGAACCGCTGGTACTGGGTGAGGTCGAACGCCAGCGCGCCCGCGGTCGCGCCGATCGAGCAGACGAGGATCAGCAGCCGCTGAGGCGCCTCCGGCAGGAGGTTCTGCAGCGACATCGCAGCCGAGTAGGCGTTGGCGAAGGCCTCGTCCGTCTCGTCGACGGTCAGCGCGATCAGGGCGAGAACGGAAGCAACGCCCGCGGCGGCGACGGTCGTGAGCACGTCGGCCGGGCCGCCGATGTCGGGGTGCGAGAGCACGAGGATCGCCCCGAAGCCGAACTGGAACAGCGTCGGAAGGAGGTAGCCGAACCCCGTGCCGAAGAAGGCGGCGCGTCGCGTCGTCGAGAACCGTGTGTAGTCGGCCACGAGCGGAATCCAGGAGACGCTGAGGGCGATGACGAGATCGACGCCGCCGAAGAACGAGCCGCCCTGGCCGCCGGCGTCCCACAGCGTCTCGACGTCGGCGTGATCGAGGATCCAGACACCGAGATAGACGACGGAAGCGGCGACGGCCCAGATCCCGACCTTGCGCACGAACCGGCGCACGAACGAGATCGGTCCCAGGAGCGCGAGCACCGTAGCCACGCTGCCGAAGATCAGCTTCCACATCCATTCCGCGCGGAAGCCGAAGATGCGGTCGGAGAGCGCGGCGGCCGCGGTGGCGATGATGATCAGCTCGAAGATCGCCCAGCCCATGCACTGCATCGCGTTCAGACCGGTCGCAACGTACGAGCCGCGCTGCCCGAGCGGCGCGCGCTGCAACACCATCGTCGGCACCCGCGCGTCGGCACCGATCAGCCCGGCGAGGCCGAGCATCGCGTTGCCGATCAGTCCGCCGAGCAGCGTCGCGAGGAGCGCCTGCTTCAGCGACAGTCCGAAGTACGACGCCGCGACCAGCACGAGCAGCGAGATCCCGAGGTTCGTCCACAGCAGGAACGTGTCCACCGTGCCGAGGACCCGCAGCCGTTCGGGCACCGGGGTGATTCCCCACGAAGGCGTTTCCTCGAAGTCGGCCACCGGTGTCGGACGCTACCGGCGGATGTACCTAAGCAACGCCTAGGTAGTCTCTTGCTGGGTGAGCGACGTGGAGTACAACGCGGGGGACGCGGCGCGGCTGCTCGGGATCAGCCTCGACACGCTGCGGCGGTGGGACCGCGACGGCCGGATCCGCGTGCGCCGCGACGCTGCGAATCGCCGCTTCGTCAGCGGCAGCGAGATCGCGCGCGTCCGCGGCGACACGCCCCACCCGACGAGCGCCCGGAACCGCTTTCCGGGTGTCGTCGCCGAGGTGCGGACGGAGGGGCTGCTCGCCCAGGTCGAGATCGTCTCCGACGGGCCGGCGCGGATCGTGGCGGTGATCACCCGCGAGGCCGCGGAAGAGCTGGGCCTGAGACCGGGCATGCCCGCGACGGCGTTCGTGAAGGCGACGTCCGTGATGGTCGAGGGATGAGGCGCCTCGCGCTCGCCGCGACCGTTGTCACCGCGCTCGTCCTCGCCCCGGCGACTGCCGCGGTCACCGGCATCACCGTCTTCGCCGCCGCGTCGCTCGCACAGGCGTTCCCGAAGCTCGACCCCGGGCCGCGGTACAGCTTCGGCGGCTCGGACTCGCTCGCCCTTCAGATTCGCCAGGGAGCGCCGGCCGACGTCTTCGCGTCCGCAAGCCCTGCGCAGACGACGGCGCTCTACCGCGAGGAATTCGTCCTGCGCCCGCGCGTGTTCGCGACGAACCGCCTGACGGTGATCGTCCCGCGGCGCAACCCGGCTCGAATCCAGAGCGTCTTCGACCTGCGCCGCCCCGGAATCAAGCTCGTGATCGGCGACCCGCAGGTGCCGATCGGGTCGTACACGCGGATCGCCCTGACGCGGCTCGGGATCGCGAAGGCGGTCGTGAAGAACGTCGTCAGCCAGGAGAACGACGTCAAGGGCGTCGTCGCGAAGGTCGCGCTTCGGCAGGCCGACGCGGGCATCGTCTACGCGACGGACGCTCGCGCCGCCGCCGACCGTGTCGCCACGGTAGGCATTCCCGCGCGGGCCCAGCCGAACGTGCGGTACGCGATCGCCGTCGTCGCCGGCAACGACCACCGCGCCGCTGCCGAGGCATTCGTGCGGCGCGTGCTGTCCGCTGCGGGACGCGCGGAGCTGCGCCGGAACGGCTTCGGCGTGCCGCCGCCGTGAGAATCCTCTTCGGCGTCTTCGTCGCGGTGGCGACAGCGATCGCCGTCGCCTTCCTGCTCATTCCCATCGCGGCGCTCTTCCTGCAGACCTCGCCCGCGAACATCCTCCGCGAGCTCGGAAGCGACGTGACCCGCGACGCGCTCCTCGTCAGCCTGAAGACGAGCTTCATCGCGCACGTTGCCGTCGTCGTCTGTTGCACCCCTGCGGCATGGCTGCTCGCGCGAAGGCGCTTCCGCGGGCGGCGCGCGCTGCTCGCGCTCGTCGAGCTGCCGCTCGTCCTCCCGCCGGCCGTCGCCGGGATCGCGCTGCTCGCCGCGTTCGGGCGCGCGCACCTGCTTGGACAGGGATTCGAGGCGGCGGGCGTCGACCTCGCGTTCACGCAGATCGCCGTCGTCCTCGCCGTGGCGTTCGTCGAGACGCCGTTCTACTTCCGCGGCGCGATCGCGGCATTCGAAGCCGTCGACTCGCAGCTGCTCGACGCCGCTCGAACGCTCGGCGCGGGGCCTGCTCGCGTCTTCGCCCGCATCGGGCTGCCACTCGCCGCGGCCGGCCTCGGCTCCGCGTCTGCGCTCGCGCTCGCACGCGGGCTCGGCGAGTTCGGCGCGACGATCATCTTCGCGGGATCCCTGCAGGGCGTGACCCAGACGCTTCCGCTCGCGATCTACGCGCAGTTCGAGCTCGACTTCGAGTCCGCGGTTGCCATGAGCATCCTGTTCGTCGCTGTCGGCGCCGCGATCCTGTTCACCCTCAAGCTCCTCGCCGGATGGACGGCCTTCGTCTCGACATCACGCTTCCGCGACGCGACTTCGCCGTCGAGCTGAACCTCGCCGTCGCGGCCGGCGAGGTGGTCGCGCTCGTCGGCCCGTCGGGCTCGGGGAAGTCGACGGTGCTGCGCGCCGTCGCGGGCCTCGACCGCCCGAGCCGCGGGCGCATCGAGTGCGGCGACGTCTGGTACGACGCGAGTAGCGGTATCGACGTGGCTGCGGAGCGTCGCTCGGTCGGGCTGTTGTTCCAGGAGTACGCGTTGTTCCCGCACCTGAGCGTGGCGAAGAACGTGGCGTTCGGCGGCGACGGCGACGGGCTGCTCGAGCGACTCGGGATCGCGCATCTCGCCGGCGCCAAGACGACGACGCTCTCCGGCGGCGAGCGGCAGCGCGTCGCGCTGGCGCGCGCGCTCGCGCGTCGTCCGCGCGTCCTGCTGCTCGACGAGCCGACCGCTGCGCTCGATCCTCACACGCGCGCGGAGGTGCGCGTGCAATTGCACGAGATCCTGCGCTCGTCCGGGCTTCCGACGCTGATCGTCACTCACGACTTCGAGGACGCCGCGACCCTCGCCGCGCGCGTCGGGGTGCTCGTACGCGGACGCCTTCGCCAGCTCGCTCCCGCAGCCGACCTCGTCGCCGCCCCCGAGGACGACTTCGTCGCGCGGCTGGCGGGCGGAAATGTCATGCCCGGCACGGCGTACCCGTCGAACGGGCTGACGAGGATCGAGCTCGACGCCGGCGGAACGTGCTACTCGGCGGACGAGGCGAACGGCCCCGTGTCGCTCCTCGTCTATCCGTGGGACGTCTCGGTCTCCTACGCCGCTCCCGACGACTCGATGCTGAACCACCTGCGCGGCCCGATCCAGTCGATCGTCCCGCTCGGCAACCGGACGCGCGTGCGGATTCGAGGCATCACGGCGGAGGTCACCGCCGCTTCTGCGGAGCGGCTGCGGCTCGAGAGCGGGCGCGAGGCAGTCCTGTCGTTCAAGGCGACCGCGACTCGCATCGTTGGAGCAGCGTGAGCCTGACGACCGCCGTCGCGACGACAATCCGCGGCGTGAGAGTCGTCTTGCTCGCAGCCCTTATGTGCGCGATGCTCGCCGGCTGCAGCGGCGACTCCGAGACCTCGGCGGTTGCGACGTCGCCGACGACTGCGCCTGCTGCGACGACCGAATCGCCCGCGACGTCCCAGCCGCCGCCGACCACGACGGCCTCGTCGACCGCCGACCTCCGCGTCTACTTCCTCCAGGACGGGAAGCTGGCTGCGACGTCCCGCCGCGTCGCCCGCACCGTCGCCGTCGGCCGCGCCGCGCTCGGCGCGCTCGCCGGCGGCCCGAGCGACGCCGAGCAACAGCTTGGCTTCACGACGGCGTGCGTTGACTCTCAACTCGACAGGGCAAGCCTCGCGATCGCGGACGGCGAGGCGACGATCGAACCGCCGCTCGACGGCGCGTGCCGCGACCAGGCGGCGTGGACGCTCCTCCAGTTCCCGACCGTCGAGCGCGTCAACGGCGCGACTCGCGAGGATCTCGAAGGCGCAGCGCCGGGGATCCTCGTCGATTCGCCGGCACCGTTCGAGCGCGTCTCGAGCCCCTTGCGAGTCACCGGGACGGCGAACACCTACGAGGCGACGTTCGAGTACGACCTTCTCGACTCCGACGGCCGGAGTCTCGCGCACCACTTCGTCACGGCAACGTCCGGCAACGGCACGCGCGGCACCTTCGACGTCTCGATTCCCTTCGATGTCTCCCGCGCGGTGGACGGCGAGATCGTGGTCTATGAATCGTCCGCCGAAGACGGCTCGCGGATCAAGATCCGCCGGATCCCGCTGCGCCTCGAGCCGTCGTAGAGTCAGGCAGCGGCCGCAGCGACCGGCGCACGCTCCCGGGCGACCAGCACCGGGCGATCCGCGTGCGCGACAAGCGCCTTCGAGACGCTGCCGAAGAGGACGCCCTTCACCGCGCCTCGGCCGCGCGAGCCGACGACGATCAGCCACGCATCGAGATTGCGAGCGACGTCGAGCACCGCCTCGACGGGCGTGCCGTCGATGATCTCGTACTCCGCGTCGACGTCGGCATCGATGGCGACCGTCATCGCCTCCTGAACGGCGCGGCGCGCGCGCGCGATCTCCTCGTCGAGCGCGAACGGCAGTGGCTCGGCAAAGATCGACACCGGCAGGATCGGCACGCACACGAAGGTCACGGCCGCGTCGAGCTCGTGCGCAAGCTCCACGCCCTCGTGTACTGCGGTCATCGCGTCGGGGGATCCGTCGGTTGCAATCACGATGCGTCTCATCTCCGTCTCCTTTCGTTGAGATGAGCGTTGCCGATCGCGGGCTCCCGTCCATCCGCGTAGGGACGGATCGCGTTTACGGAGAAGCCGCGCGCGTCAGCGCGTCGAGCAGTTCGTGGAGCGCCCCGGGCTCCGGCGTCGCGATACGGATCGCATCTCGCCGTCCAATGTCGAGCACGATCACGGGCCGGCCGAGAATCCGCTCTCGCGCACCGCGCGCGAGGTGCAAGCTGCGGATCTCGTCGAAGCCGATCCGGCGCAGCGCCTGGCGGTCCGTGCTCCGGCCTTCGAAGCGGAGCGCGGTGGGACCGACCTGCAGCAGGCCTGCAAGCGGGGCGCTGCCGTTCTCCCACCATAACGCGGCGTAGCGGTCGCGAGTCATCGCCCGAGAGTCGTCGCCGTTCCCCGGCTGTGGCATCGGACTTGACGCTGAGTCGCGTGTGCGGATTTGCCGCGCAGGCTTCGCGGTTTCGCCGATGCGGAAGGCGCGCCACCGTTCGACGATGGAGACTCCCTGAAAGGAGGCCTCGTAATGAAGGCGCTCGTGTACCACGGACCCGGAGAGCGGGTCTGGGAGGCCGTGCCGGATCCGCGCATCGTCGACCCGACGGATGCCGTCGTGAAGATCGACTCCGCGACGATCTGCGGCACGGACCTCCACATCCTCAAGGGCGACGTGCCCGAGGTTCCACCCGGAACCGTGCTCGGCCATGAAGCCGTCGGCACCGTCGTCGAGATCGGCTCGGCCGTCTCGACGCTTGCCGAAGGCGACAAGGTCCTCGTCTCCTGCATCACGTCGTGCGGCCGCTGCCGCTTCTGCCGCGAGGGCCACTACGGCCTTTGCATCGGCGGCGGGGGCTGGATCTTCGGCCACCTGATCGACGGGCTGCAGGCGGAGTTCGCGCGCGTCCCGTTCGCCGACACCTCCGTCTACAAGGTGCCGCCGACGCTCGAGGACGAGCAGGTGCTCTTCCTGGCGGACATCCTGCCGACGTCGTACGAGGTCGGCGTGCTGGCGGGCGGCGTCGGGCCGGGAGACACGGTCGTGATCGTCGGCGCCGGCCCCATCGGCCTCGCGGCCGTGATGACAGCGAAGCTGTTCACGCCGGGCCGGATCGTCGTCGCCGACATCTCGCCGGCGAGACTCGCGCTCGCGGAGGAGTTCGGTGCCGACGTCACGATGCCGAGCGACGGCGATACCGTCTCGCGTGTGATGGAGCTGACGGACGGGCTCGGGGCCGACGTCGCGATCGAGGCGGTCGGGATCCCCGAGACGTTCGAGCTGTGCACGGAGGTGATCCGGCCGGGAGGCCGTGTCGCGAACGTCGGCGTCCACGGACATCCGGCGACGCTCCACCTCGAGAAGCTGTGGATCCGCGACGTGAAGATCACGACGGGGCTCGTCGACACCGTCACGACTCCGACGCTGCTCCGCCTGATCGAGCAGGGCCGCCTGGACCCGCGGCCGTTCGCCACGCACCGTTTCGCGCTCGCCGACACGATGGCCGCGTACGACGTCTTCGCGGCCGCCGCCGAGACGAACGCGCTCAAGGTGGTGCTCGACGCGGAGCGACCGGTCCTGGAGCCCGTGCCGGCGACGGAAGAGCTGGTTGGCGCAGTCGCCTAGCGCTGACACGGCCCGGGCGCGGCAGCACGCTGCGCCCGGGCCGGCGCCCGTCGACGTGATCCTCCGCGACGGGCGCACGCTGCGCCTCCGAGCGACCGTCCGCGCCGACGTCCCCGGCCTCGTCTCGTTCTTCGGAGCGCTGTCTCCGAACAGCCTGTACCTCCGCTTCCACGGCGTCGTCTCGGTCGACGAAGCACTCGCGCGGCAATTCGTCGACCTCGACGGGAACGAACGGGGATCGCTCGTCGGGGTCCTCGCCGACCGCGTCGTCTGCGTCGGCTCGTGGGCGCGCTTGCGCGAGCCGCACACCGCCGAGGCGGCGTTCGTCGTCGCCGACGAGCTCCAGGGGCAGGGCATCGGCACGCGGCTGCTCGAGCGCCTCGCCGCGGTCGCGGCCGAGGTTGGCATCGAGCGCTTCGTGGCGATGGTGCTTCCGGCCAACGCGGCGATGCTCGGTGTCTTTGCCGGGTCGGGCCTCGAGCTGAAGCGCCAGCTCGAGAACGGCGTTTTCGAGATCGAGTTCCCGATCAGACCCACTGCGGCGTACATCGAGCGCGTCGACCGCCGCGATCACGTCTCCGTCGTCGAGTCGCTGCGCTCGTTCTTCGAGCCGAGGTCGGTGGCCGTCATCGGCGCGTCCTCCCGCCGCGGGACGATCGGCGGCGAGCTCTTCCGCAACGTCTTGACGGGCGGCTTCACCGGCGCTGCGTATCCGGTGAACCGCAAGGGCGAGGCCGTCGGCGGAGTCCGGGGCTACGCCGACCTGTCCGAGATTCCCGACCCCGTCGACCTGGCCGTGATCTGCGTCCCCGGCGAGCACGTTCTGCCCGCCGCCGAGTCGGCGCTCGCCGCCGGCGTGCGCGCGCTCTGCGTGATCTCGGCCGGCTTTGCGGAGATTGGTGGCGAAGGGCGGGAGCGCCAGGAACGGCTGCTCGCAGTCGTGCGCGCGCACGGCGCGCGGCTCCTCGGGCCGAACTGCCTCGGGATCGCGTCGGCCGCCGTCGGGCTGAACGCCACGTTCGCCGCGCGTCCGGTCCCGGCCGGCAACATCGGCTTCTCGTCGCAGAGCGGCGCGCTCGGCCTTGCCTTCCTGGAGGCAGCCGCGACGCGCGGGCTCGGGCTCTCGTCGTTCGTCTCGATCGGCAATAAGGCGGACGTCTCGAGCAACGACCTGCTCGAGTGGTGGCAGGACGACGAGACCACCGACGTCGTGCTTCTGTACCTCGAGTCGTTCGGGAATCCGCGCAAGTTCGCGCGCGTCGCCCGTCGGCTCGCCCGCTCGAAGCCGATCCTTGCGCTGAAAAGCGGTACGACCGGGTCGGGCGCGCGCGCGGCGAGCTCGCACACCGCCGCGCTCGCCGGCTCCGAGGCGGCGGTCGACGCGCTCTTCCACCAGGCGGGCGTCTTCCGTGCGGCCACCCTCGAGGAACTGCTCGACGCGACGGCGCTCCTTGCCTCGCAGCCGCTGCCGCGCGGCCGGCGCGTCGGGGTGCTGACGAACGCGGGCGGGCTCGGGATTCTCTGTGCCGATGCTTGCGAGGCGGCCGGGCTCGAGTTGCCCACCTTTTCGCCAGAGACCGAGGCGGCGCTTCGCGAGCTGCTTCCGGCCGAGGCGAGCGTCGCGAACCCGATCGACATGCTCGGGTCGGCGAGAGTCGTCAGCTACGAGCGCGCGCTGCCGATCCTGGTAGCCGATCCGCGCATCGACGCCGTGATCGTGCTCTTCGTCCCGCCGGTGACCGCCGGCGGCGACGAGGTGGCGACCGCACTCGACGCCGCGCTCGCGGCTGCGCCGGCGGAGAAGCCCGTCCTCGGCGTGCTGCTCGGCGCGACCGTCGGCTCGGCGAACATGGCGCGGTTCGACTATCCCGAATCGGCCGCACGGGCGCTGGGCCGTGCTGCAGATCGCGCCGAGTGGCTGCGTCGGCCCGCGGGTGTCGGTGTCGATGTCGACGGCGTCGACGTGGAGTCCGCGCGCTCGGTGCTCGACCAAGCCGAAGAGGGATGGCTGACGCCCGCGCAGGCGCGCGCGCTCCTCGCGTCGTTCGGCATCCCCGTCGTGGACGAGCAGATTGCGGAGGACGAGGACGCGGCGGTCACCGCCGCCGATGCCTTCGGCTACCCGGTCGTCGTCAAGTCGGCCGTCGCGGGCGCGCACAAGACCGAGACGGGAGGCGTCGCGGTGGACGTCCGCGACGCGCATGACGTGCGCGACGTCGTCGCGCAGATCGGCGCGCCGGTGCTCGTCCAGCCGTTCCTGCGCGGCGGTGCCGAGCTGCTTGCGGGCATCGTGCAGGACCCGGTCTTCGGCCCCCTCGTCGCGTTTGGGCCTGGCGGTGTGTACGCGGAGCTGATCGGCGATGCGGGCTTCCGGATCGCGCCGCTGACGGATGCCGACGCCGCCGAGCTCGTCCACTCCGGGAAAGCAGGCAGGCTGGTCGCCGGCTTCCGCGGCGCGCGCCCCGCCGACGCGGCCGCGCTCGAGGATCTGGTGCTTCGCCTCTCCCGCTTGGGCGAGGAACTGCCCGAGATCGCCGAGCTCGACCTCAACCCGGTGATCGCCGGTCCGGACGGGTGTGTCGCGGTCGACGCGCGCGTGCGGCTGGAACGCGCGCCGCGCGAGGCGCGCGCGAAGACCTGGTAGCCGCGCGACTCCCTGTCATGTCCGCGAGGCCGACCTAGTCTCGTTCGGCCTCGTCGAGCAGGCCGTTCGCGAGCGCATACCGGACGAGATCGGCGCGAGAGTGGAGCGACAGCTTCTGCATGATGTGTGCGCGATGCGTCTCGGCGGTGCGGACGGAGATGTAGAGCATCTTCGCGATCTCCTGGTTCGTATGACCCAGCGCGAGCAGGCGCAGCACTTCACGCTCCCGGTCCGAAAGAGGATCCTCCTCGGCGCGCTTCCGCGCGGCGGTGTCCGCCGCGACGAGCCGCGCGCCGAGCGCGGGGTTCACGTATCGGCCGCCGCCGGCAACCTCGCGCACCGCCGCGACGACCTCGGAGTCGGCGGCCTCCTTCAGGACGTAGCCGGCGGCGCCGGCCTCGAACGCCTCGCGCACGTAGCGCGGGTCGTCCTGCATCGAGAGGATCAACACCTTCGCTTCGGGGTGCTCGTGCAGGAGCTGCGGCGTCACGTCGATCCCGCTCGCGCCCGGCATGACGACGTCGAGCAGGATCACGTCGGGGTTCGCCGAACGCGCCTCGAAGATCGCGCCCTTCGCGTCGCCCGCCTCGCCGACCACCTCGATGTCGTCCTGGCCGGCCAGCAGGAGCTTGAGCCCGGAACGAACCACCGCGTGGTCGTCGACGATGATGACCCTGATCACGGCAGCGGCACTTCCGCCACGATCGTCGTGCCGCGGTCGGGCGATGACTCGACCTCGAGCCGACCGTCGAGGAGGCCGACGCGCTCGCGCATCCCGATCAGCCCGAGACCGTCTTCGCGTCCGCCCTCGTCCGGTGAGAAGCCGACGCCGTTGTCCTCGATGACTGCGATCGCCGACCGCTCTTTCCGCATCAGGAGGATGCTGACGCGTGAGGCGCGTGCATGCTTCACCACGTTCGTCAGCGCCTCCTGCACGATGCGATACAGCGCCGTCTCGACCTCGCTGGGCAGCCGCTCCGGGCCGAGCTGTGCCTCGACGTCCGTCTCGACCGCCATCTGCTCGCCGAAGACCTCGGCGAGCCGCTCGACTGCAGCGAGGAGGCCGAAGTCGTCGAGCGCCTTCGGCCGGAGTTCGACCGCGAGGCGGCGAACGTCCTGAAGCGTCGCGACCACGAGCTCGCGCAGCTCCGCCGCCGCGCGCTGCCGCGCGCGCTCGTCGGACGCGTCGTCGAGGCCCTTGAGGCCGAGCAGGATCGAGGTCAGCGCCTGGCCCGTCTCGTCGTGGAGCTCGCGCGCCAGCCGGCGCCGTTCGAGCTCCTGCCCGGCGACGACGCGTCGCAGCGTGTCGCGCTGCACGCGCTCCGAGAGCTCGACCGCGACCGCCGCGCGGGTCGCGAGCGCCTCCGCGAGCCGCAGGTGCTCGTCGTCGAAACGAGGGTCGGAGCCGAGGCGGTCGTGGCATGCGATCACGCCGATCGCGCGGTCGCCGCCGACGAGGACCGGCACCCAGATTCCGGTCGTGATGCCCAGGCGCCGTGCCGAGTCCTGGTCGGCCTCTGCGTCGCCGAGGATCGAATCCACGCGCTCGCTCCGCTTCCGCTCGAGGATTGACCGGGTCTTCGAGCGGGGGGCGAGAATCGGCGCCGCGAGCGCTTCCTCGGCGGTCGGCCCGTCGGCGGCCACGATCACCATCCCGCCGTCCGGCGTGGGCAGCGACACTGTCACGAGTCGAGCGTCGATCAGCTCCCGAAGCGTCCGCGCGATCAGGCGCAGCAGCTCGGCCACGTCCGTCTCGGTGACGAGCGCCGACGCGATCGAGTCGAGCGATTCGAGCTGCCGCGACCAGCGCGTGGCGGACTCGTACAGCCTCGCATTCTCGATCGCGACCGCGGCCTGCGCGGCGAGCAGCTGCACGAGCTCCTCGTCAGCCTCGGTGAAGGGCCCGCCTTCCTTCTCGGTCAGGTAGAGGTTGCCGTACGCGATTCCGCGCAACATGATCGGCACCCCGAGGAACGACTCCATCACGGGGTGGTTCGGCGGGAAACCGACCGCGCGCGGATCGTTCGCGATCTGCTCGAGCCGGAGCGGGCGCGCGTCGTGGATCAGCGCGCCGAGGATTCCGCGGCCGCGCGGCAGCTCGCCGATTGCCTCGTGCTCGTCCTGCGTGAGCCCGTGCGTGACGAAGCGCTCGAGAAGCGTCCCGGACGGGTCGATGACTCCGAGGGCGGCGTAGCGCGCGCCGGTCAGCTCGGCCGCGGCGTGCGCGAGCTTCTGGAGCACGCTCTCGAGCGACAGCTCGGAGGTGAGCGCGATGCCCGCCTCCACGAGCGCGCGCAGACGGTCGGTCGTGTCAGGCACGCGGAAAGTATCCCCATACGATCCAGGCGTGAGGTTCGCGGTGTTCGTCATGGCCGCGCTGGTCGTCTCCGGTTGTGCGGGAACCCGCCAGGGGAATGCGGAGCGCGCGCTCGAGGCGCGGGTCGGCGGTGCGAAGGTCTCGTGTACGCGTGCGGCGCGGCGCGGTTTCGTGCACGAGCTCGACACGAAGGTGTTCGTCTGCCTCGCGCGTCGCGGCACCGCGCAGTGCGATCGTTATCGCGTCACGCGGCGCGGCGACCGGTACTCCGTCACCCTTCTGGAGCGGCGCTCGGACTGCGTCCTGCCGCCCAGCTAGCGACGCGGTCTCCGATCGCGGCGAGATCCGGAAAGTCGGTCGTGTCGATCTCGAGCAGCTCGCCCCCGATGCCGGGTGGCCGCCAGTCGTCACGCCACATCCGCTCGGCGATCTCAGGCTCGTAGTCGGCATCCGGGTGAGCGGGATGCCGGTCGCTCCGGCTGCGGTATCTGGCGAGCAGCGTGTCCGGGTCCGCGCTGGCGTGGAGCTGCAACACGCGGGCGGCGGGAAGCGCGGCGAAGGCCTCCGCCGAGCTGAAGTTGCCTTCGGCGACGACGGAAACGCCCTTCTGCAGCAGCTCGCCGACGAGCAGGAACACGACGTCGAACGACGCTCGGCCGAGCTGTCGCGACGCCTCCAGGTCCTCCGCGCCGAGCCGTTCCCAGAGAAGCTCTTTGAACGCGTCCTTCGCGACGAGCGGCAGGCCGAACCGGTCCGCGACGGCGCGAGCGATCGCAGTCTTGCCCGCACCGGGCGGGCCGCTCACGACGACGAGCAGAGGCAGGTCGGGTTGGTCAACTTGCGCTGTCTGCGAAATCACCACACGACGACGCGAAGCGGGATGCCTGCCGTCGCAGCGCTTCCTAGGCGGCGAGCAACCGGCGAAGCACGAACGGCAGGATCCCGCCGTGGCGCAGGTAGTCGCGCTCACGCGGCGTGTCGAGCCGCACGCGTGCGCGGAACTCCTTGTCGTCGGCGCGAACGGTGACCTCGCGCGCCTCGCCGTTCTCGAGCCCCGAGATCGAGAACTCTTCGCGGCCGCTCAGCCCGAGCGCCTCGCGACCTTCGCCGTCGAGGAACTGGAGCGGCAGAATTCCCATCATCAGCAGGTTCGAGCGGTGAATCCGCTCGTACGACTCGGCGATCGCCGCTCGGACGCCGAGCAGCTTCGGCCCCTTCGCGGCCCAGTCACGCGACGAGCCTGTCCCGTACTCCTTGCCCGCGATCACGATCAGCGGCGTGCCTTCGGCGAGATAGCGCTCGGACGCTTCGAAGATCGTCGTCTCGTCCCCGCTCGGAAGGTGCACCGTCCAGGTGCCCTCGGAACTGGGGACGAGCAGGTTGCGCAGCCGCACGTTCGCGAACGTGCCGCGCACCATCACCTCGTGGTTGCCGCGGCGTGAGCCGTACGAGTTGAAGTCGCGCCGCTCGACGCCGTGCTCGACGAGGTAGCGGCCCGCGGGTGAGTCCGGCTTGATCGCGCCGGCGGGGGAGATGTGGTCGGTCGTCACGGAGTCGCCGAGAACCACGAGACAGCGCGCGCCCCCGATGTCGACGACGGGCTGCGGCTCGGCGGGCATCCCGTCGAAGTACGGCGGCCGGCGGATGTACGTCGATTGGGCATCCCACTCGTACAGGTCGCCCGACGGCACGTCGAGCGAGCGCCACGTGTCGTCGCCGGTGAAGACGTCCGCGTACGTCGACGCGAACATCTCGGCCCGCACCGACGATGCAATCACGTCGTTCACCTCCTGCGAGCTCGGCCAGAGGTCGCGCAGGTAGACGTCGTCTCCGTCGCGGTCGATCCCGACCGGCTCGTCGTCCCACTCGATGTCCATGCGACCCGCCAGCGCGTACGCGACGACGAGCGGCGGCGAGGCCAGGTAGTTCGCCTTCACCTCGGGGTGGATGCGCGCCTCGAAGTTGCGGTTCCCCGAGAGGACGGAGCAGACGACGAGATCGCCGTCGGCGACCGCCTCCGAGATCTCCTCCGGCAGCGGGCCCGAGTTCCCGATGCAGGTCGTGCAGCCGTAGCCGACGGTGTTGAAGCCAAGCTCGTCGAGGTAGTCCTGCAGCCCCGCCTGCTCGTAGTAGCGAGTCACGACCTTCGAACCCGGTGCGAGGGAGGACTTCACCCACGGCTTGCGCTCGAGCCCGCGCCCGACCGCGTTCCTCGCGAGGAGCCCCGCGGCGACCATCACCTGCGGATTGGACGTGTTCGTGCACGACGTGATCGCCGCGATGACGACGGAGCCGTGCTCGATCGAGTAGTCCGTGTCGCGAACGGGAACGCGATGCCGCTCGGGCTCGGCGAGGGCAACAGGAACCGGCGCCGCCGGCCGCTCCTCGCCGCCCGGCGCCTGCTCGGTCGTCGGATCGCTCGCGGGGAACGTGTCCGCCACCGCCTTGTCGTACGTGTCGTTGAGGTAGTCGACGCCGAAGCTCTCGAGCTGCCCGAGGAAGGCGCGCTTTGCGTCGCGCAGCGGCACGCGGTCCTGCGGGCGCCGCGGCCCCGCGAGGGACGGCTCGACATCGGCGAGATCGAGCTCGACCACCTGAGAGTACGTCGCCTCCTCGGCAGGGTCGTGCCAGAGCATGTTCTCCTTGCAGTACGCCTCGACGAGCCCGATGCGCTCCGGAGAACGGCCGGTGAGCCGCAGGTACGCGAGCGTCTGCGCGTCGACGGGGAAGAAGCCGCACGTCGCGCCGTACTCGGGCGACATGTTCCCGAGCGTCGCGCGGTCCGCGACGGGCAGCGACGCAAGACCGGCGCCGAAGTACTCGACGAACTTGCCGACGACACCGGTGCGACGCAGGAGCTCCGTCACCGTCAGGACGAGGTCGGTCGCGGTGGCGCCCTCGGGCAGCTCGCCGTGCAGGCGGAAGCCGACGACCTGCGGGACGAGCATCGACAGCGATTCGCCGAGCATCGCGGCCTCCGCCTCGATCCCCCCGACTCCCCAGCCGAGGACGCCGAGGCCGTTGATCATCGTCGTGTGCGAATCGGTCCCGACGAGCGTGTCCGGGAACGCGACGCCGTCACGCTCCTCGACGACGCGCGCGAGGTACTCGAGGTTGACCTGGTGCACGATCCCGGTGCCGGGCGGCACGACCTTCAGGTCGCGCAGCGCGCCCTGGCCCCAGCGCAGGAACGCGTATCG
>Ga0126307_10000498_pt1 | contig 25409 bp, 25 predicted proteins | sample Plot28_FD_89955 | JGI IMG/M metagenome (GOLD analysis project Ga0126307, IMG submission 89955) | Serpentine soil microbial communities from UC McLaughlin Reserve, CA, USA - Plot28 | ecosystem: Environmental > Terrestrial > Soil > Grasslands | place: USA: UC McLaughlin Reserve, Lake County... | reverse complement strand
CCAGTTTTCGCTAGGTAATAGTCCGGCGACCTCCCCTCGGGTTATTACGGATTAATTTCGCTCCCCCGACGGCTATCTTGGCCGTCCTCACAGTCGTTTCTTCCTCAGATGCAGGGAAAAAGCGGGGCTCGGACTTTAACTTTGGGGCGAATTCTCAACGAATGTGCCATCGCCAAGGCGCTTGAATTTCGACGGACGTCCGGTTACCGTCGCTCTCGACTCGCCTAGATCCTCGATCTGAGTCGGATGCGCGGCTGACGGGGACGGCACTAGAACCGGGGAGAAGACCTCAATATGAATCGCAGCAAGCTTGGTTCTCAAGCCGACCGCGCAATGCGCCGTCGAGGACTCATCAAGGACCTCCGCGGTCGCGGGGGACTAGTCACATTTTTGGCGATCGCCGGGGTTCTCGGCGTCGCTTCCGGTTTCGCTCTCGCGACGCCGACCATCAACGGCACAGAGAACGACAACTCACCGGACCCCTGCACGCTCCCGAACACCACCACCACCGAAACGCGGATCAACGAGCCGTCCGACAACGAGACGACCAGCGTCCAGGTTCTCGGCGGTGCGACCCTGACGTTCGTGTTCAATGGCGACCACACCAGCGCCACGTGGACCGCTGACGCGCCGTTCACCGGCACGATCATCGTCAAGGCTGGTAGCGAGCAGAGCGGCGGTGGCGAGACCACCTTCACGTTCAACGGCGCGACCGAGGGCACGGTGTTCAGTCCGTTCACCAACACGAACGGCGAGACCCTCGCGATCAGCCACGTCGACGTCTGCGGCACGGGTAGCACGACCACCCACACCACGGACACGACCCTGACCACGACGTTGCCGAATACGACGGTGACGACCACGGGGCCGAACACGACCTCGACGGTCACGGAACCGAATACGAGCACGACGGTCACGGAACCGAATACGACCACGACGGTCACGGAACCGAATACGACGTCGACGATCACCGGTCCACCGGTGACCACGACGACGACTGGGCCGGATACGACCCTGACGACCACGGTGCCGTGTCTGCAGCAGGAGCCCGCTGTGACGCCTAAGTCGCTGACCACCATCACGATCGGCGGTACGACGATCACCCAGACAACGCCGGGCAGCACCGATGTGACCACGATTCCGGGCACCACGGGCACGGTCACTGAGCCGGGCTCAACGGTCACCAACACGGTGCCGGGCTCGACCGACGTGACCACGGTTCCGGGCTCAACGGTCGTCTCGACCGTCGAGGGCTCCACCAACACGTCGACGGTCTGCACGACGACGAGCACCAGCTCGACGGAGGGCACGACCACGACGGGCGGTACCGAGGCCACCACCACCTCCGGCGGAAGCACCAGCAACGTCGCCGGGACCACCAAGAAGAAGAACGGTGGCAACGGCAACGGTGCGGCGGCCGTGACCGCGGAGAACGCGTCGGGCGGCCTGCCCTTCACCGGTCTCCACGTCCCGCTGCTGATCCTGATCGGGCTCGGCATGGCCGCGACCGGTGTGGTGCTCAAGCGGAGGCTCGGCGGCCTCGAGTAGTTGCGAGGTAGCCTGAGCGGCATCGCTCAGCTGACTAGAACGGGTGCCAGACGCGCGCTCGGCCCAAGGGCCGGCGCGCGTCGGCGTCTGTTCTGGCTCGGTCCCATTGCGGCGGCCGCACTCGCTCTCGGCCTCCTTGCCCCGTCGCTAGCCGGCGCCGAGGACCAGAGCACCGCCGGATACCAGCCGCCGGTTGTCACCGTCCCCTCTGTCCTGCCTGCGACCCCGTTCGGCTACACGGTCGACGCCAGCACGGCGATCAACCGCTCCGACGAGAACTCGACGATCCAGCGGCTGCGGAGGCGTCTCGGGCCGCTCTCGGCCGTCCCCTCGGCGACACCGGATCACTGGGAGGTCGCCTACACCCAGAACGGGCAGCCGGTCGGCCTGACCTTCGTCGACCCGAAGACGGGCAAAGTCACACAGGCCTGGACCGGGGCGCAGGTGATCTGGCCGATGGCACGTGGCTACAGCGGCCAGTTCGGTCACATTCTCAACGCCCCATACGTCTGGATCCCGCTCGCCCTGATCTTCTTCTTCGGGCTCTTCGACCTGAAGCGCTGGCGCCGTCTCGCCCATCTCGACCTGCTCTTCCTGCTCAGCTTCGGGATCTCCCAGATCTACTTCAACAACGGGGAGATTGGCGTCTCGGCGCCGACCGCGTACATACCGCTCCTCTACCTGTTCGGTCGCATGCTCTGGATCGGCTTCAAGGGCCGAGGGACAGGTCTGAGACCGTCCGTGCCGATCACGTGGCTCGTGGTCGCGGTTGTCTTCCTCGTCGGCTTCCGAATCGCCGTCAACATCGCGGACTCGGGCGTGATCGACGTGGGCTACGCCGGCGTGATCGGCGCGGACCGAATCGAACACGGCGAGGCGATCTACGGCGACCATGCGTTCCCTCAGGACAACTCGCAGGGCGACACGTACGGCCCGGTCAACTACGCCGCCTACGTCCCGTTCAACCTGATCTTCGGCTACTCCGGCCAGTGGGACGACCTGCCGGCCGCTCATGCGGCAACGATCTTCTTCGATCTGGCGTGCATAGTCGGCCTCTTCTTCCTCGGCAGGCAGATGCGGCCGGGCAGACGGGGACGCGAGCTCGGCGTGATCATGGCCTTCGCCTGGACTGCCTACCCGTACACGGACATGGTCATCCAGTCGAACTCCAATGACTCGCTGCCCGCCGCGTTCATCATCTGGGGGCTTGTGGCGTTCTCGTCAGTGGGCTGGCGCGCGATCCTGATCGCCCTGGCGGCTGCGGCCAAGTTCACGCCCCTCTTTCTCGTTCCCCTGTTCGCCACGGGCTATCAGGGCCTGCAGGGGCGCTTCACCTCGAAGGCCAAGACCGCGAAGAAGCGCGCGCCCTCAGGCGGGCTCAAGAAGCTCAGGGACCTCCGCCTGCCACGGCCCATCTCGATCCGGATCCTCTACTTCGCCACCGTCTTCGCCTCCGCGTGCGCTCTGTTGTTGCTGTATCCGGCGATCGAGCCGGGCCTGGCGACGACCTGGGACAGGACGATCCAGAGCCAGCTCGACCGCAGCTCCCCGTTCTCGATCTGGGGTCAGGTCAGCTGGCTGCAGCCGCTCCAGACGGCCCTGATGCTCGGCACCGTCGGGTTGGCCTCCGCCCTCTTGCTGGTCCCGCGGAACCGGACGCTGGTGCAGATCGCAGCGCTGTGCGCGGCCGTGATCATCGCCACGCAGATCACGCTCGAGCACTGGTTCTATCCCTACATCGCCTGGTTCTTCGGAATGCTGGTCGCTGCCATCGCCCCGGACACCGCCGATGACGCAGCCGAGGAAGCACCGGCCGCACGGAAGCAGGCGGGCGACTCGGAGAAACCTTCGGGGGGCCGTCGCAAGCCGGCCCCCAAGAGCCGGCGCGCCCCGGGGATCCCGAAGCGGTCGAGCCCATCGGGACAGCCACGAGTGGGAGGGTCCCCCAAGCCCCTTTCCCCGAGCGAGTCCCAGTTGCCACCGCGGGCGCGCCCGGGCGAGCCCGGCTCCCTCGGCCCCTAAGCGGCTCCCGCGTACGCCTCCTGGCGAGGCGCCTCAGCGGGCTCGCGTGACTCGCGCAGGATCGGCGCGGCGACCATCCACAGGTAGACGAGGAGGTACAGGTTCCTGGCCGCGATGGGCCAGACGAAGGCGCCCGTGAGGCCGTCGACACCGTCGTAGTTCTGCAGGACGATCTGCGTAAACAGGATTGCGATGAGCAGCATCAGGTTCTCCTTGCCGATCCCGTAAGCGCACGCCGAGACCGGCAGGATCCAGAGCAGAAACTGTGGGGAGAGGACCGGCGCGAAGACGACCAGCACGGTCAGCAGCGCCGTGGCGAGTTGAAGGTTCGACGCCTTGGAGCGCCAGCCGGCGTACACCAGCCACAGGTAGCCGATCACGCCGATCAGCACCGAGATCCAGCGGGCCACGGTCGTGCCGTCCGCCTGGATCTCGAACCCGCCGTGGCCAACGCCTGAGGTAACGCCCGAGGAGCCCCAGACATGGGCGATCTCGAACGGGGTGGCCGCCAGGCTCTCGACCTGGAGGGCTCGCTGCGTGTGGTAGCTGATCGCCGATCCGAACTCGTCCCCGATCACCAGCACCCCAACGACGCAGAGCAACAGGGGGATCGCGCCGGCGATCACCACCCTGCGCAGGTTCTTCTCGCCTCGCAACAGCGCCGGGTACAGGAACAAGGGGAAGGCCTTGACCGCGACCCCGACGGAGAGCAAAACAGACCACGTCGCCGAACGGCCTCTATCGCGCGCGAGGATGGCCGCTAAGACGAACAGCGCCGGCACCAGGTCGAATCTGTTCAGGATCAGCGGCCCGATGTCGATCAGCGAGTTGTCGAGGACGACGTCGGAGAGGAGCACCGCGCCGACCGTGTAAATGCCGAGAGCGGAGAGCACCCGCCTCGTGTCCCCAGGCAGCGCGAGCGCGATCAGGACGATGATCGCCAGGTCGAAGGCGAGCATCTCCCACATGAAGCCGTCGAGGAAGCCCTGGGTGCTGTCGTCGATGTAGATCGGAGCGATCAGGACCGGGACCGAGAGCGGCGGGTACTCGATGCCCTGGTCCCGATAGGGGAGATCGCCGTCCTTGATCGCCTGCGCCTGCGGCGCGAAGTCGTTCAGCAGGACGGATGACCAGTCCCCGATGGTGGGGACGAAGACGGCAAGATGGAGCGCGCAGAGGAGGGCCGCGGCGGTCGCCCGCCAGCGGGTCGCCATCCGCCTTACTGGACCATCGGCAGCTCTGTGCCGCTGATCCCGCCGCCACCACTGGGCGCCGCAGCCGGGGTCGCCTGCGCGCCCTGAAGGAGGGGAAGCTCGAGCGGGGTGGCGGCGACGATGCCGCGGGCCGCCTCGCGAATCATCTGCGACGCGGGGGCGTCGGGATCCTCGATCACGAGGGGCTTGCCGTCGTCGGCGTGCTCACGGAGCTCGCCCGACAGCGGCACCTTGGCCAGCAGCGGCACGTCGAGTTCATCTGCGAGCATCTCGCCGCCGCCCTCGCCGAAGATCGCCACGCGCTCGCCGTCCGGGCCTGTGAACGCGGACATGTTCTCGATCACGCCCATGACCTCGAGGTCGACCTTGGTGGCCATCTCGGCCGCGCGGCGGGCGACGGTCTGGGCGGCGGGCTGCGGCGTGGTGACGATCGCGATCTTGGCCTGCGGGAGCAGCTGGGCGAGCGTCATCGAGACGTCGCCGGTTCCGGGAGGAAGGTCGAGCAGCAGATAGTCGAGCTCGTCCCAGGCGACATCCTCGAGGAACTGCTGGATGGCCTTGTGGAGCATCGGCCCGCGCCAGACGACCGCGGCGTTCTCCTCGACGAAGAACCCGATCGACATCACGGTGGGACCGGATGGCGAGACCGGCGGGATGATCTTCCGCTCCGGCGAGACGTCGGGCTTCTGGTTGATCCCCAGCATCCGCGGGATCGAATAGCCGTAGACGTCGCAGTCGAGCGCGCCCGCCTTGTGCCCGTCGGCGTGCAGCGCGGCGGCCAGGTTGGCGGTCATCGTGGACTTGCCGACGCCGCCCTTGCCCGAGGCGACGCAGATCACGTTCTTCACCTGTGCGAGGGCGCCCTCGGGAAGCTTGGGGCGCCCGAGCTTCTGCTGGAGATCGGACTTCTCCCCATCTGAGAGGACGTCGAAGCCGACCCCAACCGAGTTGACGCCCTCGAGCTCAGAGACGTGCTGGACGACGGCGTTCTGGAAGTGCGAGCGAATTGGGCACCCGGGCGTCGTCAGTGAGACGACGACGTCCACCCGCCCGTCGTCCTGGATGTCGATCGAGCGCACCATTCCCAGCTCGACGATCGAGCGCCGCAGCTCCGGGTCGATGACCTGGGTCAGCTTCTCTGTGATCTGGTCCTTGCTCGGCATCGCTCGAAAGTGTACGCAGACGTGAAAACCGGGCCACTGGGGCCCGGTTTTCGAGGGAGGAGAGGTTGCTGCTTCCCGCTCGCCGGAGCGAACGAGCTTCCACGGGCGCGCCACCTCTCGAGGGCGGCCCGGGCTAAGCGACTAGATGCGCTCGCGCACCCTCTTCACCGTCGGCTCCACGCGGTCCCGGTAGATGGGCTCCACGCGCTCGCGGTAGACGGGCTCAACCCGCTCCTTGACCACGGGCTCGACACGCTCGCGGTAGACGGGCTCGACGCGCTCGCGCGCCTTGCGAGCCTGCCCGACGAGCTGCTCGGTGACCTGACGCCGGACGTCGCCGCCCTTGGTCTCGGCCTTCTGCAGCTCCGCACCGAGACGGTCCCGGAGCAACTCGATCTCGCTGTTCCGGGTCTTCGGGTCGCGGAGGGTCTGGACGCGCTTCTGCAGCGTCTCGATCTCCCGCGACCGGGTCTCGGAGTTCGTCCACGTGTCAGCCGTGGTGCGAACGTTCTCGGCGACCGTAGGGACGGCGCCGACGGCGACATCGACGGCCTGCAAGGCCTGCTCGGACGGCTTGCGGGTGTTGCTGGGGACTTCGGTCTTCTGTTCAGTCTTCTTGGTCGTGCTGGCCATTTCGGCTCTCAATCCCTTCAGCTTGCTTTCGTCGGTCTTATTAGCTCTAAGTAGGTTCGGAGCTTAGCACCGAACACATGTTTCACGAACACACGTTTGTAACCCCCCCGGAAGGGCGAGTTACACCGTTTCGCCGAATGCTGGGGCCGCAAACCCCGCGGAGGGGGCGCCCTCCTAACGGAACAGCGAGAAGAGCCCTCTCTCCCGGGCGGCTCCCACCCGGGCGACCCACTCTGCAGGGCTGTCGAGCTCATCGGGCCTGGGAAGGGCCTCGGGCTCGCGCCAGGCACGGTTGAGGGTGCGAATGCCGTGCGTGCGGACCACCTCGTCGGCGAATGCCTTGCCACGCCGATACTGCGCCAGCTTCATGTCGAGGCCGAGCACCTTGGAGACGATCGAGTCGAGCAGGCCGCGCCGCTCGCGGTCGCGGTCCAGCGCTCGTCGCAGATCCGTGTAGCCCGGATCGAGCTGATCGCCAACGGCGTCCATGACGTGCTCGGCGTAGCCCTCGACCAGCGTCATCGTCGCCGTCAGCCTCTCGACCAGGCGACGGTGGGGCTCGGGCCAGAGCAACGTCGCGAGCTCTCCATTCGTCGCCGAGCGAATCAGCTCGCGTGGGTTCGTGCGGGCGAGCTTGCCGAGGAGCTCGCTGGGCTTGACCTCGATCGCCGCCTTCTCGAACAGCTCCTCGGCGATGTCACCGATGTGGTCCCGGAGCCATGGCACCGCGGCGAAGTGGACCGCGTGGGTCGTCTCGTGAAGCGCGATCCAGCGCAGGAAGAGATCGCGGTCGACGTCGAGCCGGGACCGCGCCGCCGAGAGATTGGGCCCGACGAACAGCAGCCTCGGCGCGCGCGCCGGCCCGATCAGCGCGACGTCGTACTGGCCGATCACGCGCTGGGAGAGGTAGCCGACGGCGAGCCCGATCTCGGCGCCCGTTGCGGCACCGACGATCGTCCGCTGCAGGCCGCTCTTGCCGCTGGAGTCCTCCATCCGCTCCTCGATGTGCGACTCGACGCGGGCCGAGAGGTGCCTGAACGTCTCCAGGTTCACCTGGGCCCACTCGGATCTATCCACGAGCTCAGCCTGCGGCACCCCGCCCATCGGCTTCAGCCTCGTGTAGCGCCGGACCAGCCGGGCAGCGCGGTCGGACTCCGAGCGGAGCTCCTCCTCGCTGCCGTCCCATCTCGGACCGGTCCCCGAAAGCGCGCGGGCGACCCGCTCGGCCATGTTCCAGTCGACGAGTCCCTCAGGCATGGACAGCCTCCTGGGCCTCGCGGATGACGCCCAGGTCGCCGGGGGTGCGCGCGGCCGCGAGGTCATAGCGCGCGCTCAGGTCGAGCGGTGCCTGATTGAGCGCTCCGCCTGAGAACTCAACCATCGCCCCGGCCGCCCTCGCGATCAGCTGACCGGCCGCGGCGTCGACCGAGCGACAGGGCCGCGTGGTGATCATCCCGTCGAATCGCCCGCAGGCGACGTAGGCGAGGTCCACGGCGATCGAGCCGGGGGAGCGAAGCCGGTACGCACGGTCCTGGAGAACCTCGGCTGCCTTCACGACCCGCTCCGGCTTGGATGCCTCAAGAGCGACCAGCTCGAGTCCATCCCCCGCGGGCGTCTGGATCGGGTCGCCGTCCAGTTGGGCGCCGTCGCGCATGGCGATGAACTCCTCGGCGGCGCCGAACTCGTAGACGTAGCCGAGCGTCACGTCGTCCATCGAATCGCCGTCGGCCACGGCGATGCTGACGCTGTGCAGCGGGATGGTCCGTCGCGCGTTCAGGGAGCCGTCGATCGGGTCGATCACCACCCGCAGAGGCGAATCCCCCTTCCCGAAGGTGATCATTCCGCGCTCCTCCGAGACGGCGGTGAACTCGTGGCCCTCTTCGTGGAGGGCCTGAAGCTCGTCGAAGATCGCGTCCTCGCAGAGGCGGTCGATCACCAGCGTCTTGTCCCCGCCCTCGCCGACGCCCTCGTACTGCGTGCGGGCTTCGATCCCTCGGTGCTCGGAGAAGACGCGCTTCTGCGCCTCGACGGCCCGCCGACAGGCCGAGATCCACTGCTCGTCGCTGGGCCCGGCCACGCGGCCAGGTTAGCGACGGGTAGCCTGAATCCATGGCTGAGGAGCGCGACCTCGGGGGGCCGGGGCTGAGCGAGCAGCAGCAGACCGTGGTCGCCCACGATGAGGGAGCCCTGCTCGTCCTCGGGGCCGCAGGGAGCGGCCGCACTGAGGCGCTGGCCCGCCGGCTGGCCCGCCTGGTCGCCGAGGGGCGCCGGCCGCTCGTCCTGTCGCGATCGGCGGCCGCCGCGAACCGGATCAGAACCCGAGCCGAGGAGACGATCGACACGCCCTACGAGGAACTCGTCGTCCACACCCATCCGGTGGCGGCCGCGCGAATCCTGCGTGAGCACGCGATCGAGGCAGAGCTTGATCCCTTCTTCGAGTCCCTGAGCCCCGCAGAGCGCCTGGCGATGCTGCTCGATCGCATCGACGAGCTGCCCCTGCGCCGGCACGAGATCCGCGGAAATCCGGCGGGCCTGCTCGCACGCATCGTCGATCGAATCGACGCGCTGAAGTCCGCTGGTGTGACCGCCGAGCGGTTCCGTCGCTGGTCCGAGGAGCAGGCCGGGGGGTCTCAATCCGAGCGCGACAGCGCCGCCCGCGAGCGCGAGTTCGCGGAGCTCTACGAGATGCACGACGCGATGCTCCGGTCCGCCGGCGCCATGGACGACATCGACGCCGTGATCGAGCTGACCAAGCTGCTCGGCGAACGGCCCGCTCTCGCCGACGCCGTCTCCGCCCGATTCCCGGATCTGATGGTCGACGAGGCGGAGGACGCCTGCCCGGCCGAGCGCTCGCTGATCGATGCGCTGGCCGGTGGCGCCGAGACGACCGTGATCAGCTGCGACGACGAACAGGCCCGCGCTCCCTGCGGAGCCGCCTCCGCCTGGGCGCGTCAGGCGTTCTCGCCGGCGGAGGTGACCCTCGAGCCCAGCTGGCGCTACGGCGGCGACCTGCTCGACGCGGCGCATGCGGTGGTAGCGCCCTCCGAGCGCGGAGCCGAAGTCGAGCGGCGAGCGGCTGGATCCGCCACCCGGGTGCGCTTCTGGTGTGGGACGAATGAGCGAGCCGAGGCCCAGGCCGTCGCCCGCGACATCGAGACGGCGCTGGCGGCGGGCGAGGTGAAGATGGAGGACGTCTGCGTGGCCGTGCCGAGCGGCGGTGGCAGGGCCCGCGGCATCGCCGCCGCCCTCGAGGAGCGGCGCGTCCCGTACCGGCTCACCGGTCCCGGCGCCTTCTTCCACCGCCCGGAGGTGCGCGACGTGATCGCCTGGCTGCGCCTCCTGGCCGATCCGACGGACGCCGCCGCCGCCATTCGCGCGCTCAGCCGACCCCCGGTCGAGCTCAGATCAGTGGACCTGGCCCGCTGCACGACGATCGCCCGCCGGCGCAAGCTCGACATGGTCTCGGCGCTCGAGGCCTCGCTCGAGAGCCCGCAGATCCCGCCCGAGGCCCGGGACCGGATCCGGGAGTTCCTCCAGCTGCACCGCGCCGCGGCACGCGCGATGGGCGAGATGCGCGCCGACGTCTTCGTTCGCCGGCTGATCGAGCGGATCGGGTTCCGCCGCCACCGCCTCTTCGCCGCCCATCCGGAGGCTGCTGAGCGCCTGCGAAACCTCTCGCGCCTCGGCGAGCTGGCGGCCGCCTGGACCCGTCGCGAGCCCACCGGCTCGAACAGGGACTTCGTCCGCTACCTGGTCGCGGTGTCCGAGGCGGGCGTCGCTCCGGTCGAGGAACCGGGTGAGCCGATGGCCGACGCGGTCAGGCTGATGCCGCTGGAGCGCACCAAGGGGCTGGAGTTCTCACGCGTCTACGTGATCGGCCTGCACGCGGGGGCCGTGCCCGGAGCCCAGCCGCCAGGCCCCTCCGTGGTGCCGACCGGCGTCGGCGGCGGAGGGCCATCGCACGAGGACGAGGCGCGGCGCCTGCTCTACGTGGCGATCACGCGGGCCCGGGACGAGCTGGTCCTCTCCAGGCCGGCGGCGACCGAGGCGGGCAACGTGCGCCCGTCGCCTTTCTACGAGGACGCGCGCGCGGTGCTCGACGCGGGCGAGCAGGAGCACGGCGAGGAGCTGTTCGGGCCGGCCGAGGGGCTCCAGGCCACCTACCGGATGATCCAAGACGAGGTGCTGGAAGAAGCCTGGCGCGCCGGCGGCAAGCTCCGCGAGCCTCGGCTCGACACCTACGTCGACGTGACCCGGGCGGTCGCCCGTTTCCTGGAGCTGGTCAAGCTGGCCGGTCTGATCCAAGGATCGACCGAGGAACCGGCCGCGGACTCCCTCGCGGCGATCAACGACCTGCTCGATCATGCGATTTCGCCCGAGCAGCGCAGTGCGCTGCACGACTCCGCACTCGACGCCTACCTGCTCGACGAGGAGGGCGCGGCCAAGCGGCGGCGGGAGCTGATCGAGCAGCGCGACGAGCCTTCGCTCGAGGCCTTCCTTCCGCGGCGAGGCGAGGGGCTGGCGCTCTCCGCCACCGACATCACGCTCTACCGGACCTGCCCGCTCAAATACAAGTTCGCGCGCGTCTTCGGGATCCCCCAGGAGACGACGATCAACCAGCGCTTCGGGATCGTCATCCACCAGGTGCTGGAACGCTTCCACGGACCGCAGGGTCCTGGCGAAGCGGACGCGGAGCCGGGCAGTCTTGAGCGGCTGATGGCCCTGTTCGGCTCGGCCTGGCGGCGCTCGGGCTTCGGCGAGTCCGATGACGAGCTCCAGTTCCGCGAGAAGGCGATCGAGGCGCTGCATCGCTACCACGCCCGTGAGGTCGCGAGTGGCTCACACCCGCGCTGGGTGGAGCGCAAGTTCGACTTCCGGATCGGCCCCCATCACCTGCGCGGGCGGGTCGATCGCGTCGACCAGCTGCCGAGCGGCGGCTACGAGCTGATCGACTACAAGACCGGCGACCCGAAGCCCGCGAGCGAGCTCGAATCCGACGTCCAGCTCGCGATCTACCGGCTCGCGGCTCGCGAGGCCTGGCGGCTCGAGGGGGCCGCCGGCAGCTACTGGTATGTGCTCGCCGACGAGAAGGTCGCGGTCGGTGGATCCTCGGACGACCTGGAGCGGGTCGAGGGGGTCGTGCTGGAGGTCGGCGAGGGCATCCTCGGCCAGGATTTCGAGCCGCGTCCTTCCCCTGAGATCTGCTCCTGGTGCGACTTCCGCTTGATTTGCCCAGCCTCTGAGGCTTAAGGTAGAAGCATCAAAGGGAGAGGGAGACGAGTACAGGGGGTACTCGCGGCGCTGGCCGCTTGCGCGCTGATGCTGCTCGGCGCCACGTCGGCGAGCGCGGCGAACCGCTTCGCGGAAGTCGGCGGCGACGGCCTCAATCCTTGCTTGGAGTCGAACCCGTGCCCAATCGAGACCGCGATCAACGGTGCTGCCTCCGGTGACGATGTCACGTTGCTCGCCGGGCTACCGCCGGCCCCGTACGTGACCTCCACCCCGCTCGTGGTGCCATCGAACGTGACGGTTCACGGAGCGACCGGCGCCGGTGCGGTGATCCAAGCGAGCGGCGGCGGTTCTGAACCGGGCGTCAAGCTCAACGCAGGCTCGGTCCTCCGCGACGTCGTCGTGGACTTCGACGGCCCCAACCTGCCCGCGGTCCAGCTCACCGGCGGGGGAACTGTGGAGCGGGTCACCGCCCGCGGTACGGGTGGGACCTCCACCGGGGGCTGCGGCACGCTCGACGGCGGCACGATGGTGATCCGCGACAGCGTGTGCTGGCACGACGGGCCAGCCTCAGCAAACACGGTCGGGGGCATTACTGCGCGCAACAGCACCGGGGTCGATCAGACGCTCACTCTCCGTCACGTGACGGCCATCTCCTCGGACAACGGCGAGGCCGGGATCGCCGCCGTCCGGGTCTCTGGTGGCGGGTTGACGATCAACGCGACGAACGTGATCGCGTTCAGTGGAACCGGGGTCGATGTCACGTACGTCCCGGGTTTCACGCCTACTGCGATCGCTCTCGACCATTCGAACTACGACACCGAGGCCGACCCCAACAACGTGATCACGAACCCGGGCACGGGGTCCAACCAGACGGCGGCGCCGGTGTTCGTCGACCGCCTAGGCGGCGACTTCCACCAGCAGCCGACCTCGGCGGGGACGATCGACCTCGGCACGGCGACCGGGTTGCTCGGGGGAGAACTCGACTTCGACGGTCAGCCTCGCACCATCGGCCCCTTCCCCGACATCGGCGCGGACGAGCTCCGGCACCCGACCACGACCTCTGTCGCCTGCGCCCCGACCACATTCACGGTCGGGACCGGCAGCACCTCTTGCACGGCGACGGTCACCGACACGGGCAGCTCGCCGACCACCACTCCGACGGGCGACGTCAGCTTCGCCACCGGGGGCAGCGGCAGCTTCAGCGCCGGGGGCGCCTGCAGCCTGTCGCCGGTGAGCACCGGGGTGGCGAGCTGCTCGCTCACCTACACGCCGACCGCGGTCGGAACCGGTTCCCACCAGGTCACGAGCTCGTACGCCGGCGACACCGCCCATGAGCCGAGCCAGGGCTCCACCCAAGTCGGGGTCCTCGCGCGCTCGACCACGACCTCGGTCGTCTGCAGCCCTGCGTCCCTCACATTCGGTGCGGGCGGCAGCACCTGCACCGCAACGGTCACCGATACGGCCGGAAATCCGACGCCGCCGAGCCTCAACGTCGGCTTCACCACCAATGGGGCCGGCGCCTTCAGCTCCAGCTCGTGCTCGCTCAACGGCAGCGGTAACCAGGCGAGCTGCTCTGTGGTCTACACGCCGAGCGCCGTCGGCACCGGATCCCACCAGATCACCGGGTCGTACAGCGGCGATCCGACCCATCAGACCAGCCAGGGCTCCGGCCTGCTCGGAGTCGTTTCGCCCGCGACACAGTTCGACCTCAAGGCCGCGATCAACAAGTGCAAGAAGAAGTTCCCGAAGGGCCCTAAGCGCAAGAAGTGCATCAAGCGTGCCAAGCAGCGCGCGCAGGCCTAAACGCCGGCCACTCCCCTGTACATATGTACAGATTTCTGGTACATTTGTACACATCATGTTGGCTTGGATCTATCTATCGGCAGCAATCGCGACCGAGGTTGTCGGCACCGTCTTCCTGCGCTACACCGACGGCTTCACCAGGCCGGCCCCTTCGATTCTCGTGATCGTCACTTACGGCGCCTCCCTCTGGCTCACCGCGCTGGCGCTGAAGGGGCTTGAAATCAGCCTGGCCTATGCCGTCTGGGCGGGCGTGGGTACCGCGGCGATCGCGATCATCGGCATGGCGGCGATGGGTGAAAGCGTCAACGCATTGAAGCTGGCGAGCATCACGCTGGTAATCGGCGGCGTAGTCGGGCTCAATCTCTCGGGAGCGAACTAGCCTGAGATGGCGACCGCGGAGCCGGCGACCAAAGGCCGCCGCGAGCAGATTCTGGACGCGACGCTGCGCGTCATTGGACGCGGTGGGCGCGAGGCGGTGACGCACCGCGCCGTCGCCGAGGAGGCGGGTGTCCCTCTCGGCTCGACGACCTATTACTTCGACTCCCGCGACGACCTCGTCGGCCAGGCTCTGGAGCATGTGGCCGCCCAGGAGGTCGACCGTTACGCGCGGCTCGGCGAGGATCTTCGAAACGTCAAGTCGGGGAGAGCGCTCGCCGACCGGCTGATCTCAGAGCTGGTCGCCGCCGCCGAGGACCGAGTCGCCTACATCGCCGAATACGAGCTCTGGCTCGAGGCGGGCCGGCGGGCCGATCTACGCGAAGCGGCGCAGAGCTGGTGCAACGCCGAGCAGTATGCGGTGGCCGCGGCGATGGAGAAGCTCGGCAGCAGCGATCCGCGTGCCGACGCGAGCCTGGTTGTCGCCACCCTCGATGGGCTCGGCGAGCGCGTGCTGGCGCGCGAGGAGGATCCGGCGGCGGCCGCGAAGGAGTTTCGCCCGGAGCTCAGGCGTCTGATCGAGCGCCTGGTGGGCTAAGTGTCCGGGCCGCCCTGCTGGCGCAGGTAGCGCTCGAAGTCTCGGGCGAGGGAGTCGCCCGAGGGGACGTCGTCATCGACGTCAAGGCTTTCGGCCTGCTCGGCCTCCAGCCGCTGAACGAGCTCCTCGATCTCGGGGTTGGCCGCGACCGCGCGGCTGACTTGGCTTTCGTAGGAATCTGATTCCTCCTCGAGGCCGGAGGCCTCCACGGCGACGCCGACGAGGCCCTCGAGCCTGCGCAGCAGCGCCAGTGCGGCCTTCGGGTTGGGAACCGCGGCGACGTAGTGCGGGACCGCCGCCCAGAGACTTGCCGAGGGGATCCCGCGGCGTCGGCAGGAATCGTGGAGCACGCCGACGACACCGGTCGGCCCCTCGTAATTCGAGCGCGCCAGGTCGAGCTCCTCCACCAGCTCTTCATCCGAGGCGAGGCCGGTGATCGGCACCGGAAGGGTGTGGGCGACGTCGGCGATCAGCGCGCCGAGGGTCACCACCATCTCGATGCCGAGCGTCTCGGCCGCGTCCGCAACCCCGTCCGCGAAGGTCCGCCACTTCAGGTTCGGCTCCGTCCCGGCGAGCAGGACGAGGTCGCGCTCCGCGCCCGCGGGGGTCGCGCTGAGCAGGACGTTCCCCGGCCACTCGATCTCGCGGGACTGGCCCTCAGTCAGCCGGATGGTCGGCCGGTTGGCCTGGAAGTCGAAGAACTCCTCCGGGTCGATCTGGGCGATCACCTCGGCATCGAGGGACTCGGCGGCGGTTGTCAATGCCGTGGTCGCCGAGCCCGCCGCGTCGTTCCAGCCGGCGAAGGCACAAACGAGAACGGGTGACCGAAGCTGGGGAGGCTCGGTCTCCCAGGCGAGCGCATCCATGGTTCGAGACTAGCGTCTCGGCTCTGCAGGCACCCCACTTGGAGCCCCTGATGTCCGGTTGAGCTTGGACACTCAGGAGGTGGAAACGACGTCCGCCGCGCCTCAGATCGCCGAGCTCCAACCTGGTCAGCGCTTCCAGGGCGTCTACGCGTGCGTGCGGAAGGACCGGCTCTCCGCTCGCAACGGCTCGATCTACCTCTCGCTGGAGCTGCGCGACCGCAGCGGATCCATCGCCGCGCGCGCCTTCCGGGAGGTGGACCGGCTCGCGGGACGATTCGAGCGTGGCGACGCCATCCGGGTCTCGGGGAAGGTCGAGCGCTTCCGCGGCGAGCTGGTCGCCGAGGTCGAGGACATCGAGCCCGTCGCCGAGGGGGACCTCGACCCTTCCGAGTTCCTGCCCGCCGCCTACCGGGACGCCGCGGAGCTGGAGGGCTTCCTCGAGCACCTCACCCGCGAGGTCTACGACGAACCGCTCCGCGGTGTGGTGGAGCGCGTCCTGTTCACCGAGCCGGTCGCAGCGGAGTTCCGCCGCGCCCCGTGCACCAGGGCGGGCCACCACGCCTACGTCGGGGGGTTGGTCGAGCACACGGTTGCGGTCGGCACGCTCGTCAGCGAGGTCTGCCAGCTCCACCCCCGCCTCGACTCGGACCTGCTGATGGCGGCGACGCTGCTCCACGACGTCGGCAAGACGCGGGAGTTCAGCTACGGGGCCGAATTCGGGATCACCGAGGAGGGTCGGCTGATCGGCCACCTCGCGCTGGGAGCCGAGATCGTGGGCTCCGCTGCGGGCGGCCTGCCGCCCGACCGCCGAGCCGCGCTGCTCCACTGCGTCCTCTCGCACCATGGAGCCGACGGGAACCGCTCGGGGTCCGGGGGGCGGGGCTTTGGCAGCCCGGAGGCGCTGGCGCTCTACCGGCTGAACGCGCTCGACGCGGGCGTCAAGGGCGCGCTCGAGCACGGGCTGCAGTAGCGCTACTTGCCAAGAATGCAGGGATTAGTCCGAATAGTCGGGAGACGGTTCCCTGGGGTGCCGAATCGCTCTGATCACCAGTTGCGCTGCGATCAACAGGGCGAGGGCGGCAAACGTGAGCTCCAGGGCACGTTGAGGGATCGCATTCGCGGTCACCACCCCGATGCCGGCGCCGAGAGGAGAGAGGACGCCGATCATGAGGCCATCTCGGACCCGGACGTTTCCGTACCCTTGCTGCCGCCAGACCGCGACGATCGCAACGGGAACGATTGCCAGCAGGGAGGTTGCCTCCGCTCGCACCTGCGTCTCGTCCATGAAGATCACCAGGGCGGGTACGAAGAGGACTCCTCCCCCAACCCCCAGCAGCCCGCCGACCATTCCGCCGGCGAAACCCACGATGGCTGCGGCGATCGAGCTCATGACAGGATCAGCTTCACCGCGATGGCGACGAGGAGCGCCGCGAACATGAGGGAGATGTACCGCTCTGGCAGCCGCTGCTGCAGGGCGGTACCGACGACGACTCCTCCCAGGGCAGGAATCCCTACGAGCGCTGCATTCGGCGGGTCGACGTTGCCGTAGGCCGCTTGGAAGATGACCGCCACGGTGGCGATCAACACGATCGCCAGCATGCTCGTGCCGGTCGCCTCGCGAGCCCCGTAGCCGAGCCAGACGATCAGCAGCGGCACGATCACGCTGCCGCCGCCCACACCGAGGAGGCCGCTGAACGCCCCCGCAGCCGTTGCGATCACCGCCAGCTTGAGCGTCCGTGAGCTCATCGGCATGGCGGGCGATACTACGGCGATGCGACAGCCGGAGGCAGACCCCGACGCACTCGAGCGCCTGCTCGCACCGCTCAGCGATAGCCCGAGCCGCTCGGCGATCCTCACCGACGTCGACGGGACGATCGCCCCGATCGTCCAGGATCCTGCCGAGGCGGCGGTGCCTGAGCCCACCCGCGAGCTGCTGCGCGCGCTGGCCGGCCGCTACGCACTGGTTGGCTGCCTGAGCGGCAGGAGGGCGCTGGACGCGCGTCGCGTGGTCGGGCTGGAGGAGCTCGCCTACTCGGGCAACCACGGCTTCGAGCTGCTACTCCCGGGCGAGGACGAGGTGAAACCGGACCCTTCCCTCGATGGTCACGAGGCCGACGCCCCGAACTTCGTGGCGGACCTCGACCGCTCCGAGCTGGAGCGAGTGGGGATCAGGACGGAGGACAAAGGGGCGATCGTCGCCCTGCATTGGCGCGGCGCCGACAACGAGGGAGCCGCGGAGTCCCTCGCCCACGACATCGCCAGCCAGGCCGAGTGGCAGGGTCTCGTTCCCCACCGAGGGCGCAAGGTGCTGGAGATCAGGCCGAACGTCGCGATCAACAAGGGCATCGCGATAGCTGCTCTGATCCCGGCGCGTCCGGTAGATGCCGCGCTCTACAGCGGCGATGACCGCACCGACGTTGACGCCTTCACCGCCCTGAGAACCCTGCGCGAGGATGGCCAGCTGAATGACGCCGTCTGCATCGCCGTCGCCTCGGTTGAGTCCCCGCCTGAGGTTTCCGGCGAGGCCGACCTGACCGTCGAGGGGCCGGAGGGATTCATCCGGGTGCTCGAGGGGCTCTAGGGTCGCCGGCATGGCCTTCTGCGACCTGCTGCGAATGACCGTCCTGCTGGCCGGCGGGGCCGCGACCGCGCTGGCGGCCATCACCGTTGTCTCGGCGAGCGCCGCCGGCGACACATTGACCATCTACGTCGCGGCCGCTTGGTGGATTGCCGCGCTGATCGGCGGGATCATCCTCGGACGGCCGGCTCGCGCCGCGGATGCGATGCGTCCGGCCTTGACCGAGGCCCGGATGGCGACCGCGCTTCCCTCCCTCGGCAACCCAAACCGAGCGGCCCTTGCTCGGCTCTGGCCTCTTGCAGCCTTCGCCGCGATCGCCGGCGGCTTGGGACTCGTCTTCTCAGGGGTAGCCGCGATCGGGACGGGCTTCGCACTGGGTGCGGCGCTGGCGCTGCGTTCCCGGGAGGGAGCGGTCGCGGCGATCGAGGAGCGTGATGGGGTTCGCTTCTACGTCGAACCGGGCTCCGCGCTCCAGCCGGTCAAGCTGGTCCGGACCCCCGGACTGCGGCGGGACCGGCCGCCGCCCGGCAGCCCGCCGCCGCCGCCGACCGCACCCGCATAAAGGAAGCGGCGCGCGACCCGAAGGCCGCGCGCCGCGTCACACCAACACCCTGCGGGACTTACGCCCCCGCGGGAACCGGCGCCTGTTCGCCGGACATCTCGTTCGACATCTCGACGTGAGCCTTGCTGTCGCGGGTCCGGATCAGGACCAGGGTGGCAACGAAGCCCAGCGCCGCAATCACCGCGCCGCCGAGGAACGCACTCTGGAATCCCTCGTTCAGCCCGTTCGCGACCGTCGAGTGGCCGGCAGCCATCACGCTGTCCGTGCGCGAGGTGGCGATCGTCGACAGGACCGCCAGGCCCAGCGCCCCGCCGATCTGCTGCGAGGTGTTGATCAGCCCGCTGGCGAGGCCCTGCTCGTGCTGGTCGACGCCGGAGACGGCCGCAATCGTCGAGGTGACGAAGCCGAACCCGAGCCCGATGGCCGCGAGCAGCGAGGCGCCCAGGATGTCGGTCAGGAATCCACCACCGACTGAGACCTGGCTGAACCAGAGGAGCCCGGCCGAGACCGAGAGCATCCCCGCCGCGAGGATCGGCTTGAAGCCGAACCGCGTGACCAGCTGGCCGCCGAGGCCGGCCGCCAGGATGATCGTCACGGCCAGCGGCAGGTACGAGAGCCCGGCGTGGATCGGGCTGTAGCCCAGCACCTGCTGCATGTACAGGGAGATGAAATAGAACATCGAGAACAGGGAGGCACCCAGCAGGATGCCCACCACGTTCGCTCCGGTCAGGGTCCTGAGCCGGAAGATCCGGAACGGGACCAGCGGCGCCTTGGAGCGCTGCTCGATGAACACGAACGCTCCGATCAGGGCGACCGAGAGTGCGAGCAGGCCGACGATCTTGGTCGAGCCCCAGCCCGCGTTGCTCGCGTCGAGCAACGCATAGGCGAGAACGGAGAGGCCTGCGGTGATGCTGACCGCGCCGGCAGCATCGAAGTGGCGCGTCTCGGACTCCGAGCGGCTCTCACCGATCAGGCCAGGAGTCAGGGCCAGGGCGATCGCCGCCACCGGGACGTTCACCCACAGGACCCACTCCCAGCCAAGACCGTCGGTGAGGATGCCGCCGAGCAGGACGCCGGCGGCGCCGGCCGATCCCGCGACGGCGCCCCAGGCGCCGAGAGCCTTGTTGCGCTCCGCACCGTCCTTGAACAGGCCGGTGACGATGGAGAGGGCAGCCGGCGAGACGATCGCCGCGCCCAATCCCTGGGCGGCGCGTGCCGCGATCAGCTGGCCCTGCGTGGTCGCAAACCCGGCGGCGAGTGAAGCGATCCCGACGACTGCAAGCCCGGTCATGAAGACGCGGCGCCTGCCGAGCAGGTCAGCCGCCCGGCCGCCGAGCAGCAGGAAGCCGCCGAAGGCGATCACGTAGGCGTTCACGACCCACGGGAGGTTCTCCTCCGAGAAGTCGAGGCCCGTGCCGATGCTCGGCAGGGCGACGTTGACGATGGATGCATCGAGAACCACGATGAACTGCGCGACGCAGAGCAGGATCAATGCGGTCCAGCGACGCTCTAGATATTCCTGGGCTGTGGTCATCCCCTGACTCCTTTCGTAATGCGGGGTGTTGGTGCCTTGTCACTGGTACGACGAATGACTTTGGTTCAAATAGACAGGTGAGCTATGCTCTATTCGGAAGCTGAGTTCCGGTTTCGCTTAGAACTATACGGAATTCAGATTCCGCTTGCAGAGTGACAATCGGCACACTCAGGCAGAATCGCCCAGGAGGCCACCAGATCAAATGACGCCCGTCACAGAGAAGATGACCCCCGAGTCACCGATCCTCGAGCGAGTCCTCCGTGCGGACGCTCGACGCAATCGCGAAGCCGTGATGGCTGCGGCCAAGAAACTGTTCGCGGATCAGGGGCTCGACGCGCAGATGCCGGACGTCGCGAAGGCCGCGAAGGTCGGCGTCGGCACGGTCTACCGCCACTTCCCCACCAAGGACGACCTGATCGCGGCCCTGGCCGCCGAGCGCTTCGAGCGGCTGGCGGACAAGGCTCGTGAGGCGATCGAGGCTGACGACGCCTGGGACGGGCTTTGCGACTTCATCCGGTTCTCCGCTCAGATCCAGGCCGACGATCGCGGCCTCTGCCAAGTGATGAGCTCGCGTCCCGAGGTGATGAACGCTTCAGCTTTGTCGGTTGGGCTCGACGGGCTCTGCAACGAGATGGTCAAGCGGGCTCAGCGCTCCGGCGAGCTCCGCAAGGACCTCGAATGGGAGGACATCCCGATGATCGCCTGCGGCCTGGGGCGAATCACCCCGGCTGAGATGGGCCCTTCCACCGGCCGCTGGCCACGCCTCGTTGAGATCATTCTCGACGGCCTCCGTGCTCCCGGCAGCTCGAAGCTGCCGAAGCCCCTCATCTAGCTAGTTACGCGCCCGCTTTCGCAGCGGCGCGAACGAGCGCCAGTTGCGCGTGTTGGCGACCTGTTTCGCGCTCAACCAGGCTCGCCGGGCCGTCGCAACCGAATATTTGACGTTGGCGAGCGTTTCGGTGCCGTGAGCGTCGGTGTTGCAGACGATCCGCACGCCCGCCTCGGCGGCCAGCTTGGCATGGCCTTCGTTCAGGTCGCGCCGGTTGGGATTGCCGTTGATCTCCATCATCGTCCCGGTGCGGACGGCGGCCTCGGCGATCCGCTCGATGTCGACGCCGTAGGGCTCGCGGCGCAGCAGCAGCCGACCGGTCAGGTGCCCGATGCAGTCGACCAGCGGATGCTCCATCGCGGCGATGATGCGCTCCGTCATCGCCTTCTCGGAGATGTTGAAGGAGGTGTGGACGCTGCAGATCACCCAGTCGAGCTCAGCGAGCAGCGCGTCCGGATAATCGGGCGAGCCGTCGTTCCCGATGTTCACCTCCGAGCCGGCCAGCAGCCGGAAGCCGCGGGGCGCCGATTCGTTCCACGCCCGGATCTCCTCGATCCGCTTCTTCAGCTGCCGGGCGGTGACGTCATTGCCGAATCCGTGGGTGGCCGAGTGGTCGGTGATCGCGAGGTAGGCATAGCCGCGGTTACGCGCCGACTCCGCCATCTCCTCGAGTGAATTGCGGCCGTCCGAGAGCGTGGTGTGGCAGTGGAGGTCGCCGCGGATGTCGTCGACGGTGACCAGCTCCGGCAGCTCGCCGGTGTCGCCGGCCTCGATCTCGCCTCGGCCCTCGCGGAGCTCCGGCTCGATGTACGGGAGCCCGAGCAGCTCGTAGACGCCCACCTCGTCCGCGAACTTGTGGGCCTTCTTCCCGTCCACCACCGCGACGCCGTATTCGCTCACCGAGAGGCCGCGGGTCTGCGCCCGCTCCCGCAGCTGGACGTTATGCGCGGCCGAGCCGGTGAAGTGCTGAAGCAGGTTGCCGAGCTCCTTCTCCGCCCCGATCCGCAAATCCACCTTCAGGCCCGAGTGCGTGAGGACGCTGGCCGCCGCGTCGCCGCCGCGCCGGGTCTCGGCCGAGAGGCCGTGCGTCGCCAGGGCATCGGCCAGCTCACGCGGCTTGTCGGTAGTCGCGATCAGATCGAGGTCCTTGCAGGTCTCAGCCCAGCGGCGGGCGGAGCCGGCAATCTCGATCCTCTTCGCGACCCCAAGGTCCAGGAGATCGCCGCGGATCTCCTCCGCGATCGGCAGGACGTGGGAGAGGAGGAGCCGCTCGCCGATCCCGTCCTCGGTGACCCCCTCGAGCGAGGAGAGGATGTTCTCCTCGGTCTTGGGCCCGAGGCCGCGGATGGTCGCGATCTTGCCCAGCTCGGCCGCCTCCTTGAGCTGCGTGAGGTTCTCGACCCCGATCTCGTCGTGGATCCGCTTGGCGGTCTTCGCGCCGAGGCCGGGAACCCGGGTCACCTCAACGAGCGTGGCGGGGAACTTCGTCTTCAGCTTGTCGGCCGAGGGGATGCTGCCCGTCTCGATCAGCGTCTCGATCTTCTCGGCCAGGGTCTTGCCCACGTTCGGCAGCTCGGTGAGGCGGCCCTGCTCGGCGAGCTGCTCGATCGAGACCGGGCTCTGCGCGATCGTCCGGGCCGCCTCGCGGTAGGCGAGCACGCGGAAGCGGTCGGCACCGTCCAGCTCGTAGAGGATGCCCAGCTCTCGCAGGGCAGCGGCTATCTCGGCGTTGCGCATGGCTCAAAGCTAGTGGGGACGGCTATCTTGCCGCCGTGCCCGCAGCCCCTCCCCGGACGCCGGACGTCTGGGTCATCCTGCCGACTTACAACGAGGCCGAGAACCTGGAGCGGATCGTCGGCGCCGTGCTCGAGCATCTCCCGGAGTCGAGACGCGTCCTGATCGTCGACGACAACTCGCCCGACGGCACCGGCGAGATCGCCGACCGCCTGGCGGATGGCGACGACTCCGTAGCGGTGCTCCACCGCGATCGCAAGGAGGGCCTCGGGCCGGCATATCTGGCCGGCTTCCGCGTCGCGCTCGACGGCGGCGCCGAGCGCATCATCGAGATGGACGCCGACTTCTCCCACGATCCCAGCTATCTGCCGCGCCTGATCGACGCAACGGAGGGCGCGGATCTGGCGATCGGCAGTCGCTACGTGCCCGGCGGCGGAATCACCGAGTGGGGTCCGGTCCGGCGATTCATCAGCCGCGGCGGCAGCGCCTACGCGCGGACGGCGCTGGGCCTGCCCGTCAAGGACCTGACCGGCGGTTTCAAATGCTTCCGGCGAATCGTGCTCGAGACGATCAATCTCGACACGATCGAGGCCCGCGGGTACGCGTTCCAGGTGGAGACCACCTACCGCGCGATCAAGTCGGGATTCCGGGTGGTGGAGGTCCCGATCGTGTTCAAGGACCGCGCCGACGGGACATCAAAGATGAGCAAGGCGATCATCGCCGAGGCGATGTGGCGGGTGCCCGCCATGCGCTTCCGGCGCCGGTAGGTCACTTCACTTTGTATAGTAACCCTGGACGCCCTGGCTAGACTGAACAGGGACCTTCCAAACACCGACCTAGGAGACCAAAGTGCCGGGCAAGCTCACCGACGTAACCGACGCGACATTCCAGTCCGACGTTCTCGACGCCGACGGTCCCGTCCTCGTCGACTTCTGGGCTCCCTGGTGCGGTCCCTGCCGTGTCGTCCATCCCGTCTTGGAGGAGATCGACTCCGAGCGCGAGGACCTCACGATCGTCAGCCTCAACACCGACGAGAACCCGCAGACCGCGGCGAAGTATGAGGTCCTCTCGATCCCGACGATGATCGTCTTCAAGGACGGCGACGTGGCGACCCGCCTGGTCGGCGCCCGGCCGAAGGCCCGGCTCGAGTCCGAGCTCGAGCCAGTCCTCGCGTAGCTGGCCGCTGAGCGACAGCGCGTTGCCTCGGGCTCGCCTTTCGAGTTGAGCGTGGGCTTCTCGCGGGCGGTGCGCCTCGGCGACCGCATCAGCGTCTCCGGCACGGCACCGATCTGGCCCGGCGGCTTCTGCGACCCGGATCCCGAGAAGCAGGCCGCCCGCTGCCTGGAGACCATCGTCGAGGCGCTGCGTGAGGCCGGGGCCGGCCCCGAGCATGTGATCCGGACCAGGATGTTCATCACCGACGTGGGCGATGCGGAGGCAGTCGGCAGAGCCCACGCCGCCGTCTTCGGCGAGGTCCGGCCAGCCGCGACGATGGTCGTGGTCGCAGGGCTACTCGACGAACGCTGGAGGGTCGAAATCGAGGCCGAGGCGATCGTCGGCTAGAGGATCTGCTCGCTGACGAAGCCGGCCAGCAGGACGCTGAAGCCCGCGATCTCGACAACGATCAGCGACCACATGAAGGCGTGAGTGCCCGGCAACGCATCTCCCTCGCGGAATTGGTTGTCGGTGTCGCGGGTCGCGCCGTGCCAGATATAGCCTGCAACTGCACCGACGAAGAAGGCGATCACGGCGAAGGCCGCGATTAGGTTGACGGCGGTGCTCCAGCCGGAGAGCTCGACGAACACGGCAACCAGAAGGGTGGCGAACGAGTAGAGGAGCGCGGCTCGGTGGGCGACGTCCACGTAGGGATGGGCGAGGCCGTCGGGGCTGGTTGCCATGCCGCGGTATTTCCAGACGCCGAGCAGCAGCGCGCCGATGAAGATCAGCCCAGCGGCGAGGAGGACCGCCTTAGTGTCGCCCCCGAGTTCCACGGCGCGGACTCTAGGTCAGCGGCGTTGGTTATCGGAGTTGTCGCACCAACTCCGGCGTGACTTCGGTGAGTGATCCGAGCGTTTCGTCCGCCAAATCGAGCGCGTCCGGCTCGGGCGGGAAGTCCTGGTTCGGCACGGCGATCACTCCCATCCCGGCGGCGTAGGCTGACTTGATCCCGTTGGTGGAGTCCTCGATCGCGACACAGGCTGCCGCCTCCTTCCCCAGCCGCCGTGCGGTCTCCAGGTAAACGTCCGGCGCCGGCTTGCCCGCGCCGACCTCCTCCGAGGAGACCGTCGCCTGGAAGGCGTCGGCGACCCCGGCAAGGTGCAGTACGAGGTCGATCACGGGCCGATTGGACGACGACGCGAGCCCAAGCGGCCACTCCGCAGTCAGCGACCTGACCGCCTCGACGGCTCCGGGCAGCAGCGGTAGGTACTCCTGGTAGACGTCTGCGACGCGGTCGGCGACGGCCTGCGAGATCTCCTCCGGCTCCATCTGAACAGCAAGCCGGTCCCGCACGTACTGCGACCACTCCACCGAGCTCATTCCCATCATGTCCCGCTGGGCGCCGTCGTGCCAGCGGCCGCCGTTCTCTTCGACGAAGCGCTTGCGGACCTCGTCCCAGACCGCCTCGGAGTCGACCAGGAGACCGTCGAGGTCGAAGATGACCGCGTCGACGGCCACTCAGGCCTTCGACACGGCGATGCGCAGTTCGCGGCCCTCGAT
>Ga0126307_10000497_pt1 | contig 25417 bp, 21 predicted proteins | sample Plot28_FD_89955 | JGI IMG/M metagenome (GOLD analysis project Ga0126307, IMG submission 89955) | Serpentine soil microbial communities from UC McLaughlin Reserve, CA, USA - Plot28 | ecosystem: Environmental > Terrestrial > Soil > Grasslands | place: USA: UC McLaughlin Reserve, Lake County... | reverse complement strand
GATCACCGCCCAGTAGGCGCCCACCAGCGCGAACCCCGCCGTCGAGGCGCCCAGGTAGGGCCCGTTGCGGAACAGGGCGAAATCCACGATCGGCGAGGCGACGCGGTGCTCGATCACCCAGAAGGCCGCCAGAAAGAGAAGACCGGCGGCGAGCACTGCGATGGTCTTGGCCGAGCCCCAACCCCAGTCGTCGGCGCGGACGAGCGCGAAGACGAACGCGAGCAGCCCGGGCGTCAATGTCGCGAGACCGGGCAGATCGAGCTTGGGCGCTGAGGTCTCGTCGCGGGATTCCTGGGCAGCCCACCAGGTGATCGCGATGCCGATCACGCAGATCGGCAGGTTGATCCAGAAGATCAGCCGCCAGTCGACCTCGATCAGCGCCCCGCCCACGAGGGGACCGATCGCGAGTGCCAAGGCGGAGACGGCAGCCCAGATGCCGAGCGCCTGCCCCTGCTGCTCGACCGGGAAGGCGTGGCTCACGATCGCCAGCGAAAGCGACAGCATCGCGGCCCCACCCGCCCCCTGGATCGCTCGCGCCGCGACCAGGACCGCATCGTCCGATGCGATCGCGGCGAGAACAGAGCCCCCGCCGAAGACCGCCATCCCAACCAGGAAGATCAACCGCCGCCCGTAGATGTCCCCGAGCCGTCCTGCCGTCACCACCAGGACGGCCAGCACGAGCAGGTAGCCGTTCAGAACCCACTGGACGTTGTCGGCGGAGGCGTGGAGCTCCTTCTCGATCGTCGGCAGCGCCAGCGCGACCACAGTCGAGTCGAGCATCAGGATGAACAGACCCAGGCAGGTGCCGACCAGCACCCACCAGTGCCGCGTGGATCCCTCAGGTGAGGTCAACCTAGGGCAGGATCTTGAACCTGAAGGCGGCCGGAGTCGGGTCGATGTTGCCAGCGGGGTCTATGGACTGCACCAGCAGCTTGTGCTTGCCGGGCCTGACGCGGAAGGTCGCCTTGGAAGCACAGCCGGCGAACGGCCGGCGGTCGAGCTTGCATTGGAAGCTCGAGCCCAGCTCGTCGGATGTGAACTTGAAGGTCGGCGTGCGGTCGATCGACTTCTTCCTCGGCTTCTTCTTGATCACGGTCTCCGGCGGGTCCTTGTCCCCCGGAGGGATCGGTGCAGCGATGGTCGCCACCGACCCGGAGAGCTCCGAGGTGTTGCCACCGGGCGGCGACACCGACGGCACCGTCTGAGTGGCGGCGACGAGCTTGCCGACCGGAATCGCGGCGTGAACGATCTGCCACTGGCCGGCGCCGTCAGCAACCGCCTGCCCCAGGAAGGCATCGACGTCGCCGGGAGAACTCGAGGGCTTGCTGAACAGCCGCACGGTTGCGCCAGCCGCCGCCGTGCCTGTGGCGGTCCCCGTGTCGGAGGAGCCGATCCCCGGTGGCAGGACGCCTGCGTTCGATCCGTTCGACAGCGGGTTGCCCACTCCGTCGCCGCCGAGGTCGATGAAGATGCCGGCGTTGCCGGCGCCGACGTTGGCCCCGAACTCGTTCGCGCTGCCGCCGTTCAGCATCACATCGATCGCGCGCCCGGTGTTGGAGATCACGTTCTGGGTTGTGGCAGTCGAACCGCCGATGAGGTTCGAGACCGACGGATTTATGCCGAAGTGCCCGATGCGGATTCCCGCTCCGAGGATCGGATGCGATCCGCCCCCGGGCGTCGTCCCGATGAAGTTGCCGGTCACCTGGTTGGCGTCCGATCCAAAGATGTCGATGCCGACGTTGCTGGCATTGCCGATCGTATTGCCGGCGATCAGGTGGCCTCCCGACGGATCGGTGGCTCCGCTCACCTCGACTCCTGTGCTGCCAGCAGAGAGCTGGCCGCCGTTGACCGCTACACCCAGCGTGTTGCCGGTGACCTGGGCGTTCCGGCCGCTGAGCAAGACCCCGGATCGCGCCTCGTTGGAAGCGATGAGGGCGATCCGGTTGTCGCGAACCTCTGCACCGCCGATGGCCGGGGAGAGGACGTCGATGCCGGTCGCGTTACCGGCCCCCGCCCCGGGCGCCCAGATATCGATGTTGCCGTCGGGGCTCAGGCCAAGATAGTTGTTTCGCACGTCGAGGTTGGGGGCGCCGAAGGCACTGACGATCCCGATGCCGATCGCGTCGATGTAGTTGCGGTCACTGGCGCTCGCGCCCCCGATCGTGGTGCCGGGCGCCTGCTTCACGTCGATGGCGGTGGCGTCGGCAGCAGCCGCGCCGTTCACGTCCAGGCCGATGTAGTTGCCCTTGATACTGGTGTTCTGCGCGCCATTGGTGTCGCCCTGAAGGTCGATTCCGTCGATGGTCGCCTTGGCGATCACGTTGCAGGGGCCGGTGCAGGCGGTGCCGGAGAGGGTGCCGCCCACCGTCGTGTTGGTGTTCGGGTCGGCGAAGGTGCCACCGAGCTGGATGTCATCGGCATTCGCGGCCGCAGTCGTCCCGTTGGGCCTGACACCGAAGAAGTTCCCCTGGATCAGGACGCCGTCGGCCCGGACGGCGCGCAGCCCGGCGAGCGTGTTATTGCCGAACACGTTCCGGGTCCCCGCCGTGGACCCGCCGATCGTGGCACCGTCCACGGAGACCGTCGCACCCGTGGCGTTTGCGTCCGCAGTGATGCCGTCGAGTCTGATGCCGAAATAGTTGTTCTGGAGGGTGAATCCCGTTCCGGCCGGGGCGTTGACCGCGGTCGATGCGTTGGTCAGGGCCAGCCCCTTGATTGCCACCGTCCCACCGTCGATCTGGAAGATCGTCTGCTGGCCGAGGCCGTTGGAGTTCCGGACTCCGACGCACGGCGCGCCCGGAGTCGCGGCTCCGCTGCAGCCATCGACGGTGAGGTTCTCGTCCACGGGCACCGTCGCCAGGGACGATGCAAGCTCCAGCGTCGTACTAGCCGGAAGGCTGAAGTTGATCGTGTCGCTCGACACCGTGTCCGCGTCTTCCTGCTCCTGCATCGCGGCGCGGAGCGTGCACTGGGCTCCTCCAATTCCCAGATCGACGTCGCAGATGCTGTTCCCAAGCGCGGCATCCCCCGTGTCCGCCGTCTGATTGACAACGAACGTGTCCACGTCATCGGCCAGGGCTGACCCCGCAGGCAGCGCCACCAGCGCCGCCACGACGAGCACCAGCATCCCCACCAGCCATCCGATCACGTCCCGCATCCTTGCGGTCGACACTCGCTCAACTCCCCGGTTGACCCAATTCGCCGCCCCACTCTACGCCGTCAGGGGGAGGGCAGCTCGAGCACGGCCAACGCGCCACGGCAGCGTATGACGCAGCGCGACCGAACACCACGGCGCAGCTCGATCACCCGGCCCTCCCCATCCAGGAAGAGCACGTCGAGCGGGAACCGCATCCCGAAGGTGTGGACGCTGCGGCAGCGAGGGATCAGCAGGCCGGCTCCGGCCCGATGGCGCAGCAGAAATGCCAGGCCGAGCAGGCGGGTGAGCCATGTCGTCGCCACTGGGACCTCGAAGCCGAGCGGCTCGGCTCGGCCCAAGCTCCGGAAGCGAATCGGCTCGCTCTCCCCCACGCCCTCGCTGAGCGTCGGGCCGGGGAAGCTCTCCCCACCGGGCTACTTCTTCTTGCGGGAGATGGTCAGGTTGACGGGCTGGGTGTCGGAGACCGAGCTCCCGGCCTTGACGCTCTGCGAGAGCACGCTCTTCACCTTGCGGCGCTTCTTGCCCTTGGAGATCTGCCCGATCGTGCAGTCCGCGGCCAACAGCGCCTGGCGGGCCGCGTTGCCGGTCTTGCCCTTCAGCTTCGGGACCAGGCAGTAACGGACGGTTGCGCTGATCGCCACCTCATCGGGGTTGACGCCCACCGGTGCCTGCTCTCCGCCCGCATCCACCAGAGCCGGCTCGAAGTAGAGGCTCGTGGCTCCCGGCAGCGATGCCTGGCTGAGCTCCGCGGGGCTCGCTCCGTCGACCCCGAAGTAGTCACCCTTCTTGATCGGAATCACGGTTGAGAACGGACCGGAGATTCCGCTCGGGGGACTCGTGGCGCTCTGCGCCGCGCCCGTTCCAGCCGCGGAGAGCGAGGTGGTCCCGGTCGAGCGCAGCACTCGCGGCGTCAGCGGCCCGCCAGCTCCGATGAACCTCCAGCTGATCACCGTTCCGTCGACCGGAGACGCCGCGGTTTCGGGGGCCGGAAGCACGTAGTTGGCGACGGTCGCGGAGGGGCCGAAGCTGATGGGCACGAAGTTGGGCGCCGTCAGCGTGCTGCCGACGACCACGGTGTTCGCCTGGGCGCTGGCCGCAAGAAGCGCTGAGGCGCAGGCCGCGAGCGTCAGTGCGATCCGCAGTCTGTAGATGGCCTCCCCGACCATGACCGGAGCCTACTCCGCCGCCGACGGCCCCGTTAGATTCCGCCCGTGGAGTACGCGGCACAGCCACCCGTTGCGGTCGCCCGCCCCGACTCGACCTTCCTGCAGCGCGTCTTCCTCTGGATGTTCATCGGGCTGGCCATCACCGGCGGGGTCGCGGCGGCGATCGGATCGTCGGACACGCTGCTCACCGACATCACCGAGACGCCGGGGATCGTCATCGGAGTCATCGTCCTGCAGCTCGGCCTCGTCCTGGGCCTGGTCTTCCTCCTGCCGCGGATCTCGGTCGGTCTGGCGACCTTCCTCTTCCTGCTCTACTCGGCGACGGTCGGCGTCACCTTCGCCTTCGTCTTCGAGCTCTACACGACGCAGTCGATCTTCACCGCGTTCCTGATCACCGCAGGGATGTTCGGCGCACTCGCCGTCTGGGGCGCGCTCACCGACATCGACCTCTCCAAGGTCGGCTCGATCGCCTTCATGGCGCTGATCGGGCTGATCCTGGCGACGATCGTCAACGTCTTCTGGGCCAACAGCACCCTCTACTGGATAACGACGTACGCCGGTGTGGGCATCTTCGCCGCCCTGACCGCGTACGACATGCAGAAGCTCGCGCAGATCAACAAGCAGGGGCTCACCGGCGAGGCTGAGGGACGCGCCGCGATCATGGGCGCCCTGGCCCTCTACCTCGACTTCATCAACCTCTTCCTCTTCCTACTGCGCATCTTCGGTCAGTCTCGCTAGCCGGTCCTCCCGGGTCGCTAGCTTCAGGACATGACTGAGAAGGGGGATACGCCGACGCTCTACGAGTGGGCCGGCGGGCGCGAGGCGTTCGAGCGGCTGATCGGCGCCTTCTACGACCGAGTGGAGGGCGACGAGCTGATCTCTCCGCTGTTTCCCGGTGGCGTCAGCGAGGAGCATCGCCACAACGTCGTTCTCTGGTGGATCGAGGTGTTCGGCGGGCCGGCCGACTACACCGGGCAGCTCGGCGGCTATCACCGGATGGTGGGCAAGCACAGGGACCTCGGCATCACGCCCGAGCAGCGGCTGAGGTTCGCAACCCTGATGAGCATGGCGGCCGACGACGCCGGCCTTCCCGACGACCCCGAGTTCCGCTCCGCCTTCATCGCCTACGTCGAGTGGGGAACGCGGCTCGCCCACCACAACTCCCAGCCCGGCGCCACCGACGTCCCCCAGGAGGCGCCAACGCCGCGCTGGGGCTGGGGCGAGGCACCGCCTTACCAGCCATGAACGGCGTCGAGCCGGGCCCGGACGGGGAGCTGCGCTGTCCGTGGGCCCTCGGAACTCCCGACTACCTCGAGTACCACGACGCCGAGTGGGGTCGCTTTCTACATGGCGAGTCCGAGCTGTTCGAGCGGCTCACCCTGGAGGCGTTTCAGTCGGGCCTCTCCTGGCTGACCATTCTGCGCAAGCGGGAGAACTTCCGGAAGGCGTTCGACGGCTTCGACATCGAGAAGGTCGCGGCCTACGGCGCCAAGGACTTCAAGCGGTTGATGGCGGACGCGGGCATCGTCCGGAACCGCAAGAAGATCGAGGCCGCGATCGCGAACGCCAAGGCGACGCGGCAGCTCCACGCCGACGGCGAGACCCTCGACGAGCTGCTCTGGAGCTTCGCGCCGGATCCGGACTCGCGCCCGGTCCCGAAGAAACTCTCCGACCTCGAACCCATCACCGAGGATTCCAAGGCCCTCTCCAACGAGCTCAAGCGCCGAAGCTTCGTCTTCGTCGGGCCGACGACCGCCTACGCCACGATGGAGGCGATCGGGATGGTCAACGACCACCTCGAGAGGTGCGCGTTCCGGTAGCACACGTCGACGTCGGGTCTGGGTTCCCTTTTGCTGCAACCGGTCGTTCAGGGAGCCGCAATTACTGGCGACGACCTGCCTCATGCGCCAAGATGCCGAGACCGCATGGACGAGACCGCACGCAGAGGAAATTACGAGTCCGGGGCCGACTACGTCTTGGAATATGGAGAGCTCCGCTTCTCGTTCAACGAGCGTGACTTCGCCCAGCGAGTTGAGCAGGCGGCCGTCAAGCTCGACTTCGTCCGGCAGGGCCTCGACGAGCACGAGCTGGAGGACCTCCTCGAGCTGGCCGTCAACGGTGAGATCCGCGAGCCCTGTTCCCCCCTTGGCGGCCACGTCAACGAGAACTGGGACGAGCTCGTCGGCCCCTCCAACAAGAGCCTTGTCCATTGGCTTCGCCGCCTCGTCTTCCGGGGCGCCTGGCTCGACCAGCGCGTCAAGGAGGGTGAGCTCGACATCGTCTTCGACGAGTCGACGCAGACCTTCGGTTACGTCCAGCCGGACCGCGACTCAGAGCTGATCGAGCTCTCCGCGGAGCCGTCCTGGGGAGCGGTCGCCTACGGCGGCCGCGACAGGGCCTAGCTGTCCCTACTGCTTGACCTTGTCCTTGCCCGGGCCGCCGATCAGGCGGTCCTTCTTGCCGGGCCCGCCGATCAGCCTGTCCTTGCCGCGACCTCCGCAGAGCCGGTCGTTCCCGCCCTTCCCCTTGATCCTGTCGTTGCCGCCGTTGCCGACGATCACGTCGGCCCTCTTGGTCCCCTTGATCAACTCCGGCCCGTCATCGCCGACGATCGTCGCCGCCCGCTTGGCGCAGCGGTAGACGTACTCCCAGGCGGGATTGCTGTCCTCTGGGGAAGACGGGGGGCTCAGGTTCTGCGCCGCTCCGCCGCCCACCCCGACCAGAAAGACGGAGCTGTCGGAGAACGTGTAGCCGCGGTAGGCGACCTTCGTGGCGTCCGGCGAGACCGCCGGGAACTGCTGGTACGGGACCGTCGGATTGCCCGGGGTGAGATTGACCGCGCCTCCCAGGCTGAGATCGCCGCGGAAGATGTCGAAGTCGAATCCGCCAGTGGGGCCGTCCGGATCGCGTGAGAAGACGATGCTGGCGCCATTGGGCGAAAACGCGGGTGTTCGGTCGTCGGGTCCGCTCTCGGGCGTCAGGCGGGTCTCGCCCGAACCGTCCGGGTTGATCGCGTAGATCAGGTCGACACCTAGTTGTTCCCGTTCGAAGACGAGCCTCGTGCCGTCCGGCGAGAAATCGGCGCCGCGCTCAAAGTAGCTCGTATTGGGGGTGAGGTCCCTGACGCCCGTGCCGTCGGCATTCATGATCGCCGTCGTATAGAAGCTGCTCAGCAGCTCGGGATTCGTGTCCAGGATGAACGCGATCTGCGTGCCGTCGGGCGAGAAGCTCGGGGCGGCTGCGCCCTGAAGCCCCGGCGTCAGGTCAACGGCGCCGGTGGCATTCGCCTGCTTTCTGAAGATGTGGTACGTGCCCTCCGGCTCGAGCGAGCGGCTGAAGATGATCGACTGACCGTTCGGGGAGAACTGGGGATCGAAGTCGCCCTTCGTATCGGCCGGGCTGAGATCGACTGGGTTCGAACCGTCGGCGTTCATGACGAAAATGTGGCCCTTCCCGCTGACCTGGCGCTCGAAGACGATTCGGCCGTTTTGCGCCACCGGGAAAGCGGCTTCGGCTACCCCCGCCAGACCCGTCGCGGTGAGCGTGAAAATGGCCGTGACTATGGCGATCAGACGAGGCAGGCGCATCGATCCTTCTCCCTTGGCGTGTCGGCCGACCCTATCGCCCGGCGGCGCGAACATCCACCGCTATAGCCGGCCGAGCAGCTCCGCGTTGCTGGCGGTCTCCGTGAGCTGATCGGAGAGCGCCTTCGCCGCCTGCTCGGGCTCCATCTCCGCCAGCTCCTCGCGCAACCGGCGGACCTTGTCCATCTCCTCGGCGTCCCGCAGCTCGTCCTCGCCAGAGGCGCGGGAGTCGGCCGCGACCAGCGCCGGGACGATGCCCTTGGCGGCGAGGCCGGCGTCGAGGCGGAGAAGAAGGTTCTCGGTCGTCTCCAGGGCTTCGCGGACCTCGGCGCCCTTGTCATCCGAGTCGAGCACCGTGGCGATCACGGTCAGGGAGCCACTGTCGTCCTCGTCGAGCTCGCGACCGGCGCCGAAGATCCTCTTGACGCGGCCCGAGTCGCGGTAGCCGAGCGCGAGCCGGCTGAGCGAGTCGATCAGGACGACCACGTCCTCTCCCCCCTCGGCCAGCCGCTTGGCGTGCCCCATGGCGAGCTCGGCCGCCCGGACCTGATCGCGCGGCTCCTGGTCAGCGGTCGCGGCGAAGATCTCGGCGTTCGGCAGGGCGCGCTCCCATTGAGGGACCTCCTCGGGACGCTCGTCGGCGAGCAGGATGCAGAGGTGCGCGCCCGTCTCCGCGATCGCGGCGCCAAGGCCGCGCAGCAAGGTTGTGCGGCCCGAGCGCGGCTGTGCAAGGACGAGGACCCTCTGGCCGAAGGCGAGTGGGCCGAGCAGGTCGACCGCGCGCACCAGGGGGGCACCCGGCGCGTCGGGCGCCAGCAGCCGGCGGCTGGGCGGCGCGGCGGTGAGGTCCTCGAAGTGCTTGCGCTCACCTTCGGGGCTCTGCCCGTTGACGGCCTCCACCCGAACCAGGGCACGGTGACGCTCACCGCGGCGTGGCTGCCTGGCGGGGCCGCTCACCTGGTCGCCGGGGCGCAGCTCGCAGCGGCGGATCTGGGATGCGGAGACATAGACGTCGCCCTCCGCTTCGCTCATACCGCTGAGGCGGAGGAATCCGTAGCCCTGAGGCATCCGGTCGAGGACTCCCGTGATCTCCTCGGTCTCGGCCTCGGCTTCGGGCTCTTCACCTTCGGGCTCCTCCCCCTGCTCATCGTCGGGCTTCGGTGTCTCGCCCTCCTCCCGCTTGGGCTTTCGCGGGGCGCCACGGCGGCCGCGGCCGCGCGGACGATCACCACCCGACTCGGAGGCCTCCTCACGGGCGGCGGGCTCACGCGGCTCATCCGAGTCCCCGCCCTCCTCGATCGCCTCGATCAGCTCGTCGCGGGGCAGCATCCGATAGCGCGGCACATTGAGCTCGCGCGCGCGCTGGTGCAGCTCTGCGAGGTGTTCATCGCTGAGGGCCATGGACGCGCGCATGCTAAGCGGTGGGCACCTTGCTCGGATCCAGCCCGTCGGCCTCCACGACGCGGCTCCACGCCTCGGCCTCAGCGGTGACCCGCGACTCGCTCCAGCCGAGCGCATCGCCCAGAGCGGCCGCCACCGCCTGGACCCGGTCGCCATCCCGCAGCCCCGGCTCGGCGACGAGACCCAGCCGGGTGCGCCGCAACAGCACATCCGAGACCGCGCGGGCCTGCTCACGGCGGGCCGCAACGACGACCTCCGCCATCAGGTCCGGATGCCCGGGGACGATCGGCTCGGCGAGCTCCGGGCGCTCCTCGCAGAGGTCGAGCACGTCCCGGGCGGCGTGCCCGTAGCGGAAGGCCAGCTGCTCGGTCGCGCCCTCCGGAAGCTCGAGGTCGGTCTCGAGATCCTCCGGACGGGCCGGCATCCCCAGGGGAATGTCGTCCGTGCGGCACTCGGCCTCGCGACCGTCGCGCTCGACGATGCGATCGACGACCTGTGCCGCCATGCGCCGGAAGGTGGTCAGCTTGCCGCCCGTGATCGTGAGCATCCCCGAGGAGGTCTCATACAGCTCGGCCTTGCGGGAGATGTCGACGGACTTCTTCGGGTCTCCGGAGGAGATCAGCGGCCGCACGCCCGCGTAGGCGCCGGTCAGGCGGCCGGGGTCGATGTCAGTCTCGAAGTAGGCGTTCAGCGCATCGAGCAGGTAGCCCATGTCGTCGCCGCTCGGCGGGACCTGGTCGATCTCTCCCTCGTAGTCGTTGTCCGTCGTCCCGACCAGCACGCGGCCATACCAGGGCAGGGCGAAGATCGTGCGGTCGCCGCCGGCGGGGACGATGCAGGCGGCGGTGCCGATGTCTAGATCGTCGGTCGAGAGCGTCACGTGCGACCCGCGGCTCGGCCTGATGTTCGGGATCTCCTCCTCGGTGAGGAGCTCGCCCGGCCTGATCTGATCGGCCCAGACCCCGGTGGCGTTGACGACGTTGTCGGCGTGGACCTCGATCCGTTCGCCCGACTCGGCCTCGGTGAAGACCACGCCCGTGGCCCGTCCGTCCTCCGCGAGCACCTCGCTCACCTCCGCCCCGTTGACGATCACCGCGCCGAAGCGCTCGGCCTCGCCAAGGATGGTGAGCACGAGGCGAACATCGTCCGTCTGGCAGTCGTAGAACTGGTACGCCGAGCTCGGCTCCAGCGGCTCCAGCGCCGGGATCAGCTTGGCCGCCTCCTCGCCGGAGATGGTGCGATGGCGATCGGGGGACCAGAACTCGGCCTCCTCGCGATGCTCGTTGCGCTGGCTGCGCCCCCGCCCGACGCGGGAGGTTGCCATCACGTCGTACATGTTGAGCCCGATCCCGAGAGCCCGGCTGCGGCGCTCATCGCCGACGGCGGGCACGAGGAACGGCGTCGGGTAGACGAGGTGCGGCGCGAGCCGCACGAGCAGCTGCCGCTCCAGCAGCGCCTCTCGGACCAGGCCGAGATCGAAGTTCTGCAGGTAGCGCAGGCCGCCGTGGACCATCTTCGAGGAGCGGCTCGAGGTGCCCTGGGCGAAGTCGCCGCGCTCGACCAACGCGACGGAGTAGCCGCGCGAGGCCGCGTCGAGCGCCACGCCTGCGCCCGTGATCCCTCCCCCGACGACGACCACGTCGAAGGGGTCCTCCTGCATCGCGGCGAGCGCCTGATCGCGAGAGATCATTCGAGGAACTCGATCACCTGGTCGGCGGGCAGCCGCTCCGGCGCCCGCTGCTCCTGGACCGCCGTGCCTAGGTGAAGCAGCCCAACGAAACGCTCGTCATCGGGAAGTCCGACGGCAGCCCGCCCCTCCGGGGTGCTCAGCACCTCCGGCGTCCTCCAATAGGTGGCGAGGCCGCGGGCATGACCCGCCAGCAGGACGATGTAGGCCGCGCAGGCGGTCGCGTGCAGATCCTCCTCGTCTTGGATCCGACCGCCTGTGAGCGCGCAGGAGACGACGACCATTGTCGGGGCGCGGTCGAGCTTCTTCGCCGATTCCGGTCCCGCCGCCTCCTTGAGCCGTTCAAGGGCCTCTGGGCCGATCACCCGGAAGCGCCAGGGGTTGGTCAGGTTGTGGTTAGGCGCCCAGCGGGCGAGGTCGAGGATCTCCTCGAGCAGCGCGCGGTCGACCGGCTCCGGCCGATAGGCCTTATGGGTGCGCCGGGTCCGGATCGCCTCCTCGACTTCCATCGCCGGGGAGGCTAGCTACTGGCTACGGGATGCCCTTCTCCTTCTCGCACGCCTTCGCGCGATCGCGACCCGCGGCGCCCCGGCAGGAGTCCTTACCGCCACCTCCGACGAGCCTGTCCTTGCCGGCGTCGCCGAACAGTCGGTCGTTGCCCTTGCCGCCCTTGAGCTTGTCGTTCCCGGCGCCGCCGCAGATCAGGTCGCGACCGGCCTTGCCCTTGACGTTGTCGTTTCCGCCGTTGGCCACGATCACATCCGGACCGGGCGTCCCTCGGATCACGTCCGGGCCGTCGTCACCGACGATCGTCGCCCGAAGGCCGCCGCACATCTGAATGGTCTCCCAGGCCGGGCCGCCCTGGACATCGTCCGTGTTGGTGATGTTCACGGCACCCTGGGCCGCTGCGTTGGCGACGTAGAGGTCGTCGATGCCGGGGCCAGTTCCGTGGAAGGCGAGCCGCTGCTGATCGGGCGAGAATGCCGGCCGGCGCTCACTGAACGACGCGGTTTCCGTGAGGAACCCGAACCCGGAGCCGTCCAAGCTGATGGTCGCGATGTCGTCGCTGTTCGTCTGGTTGTCGTACTGGAAGACGATTCGCTTGCCGTCCGGCGTGAAGGCGCCGCCGAGCTCGTGGATCGGGCTGGGGGTGCTGGTCAGCGCGTGCTGGTTCGTCCCATCGGCGTTCATGGCCCAGAGGTCGCACTCTGCGCCGGGCCCGAAGAAGCAGCGAGTCCATGTGATCAGGCTCCCGTCGGGCGAGAAGTCCGGCTCGAAGTCGGTTGCGGTCGCCCCCGGGTCGGTGAGCATCCGCTGCCCGGACCCGTCCGGGTTCATCAACCAGACCTGGTCGGGAGCCGGATCGCTTCGGGTGTACGCGATCGACCGCCCGTCGGGTGAGTAAGCGGGCGCGTCCTCCTCGATCGTCGCCGTCTTCGTCAGGTCGACAGCGCCGGTGCCATCGGGATTCATCGCCCAGATGTCGCATTGGTCGTCGTCGCAGCGCGCGAAGGCGATCAGCGCGCCGGTCGGGGAGTAGCTGGGGCCGTTTTCGAAGAACGGATCGCCCGTGTTGGTCGCGTTTAACACCCCGGATCCGTCGGAGTTGATCGTGTAGACGTCGCTCTGGGTCCCGTCATAACGGGCGTAGGCGATCTTGCCAGGCGTCCCGATCGGAGTCGTGGCGTACGCGGACGCGGCTGTCAGCAGGAACGCCGCCGCCGCCAGCATGAAACCGGCGATCCGTGCCGATCGATGCGACGCCCCAACCGTGCTCATCCCGAGCTTGTTCATAAATCCTCCCCGACGACGAATTTGGACACGGGCAACCTATGCCGGATGACGAGCCCCGTCAACACGGCGCGGATCAGACCGGGAGGCGACGGCGGTAGACCAGCCAGCCGCCCCAGATGATGGCGGCGCCGGCCGCGACAATCGCGAGGGCGATCAGCCATCCCGGGACTCCTCCCCCGTCGCCGTCGGAATCGCTCGTAGAGGCCGGCGCGATCGGAGCAGGGTCGGTCTGCGCGGTGGTCTCGGCCTCGGCCGGAGCGCCCGTGGGAGCGCTCTCCGCCCCCTTGCCCTTGGCGCTCGCGACGGCACCGGCTCCAAGCCCGCCGGTACCCCCGCTCCCAGACCCGCCGCCCCCGACCCGGTTCGAGATCGTCCTCGGCACCGGGTTGAGCGGGAACGCGGCGCCGTTCACGGCCATCAGCGCCTGACCGGTCACCCAGACCGGCGTCTGGTCGCTGGTGGACGAGTAGCGGAAATGGCCGTCGGGCGCCTGCACCGAGGCGAGGTAGTTCAGGGGGGAGCCGCCGCTTCGCACCGACGCGGGCGAGACTCCAGCCGCGAGTACGCCCTGCGCGGCCCATGCGGTCGACTGCGCGTTCACCGGACCGCTGGAGAGCGCGAATCCTCCGCCGGAGCGCTGCACGCCGCGTAGATAGGAGACGCCGCGCCGGATCCCCGACCTGGTCCCGGTCGCCGCCAGTGCCTGCAGAACCGCCCCGGTGCTGTCCGGATCGCTGGCGGACTTGGCCGCGAAACCCCAGCCTCCGTCGTCGTTCTGGACGCCGCGCAGCCAGGTGGCCGAGCGGGAGTTGCCGCCGCTCGCTCCGGACGCCTTGAGCGCGAGGATCCCGAAGGCGGTTGGATTGACCTGCTGTCCCCAGGAGCCGTCCCCGCCGCGGCGCGCAAGCAGCCGGCTGACCAGGTCGTGACCCTGGAACTGGCGCGGGTTGAGCCCCGCGCCGTGGAGGAGCAGGATCGTGCGCTCGATGTCCCCGGTCGTGCTGATTTGGCCGACGGTCCCCGACAGATAGCTGATCGGCGTCGCGTCGCCATGGTGGACGTCGAGCGGGTTGACGCCCGCCGCCTCCAGCCCGAGAATCGCCCAGCCCGTCATCGCCGGGCTCGATTCCTCGCCGCGCGCGAAGCCGAAGCCACCATCACCGTTCTGGGCCCCGCGTAGCCAGGTGACTGCCCCACCGGAGCCGCCGCCCGCGGCATCCGACCGCGTGCCACCCATGATCGCGGGCGTCACGACCAGCAGGGCGACGATCAGGCAGGCCGCGCCGGCGGTCGCGCCCCTGGGCCGAGCGGTGCCGCCGAAGGATGGCTTCCAGGCGAACTCGAAGCGGCGGCGGTAGCGGCCGAGCATTCGCACCATTGCCGGGCCGGCCACCAGCGCCAGCGCGGCGTTGCCGGCGGCGTGGGCGATGTTGAAGGGCAGGCCGCGGGCCGAGAGCGCCAGGAACCGGTCGAGCGACTGTTCCCCGCCATAGGTGACCATCAGGGAGAAGTCGAGCAGCGCGCCGTAGGCGAAGCCGGCGAAGGCGCAGAAGGCTGCCAATCCCACCCGCCCGACGTGCCGCCCGGTCGCCGCCGCGAGACCCGCCCCGAGCAAGCCGGTCATCCCCCAGCCGGCCATCTGCCATGGGGTCCACGGGCCCTGTCCGAGCCAGAAGTTCGAGACGAGGCCGGTCAGCGCCCCCACCGCGAAGCCCGGCGCGCCGCCGAGCGCGTACCCAGCGATCAACGCGATGTCCGTGCTGGGGACGACGTTCGGTATCGGCGAGAACGCGACACGGCCCGCCACCGAGATCGCCGCCAGGGCGGCGACCAGAGCGACGATCTGAGACGGCGGGCGCGAGCGCTCATACCAGGCGAATCCGCCGAGCAGCGTCAGCGCGAGCACCGCCAGCACGCCGGCCTGCCAGGTCATCCCGAGCCCCCCGCCTTGGCCGGCGTTCCGCCTGTTCGCGACAGCGCACGGCTCAGGGCCGCGATCCCGTCCTCGACGGTGATCGCGCTCCCGTCGAGGATGCGTGCCACCTCGCTGGAGAAGTACCAGCCGCCCGACAGCAGCTCAGTCGCGCTGTCGTCGGCGGCCACCTCGCCGCGCGCCAGCAACACAACCCGGTCGGCGAAGGTCGCGGCGAACTCGACGTCGTGCGTGGCGATCATCACCGCGGTCCCCCGGTCCGAGAGGTGGCACCCAAACTCCGCGAGCTCTGCCTTGCGGGCGCGATCCATGCCGCGCGTCGGTTCGTCGAGCAGGAGAGCCCCCGGCAGCTCACCGTCGGCGGTATCGCGCCCAGCCACGACGATCGCGAGCGCAAGCCGCTGGCGCTCGCCGCCGGAGAGGTCGCGGGGATCCGCGTCGGCCATGCCCTCCAGGCCGAACTGGCGGAGCGCCTTGGCCCCTTCCTCGCCACGAAGCTCGTCGCCCACCCGCTCGTGGACGAAGAGATCGCCGGGCCGCTGGGGCAGCAGTGCCACGCCCCCGGGCGCATCGATGCGCCCCCGCTGCGGATCGAGCAGCCCGGCCGCGGCCCGAAGGAGGGTGCTCTTGCCGGCGCCGTTACTGCCCATCAGCCCAACCCGCTCGCCGGGCTCGAGCTCCAGGTCCACGCCGCGCAGCGCCTCGGTCCGCTCCTCGCCCTGCCCGAGCTCCACCCAGAGGTCACGGGCCGCGAGCGCGCTCGGCTTCCTCTGCGCGCGCCGGCTCCGCCTCCGAACGTCCCGGGCTGATCCCTGGGCGGGGGATTCCGGGACGTTCGAGCCGAGCGACGACCCCTGCAGGGTGCGGCGGGCCTCGCGGACGCTCGGCGGCGGGGGCAATCCGACGCCGGCGAGCAGCCGCGCTGCGGGGGTCGCCAGGGCCTGATCGTGCTCGAGGGCCCAGGTCAGGAACTCCGGCGGGGCACCGTCGAAGGCGATCGCACCCGCGTCCAGCGCGATTACGCGGTCGGCGGCCGAGAGGCATCGCTCCAGGCGATGCTCGCCGAGCAGCACTGCCACCCCCCACTCCTCGTTCAGCCGCCGCAACAGCGAGATCAGCTCGTCGCCGGCCACCGGGTCGAGCTGAGAGGTGGGCTCGTCGAGCAGCACCAAACGGGGACGCGTGGCGAGGGCGGCGGCCAGCGCCACCCGCTGGAGCTCGCCACCGGAGAGCGTGTCGGTGGTCCGCTCGAGCAGCCCATCGATCGCAAGCGCGAGCGCCACCTCCTCTACTGCACGCGAGCGCGCCCCCGGCGGGATGCCGCGGAGTTCGAGTGGCAGCTCGATCTCGGCACGCACCGTGGCGCTGACGACCTGCGTCTCGGGCTCCTGCGCGACCAGGCCCACGGCCTCCGCCAGCTCGGCCGGCCCGTGCGAGCGAACCTCCATGCCGGCGACCTCGAGCTCGCCTTCGATCGTGCCGCCGTGGAAGTGCGGCACCAGGCCACAGGCGGCGCGCAGCAGCGTGGACTTGCCCGACGCCGAGCGGCCGGCGATCACGACGAACTCGCCAGGCTCGATGCTCAGGTCGATCCCGCGCAGCGCCTCGCCGGGCGCCTCTGGGTAGGCATAGGAGAGAGAGCTCGCCCTGAGGACCGCTTCAGCCACGCGATCGCCACCTTCGAACCCCGAACGGGATACCGGCAAGCACGATCAGCGCCGCGCAGAGCGCGAGGGTGAGCACCCCGGCGCCGATCACGATCCGCGGATACGTATCGAACGCGCCCGCCCCGGCGACTCTGGCGGCGACGCCGAGCGCGAGGATCGCGGCTCCCGTCGCGTACAGCGGAAGGTCGTCGCGAGAGCGCTCGCGGCGGCGCCGGGGACGAGCCGGGAGCGAGTGCCCGCGAAGCTCCAACGTGGCGGCCACGTCGACCGCGCGATCGAGCGAGCCCTCGACCAGGCGCCGCGCCATTGCCGCGCGCCCCACCGGCTCCGCCCCCGGCCCGCGGAGCGCGACCGCCTCGCGCATCCGCGCTCCGTCCGCGGCGGCCAGCGGCACCATCCGCGTGACCAAACCGGCGGTCATCGCGGAGCGACGAGCGATCGGCCGGAGGGCTCGCAGGACGCGATCCGGATCGACGCAGGCCGAGTAGACGGCGAAGGCGAGCACGACGGCAACCACCCGGAGCCCGATCGTCGCGCCGGCGGCGAGCGACTCCAGGGTCACGTCGGTGTTTCCGAGCACCGGCAGATTCCAGCCCCGGACGAGGATCGTCTCGCCGCGGTGGGTCACCACGGCGTTGACGAGAACCATGAAGATCAGCAGGGGAATCGCAAGTCGCAGAGACGCCCGAACCGCACGCCCGGCGCCGGCCGCGAACCCGGCCAAGGCCGTCGCCCCGATGGCGGCGATCAGGACGAGTGGGCTCGAGTAGACGAATCCCACCACGGCCAGCGCCCCGAGATAGGCGATCGCCGCTCCGGGAGTAGCTCGGTGAAGGGGGCTGCGTCCGGGCGTATAGGCAAGTGCGGACCTCACGGTACGGGCACCCCGATGGCCCCCGCGCCCGGCTGCGTTGCCACGGCATAGTGGTTGCGAAGGGCGTCCCCAAGGAGATTGGCAGCGGCGCTGACGCCCCTGGCGTCAGTGCCGGTGACAACCCAGACGGGTGGCCCGTCACCCGGCCGCAGTGCACAAATCAGCCCGCCGCCCTTGCCGATGCTCCCGGCGGGCTGACCCTGCTGGTTTAGCAGCTCCAGCAGGGGTTTCTTCGTTCCAATGAAGCGAGCGAAGACGCCGCTGCGCTCTGGCTCATCGGCGAGGAGTGCTGCGGTGTGATCGGTGCGTACCGCGTTCCAGGTCCCGACGAGGACAAGGAGATGATTCGCGGCCGGAGCGGACGAAGCCTTAACTCCGAGCGGCGAGAGGTGACCGTCGGCGGCTTCGCAGGTCGCCGCCGCGGCGCGACAATCGAGGACGGCAGGCCAGCGGCGCCCCTCGAAGCCATGCAGGAACGGCTCCGGCCAGGAGCCCACCACGGCCGGCACTCGCATCGCGGCCGTCCAATCGCGGTAGTCCCACCAGATCCGATCGCCGCCCGACAGGTCGTACTGCGCCGAGCCGATCGGCGACTCGATCCCGTTCACGTAGAAGAACCAGTCGCTGCGACGGCCTCCGCTCTGGCCCCCGGAGAGGCCGTCGATCGACTGGACGAAGCCCCCGCCGTAGCGGGTCGAGACTTCAGCGTTGCGGTCCAGCGCCCGGATCACGGTGTCCGACTCGTGGATCGAGTCGGTCTTCTGCAGCATCACCTCGGTCCCGTAGTCCCGGGTCACGGTCAGGGAGACGTCCCCCTCGTCCGACCCCGGCCCGAACCCGCAGCCGGCGATCGGCGCAGCGCAGAACGCCACGGCGATCGCCAGGTTGCGGACCGGGTTCACTTCTTCTTGCCCTTCCCCTTGTGCTTGTGCTTGCCGCGCTTCTGCTTCTTGCCGTTGCGGATGCGACGCTCGCAGTTCTTGGCGAACTTGTCGCGCTTGTCGCCCTTGACCAGGTCGACGCCGCCACCGCAATTGACGCGGTCCACACCTCCACCGCGGACATCGACGATGTCGCTCCCCGCCAGCGCCCGGATTCCGTCGTCACCGGCTCGCGCCTTGATCTGATCGGGCCCGAGCGTCCCAGCGATGTCATCGACACCGTCGGAGCCGACGATCAGCCGGCCGCGCTCGACCGCACAGGCGGTCGTGGAGTCGAACGAGCAGATCGTGGTCAGCGCGCTCGGAATCTGACCGCCGAGCGTTGCCTGGATCTGCCGCAGGCCGGTGCCGTCGACGCCGACGAGAGCGTTGCCCGAGGCGTCGGTGGTCACCGGCGCGCCGCTGCCGGAGATCACGGCCCCCGCGGCCGGCGTGGCGGTCCCGTCATCCGCGTAGGAGAGCACCTGGACCGGGAACGGAGTCCCGACCGGCTCGCGGACAGGCGCGTTCAGCACCAGCTCCGCGGGAGGCGGGAAGTTCGGGGTCAGGTACCAGAGCACCTGCTGGCCGGCATGGATCGGGAACTGCGAGCCGCCCACCTGCAGGCCGGTGTGATCGACCTTCGTGTACCAGAAGGCCGAGCCCGAGGCGACCTGTCCGCCGATGCCGCAGACGCCCAGGCCGAACCCCTGCGAGACGAACGTGTCCGTCAGCAGCAGGGGATTGAGCTGATTCCGGCTCTTCGCGGCCTCCACGACCACGCCCAGGGCATTGGCGCCGTCAACGGTGACGCCCTGCCCGGAGCCACCGCTCCCCGCACCGAAGCACTCGGCCTGGGGACTGGTCGGCATGGTGGTCGTGTCGCTGTACTGGGTGAGATCGTCGAGCTGACCGGTTGGGCTGACGACGCGGAGGTTCGCGCCGACGCTCGCATCGGCACTGGCCGGGCCGAACGCGGCAAGCGCGATCAGCGACGCCAGCGCCGCAATCGAGACAGTGATTCTCATTTGTGAGCCACCCCTTCCTCGAGGGTCGTATTGGCTGGCCGGGGACAGGTCTCCTGGCTTCCGGGCTAACGACCCTTGCGCCTTCCCAGGAAGTCGATGACTTCCCAGTGGCTCTTGCTTGGATCACACGCCCGGTCACAGTGGCGGGACCGCGCCGGCTTTCCACCGGACTTCCCTTGACCACCGACCGTTATGAACGCCGTGATCGTACATCGCGAGACGGGCAGGCAAAAGAAAGGGGCGGCCCGAAGGCCGCCCCTTTCGCAACTACAGCTGGCAGAAGGTGACTACTTCTTCTTCTTCTTCTGCTTGCACTTCTGGCTCGAGGACGCGCTGAGCGTCTCGCCGCTGTAGAAGTTGGTCGACTCAGTCGTCGACCAGCTCTTCTTCTTGCAGCGGGCCATGAAGTAGAACGACTTCTTGCCCGTCTTGCGCTTGTTGAACGTCGTGTCGAACTTCGTCAGGACGAGACCCGGGGTGTTCGGGATGTTGCTGAACACCAGCTGCTTGCCCTGGATGTTGCCGATGATCGTCAGGGTCGTCGCGCCGGGACCGATGTCCGTCTGCACGTAGATCGTGGTGGGACCGCCGCTGAAGAACGTGACGGTGCCGCCAATTCCGCCGGCGCTCGTGCCGCCGTTGACCTCAACGGAGCCGCCACCCGTGATGCTCTGCGGACAGGCAGCCTGAGCCTGAGCGGTGAATTTGCCCTGAATCGAGCTGAGCGCACAGGGCGGGATGTTGCCGTTCACGAACTTCACGTTCGGGTCAATCGTGAACGTCGTCGTCTTCGGCGACTGTGAAGTCGCGAAGTTGTCGAAGGTCGTGCCGATGATGTTGTGCAACGAGGCGCCGCTGAACTGCTTCTTGTCGAACTTCGTCGGCGCGATCGTTGTCTGAAGCGTCTGTGCGGTGGGGGTTGCCGAAGCCACGCCCGAAAAGGCGAACACTCCGATCACGCCCACCAAGGCGCCGATCAGATACTTGCGGTTACGCATACCACTCCTTTTCCGTTTGGCAATTTCCCTGACGACGTACCCCAAAAGCACGGTGCCGCCAGCCCTTGGATTTGCCTTCTGTCGCTGAACCTAACACAGCGAAATGGGCTTAGTTGTGCGGTTTTTCCGCATGAAACCGGCCCGCCCAAATAGTCGGTAGGTGCCGTCACTCTCCCCGGATCCTGCCGATCAGGGATTCGCGTAGATGTGCGTGTAGTCCGTCGATTCCGAGACCTGGCCGATCGAGGGCTGGGCCGGCTGCTTGGTGCAGGGCACTGCCGGCAGCGTCGAGGTATCCGTCTGGTCGCGGAACGCCGTCGACTTGAGCTCGTCGAGGAGCTCCTGCGGGGTATCGAAGGTGGCCCGGTTCGCGAAGAACGGGTTGCCCGTGTAGGTGGCGTCCGCCCCCAGCCCGGCCGTCAGGCCCGGAGGACTGGTGCACGGCCGCGGGTCGAAGGTATCCAGGCCGCCGATCACCTTCAGCGCGCTGCCGGGGGCTGGGTAGGGGTTCGTGCGCGAGTAGGCCAGCCGATGCTCCTGGACCGGGGTCGGTCCGAACATCGCGAGGTCCTCCGGGTAGAGCGGTGCCGAGCTGCGGATGTAGTGGTTCAGGATGCCCGCCTCGTTGGAGATCTGGGCATTGGTTGCCCCGGCGGCGTTGCCGAGGAACCCGGTGATGTCGCTCTGGTAGCGGCCGATCCCGGCGACTATCGGCGTGAGCTGCTTGGTGAAGGGGACGATCTGGTGCAGGAGCGGCGGCAGGTCGCCGGTGAGGAGCTTCTGGAGGGCCGGCAGACCGGTCACCCCGCGCTTCTCGGTCTTGCGGAGCCCGACGAAGAAGCCCTTGAAGTCGGGTGAGACCTTGGCGATCGGCTTGAGGTCCGCGCTCAGCTGCCTGGCCGCCGGATGGAGCTGGGTGATCAGCGGGTTGGCGTTCCGGGCGAAGGACTGCAGGCGCCTGAGCGTCAGGCTCGACTCGTCGAGGAAGGTCGGCAGGGCGCGGAAGGTCGCCTCTAGGTCCTGGTTCCGCACGGCCGTCGTGTGGAAGACAGTGCCCGAGTTCCGGATCAGTCCCTGGAGCTGGCCCTGGCGCTCGCTGAGCGCCCCGAAGACCTCGCCCGTGCTGCGGACGAACTGCTGGACGGCGCCTTGTTGGGTGTCGAGGACGCGCAGGACCTTGTTGGCGTCCTCCGCGAACGGCTCGAGGTTGGCGATCGCCGCCGAGAGGTCGGCGCCCCGGCCGGCGCTCGCGATGGCGAGCTGCTGCATCCAGCTCTGGAACGACGCACGGGTCTTGGCGTCGAACGTCCGGAAGATCTCATCGAGCTGCACCGATGGCTGGACCTGCGCCTTCGGGAGCGATCCTCCCTCGGCAAGCTTCGGCGCACTGCGGTCGCCCTGGGTGAGCTCGACGTAGGTCTCGCCCAGCAGCGTCTTCTGCCTGAGCATGGCCCGAGTGTCGTCGGGGATCGGGGCGTACGGGGTGTCGATCTCCAGCGTGGCCACCGCAAGGTCCTTGTTCGGACCGGAGTTGGCCAGGTCGATCGCCTTCACCTTGCCGACCGAGACGTTGTGGATCCGCACGTCGGACTCCTGTGCGAGCTGCGACGCCTCGCTGAACGGCACCTTGATCCGGTAGCCCTCAGGCTTCAGCGGCACGGGCCCACCGAAGGTGGCCCAGAGGAAGAGCAGCAGGCCGAAGCAGGAGAAGGCGAAGGCCACCGCCACGGCGATCTGCCCGACTGTGGGTGCGCGCTGGCCCATTATGTGCACCCCGGGATGTTCTTGGCGGTGGGCGTGCCGGTGAGCTGGTAGAGCAGGCGCAGGTACGGCTCGGCGAGGAGTGTGCCGTTTGCGGTGAACGCCGTCGAGCAGCTCACCAGTACGAGCCCGCGGCGAATGGGGCCGTAGGCGTCCTGCATCGTGTAGTCCGCCGTCAGGTCATGGTTCAGCCAGGGGACGTAGAAGAGGAAGCCCTGGTTGTTGCTCTGCTGCGGGTTGTAGGCGAGGGCGTTGAGGCCGAGGTTCAGATCGGTGAAGCCGGTCTTCAGGCCGGGCGTCGCGACGCCGAGTCCCTGGGAGATCTGCGCGACGTGAGTCACGGGGCTGGCGACCTGCTTCGTGAAGGGCCGGATCTGGTTCTGGATCGGGCCGGCGGTCTGCTGGAAGAAGGGACGGAGGGCGCGGAGCGCCGGGCCGGTCGCCTTGGCACCCGGAATCGACTTCTTCAGGGCGGGCCCGGACTGGAGGGCGAGGCTGTTGGCGCTGGTCAGGGCGCCCTTGGCCTCCTTCAGCGTTCCCGGCAGCTCCTGGACGGCACTGCGGATCGAGGACTCCTCCTTGGCGAACGATGCGAGCACCGCGTTCGAGGAGTCGACGAAGTCGACCAGGTCCTGATCGCGGTTGCCGAGCTCGGTGGAGAGCAGCTGGAAGTTGTGAATCGAGTTGGCAACGTTCAGGCGGCGGGTGGCGAGCGCGCCCGAGATCCGGGAGATGTCGCGAGCGAACGGATCGAGTCGCCGCAGGGCATTGGAGAGGGCCACGTCGCGGCCCTGAGCCGGGTCGAGGGCCTCCGCCCCGTTCGCCAGCAGCAGCTTCAGGAACTGCTGCGTGTCGGCGTCGAGGGCGGCGAGGAACTCGTCGGGGTTCACCTGCGGCTGAGTGGACGCGAGCGGGACGGCCGAGTCCTCCTTGATCTCCGGGGCGGATTGCGTCCCTGGATCGACCTCGACCACCATGTCGTTCAGTCCCGTCTTCGGACGGAGCAACAGCGAGGCGTTGTCGTGGATCAGCGGCGAGTACTTGTTGTCGATGTCCATGCCGACCACGGCATGGCCGTTCTCGAGCTTCACGGACGAGACCTCGCCGACCTTGATCCCGGCGATGTCAACCGATTGGCCCTGCCCCGGGGTGACGGCCTGGGCGGTCGAGAAGTCGGCCTCGAGGGCGAACCGGTCCGTTCCGATCAGCGGCACCCAATCCGGCAGGACGAGCCGCTGATTCACCAGGATGACGGTCACCGCGAAGAGGCCGGCCAAGAGCAGCCCGACGATGGCGATGAAGTCCCGGAGGTGTGCTCTGATCGCGTGTCTCATGGGTACACCGACGGGTCGGTCGGGCCCTCCGCGGCAAGCGGGCCGTTGAGGTCGGGGATCGCGTTGTTCTGGCAGGCGATGTCAGTGCGGAAGGCCGGCTTCGAGCCGAGGCCCGGGCGTGTCCCGATCGGCGGGACCGTGGAGCCGCCCCAGAGCGCATTACCCCTGGTGCTGACGGCATTCGGCACGGTTGAGCGCAGATTCGGGACTGGGCCGCCCGCGGGGGTCGGGCCGCCGGCCGAGAAGAACCGCAGGGACGGGCCGTTGCCGTCGAAGGTCCCGCTCTCCCCCGCGAGACCGCTGATGCCGTAGCCGAACTCCTTGAAGTTCGGCACGTTGGTGTTGAAGTTGTATCCGCTGCCGGAGTCGCTGAGCACCACGTCGCCGGTCGGCAGGAGCACCTTGTCCACACAGCCGCTCAGCAGGCCGATCTGGGAGAAGAGCCCGCGGCCGTCGGCCGTCGCCTTGCCCGCGCCGGGGCCGGCGGCCCGGAGCTGGCTCGCGATGTAGCCGAGCTCGTTCTTGCCGAGCAGGCCGGCGGTCTGGTCGATCCACGGCTGCGAGGCGGCGATCGTCGCGGGCAGCTGCTGAATCCCGTGACCGAGGGCCAGCGACCACGTACGCAGGAACGGCAGCGTCGCGTTGGTGTTGCGGAGCGACGGCTCGGCGACCCTGAGCGTCGGGCCGAGCAGCTTGATGGTCCGCTGCAGGTTGGCGGACTCGTCGGCGAGCGCCCCGGTGACGGTGTTGAAGTTCGTGATCAGGCCCTGGAGCTGGGCCTCGTGCCCCCTGAGCGCGGTGAAGATCCTGGCCTGGCCCGAGATCAGGTTGGAGAGATCGTTCTGCTGAGTGCCCAGAAGCGCCTCGTTGACGATCGCGGAGTCACGGGCGGCCGTCTGGCCGTAGGTGAAGGACTCGTTGATCGCCTCCGCGGCGGTCTTGCCGTGGACCAGTGGATCCTGCGTGGCGTCGTCGGCCGCGGTCGGCTTGTGCGTGAGCGTATTGCCGTAGCCCTCGAGGAGCTTCTGCAGGTTGGCCCGGTCTGGAGCCTGCAGCGAGGTCAGGATCTGGTCGAGCTGGACCGCCGTCGAGGTCTGGGTGACCGGGATCGTGTCCCCGCTCGAGAGCGAGTGGGCGCTCGGGCTGCCGGGGCGTACGTCTATGAAGAAGTTGCCCTCCAGGAAGATCCGCGGCCGGATCTCGATCTGGGCGTCGCTGTGAATCGGCTGGCCGTTGTCATCGACCGTGAAGGTGACGTCCGAGTAGTTGCTGGCGCAGTTGCCGGTCAGGCCGTTGTCGCAGACGCTCTTCACGCTCTCGACCTTGCCGACGTTGACGCCGGCGATCCGAACCGGAGAGTCCTTGCGGATGTTGGCCGCGTTCTTGAAGACGGCGTGGAGCTCGTAGTGCGACTGGAACGGGATCGACTTGGTCCAGGCCAGGTAAGTCCCGATCACGACGAGCGCGATCAGGATGAGCGCGTTGCGCATTCGGTGCGGCGGATGCCCCTTGCGGTAGACCCGCTCGTCGTAGTCCTTCGGCTGGGGCGACTGTGCCGAGCGCTCGTCGGTCACTTCTTCCCCTTCTTCTTCTTGGACTTCTTCTTGGAGACTTGCTGGAGGATCTGGCCCTCGGTGCGGATCCCCTGGTTACCCGGGATGTTGCCGATCACCTGCTGGCCGGCGGCGTAGCCCTCGTTGCCCGACTCGCACTCCCGCTCCTGCCCGGGCGCCGCGGTATTCGGATAGGGGTTGTAGTGGAGGAAGTTGGAGGGCTGACCGCCGCCGTTCGCGGGCGCCGAACTCGGCCCGATTTCGCTGTTGGGGCCGATCGGCGGCTGCAGGACGATGAACCGCTGGCTGGTCCCGATCCCGCTGCTGGAGCTGAGGGAGCTCGCGACGTTGCGGAACAGCAGGCTGCCGTAGTTGCAGATTGACTGGGCCGGCGTGATGAAGCGGAGCGGCGGCGAGAGCGTGTTGTTGAAGTCGGTCAGGGAGGTGATGCCCTGGCGCGAGAGCGGATCGTTGGACAGGTCGAGCAGGGCCTGGGCCGTCGGGTCGAGCTGAGCGTTGAACGCCGGCGCCAGGGCGAGGGCCTTGACTCCTTCGACGAT
>Ga0126307_10000496_pt1 | contig 25423 bp, 26 predicted proteins | sample Plot28_FD_89955 | JGI IMG/M metagenome (GOLD analysis project Ga0126307, IMG submission 89955) | Serpentine soil microbial communities from UC McLaughlin Reserve, CA, USA - Plot28 | ecosystem: Environmental > Terrestrial > Soil > Grasslands | place: USA: UC McLaughlin Reserve, Lake County... | reverse complement strand
TTAGTCGCCGTCCAGGCCGTTCTGGACGGCCGCACGCATGGTTGCGAGGGGTGCGGGGCGGCCCGTCCACAGCTCGAGGCTGAGGGCGCCCTGGCGCACCAGGACCTCCCGGCCATCGACCACGCGCGAGCCGCCGTCGCTGGCCCATCCAGCCAGCGCCGTACCGCCCGGCGCGTAGACCAGGTCGACCACCAGCGGGGGCGGGGCGAGGCCGGAAAGGCCGAGCGCCTGCAGCGGATCCACCCCCGCCTCGAGCTCCGCAGACGTGGTGTTGACCAGGACGTCGAACTGCCCCGGGGTCTCAGCGTGTCCCACCCCGAGTTCCCCGGCCAGCATCCGCGCGCGCTCGGCGGTCCGGTTCCATACCGACACCTCGGCGCCCGCCTCGCGCAGCGCCCAGACAGCGGCGCGCCCGGCCCCGCCCGCCCCGAGCACCAGCGCACTTCGGCCCGCGACCTCCTCGCCCAGGGCCGCGATCAGGCCGGGCGCGTCGGTGTTCTCGGCCACGACCGCGCCGTCGCTGAAGCTGAGCGTGTTCGCCGCGCCGATGGCGGCGGCCCGCGGGCTGGAGCGGTCGGCCACCGCGAGCGCGGCCTCCTTGTGGGGCACGGTCACGTTCAGGCCCGCGTAGCCGGCCTCGGGGAGAGCGCGCACGGTCTCCGGGAACAGCTGCGCAGGCAGCGGAAGCCTGAGGTAGCGCCACGGGATCGCGAGCTCGTCCAGCGCGGCCTGCTGCATGGCAGGCGAGCGGCTGTGGCCTACGGGCCAGCCGGCCACGGCAAGCAGCCGCGGCTCGCTCAGCACTTCGTGGGTGACTTGCCGCCCCGGCGCTCGCGCTCGCGGTTGTAGCGGGCAACGTCGGCCTCGAACTCGGCGTTGGTCTGCGAGAAGGCGTGCTCGCCGCACGTCCCCGGCTTGACCACGTAGAAGAGGTAGCCGGAGCGCGCGGGCCTGGCGGCGGCCCGGATGGCGTCGATGCCCGGGCTGCCGATCGGTCCCGGCGGCAGGCCGCGGTTGGTCCGCGTGTTGTAGAGAGACTGGACCTGGAGCTGCGACTGCTTCAAGGGCCGGTCCCAGTTGTTGGTCACATAGCGAATGGTGGCGTCGATACCAAGTGGGATTCCGTCGCGCAGCCGGTTGTAGATGACCGAGGCGACCAGCGCGCGCTCGCGTGGCTGCTGGGCTTCGCGCTCGATCATCGAGGCGATGGTCAAGACCTCGTAGGGGCTCAGGTTCGCGCGCCGCGACGGGCCGAGGTCCACCCTCGCGAACTGCTTGCGGAAGGCGGCGAGCTGCTCGTCCACCAGCACCTTGACGGCGCGCCCTCGCTTGATCTCGTAGGTGGACGGGAACAGGAAGCCTTCGAGGCTGGATCCGCGCGGCGCTCCATAGCGGCTGGGGTTCAGGCGAGACGAGCGGCGCGTGGCCGATACGTAGTCACCAGGGAGCTGGTTGGGGAGGGTGCGCGCCACCTCCCGCCGCGAGCGACCCTCGGGCACGGTGACGTTGAGCACGTCGGGCGCCGGGCCCTTGGCCAGCGCGTCCAGCGCCGCGCCGATGCTCATGCCCTCGCCCAGGGTGTAGAGGCCCGGCTTGAGATCCCCCGAGCGCCCCGCGAGCCGGGTCCGGGTCTGAAAGAAGAACGCGCTGCCCACCACGCCGCGCTCCTCGAGCACCTCGGCGATCGCCCCTACGCCCGCGCCGGCCGGTACGCGCACGCTGACCCGGCCCTCGCCGCGGCCGTCTCCGGCCAGCGGCTGGAAGAGCGAGAACAGGAACCACAGCGCCACCAGCCCGAGGAGTGTTCCGACCACCGCCAGGCCGACGGCGAGCCGGCGCCGGCCAGCCACCCTGGCGTTCGCGGGGGGCGAGCGGCGCCACGCTTCGCGGCGCGGTCGCCGGGACTCGCGCGGCGCGGAGCCGTCGCGGCCGCCGGTCAGGCGCCGCGCGCGCTCGCGCCAGCTCTCCGCCCCGGTGGCCGCCGCGGGGCCCGCTGCCTTCCCGGGTCGGCCCCGCCCCCGCGCGGGCCTGTCGGGCGCGGCCTCCTCCTTGCGCGCCTTCTCCTGCGCCTTGCGCGCGTCCTCGCGCGCCTTGAAGGCCTCACGGGCCGCGCGACGCTCCTCCTTCGCCGCCTCGCGGCCGGCGCGGGTGGCCGCGCGCTCCTGTTGCTTCTGGGCGCGGCGGGCGCTTCTGTCGACACGGCCGTCCGCCTTCGCGGCGCCACCGTCGGCCTTCTTGGTGTGCCCGTTGCCATCGGCCGGCGGGGCCTGGCGGGTGGCGTGCCCGCTGCGGCCGTCTGGCTTCGCGGCGCGTCCGTCGCCCTTCCCAGCGTCGCGCGCGGCCCGCCGCGCCTCGCGCTCGCGTCGGGCTGCCTCGCGCTCCTCGGGCCGGCGCCCGCCGGGCACGGGGGGCGGTCCGGGGGGCGTCACGCCCGCTGCCCCCGCGCCGTCAGCCAGCCCTCGAGCAGGTGGGCGGCGGCCCGCGAGTCCTCGTCACTGGCGGGTCGGGCGCCGCCCGAGCGCTCGGCCATCCTGGTCGTCAGGCGCTCGTCGTGAAGCTCGACCGGCACGGTCACGCGCTCAGCCAGCGCCTCGGCGAAGGCCCGCGCTGCCCGTGCCTGCTCGCCTTCCTCGCCGCCCAGCGTCAGCGGCATGCCGACGACGATTCGCTCGACCTCGCGCTCGGACACGAGCCGCTCGAGCTCCTCCAGGCCGGCTTCCGTGTCGGGACGCGCGACCGCGCCCAACGGGGTCGCCAGAGTGCCCGAGGGATCAGAGACCGCGCAGCCGCAGCGCGCGGAGCCGTGATCGAGCGCGAGCACCCGGCCGCTCACGCCGACAGCGCCCTCTCGATGGTGGCGCGCGCCGTGGCCAGCGCGTCGGCCAACCTCTCCGGCTCGCGCCCGCCGGCCTGCGCCATCGTGTCGCGGCCGCCGCCACCGCCGCCTACCACTTCGGCCGCCTCGCGGATCACCTCGCCCGCCCGCACCCCCTTCTCGACCACGCCCGGGCCGACCTGCGCGACCAGGCTCACGCGCTCCTCGCCGGCCGTACCCAGGACCACCACGGCCTCGCCGAGGCGCTGGCGCACGGTGTCCGACAGGGCGAGCAGCGCCTTGGGGTCGCTGCCCTCGACGCGCTCGACCACCAGCGGCACCCCGCCCGCGTCGGCCGCGGCCGCCACCAGCTTCTCGGCGGCCCCCTGGTCGGGCGCCCCGGAGGGCTTCTTGCCCAACTCCTTGACCCGCTCGGCGAGCCGCTGCACGCCGCGCACGGCCTCGGCCTCGGGAGCGCGGACCAGTTCGGCGATCTCGCGCAGGCTCTCGGTGCGCTCGCGGAACAGCGCGGCCGCGGCGCTGCCGCTGACCGCCTCGATGCGGCGCACGTTCGATGCGCTGGATGTCTCAGTCGTCACGTGGAAGAGCCCAACCTCCGCGGTGGTGCCGACGTGCGTGCCGCCACACAGCTCGCGGGACACGCCGTCCACCTCGACCATGCGTACCCAATCGCCGTACTTCTCACCAAAGAGCGCCATGGCCCCCAGCCGCTCGGCCTCTTGCCGCGTGGTCTCGACGGCATGCACGTGGTGGCCCGAGGCGATCCAGCCGGCTATGCGCCGCTCGACGTCCTCGAGCTCCTCGTCGCTCAGGCGCTCCCCGTGCGTGAAGTCGAAGCGCAGCTTGTCAGGCCCCACGTAGGAGCCCGCCTGGCGGACGTGCGTTCCCAGCCGCTCGCGCAGCGCCGCGTGCAAGAGGTGCGTCGCCGTGTGGTTGCGCATGGTCTCCAGCCGGACGCTGCGGTCCACCGCGGCGCGGGCGGTCTCGCCACGGGCTATATCGCCCTCGACCTCCTCCAGGGCGAGCGCCTGATCGTCGCCGACCCGGTACACATCGGTCACCTGACCAGCGCCGGACGGGGTCTCCACGCGCCCACGGTCGGCCACCTGGCCGCCGCCCTCGGCGTAGAACGGGCTCTCCTCGAGCTTCACCAGCACGAGGCCGTTTACCCGCTCCACCGCGCTGACCACCGTCTCCAGCTCGGTCTCCTCGTAGCCCCGGAAGCGGCTGGGCTCGGCGGCACGGGCGAAGGCGACCACCCGCTCGTGCTGGCCGCCGCTCGCCGTGGCGTTGCGCCCTCCGCCGGCGCGAGCTCGCGCGCGGGCGCGGTCCATCAGCTCCTCGAAGCCCTGGTCGTCGACCGACAGCCCTTGCTCGGCCAGCAGCTCGCGCGTCATTTCGAAGGGGAAGCCATAGGTGTCGTGCAGCTTGAAGGCCTCGTCGGCGCTCACCCAGGAGGTCTCCTCCTGGCGCGCGCGCTCGACGAGCTCGCTCAGCATGCGCTGGCCCTGTTCGAGGGTCCGCCCGAAGTGCTCCTCCTCCGAACGAGCCCAGCGCATGATCGTCTCGCGCTGGGCCGCGAGCTCGGGATAGGCGTCGCCCACCGTGTCGGCCACGCGCCCGAGCAGCGCCGGAAGGAACGGGTCGTCGATCCCCAGTACCTTCCCCTGCTGGATCGCCCGGCGCATGATCCGGCGCAGCACGTAGCCGCGGTCCTCGTTGGAAGGCACCACCCCATCAGCCAGCATGAACGCCGCGCCGCGGCCATGGTCGGCGAGTATCCGCATCGCTCGCGTGACGGCGAAGCTCTCGCCGTAGCCGCGGCCCGAGAGCTCCTCGCCCAGGTCGATCAGCGGACGAAACCCGTCGGTGTCGAAGACCGACGGAACGTCCTGGAGAATGGCCGCCATGCGTTCGAGCCCCAAGCCGGTGTCGATGTTCTTGGCCGGCAGGTCGGTGAGCGATCCGTCCGCGTGCAGCTCGAACTGCATGAACACGAGGTTCCAGTACTCGAGAAAGCGGTCGGTGTCGTCCCCCGGTCGGTCGTCGGGCCCGCCGAACTCCACCCCGCGGTCGAGGTAGAGCTCCGAGCACGGGCCGCAGGGGCCCGCCGGGCCGGCCTGCCAGAAGTTGTCGGCGCGCCCGAGGCGCACGATGCGCTCTTCCGGGATCCCCACGGCGCGCCACTGCTCGATGGCCTCCTCGTCGGGGCCGATGCCCAGCTCGTCGTCCCCCCCGAAGACGGTGATCCAGATGTCCTGCTCGGCCAGGCCGAAGCCCTCGGTCGACAGCTCGAGCGCATAACGGACGGCCCGGTCCTTGAAGTAGTCGCCGACCGAGAAGTTCCCCAGCATCTCGAAGAAGGTCAGGTGGCGGGCGGTGGTCCCCACCTCCTCGATGTCCGGCGTGCGAAAGCACTTCTGGCATGAGGTCAGGCGCTGTGAGGGCGGCTCCTCCTCGCCGCGGAAGAAGGGCTTGAAGGGCTGCATGCCCGCGGTGGTGAGCAGCACCGAGGGGTCGTAGGTGGGCGGCACCAACGACGCCGAGGGCATACGGCGATGGCCCCGCTCCTCGAAGAACGAGAGGAACCGCTCGCGAATCTCCCCGGTTTGCATAAACCGGTCACTCTAGGCACAAGCTCGAGAGATCGGCTCCGAATTCCGGGTGCGGGCGAAAGCAGTTCTCGGCGTCGATCCGAGCCGACAGCAGGGTGGCGTCCTCGTCGTAGCCGAGGGGCACCACGCGCGCCCGCTCGACCAGCGCGGTGTCGAGCGTCGTCCAGTCCTCGGCGGTGCGGTCGGGGTCGGGATCGACGGGCACCCGTGCGGCAGCCCGGGCCAGCTGGGGGTCCAGCCGGCGCAGCGCCCGCAGATAGGCCTCGGGGTGGGGCAGGACCGGGCGCAGGCGCAGCAGCTCGGCCTGAGCGTCGGCGCCCCGCCGGGCCACCCGCGCGCGCAGCCCGAGCTTGCGCAGGAGGCGCGCGAACGACGCGACGACGGCCCGGTCGGACGCGCTGCGCCCGCCGCCCACGGTCACGCGAGCGCCCTCGGCGCCGGCGTCGCGCAGCAGCGAGGCGGCCTGGCGCAGGTCGCCGGGCTCTGACGGCTCGCCCCAGGGACACGGGTCGGGCTCGCGGTAGCCGCTCACCGTGGGCGGCAAAACCGTGCAGCCCGCTCGCAGGCGTCCGTCGAGCACGCGGTCAAAGGCCTCGGAGTCGACGGCGAAGTTGACCGCCTGGCGGACGCGGATGTCGTCGAAGGGCGGCGAGCGCGAGTCGAGCGTGAACATGGTGCTCGACAGGCCGACGCTCTCGTCGTAGCGCCTGGCGTACTTTGAGCGCACGTCGGGAAGCCGCTGGGCGGGGAGGGCTCCGATCGTCGCGTCCAGGTCGCCCGACAGGGTGCGTCGTGCACGGCGCTCGGGATCGTGGTCGACGGTGATCGCAATGCGATCGACGTTGGCCTCGGGCAGGTCCGCCAGGCGGAAGCGCCGGCGGCGCAGCAGGACCGGCTCCCCCCGTACGAGTGCGAGCCGGTACGGCCCGATGCCCGGCGGCGGACGGTGTGTCTGGTCGCTGAGCGACGTACGAGCCGGCACCGGAGCGGCGTAGGTGCTGGCGAGCACCTGGGCGAAGGCGCGGTCGGGCGCGCTCAGCCGGTAGACCACCACGCCGCTGCGGTCGTCGGCCTGCAGCGACGCCACGCGAGCGAACAGCCGCCGGCCCCTGGTGCTCAGCGCGCGCACCCGCCGCAGGCCGTGGACGAAGTCGCTCGCCCTGAGGGGTGTGCCGTCGGAGTAGCGCAGCCCCCGGCGCAGCTGCAGCCGCCAGGTCAGGCCGCGCTCGGAGACCGTGGGCAGCGACCGCGCGAGGCCGGGTATGACCTCGGTCCCCTCGGGTCCCCGGGCGCGGCGCAGCGTCAGCGGGCCGGTGTAGACCTGCCGAACCACAAGGCCGGCCTCGGGGCCCGACGCCAGCGCGGGGTCCAGCGAGCCCGGCGGACGATCGAGGCCCAGCGTCAGCGAGCCCCCCTTGCGGGCGTCCTCCCCCACGCCGAGGCTCTCGCCCGCGCAGCCGGCCAGCGCGAGCGCGCACGCCGCGAGCGCCGCCAGCCGCACAGGGAGCATTCCTACCGCCGGAGAGCAGGCCGGACGCGGGCCGGCCGAGTACCGCCTGCCGATTCCACCTCAGGCCAGCTCGTCGCGCATCGTCGCGAGCGACTTGCGGATCAGCCGCGAGACGTGCATCTGCGACAGGCCGACGCGCTCGGCGATCTGCGTCTGCGGCAGCCCCTCCTCGAAGCGCATGCGGAGGATCTCGCGCTCGCGCTCGGGCAAGCGGTCGAAGGCCGGCTCGAGCGAGGTCCGGGTCTCCATCTGGTCGAAGCCCTCGTCCTCCTCGCCGATGGTCTCCATGGGATCGAGATCCTCCTCGCTGCCAGGCCCCTGCGAGAGGGAGACGGTCGAGTAAGCCGAGCCGACCTCGAGCGCCTCGAGTACGTCCTCGGGCGTCGACTTCAGCTCGCCGGCGATCTCCCCGATCGACGGCGAGCGGCCGAGGCGGCCCGTCAGGCGGTCGATCGCGTTGGACATGGACGCGTTGAGCTCCTGCAGCGCACGAGGCACGCGGATGGCCCAGCCCTTGTCGCGGAAGTGACGCTTGATCTCGCCGACAACGTTGGGGGTGGCGTAGGTGGCCAGCGACACCTCGCGCTCGAGCTCGAAGCGGTCGATCGCCTTGATCAGCCCGATCGCCCCCACCTGCTCGATGTCCTCCAGCGACTCGCCGCGGCCCGCGTAGCGGCGGGCGAGCGAGCGCACCAGGGGCAGGTGGCGCTCGATCAGCTCCTCGCGCGCGGTCGAGTCGCCGCCCTGGTGATAACGGCGCAGAAGCAGGCGGTCCTGCTCGCGGGCCTTGGCCGCCTCGCTGGGGGTGCGCGTGCGGGCGCCCTGCCTCACCGAGCCTCCCGCAGCTTCTCGAGGCGGACGTAGATCGCCCCGTCGGCTGCGTCCTCCACCCCGTAGGAGTCGACGACCGCCTCCAGGATCCGGCGCAGGTTGAGCTCCCCGGGCTCGGGTGGCGGTCCCTGCAGCGCGTCGGCGATGGCGCGCTCCCGGAGCGGCCCCACATGCGTGCGCACGCTTCGCGAGCCGAGCTGGAAGGAGATGTTCACACTGCCGTCCTGGCCCGCCTCGGCCAGCAGGCGCTCGACGGCGAGCTGGAGGTCGTCGACCTCGTCGAAGGCGAAGTCGAGCGTTTCGGCGATGCCGCCCACTATCAGCCGCACCACGGCGCGGAAGTCGCGGGAGAGCGGAGTGGTCAGCTCGATCCGGTCCATGCTCAGCCCGCCCTCGCGATCGTCGCCTCGCCCACCACCAGGTCACCGTCGAGCAGCACGGCGGCCTGGCCGGGGGCCACCGCCTCGACCGGGCGCTCCAGCGAGAGCTCCAGCGCCTCGTGCTCGCCCGCGGCCGGGTCGCCGTCGACCCGGCACGCCATGGCCCGCGAGCGGTAGCGCAGCTTGACCGCGCTCACCCGTCGCCCGCGGCGGTGAAGGCGGGCCCTCTCCACGGCCACCCGGGTGGCGTCGAGCTCGTCGCGGGGCCCCACGACCACCCGGTTGCGCACGGCGTCCTTGGCGAGGACGAACAGCGGCTCCGGGCCGGCCACGCCCAGGCCGCGCCGCTGGCCGACCGTGAAAAGGTGTTGGCCGTCGTGGCCTCCTAGGCGCCGGCCGGAGCGGTCCACCACGTCGCCGCGCCGCTCGGCCAGGCGAGGCCCTCCGTGGCGGCGCAGGAAGCCGCGCGAACCCAGGCCGGCGACGAAGCACAGGTCCTGGCTCTCGCGCCGCTCGGCCACGGGTAGCGAGGCGGAGCGGGCGAGCTCACGGACGCGCGGCTTGCTGAGCCTGCCGAGCGGGAAGCGCAGCCGGGCCAGCCGCTCGGTGGGCAGGCGGGCGAGCATGTAGCTCTGGTCCTTGTCGCCGCTCTCGGCCGCGCACAGCAGCGGGCCCTCGCCATCCTCGCGCACGCGCGCGTAGTGACCGGTCGCCAGCGTTCCGGCCCCGAGGCGCTCGGCGGCGTCGAGCAGCGCGTCGAAGCGCACCTCGCCGTTGCAGCGCACGCAGGGGTTCGGGGTGAGTCCGGCGGCGTGGGCGTCGATGAACGGGTCGACGACGCCGGCCCGAAAGGCGTGGCGCAGGTCCAGCGTGAAGTGCGGCAGGCCCATCGTGTGGGCCAGCGAACGTGCGCCCAGCACGGCGCTGGGCGAGCAGCAGGAGCGCTCGCCGTCGGTGGCCGGGTCGGCCCACAGCTCGAGCGTCAGCGCCACCACGTCGTGGCCCTCCTCACGGAGGAGGTGAGCGGCCACGGCACTGTCCACGCCGCCGCTCAGCGCGACCGCCACGCGGCCAGTCACCGGGTCCAGGTCACCGGCGCCGTCGCGCAGCGCGGCGCCAAGCGCCCGGTGCAGCGCGTCGGCGGCCAGCTCGGCCGCGTGGCGGCCGGCAGGGGTCAGCCCGCCCGCGGCCGCGGCCACGTCGGCGGTGGTGATCCGTGCGGCCTCGAGCAGCGGCGCCCCCTCGGCCAGCCCGGCCAGGCCGGCGCCCGCCGCGTGCAGCGCGCCGCAGCCCTCCAGCTCGCAGTCCACGTCGCCCACGCGGCCCCCGCGCGCGTCGAGAGAGACGCGCACGAGGTCGCCGCAGGGCGAGCCGCCCGCGGCGCCCGAGTGGGGATGGACCGGATTCGGGGCCAAGTAGCTACTCAGGGTGACAGAGGCCCCAGCTTGCCGCTGCTGTCCGGGAGTTGGGCCTGCATCTGCAAGCGTGGGTGTTCTCCGGAGCGCCCCACGAGGAGCCCCGAGTCGAACTCCCATCCCGTTGGTGTTGGCTCAACGTGTGAGAGACGGCTGGCGCACAAGCTCGGGCCGGGGCCGAGCATAGCGTCGGAGCTCAAGGCCGACCGCTGCCCTGGGGACGCAAGCCGAGCTCCCTGAGCTGTTCGGCGTCGACCGGCGCCGGAGCGCCGGTGAGCGGGTCGCTTCCGCTCGCCGTCTTGGGGAAGGCGATCACGTCACGGATAGATCCGCGGCCGGCCAGCAGCGTGACGATCCTGTCCAGGCCGAATGCGATCCCCCCGTGGGGCGGGGCGCCGTAGCGCAGCGCCTCGAGCAGGAACCCGAAGCGCTCACGTGCCTCCGCGGGGCCTATGCCCAACGCGTCGAAGACCTTCTGCTGCACGTCGGGGCGGTTGATGCGGATGGAGCCGCCGCCCAGCTCCCAGCCGTCGAGCACGACGTCGTAGGCGCGGCTGCGCCAGCTGCCCGGCTCGCCATCGAGGTCGCCGGTCGGCGCGGTGAATGGGTGGTGCAGGGGGTCGTAGCGCCCTGCCTCGTCGTCCCACTCGAACATCGGGAAGTCGACCACCCACAGCAGGTCGTGCGCGCCGTCGTGCGCCGGCCCGGCCACCTCCAGCCGCAGGGCGCCCAGCACCCGGGCGGCCACCTCGGCGCGGTCCGCGACGATCAGAACCGTGTCGCCCTCCGACGCTCCGAGCGCGTCCCGGGCGCGGCCGACTTCATCCTCGGAGAGGAACTTGGCCACGGGCGAGCGCAGGCTGCCGCCCTCCTCCACGACTCCCCACACGAGGCCGCCGGCTCCCAGCGACTGCGCCTGCTCGGTCAGGGCGTCGAAGCGGCTGCGTGGGAACTCGCCGGACGCCTTTAGCCCCCTCACCACCCCGCCGGAGTCGATGACACTCGCGAAGACCTTGAACTCCGAGCCGCGAAAGGCCTCGGTCAGCTCGACGATCTCGTGGCCCACGCGACGGTCGGGGCGGTCAGTGCCGTAGCGCAGGATCGCCTCGTCGTAGGAGAGGCGGTCGAGCGGAAGCTCGACGTCGATGCCGCCCACCGCGAGCACGTCGCGCAGCAGCGGGTCGACCAGGGCCATGACGTCCTCCTCGTCGACGAACGACATCTCCACGTCGAGCTGGGTGAACTCCGGCTGGCGGTCGGCCCGGAAGGCCTCGTCGCGAAAGCAGCGGACGATCTGGAAGTAGCGCTCGAAGCCGCCGACCATCAGCAGCTGCTTGAACAGCTGCGGCGACTGGGGCAGCGCGTACCACGAGCCCGGCTGGAGCCGGGCGGGGACCAGGAAGTCGCGCGCCCCCTCCGGCGTGGAGCGCGTGAGCATCGGCGTCTCGACCTCGAGGAAGCCCTCCTCGCCGAGGCGCACCCGCATCACGCGCGTCACCTCGTGGCGCAGCACGATCGCGTCGCGCATGTGCTCGCGGCGCAGGTCGAGGTAGCGGTAGCGCAGGCGCAGCTCCTCGCCCACGGGGTCTTCCTCGACGATCTCGAAGGGCGGCGTCGCCGAGTCGGCGAGCAGCTCGAGCTCGCGCACGTTGAGCTCCACCTCACCGGTGGGCAACGCCGGGTTCACCGTGCCCTCCTCGCGGCGCACCAGCTTGCCGCGGGCCGACAGGACGTACTCGCCGCGCAGGCGCTCGGCCGCCGTGTGCGCCGCGGGCGCCTCCTCGGGTCGGAAGACGAGCTGCACGAGGCCCGTACGATCGCGTAGGTCGATGAAGATCAGGCCGCCGTGGTCGCGGCGGCGGTGAACCCAGCCGGCCACGCGCAGCTCCTCACCCACGCGGTCCGCGCGCAGGTCGCCGGCCCAGGCGTCGCGGTAGGCGTTGGCGCGCGGCGGTTTCACGCGACCTCCCTCAGCACTTCCTGCACGCCGTCCACCTCGCGCTGCTCCCCGGTCTCCATGTCCTTGAGCTCGAACGCGTCCCCGAGGATCACGGTGTGGCGCACGCCGAGGCGGTCGGCCTGCTTGAGCTGCCCCTTCAGCGAGCGCGTCGTGTGCTCGAGCTCGGCCGCGACGCCCGCCGCGCGCAGGTCATTCGCGACGCCGAAGGCCTCCTCGCGGCGCTCGGGCTTGGCGACGGCGACGAACACGCCTCGGGGGGGGCCCTCGACCGGCTCGGGCTGCGCGAGCAGGATCCGCTCGATCCCTGCGGCCCAGCCCACGCCGGGCGTCGGTGACCCGCCCAGCAGCTCGACGAGGCCGTCGTAGCGCCCGCCGCCGCCGAGGGCCGCCTGGGCGCCCAGGACGCCGCTCTCGAACTCGAACACCGTGCGCGTGTAGTAGTCCAGCCCGCGCACGAGTCCCGGGTCGACCTCGTAGGCCAGGCCGGCGTCGTCGAGCAGCGAGCGCACCGCGGCGAAGTGCTCGGCGTCCTCGTCGTCGAGGCGGTCGATCAGCTTGGGCGCCTCGGCCATCACGGCCTGGGTGCCCGCGTCGTCGGAGTCGAACGCCCGCAGCGGGTTGAGGTCCAGGCGCGCCCGCACCGGCTCGGACAGCTCGCCCTCGCGGGCCCCCAGCCAGTCGCGCAGCTCGTCGCGGTACGCGGAGCGGGTGCGCGGGTTGCCCAGGCTCGAGATGCGCACGCTCACCTCCCGGCAGCCCTCCAGCAGCTGCGAGAGCAGCACGATCAGCTCGGCGTCGGCCGACGGCTCGTCGGTGCCCAGCACCTCGGCACCCACCTGGCTGAACTGGCGAAAGCGCCCCGCCTGCGGGGCCTCGTGGCGGAAGAACGGGCCCCAGTACCAGAGCTTCACCGGCTGCGCGCGCTTGTGCATGCCGTGCTCGACGTAGGCGCGGCAGATCGGGGCGGTGCCCTCGGGCCGCAGCGTCAGCGAGCGCCCCGCCTTGTCCTCGAAGGTGAACATCTCCTTCTGCACGACGTCGGTGGACTGCCCGATTCCGCGCGCGAAGAGCTCGGTCTCCTCGAAGACCGGCGTCTCGACGTACTCGTACATCGCGGTGTCGAGCAGGTCGCGGGAGCGGGACAGGAGCGCGAGCCGCTCCTCCCCGTCGAGGACGTCGAACGTGCCCCGAGGGGCCTTCAGCGTGCGAGCTCCGCCAGGAACGGGTTGGTGGCCCGCTCGGCGCCCAGCGTGGTCACGCCCATGTGACCGGGATAGACCGTCGTCTCCTCGGGCAGCGACTCGACCAGCGAGCGGATCGAGCGCACGAGCGTCGGCCCGTCGCCCCCGGGCAGGTCGACGCGGCCGACCGAGCCCTGGAACAGGACGTCGCCGGAGAAGACCACCCCTTCGTCGGGGATGGAGAAGGTCACGTGGCCGGGGCTGTGACCCGGGGTGAACAGCACCTCGATGTCGAAGCCGGCCAGCTGGAGCGTCTCGCCGCCCTCGAGATCGTGCTCGGCGTCGTAGCTCTCGAAGGGCCCGAAGCCCGGCCAGGGCACGAAGCTCATGATGTCAGCGAGCACGGGCCGTTCGATCTTCGGCACCCACACCTCGGCGCCGGTGGCCTTGGCCACGGGAGCGACCGCGCCCACGTGATCGAAGTGCGTGTGGGTGAGCAGGATCCCGTCGAGCGTGACCCCCGGCTCCTCGAGCGCCCCGAGCAGCTTCGACGCCTCGTCGCCGGGGTCGACGATCAGCGCGCGGTCGGAGCTGTCGCGCCGGAAGATGTAGCTGTTCTCGGCCACCTGGCCGACGGTGAACATGCGCACGTCCATGGCCGCCGAGCCTAGCCCTTCCCCCTGGCCTTGCGCCGCTGGCGCATGTTGTAGAAGAGCCTGTCGGTGCCGTAGCCCAGCGGCACATAGATCAGGAACACGAAAACGGTCAGCACGGCCGCCTGGCCGATGGGGCGGCCGAACAGCGGCGAAGCCAGCAGCACTCCGAAGATGACCGCCGCGATCGCGGCGCGGTTCAGCGCGCCGCGCCACGTCGGCTCGCGGTTCATGCGCTCCTCGCGGCGCGCGCGGGCATCCGCCTTGGGCTCGCCCTTGCCCTTGGGCCGCGCCTTGGTACCCGAGACCACGGTGCCGGCCGGCGTGCCCTTGTGCTTGCGCCTGCGCTTTCGCTTGGTCTGGGCCATGCTCAGCCCAATCCTCGCAACACCTGCTCGATCAGGTGCCGCTCCGGGCTGAAACCGCGCATGGCGAGGTCCTCGGGAAAGCCCTCGAATGCCGCCTCGGGGGCCAGGCCCACGAGCTCGGCTTCGGCAACGGGCGCTCGGACCCGGACGAACTCCACGACCTCGCGCAGTGGCGTGCGGCGGTGATCCTCCACGTTGGTCGAGACCTGGGCCCGACCGCGGTCGGGCAGGAAGACTCCCAGGGCCCGGACCCCCTCCAACCCTCCGCCGCTCTCGCGCAGCTCGCCGGCGATCCGCTGCGCGAGCTCCAGGTCGTCGCTCACGAGGTCCAGGTTGAACGCCACCAAGGGCGGGCGCGCGGCGGCGAGCAGGACACCCGCGCTGGGATGCGAGCGCGGCGGCCCGAAGTCGGGCACCACCTCGCCGCTCTGAATCCGCGCGGCCAGCGCCTCCCAGCCGCCCGCGCGCAGGTTCGCGCGAAGGCGGTGTTCGGGACGCGTGGCCAGCTCGCCGTAGAGCACCACCGGCACGTCGAGCTCATCGCCGACCAGGTTGGCCGCCGTGAGCACGGCGGCGCAGGCCGGCCCACGGCGGTCGTCGTCGAGGTGCACGACCGGCATCACGTCCAGCGCACCCACCCGCGGATGCAGCCCGTCGTGCTCGCGCAGGTCGATGCGGGCGACGGCCTCGCGCGCGCCCCCGAGCAAGGCCTCCGGAAGGTCCGCGGATGAGCCCGCCAGCGTGAAGACGCTGCGGTGGTGATCCGGGTCGGCGTGCAGGTCGAGCAGCCGCGCCGGGTGAAAGCCGGCTCCGATGGCCTCGATCGCTTCCTGGTCGCGCCCCTCGCTGGCGTTGGGCACCGCGAGCAGCGACAGCGGATCGGCCACGGCGCTCAATCTAGATTGCCGCGCCCCGCGGCAAGGGCTCCCGCGCCCGCGCAGGCCGCCGCGCCGGCGGCGGCCAGCAGCGCCCAGGGGAGCCAGCTCGGCGGCGGGGATCAGCCATCGCCGGTCAGGAACTCCGCGGGATACTGGGCGGGCGATGGCGCAGGAGAACATCGAGCTCGCGCGGCGGACCTGGGAGCTCTGGAGCGAGGGCGCTGACGACGAGGTCGCTCGGCAACTCGCACCCGACGTGGAGTGGCACCACCAGATCGGCGTCGGAACTCCGCTGGAGGGCATCTATCGGGGGCCCGAGGAAGTACTCGAATTGTCCGCCGCGTTTCGCGACGCGTTCGACGTGGCTGGTATCGAAATCGAGGACGTGCGCGACCTCTCCTCCACCGAGGTCCTGGTGCTCGGGCACCTTCATCTCGAAGGCAGAGGGAGCGGTGCGGCCGTGACGACTCCCTTTGGCGCTGTGACGGAAATCCGCGATGGACTCGCCGTGCGGCAGAGATTCTGGTCGGACCAGGGCAAGGCCCTCGAGGCCGCGGGGCTGTCGGAGTAGGCGATGTCGCAGGAGAACGTGGAGATCGTGCGGGGGATCTACGCGCACTGGGCACGGGGCGAGATGCAGGCGGGCGTCGACATTTTCGATCCCGAGATCGACTTCAAGTCGTTCATGCCCGATGTAATGGATTGGGTCGTCGCCCATGGTCCCGAGGAAGTGGAAGCCTTCATGCGCGAGTTCCTCGCGCAGTGGGCGAACTACAGACTGATTGGCGAAGAGTTCCGCGACGCGGGTACCAAGGTCTTCGTGGGCGGACACCAGGCGGCGCGCGGAAGGCAGAGCGGAGCCGAAGTCGAGCTGCCCATGCACTCTGTCTGGACGTTTCGCGCCGAGAAGGTGGTCGGGCTTCGGTTCAGCCCGCGGCGCGAAGAGGCCCTCGAAGCCGCCGGCCTGTCGGAGTAACGACTTCGAGCGGTGGGGGCACCGCTCGGCCCAAGTATCGGCCTGCTGGCCGACAACGATTTCCGGGCCGCGTGGGAGCGCTGGCCAACAATGTCCGCTGTTGCCACCCGCGTTGCCACCCCGCGGCCGAGGAACTCGCAAGGGCCCCGAGAACCGCTCTTACGCGGGCTATGCTCGGCCCGCGGCTCCGTAGCTCAGCGGTTAGAGCGCACCACTCATAATGGTGAGGTCCCTGGTTCAAATCCAGGCGGAGCTACTGCCCTCCCATCTCGCCGAGATCAGCGCGCTGACGGAGGAGTCTCGACGCTCGTTGCCTGCGCTGGGCTATGGACCTCAGGAGGTCGGGCTGAGGCCAGTGTCTCACGCAGCCCGTCGATGGCCTGCTCCGCCCAGCGCTTGATGAACCAGCGCCCGACCGATTTGTCGAATAGCCGGTACCCGAACGCGGGCGGATGGAGTCCCATCTCCATGTCCACGAACGTGCCGCCTTGCGCCGGGGCCAGCAGCCAGCGCTGGAAGCCGCCCGTCGTCGGGCAACTCCACTTCAGTTCCTTGAGCTCGTCGCGCAGGTCGATGATCCGGGTGTACTCCAACCGCCGCCCGGCGAACTGCCCCATCACCTGGGTATATACGTCCCCGACCTCGAACGTTTCGCCGCGAATCTCTACCGCGACCGGCCACCAATGAGGGTAGGTGGCGGGGTTCCCTACCAGCGCCCAGACCTCATCCAGCGGCGCATCGAGGTGGGCCTGCGCACGGTAGCCCGACATCACGCGAACTATCGCAGAGCGCGACAGCGACGCGAGACGCCTGGCGGCGCTCCTGCGTCGACGAACCCACGCCTTCGGCCACCCGAATCCATCGCTCCTGGTGGTGAGGCCCCTGGTTCAAATCCAGGCGGAGCTGTTCGCTCCACCGCTTCAGTCGTGCGAATCCTCAAGGTCGGGATACCGGGACCTCCTGCGGCCGACCTCGCGGCCATTGAGCCAGAGCCGCCCGCCGGCCGGGCTCCCGCCCTCGCTCGACTGGTCGAGCCATGCCTGGAGACCTGTGATCTCCTCGCTGGTGACCTGCAACCGGGCATACGCCTTGATCTCGTTCGGGGTGCCGATCAGCGCACGCCAGTCCTCGCTAAGTCTGGCTTCCTCAACTAGCGCAGCATCCAACTGCCGCACCGCCGCATCACGTTCGGTGGTCATCGCCGTCTGCCTTCCGACCTCTCTCGAGAGGGGCGCGCGAAGGAAAGAGAGGGTGAGACCCGACCCGCGATCCGAGACTCTGGACAGTAGTCCTTTCGGGCCACGACGCCCGAAGGCCGCGCCATGAGGGTCTGGCGCACCGCCGCCAGCTGGGGCACCCTCGGCTCGGAAGTAGGGCAAGTCATCGAGACGCTCCAACTGCTCGGACCGGAGCGATTCGCCGACAAGGAGAAGTGCAGGACGCACTGGCCTCGCAGCGGACCCCGTGATAGGTCGCCGTGTGAAGAGTCCCGTGAGACGATCGTCTTGATGACCTGGCATCTGAGTGCGGAGGTCAGCCTGGGCAACGGGTCCGTGCGGTCGACCGTCGTGAGAGCGCACGGCGAGATCGACGCGCTGACGGCCGGTCGCTTCGCCGAGACCCTGAGTACGGCCGCCGCGGAGGCCGAGGGGTCCCTTCTCATTGACCTGGAGAAGGTCGACTTCATCGACGTCAAGGGGTACGTCGCGATTCTCAACGCCGAGCGCAAGATGCGAGCGCGCGGAGGTGAGGTGCTCGTCGTCTCCGATCGCCCGACGGTCCGGCGCATCTTCAACCTGCTCGACCCGCGAGGCCGCGTGCGGGTCTGCCCGTAGAGCCAGGTCGCGCCGAAACCGGACGCCAGAGGGGCTATATAGGCGGATGGCGATGTAACCTGCTACGGTCGCAGCTTGCCCGCGATCGAGCTCGAGCTCGCCCCCAAGACGAAGCGTCCCGTCGGCGAGCCGTGTTGCGAGCCGATCGCGCTGCCGACGGTCGACGGCGCGAAGGCGGCCCGGCTCGCCCGGCTGGCGAAGGTACTCGGTGACCCCACGCGCCTGCAGCTGGTCGACGTCCTGCGCTCCCACGCCGGCGAGGTGTGCGTGTGCGAGCTCCAGCCGCTCTTCGACATCAAGCAGTCCACGCTCTCCGAACACCTCAAGAAGCTGCGTGACGCCGGGGTGGTGGGCGTTGAACGGCGCGGGCTGTGGGCCTACTACTACGTCAACCCCGAGTCCTTGGAGGAGCTGTCGACATGGCTGAGCTAGGCGATCGGGTGCGCGAGCAGGTGCGGGAGAGGTACGCGACGGCGGCCCGGACGGCGGCCACGGGTGGGCCCGCGTGCTGTGGTCCTGCGGGGGACTGCTGCGGGCCCTCGGGCGTCGAGTTGAGCGACGAGGAGGGCAACCAGGTCTTCGGGTCGTCGCTGTACGCCGGCGAGGAGGCGCCCGACGCCGCGGTGCAGGCCTCGCTCGGCTGTGGCGTTCCCACTGCGGTGGCCGATCTGCACGAGGGCGAGACGGTCCTCGACCTCGGGTCGGGGGCCGGCGCGGACGTGCTCATCTCGGCGCGCCGAGTCGGCCCGGCCGGCAGGGCGATCGGCCTCGACATGACCGACGAGATGCTCGACCTCGCACGCCGCAATGCCGCCGACGCCGGCGCGGAGAACGTCGAGTTCGTCAAGGGCTACCTCGAGGACATCCCGCTCCCCGACGCGTCGGTGGACGTCATCGTCTCCAACTGCGTCATCAACCTCGCCGCCGACAAGACCGATGTCCTGGCCGAGGCAGCGCGCGTCCTGCGGCCGGGCGGGCGGTTTGCGGTCAGCGACGTGATCGCCTCCCTGGAAATGGACGACGCGACCCGTGCCGACATGGAGCAGTGGACCGGCTGCGTGGCCGGCGCCCTCACCGAGGAGGAGTTCGAGGCGACGCTTCGCGGCGCCGGCTTCGAGGACGTCGAGATCCGCAGGACTCACGGAGTGCACGAGCACGCCAGCGCGGCGATCGTGCGCGCCCGCAAGCCGGCGACGTAGTCAGCCCGCCTTGCCCGAGGACGGCCTGCAGCTCAACGACCCCCAGACGCTCTACCGGCGCTGGGAAGCCGAACAGTGGTCGCCGTTCGAAATCGACCTCGGCGCCGACAGGCGGCAGTGGCAGGAGATGAAGGGCCCCGAGCGGGAGCTCGTGTTCTTCGCCCTCTCCTCGCTGATGGTGGCCGAGGAGCGGATCACCGCCAAGTTCTCCGGTCTGGTGGGAGCCCAGGCGCCCGAGGAGGAGACGACCTTCCTCGCCACCCAGCAGGTCGACGAGGCGCGTCACATGCAGTTCTACGCGCGCTTCCAGGACGAGGTCATCGCCGCCCCCGACGTCATTGCAGCGCACGTCGCCCGCGCTCGCGAGCAAGTCTCCGGCGCCTTTCGCCACATCTTCGACGAGGCACTAGTCGAGGCGCACGAGGCCCTCGTGGCCGCGCCGGCTGACCGGGCGGCCAAGGTCCGCTTCGTGACCCTCTATCACCTCGTCCTGGAGGCCACGCTCGGCCTGACCTCGTTCAGGTTCATCACCGACCACCTGCGCCGCGAGGAGCTCCTGCCGGGCTTTGTCGAGGGCTACTCGAAGATCCACCACGACGAGACCCGCCACATCGGCTATGGGATGTGGTTCCTGCGTGAGGCGGTCAGCTCGGATCCTCAGGCCGCTGGGGTGCTGCGTGAGACCCTGCGCGAGCTGCTGCCCTCCGTCGCGGAATCACTTCAGCCGCCGGGCGGCGGCGACGGCGAGGTCCTCGGGATGAGCCAGGAAGACATCCGCGGCTTCGCCCTGGAGGGCCTGACGCGCCGGCTGAAGATCATCGGCGTGCCCATCGAGACCCTCGGTGACTGACGGCGCCCTGCTGCGGCGTGCCACCGCGGAGGGTCTGGGAACGTTCGCCCTGGTCTTCGCGGGTTGCGGAGCGATCGTCACGGACGCTCGCACCGGAGACCTCGGCGCCGTCGGAATCGGCCTGGTCTTCTTCCTCGTGCTCCTGGCCGCGATCGCCTCCCTCGGGCACATCTCGGGCGCACACTTCAACCCCGGGGTGAGCCTCAGCTTCTTTCTGACCCGCCACCTGCCGGCGCGCGATCTGGGCGCATACTGGGCGGCGCAGCTCTCAGGCGCGGTGGCCGCGGCGCTGCTTCTCCTCGTCGTGTGGCCCGGCCATCCGGCGGACCTCGGAGCGACGGAGCCCGCGGTGGCCGTCGGCCGCGCGCTGCTCATCGAGGCCGTCCTGACGGCGTTTCTGATGCTCGTGATCATGAGCGTCGCGACTGACACGCGCGCCGTAGGGGCTCCCGCCGCGCTCGCCATCGCCGCCGCGGTGGGCCTGGCCGCGATCGCCTTCGGCCCGCTGACGGGCGCGTCGCTGAACACCGCGCGCTCGTTCGGACCGGCGTTGGCCGCCGGCCAGTGGCAGGACTTCTGGATCTACGTGGCGGGCCCGCTCATCGGCGCGCCGCTCGGTGCGTTCGCCTATCGGTTCGTGCGCGGGGAGCAGGGCTGATGGCCACGGCACTGTTCGTCTGCCTGCACAACGCCGGGCGCTCGCAGATGAGCCAGGCGCTCTTCGAGCGCGCCGCGGAGGGCCGCCACACCGCGCTCTCGGCGGGAACGACGCCCGCCGACCGCGTTCACCCCGAGGTCGTGGACGTCATGCTGGAGCTGGGCGTCGACCTCGCAGGCCGCACCCCCCGCCGCCTCAGCGACGACCTGGCGCGCGCAGCCGACGTGGTCGTGACCATGGGCTGCGGCGACGCGTGCCCGGTCATTCCCGGCAGGCGCTACGTCGACTGGGACCTACCCGATCCGAAGGGCCGCCCCCGCGAGGAGGTGCGGGCGATCCGCGACGAGATCGCGGGCCGCGTCGAGCAGCTCGTCGCCGAGCTCGACGCGGCGTAAGCGAACTTCTCGGTCCGGGCCCTCCAGAAGCGGATCGCCCGTGTCGGGCATGCGCAATTCGTCAGCCCGCTGAGGGGTTCTCCCGGGAGGGCCCCCGCACACCCGCGGTCCGCTCGGCTCCCCGGGGCTCGAAACCCGAGGCGCCCGGTGACCAGCGCACCCCTCCCGCGCAATTCGTCAGGCCGCTGAGCGTTTCCCCGAGGGCCCCGCCCGCGCCCGCGGGCCCGCTCAGCGCTCGACGGGCCCGCCCGCTCGCTCCCAGGCCTCCACGCCGCCGCCCACTACGTGCAGGACGTGCCGGGCGCCGTGGCGCCGGAGCAGGCTGGCGGCCGTGCCGGCGCGCTGGCCCGACGAGCACAGGGCCGCGGCCGGCGCCTCGGGGTCGAGGTCGGCCGGCAGGGCGTGGAGGTCGTGATAGGGCACCAGCAGCGAGCCGGCGATGTGGCCCTCGTCCCACTCCGAGCGCTCGCGGACGTCCACGATCTGCAGCTCGGGGTCGCTCTGTGCGCGCGCATGCAGCTCGCCGGCGTCGATGCGCTCGATCGCCTGGGCTGTCCGTCCCTCCTCGCGCCAGCTCGTCATGCCCCCGGCCAGGTAGCCGCCGACCTGGTCGATCCCCACGGCCGCAGCCAGCTCGGCCGCCTCCAGGGCCTCGGCGTCGTCGCGGCCGACCAGGAGGACCTCCTGGTCGCGCTCGACGAGCCAGGCCAGCTTGGAGCCGAAGCCCGCCCGCAGCGCCGTGATGGACACTGCGCCGGGCACGTGCGCGTCGTCGAACTGCGAGTCGGTGCGGACGTCCACCACCAGGGCGCCGGCCCGGCCGTGGACCTCGAGCTGCCGCGGCGTCAGCGGGCCCGGCAGCTGCCACTCGGAGCGAAGCGGGCCGCGGTTGCGCGCCACGATGTCCTCGAAGCGCGGCGGTTGGGGGCCCAGCTCGGCCAACGAGTCGCGCACGAAGCCCTCCTCCTCGGCGGCGAGGCGGGCGTTGTGTTCGCGCTCGTAGCCGATGCTGGAGGCGACCTTGCGGTCCATCCCCGAGCCGCCGCACAGTGAGCCGCCGAGGTGGCCGGGCCATACCTCGGTGTGCGGCGGGAGGTCGAGCAGCCGCTCGTGCACCGAGCGGAAGATCTCGCGCGCGCCCTCCTCGGGCTCGACGGCCAGGTCCGGGCGGCCCGTATCGCCCACGAACAGCGCGTCGCCGGTCAGCACCGCCCAGGGCTCCGAGCCGCGAGCGCGGTCGATCACCAGGAAGGAGGTGTGCTCGGGCCGGTGGCCCGGCGTGGGCACCGCCCGGAGTACCACGTCGCCCAGCTCGAGCTCCCAGCCCTCGTCGAAGGGCTCGTGCTCGTACTCCACCCCGGCGAGGCGGCTGACGTGGATCGTCGCCCCAGTGGCCGCCGCCAGGCGACCGTGGCCCGAGACGTGGTCGGCGTGGTTGTGCGTCTCGACCACGTGCTCGATGCTCACGCCGCTGTAGCGCGCGAGGCGCAGGTAGTCCTCGACGTGGAGCTTGGGGTCGACGACCGCGGCCACTCCGCCGTCGCCGACGAAGTAGGAGGCGCAGCCCAGGTCGTCGTGGATCACCTGGCGGAAGATCACCAGGGCATTTTGGCGCCTCGGGGGCTCAGTGTCGGCGCCGGCGCCCTCCGCCGCCCTTGAAGAGCTGTCCCAGCGCCCGGAAGGGCGCGGCGATCAAAGTGACGATCGCGTCGAGGATGTTCCGGATGATCCGCATGCGTCGGTCCCTACCCCCGCACCGCGCGTAGTAACTCGCATGAGGGTCCACGTCCTCGAGCGTTCCCAGCGCCTGCCCGGCCCACCCGAGGAGGTCTTCGGCTTCTTCTCGGAGGCCTACAACCTCGAAGACATCACCCCGCCGTTCCTCGGCTTCGAGGTGGTCACACCGAGTCCCGTCGATATGTACGAGGGCGCCCTCATCGAGTATCGCCTAAAGCTGCACGGCGTGCGGGTGAACTGGCTTACGCGGATCGACGTCTGGCAGCCCGGCGTGCGCTTCGTGGACCGCCAGATCAGGGGCCCCTACCGCCTCTGGCACCACACCCACGCGTTCGAGCCCGACGGCGACGACACACTGATGCGCGACATCGTGCGCTACGCGCTGCCCCTCGGCCCGCTCGGCAGCCTGGCCCGCATCCTGCTCGTCCGGCGCGATCTCGACCGCATCTTCGACTTCCGCCAGGCCGAGATCGCACGACGCTTCAATAAGTAAAGTAACGAGGTCGTGCGCACGTTCTGGCGACTTCTCGGCTTTCTGAGGCCCTACTGGGCGGGGGTGATCGCCTCCTTCCTCCTCGCAGCCGTCGCGATGGGCATGGGCGTGCTGATTCCCTACCTCGTCGGCCGCACCATCGACGATGTCCGCGGCGACGGCGCGAACCTCGAGCCGCTGGTCTGGGCGTTGATCGGCGCCGGTGTCCTGCGGCTGGCCTTCAGCGTCGTGCGCCGCCTCGTGGCCGGGCGCGTCTCGCTGGGCGTGGAGTTCGACCTTCGAAACCGCATGTACTCGCACCTGCAGTCGCTCGAGCTCGCCTTCTTCGACGGCCAGCAGACCGGTCAGCTCATGTCGCGCTCGACCGTCGACCTTCAGGCGGTCCGCTTCTTCCTGGGCTACGGCCTGGTGTTCATGGCCCAGGCCTCGCTGACCATCGTCATCGCGGCGGTGGTCATGGTGGCCGTCAACCCGCTCCTGGCGCTGGTGGCCCTCGCCCCCATGCCCGCCGTGCTGTGGGTGGCATGGCGCTACGGCTCGCGCAACCGCCCGGCATCCCAGGAGGTCCAGCAGCGCATCGCCGAGCTCACGGCGGAGGCGGAGGAGAACGTCTCCGGCGTGCGGGTGGTCAAGGCGTTCGCCCAGGAGCAGCGCCAGCTGCACCGCTTCCGCGGAGCGGTCAGGCGCGTCTTCGACCAGTCGATGGTGTCCACCCGGCTGCGCGCCTTCTACAACCCGTTCATCGGCTTCCTGCCTCAGCTCGGCCTCGCCGCGCTGGTGCTGGTGGGAGGCCGCCAGGTCATCAACGGCACGATCAGCGTCGGCGACTTCGTGGCCTTCTACGGCTACGTGGTGATGCTCACCTCGCCGATGCGCACGCTGGGCGTGATGCTCGGAATGGCGCAGCGCGCGGTGGCCTCCGGCGCTCGCGTGTTCGAGATCCTCGACCGCGGGCCGGAGCTCGTGGCGGCCTCAGGCGCGCCCGAACTGCCGGCCGGTGGCGGTCGCGTGGAGCTGCGTGGCGTGACCTTCGCCTATGAGGAGCCGGGCGAGCCCGTCCTGCGCGACGTCGACCTCGATGTACAGGCCGGACAGACCGTCGCCGTCGTGGGCGCCACCGGCTCGGGCAAGACGACGCTGGTGCTGCTGGTCCCGCGCCTCTACGACGTCGACGACGGGGCTGTGCTCATCGACGGAGTCGACGTGCGCGACGTCGACCTCGAGTCCCTGCGCCGCGACGTCGCGCTGGTCTCCGATGACGCCTTCCTGTTCTCGGCCACCCTGCGCGACAACATCGCCTACGCCCGCTCGGAGGCGAGCGAGGAGGAGGTGCGCGAGGCCGCCGCCCGCGCCGGGCTCAGCGAGCTGCTCGAGGACCTGCCCGAGGGGCTGGAGACGCTCGTCGGCGAGCGCGGGCTCACCCTGTCCGGCGGCCAGCGCCAGCGCGTCGCCATTGCGCGGGCGCTACTCGCCCAGCCGCGCATCCTCATCCTCGACGACGCCACCTCCAGCGTGGACGCCACCACCGAGGGCAGGATCAAGGACGCGCTGGCCGAGGTGATGGAGGGCCGCACCACCTTCGTGATCGGCCACCGCCTGTCGACGATCTCCCTGGCCGACGAGATCGTGGTGCTCGAAGGCGGTCGCATCGCGGCCCGCGGCACGCACGATGAGCTCCTCGAGGAGTCCCCGCTCTACCGCGGGATCGCCGAGGGCTCGGGACGAATCGTGGACGACCGCGCTCCCGAGGAGGCCGAGGTGGCGGGGCTGTGAGCAGCGACCGCGAGGCCGAGGAGCGCAGCCCGAGCGCTGGTCGGGCGAGCACCGCCGGCTCGACCCGTTCAGCCGAGGAGCGCAGCCCGAGCGCTGGTCGGGCGAGCACCGCCGGCTCGACCCGTTCCCGCAAGGTCGGCCAGCTCCTCGCCCTCCTGCGTCCCTACCGCGGGCGCGTGATCCTGATGTTCATCGCGCTCACGCTCGCCACCGCGGCGAGCCTGGCCCCGCCCTACCTTGCCGGCCGAGCGATCGATGACGGAGTCCGCCAGAAGAGCATCAGTGCGCTGGTGGTGATCACGGCGCTGTTCGTGCTCGCCGCGCTGATCAACTGGGGCGCGAGCTACGCGCAGACCTACCTCGTCAACTGGGTCGGCCAGCGTGCGCTGCAGGACCTGCGCGAGCGGCTGTTCGCGCACCTCCAGCGGCTGTCGGTGGGCTTCTACTCGCGCAACCGCGCGGGCGTGGTCATCTCGCGCATCACCAACGACGTCCAGGCGCTGGATCAGCTGGTCACCGACGGCGTCGTGACACTGTTCTCCGCCTCGCTGACGCTGATCGGGACGGCGGCCATCCTGGTCTTCCTCGACGCCGAGCTGGCCCTGGTCACCTTCGCCGTGTTCCCCGTCCTGCTGATCGCCAGCGTGGTCTTCCGCCTGGCCTCGGCCAACGCGTACCGCATCACCCGGGAGAAGATCGCGCTGGTCACCGCCTATCTCCAGGAGACGCTCTCGGGCGTGCGCGTGGTGCGGGCGTTCGGCCAGGAGCCGCGCCACAAGAGCCGCTTCGCCGAGCTCAACGATGACAACCGGGCCGCCAACATGAAGACCGTCCACCTCAACGCCGCGTACTTCCCGGCGGTGGAGCTGCTGTCCGCCGT
>Ga0126307_10000495_pt1 | contig 25431 bp, 27 predicted proteins | sample Plot28_FD_89955 | JGI IMG/M metagenome (GOLD analysis project Ga0126307, IMG submission 89955) | Serpentine soil microbial communities from UC McLaughlin Reserve, CA, USA - Plot28 | ecosystem: Environmental > Terrestrial > Soil > Grasslands | place: USA: UC McLaughlin Reserve, Lake County... | reverse complement strand
GCCGCTCGGCGAGTTCGACGATCAGGCCTTCGGGTCCGCGGACGTAGCAGAGGAGGAACGTGTTCTCGAAGTCGACGATCTCCCCGACCGTTTCCCAGCCGGCCTCTTGGACGCGGTCGACGACGCCACGCACGTCGTCGACCTTGAAGGCGACGTGCCGGAGCCCAGGACGGTTCGCGGCCGGCGCCAGCTCTTGAGCGCCGGCGGAAGGCGAGTGGAAGCGCACCACCTCGAACATGTCGCTGCCGTCGGGGGCGCGAGCCATCACGACCTCGACCGTCACGTTCTGGAGACCAATGATTCGATCGATCCACTCGCCGCTGAACATCCCGGGCTCGCCGCAGTCCAAGCCGAGCAGCGCAAGAAACCGGACCGTCTCGTCGAGGTCCTCGACGACAAGACCGACGTGGACGAAGTCGGTGACGCCGGGCCGATGGCTGTCCATTGAGGTCAAACGACTCGTTCTTGATCGCCGGGCCGCCGGAGTCGTGAGGATATCGGCCGCGCGCGCGGACCTGGAGCGGGCGCTCGCGGCGCACCGCTGCGTCGACGAGCTCGGCGTCAGACCGTTTCGACGGCATCGACGCGTGCGGCGCGGATGCTGCGTCCCCCCGGCCGTGCCCATCGAACGACCGCCCACCGTCGAGGAGGTCATCGACGAGCTCCGCGCCCGCCTGACGCTCGTTGAGTCGCCAGCGCAGGAGGACGGCGGGCGCGGACGCACGGCTAGCGGCAGAGCGCGACGCGACGTCACGCACGACCGCATCGGACGACCGCATCGGACGATGAGCGGAAGCCCGTGGGCTCGACCGGCCCGCTTCCGCTTCGCGCGACGAGCGGCGCTGGCGATCCGCTTTCGATCAGAGCCGGAGCGATGTGTTGACCGGGATCATCGGGGCGCGGCGGGCGTGGACGGTTTTCGATGATCTCGGCGTTGTCGATGCGCTGCAGGTAGATCGAAGTAATGCCGAGGTTGCTGTGGCCGAGTTGGCGCTGGATGACGATCAGCGGCACGCCTTCGCGAGCGAGCTCGACGGAATGCGCCATGCCGGAGCTGGTGCGGCGCGAAGCGCCGACGGACGCCAGCGGCGATGGCGGTCCGGCGCAGTTCCGCTCGGGCGGCCGCACTGGCCCAGTGTCGGCCGCGCGTCGGTCCGTTGATGACACAGAACAGCGGACCGACCGGAAGCTCGACCCGCAGCTCGAGCCAGGGACGAAGCTCCTCCCAGGCCCATGCATCCATGCCGACCTCGCGGCGCCGGCCGCCCTTGCCGTGGCGGACGAGCAACGCGCCGCGGCGGTGATCGAGATCGGCTTCGGCGAGGCTGAGGGCTTCCTGGATCCGTAGCCCGGCGCGCCAGAGGATCACGATCAGACCACGCAGGCGGCGAGCGTTGGGCGTCGTCGCCAGCGGTGGGCATGACGGCGACGATCTCCTCCGCCGTCGGTGCGTCCGCCGGGTAGCGCAGGCTCTTGTTGCTTGGCGGGCGACCGGTGTGGAACCCCGCGGGGCAACGGCACACCGACGCCGGAGAGGCGACCACTGCCGCTCCCAGAACCGAACACAAGCCGTCGAAGCCCGATCACACGGCTAACGCGCTGCCCGGCTTCGTCCGAAGCAGCAGTCGGGGGTCTCGTAGCCGCCGACTAAGGTGTCCGCGTGGTTTCGCTTCGTCCGCTAAGCGAATCGAACCGTCAAGCGGTCGAGGCTTTGCGCGTATCGCCGAGCCAAGAGCAATACGTCAGCAGCGTCGCCGACTCATTGCGCGAAGCCGCAGAACACCCAGACGCTCACGCCTTGTACTGGGCGGTTCATGCCGAGGACACGCCGGTCGGCTTCGTGATGATCGCCGACGAGGTCGGGAGTCCCGACTACATACCGCACTACCTGTGGAAGCTGCTCATTGACGAGCGTTATCAGCGGCAAGGCTTCGGCACGGCAACGCTCGACCTGATCGTCGAGTACTTCCGTGGCCGACCGGGAGTCGAGGTGCTGACCACGAGCGCCGGCCAGGGCGACGGCAGCCCGATCACCTTCTACGAGCGCTACGGCTTCGAGCGAACCGGTGAGGTCCGGTTTGACGAGGTGATGCTTCGGCTCAAGCTCCGCTAGCCCGCGCTCGGCCAGCTCGGGTCGGTTCCCGGCGCCAGGCCCACGTTGTTAGCGCTTTGTGCGATTTGCGAAAGCGACGACCTCGTCACACGGGACGCCTGCCCGTCGTCCGAACCCAGGCGTCTTGACCCACCCCTGTGGACGCCTCCTTTCACGCGAATTCGATGAACGGAGGGCCTCCAGGCGCCAACAAACTGGCGCTTGGTAACGCAGTCAGACGCTAGGAGGCCCGAATGCAGTATGTCGGAATCGCCTTGAGCGAAACGGGGCTGTCTCCGGAGTCACATCGAGGCGGCTGCTGTGGACGAAGAGCGAGCGCCGCTCCCCGGCGTCGCCTCACTGTCGCTATGCGCGACGAGCGGCGGTGCCGCAACAACGCGAGTGCGAGCAGATCCTGCTGCGGCCACCCGGTTTCGCCTGCGCCGCGTCTTTCGTAGAGGCTGCTTGCTGGGACTCCTCGAGGTCTGTGACGGATGTACTGTCGTTGACCATGAACTTCACGGTCCGCCCCTGCGGCGACCGCCTCGGGAGTTCTGTGGTCCCGTTCCTTGCGGCGGTGGGTTGCGTGCTGGTCCTCGCCCCGTCCGGCTGCAGCCGATCCTCGGGAGCAAGCGCTCCCGTGGCGCCGGAGCCATTGACGTCACTGGGTGAGCCCGCGGCCGTGCCGTCGGCTGGGAGCTCGACGTACACGTTGATGCAGATGAACCTGTGCCTGTCCGGTCTGGCCGGCTGCTACGGCAAGGCTGCATACCCGGCCGTGGTGGAGGAGGCGGTGGCCCGGATCCGTGAAGCGGGCCCGGACGCGGTCACCTTCAACGAGGCCTGCCGGAGTGACATCGCCCGGATCGCCCGGCGGACCGGTTACCACCTGCGCTTCTCGAGGGTGATTTACCGCGGCGAGCGCCTACGCTGCGTTCGACCGGGCGGCCGCGGACTCTACGGTGACGCGCTGCTCACCGAGGCAGCCATCGAGAGCACCGACAGCCAAGACTTCGAGGCACAAGCCGGCATCGAGCGGCGCCGCTGGCTGTGCGTCACCACCCGAGTCGACGTCGACGTGTGCACCGCCCACCTGAACACGCGCACGCCTATCGAGGTCACCGGGAACGACGCGCAGTGCGTCGAGCTCGCGGCGCTCCTTGCGCGTCGCGCGGCCACACGCACCGTCACCTTCGGCGGTGACGTCAACCGTCGCCACTCGTGCGCCCCCGCCGGCCTCTGGACCCGCACCGACAGGTCCGCCGAGCAGGCCCCCGGACTCCAGCACGTCTACGGAAGCGGCGCGCTCCGCTCGCCCTCGACGGAGGTGGTGCCGGCCACGCACACTGACCACGACGTCCTGCTGGTCCGTGCGCGCCTCACGGCACCCGAGTAGACGCACGCATAGACCATCGGGGAGCGATCGTCGGGCGACGCCCTTCGGCACCTCGACGAGCCGTCGGACACCGGGGACGCCTTCATGCTGTTCGAGCAACGGACGGCGAGCGGCGGCATGATCCCGCCGCACCGGGAGGACAACCACGAGGCCTTCTAAGTCCTCGAGGGCGTATTCGAATTCGAGGTCGAGGGCGAGGCCAACCGCTACAAGGTCGGCGACTTCCTCGCGATCCAGCCCGGCATCCTCCACGCCGTCCGCAACGTGGGGCCCGGATGGGGCAGGATCCTGACCGTGGTCTCGCCGGGGAGCCAGCACCAGCGATTCTTCGACACACTCGGCGAGACCCACAGCGCAGACGACGATCCGCCGCCGCTCACCGAGCCGCCCGACTTCGAGCGGATCGCCGCGGCCGGCGAAGCGAGCGGCATCCACTTCGTGCCACCCACCGAAGCCGGCGCATGATCGGACCGACACGTCGCTTCAGGCGCTCGCGCTCAGCCTCGACGGCATCACCGCCGGCGACCACCTGACCTGGGATGCGTGAGGAGCGGCAGCGCCGCTTCTCTCCAGAGAGTCATCTTCAACCCTGGGGATAGGGTGATTCGAGCGCCACGAGTCGAAGGGAGAGCAAATGCCCGAACGCGACGGATACATCCCCGGCGTCCCGTGCTGGGTGGATGCGAGCGAACCCGACCCGCAGGCGGCGGTCGACTTCTACGGCGGCCTCTTCGGCTGGGAGTTCAGGGATGTGATGCCCGCGAGCGCGGAGGGCAGCTACTTCATCGCTTGGCGTGAGACGCGCGGCTGGTCGCTGTTCGACACGTCGGGCGAGCCGCGCAGCGGCAATGTCGCCGCCATCACATCGATGCCCGAGGGCGCGGTGCCGCGGGCGATGTGGAACACCTACATCTCGGTCGCCAGTGCCGACGAGGCCGCGGCCAAAATCCACGACGCAGGCGGTGGTGTCGTGGTGGAGCCCTTCGACTTCGCCGACGCCGGCCGGACGGCTGTCTTCACCGACCCGGAGGGGGCGGCCTTCTGTGTTTGGGAGGCGAAGAAGCACAGGGGCGCGCAGGTGGTCAACGACCCCGGGTCTCTGAACTTCAACGGCCTAAACACGCGTGACATCGAGGGAGCGAAGGCCTTTTACGGATCGGTCTTCGGCTGGCGGACGTTCGCGATGGACGGCGGGCTCGAGATGTGGGCGCTGGACGGTTACGGCGACTTCATCGAGCGCCACCACCCTGACCTTCGCAAGCGGTGGGCGGAGGCGGGTGCGCCGCCGGGCTTCGAGGACGTGGTCGCGACCATCAACCGAATCGGGGACGACCAGCGCGACACGCCGGCGCATTGGAGCGTGACGTTCGCCGTCAACGACGCGGACACCGCGGCTGCGACGGCCACCGAACTCGGCGGAACGGTGCTCGTCCCGCCGTTCGACGCGCCCTGGGTCCGGATGACGATCCTCGCCGACCCGCAGGGCGCGACCTTTACCGCGAGCAGGTTCACGCCGGAGAACAAGGATCTCGGCGGCTAGACCGATGGGGCCCGTGACCAGCGCCCGGGTGAACATCGAGCTACGGAGAGTGTCCGGCGCTGAGTACTTTCCCTACGTCGGCACGGCCATGACTCGGCCACAGCCGAAACGGCCGTCGTCGGAGAGCAGCGCCCTTCGTATCTGCGAGGCGGCCGACGCCTACAACTGCCGGCTCGCCGCCCCAGCCGCGGTCAAGATGCCGGGAGGTAGGTGAGGAGGACCACTCCGGAGTCGAACCGCTTCACGTCGTCGAGCTCCATCCGGACGGTTCCTCTGTCGCCGAGCACGTGAACGTTTCCCTCGCCCCAGACGAGCGGGTTCAGGTAGACCTCGTACTCGTCGATCAGGGCCTTCTCGGCGAGGGCGTACGCGAACTCGCCGCTCCCGTGCATGAATAGGTCACCGTCGACCTCATCCTTCAGCTTCGGGATCGAGTTCGCGAGGTCCCCGTCGAGCAGGGTCGCGTTCCACTCCAGGTCTCCGGACAGGGTGTTGGACCCGACGTACTTCGGCATCGGGTTGACCATGTCCGCCCATTTGCCCGACTGGCTCGGCCAATATCCCGCCAGCCCCTCGTAGGTCTTGCGGCCCAGCACCAGCCCGCTCGATCCCGCCTGACGCTCGAACGAGTAGTCGCCGTGGTCTCCGTCGGCCTGCACCCACTCGCCGACCGGGTCTACGACGCCGTCGACGGTGGCCTGCGTGGTCGCGATCAGCTTTCCCATCTCGATTCTCCTTCGGTCACGGGAGTTCGCTCTCTCAGCCCCCTCTACCACTTGAGACGAACGAGGGAGCGCGAATTCGACGTTTTCGGATTCCCGTTCCGGCCAGCAGACCCGCGCGAGCGACCGTCAACGCGCTCCTGCTTTCCATCGAAGGGGGGTTAGCCCCGGAGTGCTGCTTCGCGCGATTGCACCAGAGACGTGGGCGTCAACCAATGTGCCTGCTCGTCCTAGAACACATCGCACGGGAAGGACGGGACGACGGAGGGCTGACCCGCCGGGCTGGTGCTGCGGCTGCGCGTTGCGGCGCCCGCTCGGCTCGCGGGGTTTCTGAGGCCGACTCGGTTCGCGTAGCCTCCCGGCCGCAGATGGTTCGTGAGCACCTGCCCCGCTTCGTTCCGCCGATGCTGGGACGCTCGGGACGGGCCGACCGATGCGGAGGCCTGGGCCTGGTCTCAAGTAGCGGTCGGTGGCTCGGGTCGGGGTCCTTCCGCGGATGGTGGGGTTGGAGCTGCGCTCATGTCTCTATGGCCTCCTCGGCGGGAGGATCAGGCGAAATTGGGACGGTGTCGCTACCGAGTTACCGCTTTGCGACGAAGACAGCGAACAGGCTCAGCGTCGGGAGCGGCGTCGTCGGCGAGGCCGAAAAGCCGGCGAAAGCTCTCGATATCGCCGAGACCATTACCGCCCTCGACAGCGCGCCTCAGCGCAACGGTCGGCTCGTGCAGCAGCCTCCTTACAAGCGAGCGGGTGAGGACATCGAGGCGGTCGCGGTCGGCCGGCGATAGAGACTCCCAGCGCGCGCTCGCTCGCGTCAGCTCGCTCTGGCGCACTTGCTCGGCCTGCGCCCACAGCGCCCTGACTGCCGGTTCCGCGTGGTGTCCCCGCCGCCAGCGCTGGAAGCGCTCGACCTCGCTCCGCACAAGCTGCTCGGCGCGCTGCGCTTCCTGCCGCCGCCCATTCAGGTTCTCGTCGACCACGCGCTGCAGGTCGTCGATGTCGTAGAGGGTGACGTCCTGGAGCTCTCCGATCGCCTCTTCGATGTCGCGGGGGACCGCGATGTCGATCAGAACCAGCGGCCGACCGGTGCGACCGGCCATCGCATCTGCCACCTGCTCATGGTGCAGGATCCGGTGCGGCGCGTCGGTCGAGGAGATGACGACGTCCGCCGCACGGAGCTCGGGTTGTAGGCGGTCGAAGCCGACGCCGCGGCCACCGAAACGCCCTCCGATGGCGCGGGCCGTGGTGACGGTGCGGTTCGCCACGACGACCTCCGAGATCCCCCGGCCGAGGAACGCCCGCGCGGTCGCCTCCGCGACCTCGCCTGCGCCGAGCAGCAGGGCCCGCCGGCCCCGCAAGTTCCCTGAGCCGGCGGCGAGCTCGACAGCGACGGAAGCGACCGACGTGGCGCCGGCGCCGACGCGCGTTTCGCGGCGGACCCGCCTGCCGACCTCGAGCGCCTGCTGGAACATGCGGCCGAGTAGCGGTCCGAGCGTGTCCTCTTCCGAGGCCACGTCGAGCGCGGCGCGAACCTGACGTTGTATCTCGCTCTCGCCTAGCACCATCGAGTCGAGGCCGGAGGCGACCCTGAAGAGGTGCCGAGCGGCCGAGCTGTCGCGGTGGATGTAGAGGGCGCATTCGAGCTGCGGCCGATCGATGCGGCTGTGGTCGAGCAGCGCGCGGCGGAGCGCGTGCTCGCCACGCCCAAGACCGTCGGCGACCGCATAGAACTCGGTGCGGTTGCAGGTCGACAGCGCCGCGCACTCGCGCAGCTGCAAATCTGCGGCGAGGGCTCGGAGCACCGTGCGCCCGGAGCTGCCACTGAGCGCCGCCTTTTCGCGCTGCTCGACCGGCGCGGTCCTGTGCGAAAGCCCGATCGAAATTATCCGCGCCAACCGGCTCCGCCCCAAGGGGAGGCAAATCTGGAGGCCGACGTCATCGCCGCCAGTGCTCGCCCGGCTGCTTGAGCCGTTCGAGCTCTCGTTCCATCCGGCTGACTTTGACCCCGATGATCACGACGTAGAAGACCACGAGCATCACGAACGCGACGTAGGCACCGGCCACATAGCGCCCGGCCTCGTCGAGCGGCAGCGCGGGCATCTCAGCTGCCACGCGGCGGCGTCGCGGTCGCGGTGACCGCCGCGCCACGGGTCGGGGTATCAGGCGCCGCCCGCGCCGGCGCGCCTTCGCCCCCAGCGGCGCGCTCGGCACTGCGCCGGAGACCCCTGAGCTCGCGGGCGAGGTTCTTCGCCGTCAGCTCGAGCTTCCAGAGCGTCGTGAACAGCAGCGCCATCGCGACCAGCGAGACGAGGAACGTGAGCCGCATCGAACCGGGCATCTGCCCTCCGGTTGCGGAGAGGACGCGCGGATGCGTGTAGGCCTCGGCGAGCCGCACCGCGAGGAAGTTGAACGGCACGAAGGCTCCGGCCGTGATTGCGAACACCGACGCGCAGCGCGCCTGCCGCTCGGCATCCTCGATCGAGAAGCGCAGCGGCGGATAGGTGCAGTACAGGAGGAAGACGATCAGGAACGAGACGAGCGTCGGCTCGTCCCAGACCCACCAGTGCCCCCACGACGCCTTCGCCCAGATCGACCCGGTGACGAGCACGCCGACGCCGAGGATGATCGAGAGGTGGATCGCGACGTACGAGCGCATATCCCACGAACGGTCGCCGGACCGCAGGTGCCTGATCGCCATGACACCGGCCGCGACAAAGCCGCAGAGCGCCACGATCGCCATCGGCACGTGCAGGTAGAAGATCTTCTGCACGAAGCCCTGGTCGGCATCCATCGGGGCATAGAAGAACACGAGCGAGAAGGCCACCGCTACAGCCACGGTTGCGCTGGCGGCCAGCGGCCGGAGCCCCTTGCCGTAGACGACCATCCCTGCCCGCGCCTAGAGCGACTTCAGGTACTCGACCAGGTCGCGCTTCTGGGCCGGCGACAGGTCGAGGCTGAAGCAGCCGTTGTAGTGGTCGACAACCGAACTGAGCGATTTGAAGCGCCCGTCGTGGTAGAAGCCGCGCTTCCTGTGGGTGAAGAGCCCGCGCAGCGGCGCGGTCCGGTACTGCCCGGTGGGGGAGCGGTCGGCCTGGAAGGAGTCGGTGCAGATCTCCGCCGGCTGGTGAAGGTTCCACCCCGGCTCGCTGAAGGTCGGCGGCATGTGGCAGCTCGCGCACTTGGCCTGACCGTTGAAGATCCCCTTGCCGCGGCGCGCGGAGCGCGCGTTGAAGCTCCGCTTCGACGGCTTGGGCACGCGCAGCCCAAGCTGGTAGAAGTGCAGCGCGGGCAGCTTCGAGGTGATCAGGTCACGCTTGGTGCGGATGTGCCCGAAGCGGTTCCTCGCCGCGATCGGGAACTTGTTCGCGTCGTCGAGCCGGGGGTCGAAGAAGTTGCCCTGCCCATGCATCTCGAGGTTCGCCACGAACGCGTTCCAGTAGGTGATCGAGCCCCAGCCGGTCCAGGTGTGCAGGTTCACGCCGTCCAGCCCGAAGGCCGGTGGGATCAGCGTCGCGGCGGACCTGCCGTCCGGCTGGAACCCCTTGCCGTCGAGGAACAGCTCGGCGTCGAACTTGCCCGGGCCCCAGCTCGCGAGCACCTTCCTGACGGTCGCCTCGTCCGCGCCCAGAAGGTCGGTGACCGGCTTCAGGTTCGGCGCGAGCGACACGATCGCGCCCACATTCAGGTCGCGGTTCGCCCAGCCATCGCGTCGGCTGCCGATCCCGGGGGCGAACGAGTTGTCGACGGTCGAGTGGCAGACCGCGCACGTGATGCCCACTGAGCGCAGCGTGCCACGCCGGTTGAAGAACCCCCTCAGTCCCACCACGGCGTTCAGCTTCAGGAGCGCCAGCGTGGTTCTTGGGCTGTCGAGGTTGACCTTGCCGCGCTTGATCGCCCGCACCACGGCGGCGGGAAGCGCCTGCGAGTCGACCTTGAGCCCGACGCCGAGCGCCGCCTTAGGCGTGAGTCCGGGCCCGACTCCGCCGAGCTTCTTGCCCTCGATCGCTTTGTGCAGCTGGAGCGCGCCACCCCAGAAGGCCTGGTCGCCGAAGGTGTCGAAGCGGAAGGTCCGCCGCCCCTGCTCGAAGAGCCGCTTCTCAGCCCTAACCGCGGCTCTGTCGTCCCCGCCGGAGCCTGACCTCGACACCGCGCTTACGTTGAACAGCACTGCCCCAAGGAGAAGCAACGCAGCAACAGCGGGAAGCAGCTTGAGCGCCCTCACAGCCATCTGCCTCAGCGCCACCTACCGACCCCCTTCCTTCCCGGGCGGCGCTCGAAGTAGAACGACTCAGCCCGGATCGGGCAAGCGCGGTGGTAGCGCAGATGACACGTTGGCGAGGCGAAACGTGCTCACCCCCGCCGCGAGCGCGGCAAGGTGTTCCGAGACGTCGCCGCGTAGCAGCCAAAGGCCGGCGTCGTCACGCTGTATGAGTCCATGCTCGGCGAGCCGGGTCAGGCTGGCCGTGACCGAGGGCCGCTGCGCTCGAACGAGGCGACCAAGCGCCTGATGGGTCAGCCGCAGGGGAAGCGTGACCCCCTCGGGCCCCACGTGCCCCCACCGGTCGGCAAGCTGCCAGAAGAGCAGGACAAGACGCACATCGACGCGCGGGTTTTCGAGGATGGCGACGTGGAAGGAGAGTCGCTGGACGCGCCGGAACATCCGATCGAGCAGCGCGGCACCGATCTCCGGCCAGCGAGCGACCCGCTGGCTGAAGCGCTGGTCGAGAACGGCAATCTCTGCCGGCTGGAGCACGCGCCAGCTCACCTCGCGGGGCACCGACGCCTCTTCCTCGCCCTGCTCCCACGGGCGGACCAGATCCTCCGCCCCGAGTAGCTCGATCGAAGTGCGCCCGAGCACGGTAACGCTGCGAGTGAGCAGGCCGGAGAGCACCAGGAAGCCGAGGTGTCCATCGGGGATCCCCCCCCAGCTGCGCGGATGAACCTCTCCGGGCCGAACGGTGAAGAGCGGCGCGATGGCGTGGTGACGGGCAGCTCCGAGCGCGGCCGGAGTGAGGCGTCCCGCCAGATCCCGATCCGCGTCCAGGACCGAGATCGTCTTCGTCCGGCGACTTCCCATCCGCCCGACTTAGCGCCGCCAGGCAGCTTCTTCTTACGTTTCGTAAGCTTGCCGCCCGCTGCGCGTCGTCGAAGCGCGGGTCCCGAGCGCCGACTGGCTTCCTGCGAAAGGTAGCTCTGCATACACGTTCTCTCGAACGGCCAGGACGGGCGTGGGATAGTCGCCGCGCGGTGGACCCGACCCGCAGGCGCAGGATACGGCTCGTTATTGCGCTCGGTGCCGCCGTGTTGCTGGCAGGAGCGCTCGTCTACACGAGCCTCGGCGCCGCGAGCGACGCGACGACCCCGAGCCGCCTCGCGGCCACGGCTTCCCCGGACCGCTCCTACCGGCTTACGGGCAGGGTCATGCCGGGCTACCACCGCGACGGCGACGAGCTGATCTTCCGAGTGGGTGACCGCATCGGCTCGGCCTCGGTGTCCGTGCGCTACGCGGGCGTCGTGCCGGACCCCTTCCGCGCCGGCCGCGAGGTGATCGTCACCGTCCGCAAGCGGGGCACGGTCTTCGTCGGCGAGAGGGACTCGCTCGTCACCAAGTGCCCCTCCAAGTTCAGCTCACAGGCCCCGGAGCACTCGTCGTGACGTGCTGAATTCCGGCCGCGTCTGCCTGACTTTCGCGCTCCTGATCGCGCTCTACGGGATCGCCGTCTCTCTCTACGGGGCGCGCCGGGGCGAGCGGAACTGGGTGGACTCCGGACGCCGCGCGGTGTACGCGCTCGCCGGCGTCCTGACGGTGGCTTTCGTGATCCTGGAGGCGGCGTTCCTGCGCTCGGACTTCTCGTTCGCGCTCGTCGGGAGTCACTCGAGCACGACCACGCCGACGTTCTACAAGGCGACGGCCGTGTGGTCGTCCCAGGAGGGCTCGCTCCTGCTTTGGGTCTGGCTGTTCGCGATCTGGTCCAGCCTCGTCCTGTTCGCGACCCGCCGGCGCCTGCGCGAGATCGCTCCGTACGCGACCGCGATCCTGCTCGGTTTCGCCGCCTTCTTCGCGGCGCTGGTCGTCTTCCTGGCGAGCCCGTTCGAGCTCGCCGACCCGGCGCCGGCGGAGGGCGCCGGGCTGCAGCCGCTGCTGCGCCACCCGAGCATGATGGTGCACCCCCCGATGCTCTACTCGGGGTACACGCTGTTCGCTGTGCCCTTCGCGTTCGCCGCCGGCGCACTCGTGGCGAGGCGCCTGGGCACAGACTGGATCGCCGCTATGCGCCGCTTCGCGCTCGCCGCCTGGTTCTTCCTCGGCTTCGGCATCCTGATCGGCGCCCGCTGGTCGTGGTCAGAGCTCGGCTGGGGCGGCTACTGGGCGTGGGACCCGGTCGAGAACGCCTCGCTGATGCCGTGGCTGACCGGTACCGCCTTCCTGCACTCGGCGATGATCCAGGAGAGGCGGGGGATGCTGAAGGTCTGGAACGTCTCGCTCGTCCTGGCGACCGGCGTACTCGCCGTGCTCGGCACGTTCCTCGTGCGCTCAGGCATCCTCGACTCGATCCACGCCTTCGGGGCGTCGACGCTCGGCAAGCCGTTTCTCGGCTTCATCATCGTGCTTGTGATCGGGTCGGTGGTCCTGGTGGTCACTCGCCTCGACGCGCTCCGCCCGGAGGCTCACTTCGAGGCGCTGCTTTCGCGCGAGTCGATCTTCCTGCTCAACAACCTCGTCCTGCTGGGCCTCTGCTTCGTGATCTTCTGGGGCACGTTCTTTCCGCTGATCTCCGAGGCCGTGACAGGGCAGCGGGCGTCCGTCGGCCCGCCATGGTTCGACGGCTACACCGTGCCGCTCGCCATCGCGCTGGTGTTCCTGTCCGGGGTCGGACCCGTGATCGCCTGGCGGCGGGCGACGCTACGCAACGCCCGCCGCAACTTCCGCCTTCCCCTCGCCGCGGCGGCCGCGGCGGCGCTCGCGCTGATGCTCGTGCCGGATATCCGGCGCGAGCCGCCCGCGCTGCTGATGTTCTGCGCAGCCGCGTTCGTGTTCGCGGCAGTCGCCCAGGAGCTCTGGCGTGGCACGCGCGCGCGCCGCGCCACATCCGGCGAGTCCGCGCCGAGGGCGCTCGCCTCGCTCGTGCGCCGGAACCGCCGCCGCTACGGCGGCTACGTCGTACACGCCGGGGTCGCCGCTCTGTTCGTCGGCGTCGCGGCCTCCTCCACCTTCCAGCACGTCCGCGACGTCCGTCTGTCCCCCGGCCAGACGGCGAACATCGGCGGCTACGACATCCGCTATGTGCGGGCGACGAGCGAACTCTCTCCCGAGAAGATCACGCTCGGCGCCCTCCTAGAGCTGCGCAAGGATGGCCGCCGGGTGGCGACGCTCATGCCGAACCGCGGTTACTACCCCTCGCGCGACCCGACCCTCGGCCCCATGGCCCGTTACTTCGACGGCGAGGCGACCAGCGAGGTCGGCCTCGACGCCGGGTTGCGACGTGACGTCTGGACCGCGGTCGAGCCGGACATTGGCGCGATGCGCCGCATGATCGACGGTATCGACCGGCGCTTTCCGCTGGCGGCCGGCGAGAGCGCCACGGTGCTCCTCGGGGCGATCGCGGATCGCTATGCGGCACGGCCGCCGCCGGCGAGCCTACGGCTGATCGTGTCGCCGATGGTCGAGTGGATCTGGCTCGGCGGCCTCATAGGCGTGGCGGGCGGCCTCGTCGCGCTCTGGCCCGCGCCGGGCGCCGCGCGCCGCCGGGCCAGCGTGCTGCGCGCGGCACGGCTTGACCGCGAGCTCTCGCGCGCCTAAGGGGGAGGGTGGAGTTCGTACTCTCCCTGATCGTCCTCGCCGCCGCGGTTGCGGTTATCGCGGCGCCGCTGCGACGCGGCAGTCACTCCAACCCGACGGTGGCCGCCGAGCTCGCCTCCCTCGATGCGGCCAAGGAGGCCAAGTATCGCGAGATCCGCGACGCCGAACTCGACTTCCGGACCGGCAAGCTATCGGCCGGCGACTACCGATCCCTCGATCACGCGCTGCGGGCCGAGGCGATCGAGCTCATGCGGCGGCTCGACGCGGCCCGCGAAGCTGCAGGGGGACGGCCGCGCGCATGAGCCGCCGCGCTTCCGTCGCGCTGGCCACCATCGCCCTGCTGGCGGCGCTGATCGCGCTGCTTGTCTACGGTGTCACGAGCCGCCAACCGGACCGCGCGATCGACGAGGCGCTGGCTGCCGGCGAGCGACAGCCAGCTCCTTCGCTCGTGCTCCCTAAGCTCACGGGCGGTGGGAGTGGATCGCTGTCCGACTACCGCGGCGAGGTCGTGGTCCTCAACTACTGGGCCTCGTGGTGCGACCCCTGCCGCGAGGAGTCGCCCCTGCTGCAGCGATGGCATAGGCGGATCGCACCGCGCGGGGGCACGGTGCTCGGGGTCGACACGCTCGACGTAACGTCCGACGCAGAGAGGTTCATCCGAGAGTACGGGCTCACCTACCCGATGCTCCGCGACCGCGACGGCGGGACGCAGCCGAAGTTCGGTGTCGTTGGCTACCCCGAGACGATCGTGCTTGACCGCCGCGGATGGATCGCGGCGCTCCGGCGCGGGCCGGTCGACGAGGGATTCCTGACACGGACTGTCCCACCGCTGCTCGAGGAGCCCGGTTGAGGCGGCTGCTCGCAACCGGGTTGGGGACCGCCGTCATCGCCTCGCTCGTAGCGGTAACAGCCGCCGGGGCGAACTGCCCAAAGGCGACGCTCGCCGACATCGAGGACGAGGTCATGTGTCCCGTTTGCGGCGTACCGCTCGGACTCGCGGAGGCGCCGCAGGCGGAACGGGAAAGGCTCTTCGTCCGTAGCCTGATTGACCGGTGCAGGTCGAAGCAAGAGATCAAGCGCGCGCTCGCGGCAGAGTACGGGCCGAGCGTAATGGCGCTGCCCGAGGACCACGGTTTCAATGTCGCCGCCTACCTCGTGCCGGCGCTCGCCATCCTCGCGGCGATTCTGGGGATCGCGCTCGGTGCGGCCGGCTGGCGGCGCGAACGCCGACGAAGCGGGAGTGACGATCCCGAGCTCGGCGACACGCCGCCGCTCGACCCAGCAGACCTCGCCCGGCTCGACGTGGAGCTGGAGAGCCATGAGAGCTGATGCTGTACCAGTACGGATTCTCGAATTTCACAATCCGCCGGGCGGAGGTTCGAATCCTTCCCCGGCCGACTCGACGATCCTGATGATCGGGTGACGGTCACGCGGTTCGATGTGTGATTCGATCGGGGCCCCGCAAGTTCGATACGGCCGAATTCGAACCCGATGCATCGGCTGTGAGAGTTCTGCTTTCGCTTGACAGCGAGCGTCTCCCGCGTCAGGTTCGAGACGCCCGCTTGGGGACGAGCGGCGACAGTCTCCCCGGCACGGGACCTTGCTTTCGGATCCATGGGAATCCGAAACCCTGGACACCGGCACGCATGAACGGCACGAGCGTCCGGGTTCGTCCCAAAACCGTGCGGAGGATGTCGGCTCAGATCCCTCGCGCACTCGCCCCGGCTGGCGTGCTCGTCGCTGTCGCCGAGCCGGCCTGCGAAATTCGTGTTTGCCGGGTGTATCGGCCCGTGTCCACGCTGGTGGACCCGTGGGGGACCCGCCGGGGCGCCCCGCATGGATGCGGCTCGCCGAGGCGCGCTTGCGACCACGGCTTCGCTTGGGCCGCCGCAAAGCGGCGAGGCGGCACCGTCCGTTGCCGCTTCGGTGCCCGGCGTGTTGCCCGCGCCCACCGCGGGTAACGACACCCACGATGGACCTCGGACGACTTCTGCTTCGCTTGACAATCGGCGGGACCTTCTTCGTTCACGGCACCCAGAAGCTGTTCGGGTGGTTCGGCGGCTATGGCCCGGATGGAACCGGGCAGTTCTTCGAGTCGCTGGGGCTGCGGCCGGGCCGGCGCAACGCCATCGCCGCGGGCTCGACGGAGACCGGCTGCGGCATTCTCATTGCGCTTGGCCTGGCCACGCCGCTGGCCGCCGCCGGCCTATCGGCGGTCATGATCACCGCGCTGCGCACCGCGGTCTGGAAAGAGGGCTTCAAGCCCGCCACCGGCGAGCACGAGGTGCTCCTCGCCGTGGCGGCATTGGCGCTGACCGAGACCGGTCCGGGCGCGCCGTCACTCGACTCCGCACTCGAAGTCGAACGCAGCGGGCCGGGCTGGGTGCTGGCGGCGCTTGGCGCGGGAGCGGGCGGCTCGGCGATGGCAATCTCAATGGGGCGGCAGCCCGCGGCGCCCGCCCCGGCCGCGCCGGCTGAAGCGCCCGCGGCACCTGAGGCGCCTCCGGCGCCCGAGGCGCGCACGAGCTAGCGCGCGCACGCCGACACGATCACCGAGGCGGTTACCGCCATCGGCGCTGCGTTGACCCACGCCACGAGTTGGCTGAGGGACGGCTCTAGACAGGCCGGAACCCCTGCTCTCTAGCGGCCGGCTCGATCGGCGGGACGGGCAGGCGATGGCGGGGCCCGGAGTCGAACCGGCGACACCACGATCCACGACTCGAGATCTCTACTGCGCTGAGTCGTCAACCTTGACTCTGAGCTGATCCGAGTCTGGTAGCAGGTTCATGCCGTGGCCCTGGTTGAAGAACGTCAGCTGCGTTGCTGTCGGTAGCGTGCCGTTCTATCCAGCGCGGGTCGCATCGCGAATAGCTGGTTTCCCTGGCCGGCCACCAGCCTGGGACACGATCTGCTGTCCATCGGGTGAGAACGGCGCGGTCAGGTCGGGAACCTGGTTGTGAACCCTGGGCTACCCGTCCGACGCGCGGACGCGCATGCTCTGCCGGCGCGCTCAGGCGGGACGCACGCGCTCGCCGAGACGCCGGGCCAGCTTCGGAAGAGGAATGTCCAAACCTGGAGGCGGCTATGTTGGCGCCATGCGGCGGTTGGCGCCTCTTGCGGCGCTCGCACTGGTCCTCGCCACGGTTGCCCTTCAGCTCTCGGTCGCGCCGGCCCGGGACCCGGATCGTCCTCCCAACGTGGTCGTGATCGTCACGGACGATCAGACCGCCCGCGACATGAGCGTCATGCACCGCACGCGACGGCTGCTGGGCACTCGCGGCGTCACCTTCACCAACTCGTTCGTCTCGTATCCACTCTGCTGTCCCTCGCGCGCCACCTATCTGACAGGTCAGTACGCGCACAATCACCGGGTCTGGGGCAATCGTCCACCACTGGGCGGCTACGGCCGGCTGCGCGAGGCCCACGCCTTGCCGGTGTGGCTCCAGCGGGCCGGCTATTTCACCGGTCACGTCGGCAAGCATCTGAACGGTTACGGCCTCGCCGGCAACACCCCGGTGCCGCCCGGTTGGTCCGACTGGCACGCGTCCGTGGACCCGTCCACCTACCGAATGTGGAACTTCACGCTCAACGAGAACGGTGTGCTCACCAGCTACGGCGACCCGCTGAGCAATGATCCGGAGCTCTACGGCACCGACGTCTTTCGGGACAGGGCGCTCCAGTTCATCCGCCGCTACTCAGGCGGAGAGGATCCGTTTTTCCTGTCGGTCTCGTTCCTGGCGCCGCATTCGGAGAGCTCGCGGCCGCGTCCGCCGGCCCTCGGCCCCGTTGGCGAGACGATTCGACCGGCCCCGCGCCATGAGGACGTCTTCCGAGAGATGCCGCTCCCGCGCCCGCCGTCGTTCAACGAGCGTGACCTCTCGGACAAGCCCGCGTTTCTCCAACGACAGACGCCGCCCTTGACCGCCGCGCAGGTCGCTCGCATCACCGAGAGCTACCGCCACCGGCGAGCGTCGCTCCTCGCCGTGGATGAGGCGGTGGCGGCGATCGTCCGCACGCTCGCGGAGCTCGGGGAGCTCAGGCGCACCTGGGTCATCTTTACCTCGGACAACGGATACTTCCAGGGCGAGCACCGGATCGGAGCGGGAAAGGTGATGGCGTATCAGCCGGCCACGCGCGTCCCGCTGATAATCAGCGGTCCAGGGCTGGCGGGCGGCGGGCTATCGCGTCAGCTGGTCGCGAACATCGACCTCGCCCCGACGGTGCTCGATATAGCGAATGCCCGGCCCGACCGGCCGCTCGACGGCACCTCACTCCTGGCGTTCGCGCAGCAGCCGAGCCGGCACGTCAACCGCACGCTGCTACACGAGACGGGTATCGCCGGGCGCGACCCCGGCGATGACACCGTCATCTTCAGGGATGTCGCGGTGCCGACATATCAGGGGGTCCGTACGCCTCGCTACCTCTACCTGGAGTACGCGGACGGGTCGCGCGAGCTTTATGACCTGGCGCGCGATCCGCACGAGCTTCGTTCCCGCCACGAGGACCTCCGCTACGCCGCGACCCGCGCAGCACTGCAGCGAGAGCTCCGAAGACTGCGTCGCTGCCGGGGCGGTTCGTGCCGGAAGCCAGCCCCGCGCATGCCGCCACCCGCCCAGAGCCTTACGCCGTTGCCGGCACATCGCTGAACGGAGCCGGACCGACCCCTCCGCGCGACCTACCACCCGGTGATGCGGCGGAACGCCGCGCTTGCCAAGCTGCCGACACGGCCCTCGGACGGAACTCCCCGCCCCGCGGGGCCGCTAACGCTTCGTCTTTCGCGGGGCGTTCCCATAGGTGTTGCGCTCGCGGATCTTCCCGTCACGCCCGTGGACGAGGAGCTCGCTCTAGTTGCGTTTGGCAACCTCCAGGCCGGCCTGCTTGGCCGCCGCCTGCGTGTCGTGCGTCGACCGCGCGCGGGCAGAGCCCCGTGCCGTCGCAACCGCGGTCATATTGAGCAAATGGACGATCCGCTTAATAGGGAGGCCGACGTCGCGCCGAGCGAGCACGGCCTAACGGACTTGCTGCGGCCGGGGGAGGTCGCGCAGATGCTCGGCGTGTCGCGCTCGTGGCTTTACGGGGCGGCCAAGGACGGACGGATTCCGTGTGTGCGACTCGGTGCTGCGGACGGCCCCTTGCGTTTCGTTGAGCGAGACCTGCTGGAATGGCTCGAGCGGGCACGGGCCGGCTGGCGCCCGAGGGAGTCGAACGCCGCGACCCTTCGCCGGGCGGCAGCGTAGGCGGACCGCGAGGTCATGCGGCACCCGTACGGGCCGCGGCGCGGATCGCCTGCTCCGTCCTGGCCGGTGCGCTCTTGAGGAAGCTCTCCTCCAGGTGGCCCCAGAACGATTCGGTCGTGGTTATCGAGGCGTGGCCCAGCTGGCGCTGCACGTAGATGAGCGCGTGGCCGGTCAACAGCCAGGACGCGGCGCGGTGTGGCGAAGCGCGTGAAGCGGCATGTCACGCAGCCCTGCCGCCGTGAGCGCCTGCTTGTGCCAGTCGCGCGACGCGGTGTGCCGATCGACGGGTGCGTATCGCGCTCTTGAGTCCCAGCGCCCGCACTCGGCCTTGCGGCGCCGGATGGGCATCGTGAAGACCGGCGCGTAGGGTCAGATCTGTTGCGCGGGACTCGGCGCTCCGCGCGCGCAGGTTACGCAAGGTCCCGAGCAACTCGGGCGCGACCTGGACCGACCGGAAGCGCTTGCCCTTGGTCGACCCTTCGCCCTCTCGCTTCGCCGACCGGTAACGCGCACGACCCCGCCGCGGAAGCCGACGTCATCCCAGCGCAGCGCAAGTGCCTCGCTGATTCGTATGCCGGATCCGATCAGAAGCGTTCCTTGGCCCTCTTGCTGTTGGGGCGGATGCCGAAGGCGATGGCGGCTTGCGCGGCCGGTGCGGTGTGGGCGATGTCGCGGAGGCGTCCGACAACGGTGTGGACCTCGTGCTCGTCGCCGGCGGGAGCTTGAGTGCGAGGAAGATCAGGAGGGCGAGGAAGGGGGGCTCTTCGAGCGCATGGCTGGCGATCTTGGCGCACGCGGCGAGCTGCTCTTCGGGGGGTACCGATTCGCTCCTCGGGCAGGCGCATGTGCGAGAAGAAGCGGACCGCGCCGCGCTGCATGACAGCGAGCAGCACGCCGTTCTTAGAGCCGAAGTCACAACCGCGGTCGCCTACGCGTTCATCCTCGTCACCGAGCCCAGCCGTTCTCGTTGGGCGAGTAAGACGCCCGTGTTCGGCCGTGCTTGACTAGGCCCGTCGCGAGACCCTGGTGACTCGCTTCTGGTTAGGAGGACTATGTCTCGGCATGAGGCCGACGCCGCACCGGTGGGAATGACTCGGCGAAGCCTGCTGGTGCGCGCGGGGGCGGGCGCCGGAGCGGCGGCGCTCGGCGCGGGTTTCTTTGCGGCGCCTCCGGCACGCAGCACGACGGTCGCAACGAGCCCGACGACCTTTGGACGGATGTTCCCGGGACTCCCGCCCTTCGCCACGCCCACCGACCGCGTTCGCGCGGATCTCCTGGATCTCGGCAGGCCCGGCGGCCTTCTCGACGCGGGCGACGACCTCGCCGCCGGCCCGGTGCGGCTGATCACCGAACCGAGCCTCTCGGCGCGGAACCCCAACAACACCTCGCACACGGCAGGCACGACGTTTGTTGGGCAGTTCATCGATCATGACACCACCTTCGACACGAGCTCGAAGCTGGGCGTGCCCACCGAGCCGGCGAGCGTCCGGAACGCCCGCTCTCCGTCGCTCGACCTCGACTCCGTCTACGGCGCGGGGCCGAGCGGTGCGCCCCAGCTGTATGACCCAGTCGACAGCGCCAAGCTGAAGCTCGGCTACGGCGGCGCCTTCGAGGACCTGCCGCGCGCCGGCGATCTGAGCGCGCTCATCGGCGATCCGCGTAACGACGAGAACCTGATCATCGCCGGGCTGCACGCCGCGTTCCTCCTCTTCCACAACCGCGCCGTCGACGTCGTGCGAGCGGATCAGCCGAGCGCCGGGTTGGACAAGGCGTTCGCCGAGGCGCGCCGGCTGACCACCTGGCACCACCACTGGGTGGTGCTCCACGAGTTCCTGCCGCACGTCGTGGGGCAGGCGATGGTGGACGACATCCTCAACCGCGGGCGGCGCTTCTTCACGCCCGCGTTGGGGCAGGCCTTCATGCCGGTCGAGTTCCAGGGCGCGTGCTACCGCTTCGGCCACTCCATGGTGCGTCCCTCCTACCGCGCGAACCTGAAGGGCGACGGTGGGCAGGCCTTCTTCGGGATGGTGTTCGACCCTGCGGGTGAGGGTCAGGCCGATCCCATCGACCTGCGCGGGGGCGCCCGAGCCGCGCGGCGCTTCATCGGCTGGCAGACCTTCTTCGACTTCGGCGACAGCGAGGTCAAGCCGAACAAGCTAATCGACACTCGAATCTCGACGCCGCTGTTCAACCTGCCAGTGGGCGCAATCGCGAGCGGCGACCAGCCCCAGGTGCTGCCGCAGCGGAACCTTCTGCGCGGCGTGACCTGGAGCCTCCCCTCCGGGCAGGCGCTGGCCGCCCAGATCGGCGTGCCGGCCCTGTCCGCGGCGGACCTCGCCGAGCTGAAGCCATACAAAGGCTTCGTCACGAACACCCCGCTCTGGTACTACGCCCTCAAGGAGGCCGAGCTCGTCGCCGACGGTTTACACCTCGGACCGGTCGGCGGGCGAATCGTGGGGGAGGTGCTCATCGGGCTCCTCCAGTCCGACCCGAGGTCATACTTGGCCGCGAAGTCCGGGTGGCAGCCGACCTTCGGCCGTCGCCGCGGCGAGTTTCGCATGACGGACTTCCTCCGCTTTGCCGGCGTCGACCCGGCGACGCGACACGCCGCCCGGCCAGAGCTCGCCTGAAGGCGGTGTAGTGATGCGACAACAGAGTGAGATGGCATCCATGAGCAACGGTGGCTCGCGGCGTGGACCGGCGGCGCGCTCTTGGGGATAGCGAACGGCGCTCTACGCGACGCGACGTTCGCCAAGGTGCTGAGCGAGCGCGCCGCCCATGCGGCATCTGGCGCGACAGCAGTCGCGGCATTCGCGGGCTACTTCTCGATTTTGCAGCGCCAGATGGTCCTCAGGCAGCCACTCCCTCAAGCTCGGCGGCAACAGCAGCTCCTGGTCGCGATCACAGCATGAAGTTCTGGGGCATGAAGAAATCGTCCACACCCCACCGGACAGCCCCGGTTTTGCGACCCGCTCCGGCGATAGAAAGCACCACCGGGACTGGTTTGCGCATACTCCCTCTCATGATCCACGCGAGTCGCGCGCCCGGAGCAGCCCTGACGCTCGGCCTCGGCGGGCGCGCCAGGGCGGTCTGGGCTCACCGCCAAGCCGGCTGTCACCGCTGGCGCGTTTGGAGGACACGCACCCCCGAGGCTCCATTAGCGCCCGGCGACGAGGGGCCGGGATCAGCCGGGATCCGGGAGCCGCGGCGCCCGCTGCCCGGCGGTGTCGCCGGCGCCATCTCGCTGAGACCCCCACGCCGGCCGTAGACACCCTTCGCGCAGACCGACCCGGTTTATGCGACACCCACCGCGCAAACCGACACTGAGCTTCGCCTGGGATGGAACGGCCGCTGTTCGTCTCTATGAAGTAGGGCGGCGTGTCAACTGATGGTCGGTGGTGTTCTCTGGTCAGGGACCTCGCGCGGTTCGGCGGTGGGGAGCGGTGCTCGTGTCTCTGTGGCCTCCTGGGCGGGGGTTTAGGCGAGATTCGGATGCTTCGCTCGGGGGCGCAATTCCAAAGCGGGCGGTCAGGCCGCCAGACGAACAGCGGCGCGCCTGCTCGAGCGTGTCGTGCACCAGCCGGGCACCGGTGATCGACTCGATCACACCGCAAACCGGGTCCCGGTAGCGCTCCTCGACGCGCCTCGCGAGCGTCCTCAGCGCATCGCCGTCAGGCGGCGCGGCAAGCTGATCGATCTGTCGCCCGACTCCGACAGCAAACAGACGTCGACCTTGCGTCGAGACAGATCCAATCCGGCGTGCAACGTCGAAGACGGGCCTCCTTTGAGCTCGCTCCTCGGTGACAGCCGGAGCGTGTCACCAGAGGAGGCCCTCCTTCATGGCAGTCCAAGGCAGGCGTCGGATGTTCGACTCGCGAGACGCTTGCGACCAGGCGAGAGCGGAAGTGGTGCCACAGCTCGTCCTGGTGGTAGAACGACCCGGTCAGCGACTTCATCTGGTTTCGCCGCGACATGACCGAGTTGTCATGCGACTGAGCCTCAACATCACGAACTACTCCTGGCCTGGCGGGACCACCTCCCTCGGCCCTGAGCTCGCGCGTCTGGTCCGCGCCGCCGACGCGGCCGGCATCGACACGGTCTGGATGGCGGACCACCTGATCCAGGCCGACCCGACGGCCGTCCCGGACTCCGAGATGCTCGAGGCCTACACCGCGCTTGGCTTCCTCGCCGCGCGGACGCAGCGGGTGCGGCTCGGCACGATGGTCAGCGCGGTCACGTACCGGCCGCCGAGCGCGCTCATCAAGGCGGTCACAACGCTCGACGTGCTCTCCGGCGGACGGGCGTGGCTCGGCCTCGGCGCCGGCTACCTCGAGGACGAAGCGCGCGCGATGGGCCTCTCGCTCCCGCCGATGGCCGAGCGGTTCGAGGTGCTCGAGGAGACGCTCGAGCTCGCGCTGCGCATGTGGAAGGACGACCGCTCGCCTTTCGAGGGCCGCCACCTGCGGCTCGAACGGCCCGTCGGTGACCCGCGGCCGCTCGCCCACCCGCACCCGCCGATCCTCGTCGGCGGCGCGGGCGAGCGCAAGACCCTGCGGCTCGTAGCGCGGTACGCCGACGCCTGCAACCTGTTCGACATCCCCGACGGCGGGCACACGGTCCGGCACAAGCTCGACGTGCTAGCGCGGCACTGCGAGGACGTCGGGCGGCCGTTCGAGGCGATCGAGAAGACCATCAGCACGCGCCTGAACCCGGACGAGACGGCGACGGCGTTCGCCGGGCGCTGCGCGGCGCTCGCGGAGCTCGGGCTCAACCACGCCGTCGTCCTCACACCGGGCCCGTGGACCGAGGAGCGCGTCGAGGTCCTCGCCGCCGCGGGGGAGGAGCTGCGGTGATGAACACGCATGGTCCCAGGGCGGCGTCCCCACGATGAGCGTCGCCCGGCCGGACAGCGTGTCGAGATGCCGCAGAGCGAGCGCGGGACGCGGCCGCGCAAACGCGCCCACACCGAACGGCGCACGGACCTGATTCTGCGAGCAGCGATGAGGTCTAGCTGTGCGACCCTCTAACAGGGTGAGGAGCCGTGGCCGGGAGCCGATTCCACGAGGTCGTCTCCTTACCCATGAACGGCGAGCGCGTGAGCTGCAGGAGACATGATGGCCGAAACGCCGACGCTGTACGTGCGCCACGGCGATGATCGGGGCCCGCGGAGGCATCCGAGAATGGTTCGTCCGGCCCAGCTTGAGAGGAGAACTCATGAGCACCGTCGACGCGCCGTACGCGCTCGAACGCGCGGACACAGGCGGCGTATGAGCCGTTCATGATCGGCGGCGCCCAAGTGGGCGAGTACCGCCAGCTCGGCACGGACGGCGGGGTCGCAGACACGCTCGATGCCGGTTTGTGGCGATCTGAGCCAGCGACCTACGACTACTTCTTAGCTACCGACGAGGTTTTCTACGTACTCGAGGGCGCGGTCACGCTCGAACTCCCCGACCGCGGCGAGACGCTCGAGCTTCGGGCGGGCGACATCGGCTACTTCAAGGCGCGTACGCGCTCCGCGTGCACGATCACGGAACGGTTCAAGAAGTTCGTGGCCGTGCCGGCTTAGCCAGTCCTGGAATGCGCCGTGCTGGCGCTCGCGCCCAGCTCGTGACGGCTCAGCGCGTCGCGACGGTCTCGTAGTGATCGCAGAAGACATCAGCGAGCATGTGCTCTTCGTCCGGCTCGATGACGACCTCCTGCCAGCGCGGCCCGGCAAACGCCTCAAGTGCGTGAACCGAGTCCCAGTCCATGCGAGCGACACTCCCGTGGCGTGGCGCGAGCCACGAAGACAAGTGCTGCCTTAGCGACCGACGCCGAGCCAGCGCCCGCGCCGACAAAGATGAAGGTCCGGTTTTGCAAGCCGTTTAGTGCGCCCAGGGAGATTCGAACTCCCACGGTCCAAACGGACCACAAGGCCCTCAACCTTGCGCGTCTACCAGTTCCGCCACAGGCGCGTGGCCGCCTGAGTATAGACGCGTAGCTTGCGGCACTTGATGCCGTCCGAGGCCCCGGATACTCTGCGAACACATGTTCGGATCACGTCAATTCACCCGGCTTCGGGGGAGGTCTGATGGTCGATATGAACGCCCTCACCAAGCGGCAGCAGGAGATCTTCGAGTACGTGAGGACATACGTGCGCGAGCACGGCTATCCGCCGACCGTGCGCGACATCGGCAAGGCGATTGGTCTGACCTCGTCCTCGACCGTGCACGCCCACCTCGCGAACCTCGAAAAGCTCGGGGTGCTGAAGCGCGATCCCACCAAGCCGCGCGCGATCGAGGTGCTGGTCGACAAGGCGAAGTCGGTCGTGACCCCCACCGGGCTGCCGCTCGTAGGCCAGGTCGCCGCGGGCCAGCCGGTGCTCGCGGACGAGAACATCGAGGAGTACGTGCCGGTACCGCAGATCGCCGGCGGTGACGAGGGCGAGTTCGTCCTGCGCGTGAAGGGCGACTCGATGAAGGACGCCGGCATCTTCGAGGACGACTACGTGGTCGTCCGCCCCCAGAGCACGGCGACGAACGGCGAGATCGTCGTGGCGATGCTCGAGGGCGAGGCGACCGTGAAGCGCTTCTTCAAGGAGAAGTCCCGCGTGCGCCTCCAGCCGGAGAACGAGGCCCTCGAGCCGATCTACGCACGCGACGTG
>Ga0126307_10000494_pt1 | contig 25445 bp, 28 predicted proteins | sample Plot28_FD_89955 | JGI IMG/M metagenome (GOLD analysis project Ga0126307, IMG submission 89955) | Serpentine soil microbial communities from UC McLaughlin Reserve, CA, USA - Plot28 | ecosystem: Environmental > Terrestrial > Soil > Grasslands | place: USA: UC McLaughlin Reserve, Lake County... | reverse complement strand
GACGACCCGCTCGCAGCGCGCCGCGATGTCCTGGTAGTCCGCGTACGCCTCGTACCACTCGAGCATCGTGAACTCCGGGTTGTGCTTGAACGAGACCCCCTCGTTGCGGAAGTCCTTGCCGATCTCGTACACGCGCTCGAGGCCGCCGACGATCAGGCGCTTCAGGTACAGCTCGTCGGCGATCCGGAGGTAGACGTCACGGTCGAGGTAGTTCGAGTGCGTGACGAAAGGCTGCGCGAACCCGCCGCCGTAGCGCGGTTGCAGCACGGGCGTCTCGACCTCGACGAAGCCCTCGCCGTCGAGGTACGCGCGGATCGCGCTCACCATGCGGGAGCGGATCATCGTCTCGCGCCGCGTCTCCTCGTTCATCAGCAGGTCGAGGTAACGGCGGCGGTAGCGCTGCTCGACGTCGGTCAGGCCGTGGAACGTGTCGGGCAGGGGCGCGCGGATCTTGGCGAGCAGCTGGAGCTTCCGAACGGCGAGCGACGGCTCGCCGCGGCGCGACTTCGCCGCGACGCCTTCGACTCCGACGATGTCGCCGAGATCGAGATCGACGCCCCCGAGGTCGTCCGGGCGCACGAGGAGCTGGATCCGGCCGCTGCGGTCGACGAGGTCGAGGAACATCAGCTTTCCCATGTCGCGCCGCGCCATGACGCGGCCGGCGAGGCGATGCGTCGTCGACCCTTCGCCGCCCGCCTCGAGCTGACCGGCTTCGGTGCGGACCGCCGCGACCTCTTCGCGACCGGGGAATCGCTTCGGCAGCCGCATCGGCCGAGTCTAGGTCAGCCCCAGATCAGCCAGCCGACGAGCAGGCCGAGCCCGCTCGCGATGCCGAACATGCTCCAGCCGACGAGCAGCGACTCCGCCTGCCACGTCCGCCGGCGCCGCCCGCGGCCTCCGGCCGTCGAGACCGCCGCGCGCTCGCCGAACGCGATGCCGGCCGGCAGCGGAGGGAGCTCGATGCCCGACCGCCCGGCGAGCGCGTGAACGACGTCGTTGTGGATCTTCTCCGAATCGGCATCGAAGTCGCGCAGGACGCGCGAGGCGACCCCTTCGTTCTCGCGCGCGAGCCCCAGGAGGATGTGCTCTGCACCGATGTAGTTGTGGCCGACCGAAAGCGCTTCCCGGAGCGCCAGCTCCAGGACCTTCTTCGCGCGCGGTGTGAAGGGGATCTGCCCGGCCGCCACCTCCGCGCCGCTGCCGACGATCTCCGCCACCTGCGCCCGTGCTGCCTCGAGCGTTACGCCGAGGGACGCCAAAACATCGGCCGCAACGCCCTCCTCGTGCCGCAGCAGCCCGAGCAGGAGGTGCTCCGTACCGATGTAGTCGTGCTTCAGCCGACGCGCCTCTTCCTGCGCGAAGGCCACGACTTGCCGCGCGCTCTGGGTGAAGCGCTCGAACATCGCCCGCGAGGATACGCCGCAGCCGCACCCGTCATAACGTCTCGAAGGGACACGTCCGCCGGCATCGTGGGTTGGCCGCGTCGCACACGAACCTCGAGCCGAAGCGACCAGCCTTCCGCGAGATGCCGATTGGACGCGCGCCGGGGGCGCGCCTGCGGTTTGTCGTCGCCCGAATGCGAAGCGAGTTCGGCCGAAAGCGCAGCTATGCCGCGCGGATCTCCATGATCTTGTACTTCAGGCTGCCGCGTGGGGTCGTAACCTCGACGGTCTCGCCCTTTTTCTTGCCGATGATCGCCTTGCCGACGGGCGACTCGTTCGAGAGCTTGTGCTCCGCGGGATTCGCCTCCGCCGAGCCGACGATGTGGTACTCGACGGTCTGCTTCGCGTCTACGTCGCGCAGGCGCACCTTCGCGCCGATCGACACGACGTCCTTCGCGATCTCACGCTTCTCGATCACGCGGGCGCCGGCGATGCGCTCCTGCAGCTTCGCGATCCGCGCCTCGAGCATCGCCTGCTCGTTCTTGGCGTCGTCGTACTCCGCGTTCTCGGTGATGTCGCCGAACTCGCGGGCCGTCTTGATGCGGTCAGCGACTTCACGCCGCTTCTGAGTCGAGAGGTGCTCGATCTCGTCCCGGAGCCTGTTGTAGCCCTCTTTTGTGAGGATGACGTCCTTCAAAACCCCTCCTAAAGGAAACCGCGCGCCCCCGAGGGCCCCGCAGCGGGCGCGAATGGTAGCGCGACGGCCAGGCCGAGTCAACGGGCCCCGGCTACCCTTCCCGGCGTAATGCAGCTGGATCTGCGCGAGTCGTGGCGCATCGGCCCGGTCGAGGTTCCGACCCGCGTCGTCCTCGCGCCGATGGCGGGCGTCAGCGTCCAGGCGTTCCGTCGCCAGGGCCGCCGGTTCGGCGCCGGGCTCGTCTGCTCGGAGATGGTCTCGTGCGCCGGGATCGAGCACCGGAACGAGCGCACGCTCGGCTACCTGCGCGTTGCCTCCGACGAGCACCCGCTGGCGATCCAGATCTTCGGCTCCGACCCGCAGGTGATGGCCGAGGCCGCGCGGATGGTCGAGGCGGCGGGTGCAGATCTCGTCGACATCAACTTCGGCTGCCCGGTCCGGAAGGTGACGAAGACCGGCGCCGGCGCAACCGCCCTGGCGGAGCCGGCGCGCGCGGCGCGGATCGTCGAAGCCGTCGCGGCCGCAGTCGGCGTGCCCGTCTCGGTGAAAATGCGCCGCGGGCTCGAGAACGGCTCGCGGGCGGCGCTCGAGCTCGGCCCGCAGCTTGTCGAAGCCGGCGCGCAGACGTTGACGCTCCACCCTCGCAGCGCGCGCCAGATGTACACGGGCACGGCCGATCATTCGCTCACGGCCGAGCTCGTGTCGCTCGTCGACGTGCCGGTGATCGCGTCCGGCGACATCACGTCGCACGCGCGGGCGCAGGCCGTGCTCGCGACGACGGGCGCCGCCGCGGTGATGGTGGGCCGCGCAGCACAGGGGAACCCGTGGGCGTTGCGCGAGATCCTCGAGAGCGAGGCGGCCGAGCCCACGACGGAAGAGGTGGTCGCCGAGCTCGTGCTCTTCATGCGCGAAACCGTGCGCGAGCTGGGCGAGCGACGCGCGACCGGGTTCCTGAAGAAATTCTACGGCTGGTACCTCGGGCGCGGCCGGTTCCCGAAGGCGTTCAAACAGGAGCTCCTGCTCCTGCCGACGGTGGCGGAGGTGGAGGAGCGCGTGCTGGTCGAAGTTCCGGGCGCGCGCTTCGTCCTGCAACGGCTGAAGGCCGAGCAGCCCGTCGTCGACGAGGTGCTGCTCGACAACATGCCGATTTCGATCTTCGGCGGCGGGTAGCGACGCGACCGTGGACGACCTGCGCGGACAGCTCCTCATTGCATCGCCCGGGCTCGTCGATCCGAACTTCCGGCGCGCGGTCGTGCTCGTCGTCGCACACGACGACGAAGGCGCCGTCGGCCTCGTGCTGAACCGCCCGACGGAGGCGGAGGTCGCGGAGGCGGTGCCCCCGCTCGAGCCGCTCTTCGATCCAGGCGATCTCGTCTCGGTCGGCGGGCCGGTGCAGCCGGAGGCCGTGTGCGTGCTGGCCGAATGGGACGATCCGGAAGAGGCGGGGACGATCGTGTTCGACGACGTCGGGCTGATGGCCGGCAACGCGGCGGTCGACGAGGTGCTGCCGGCCACGCGCCGGCGGCGCGTCTTCGCGGGATACGCCGGCTGGGGCGCCGGGCAGCTCGAGATCGAGCTGGAGGAGCCGTCGTGGATCATCGCGGACGCGCGCGTCGAGGACGTCTTCGGCGAGCCGCGCGACCTGTGGGCCGAGGTGCTCCGGCGCAAGGGCGGCCCGTACAGCCTGCTCGCCACGATGCCGGAGGATCCATCGCTCAATTAGCGGCGGCGCGGCGCAGCGCGCTCCTCGGCGCGCTCGCGGTCGTCTTTTTGCTCGGCGGCTGCGGAGGCGGCCCCGCCGGCCCCGTGACGGTGGATGACGACGGCGACGCCGTCACCTTCCGCAACCGCGACGGCGCGTGGACGGTTTTCACGCGTTGCAGGCGCGACGCCTCGACGACCGTCGGCCCGGGGTACGTCGCGCGCGTCGTCCGCTTCGACGGCGTCACGGTAACGAACGACGTCCGCAGGCCGTTCCCGATGCAGGCGCCGGGCTTCGGCGGCCTCGGCGGCTTCGGGTTCCATGCCTCGCGCGGCCACGGCGGCGCATTCGACTACGACCACGCGTGGCACGTCAACGGCAGGACGTGCGACCGCATCGGCGTCGTTCGTTCCCGGGTCGTGGACGAAGCGGCGGTCGACGAGGGCATCGGACGGCTCACGGTCGACGTCTTTCTCGGCGACAACGCGGTGTCGCCGAGGAATCCACTCGTGCGGGTGCGGTACCGCTACCGCGTCCGGGCAGACGAGGTCCGCGTCGCGATCACGGTCACCCAGCTCTGCCGCGAAGGTCGCTGCGGGTGGGGCAGGCGCGCGTTCCTGAAGGAGCCGAAGCTCGTCGCGGCGGTGAACGGCGGCGGCTACACGCGCCAGGTGGTGCTCGATTCGCGCGGCCGCGTCGCGAGCAACCGGATCGAGCGCCGCGGCGGCCACCGCGCGTGCATCTGGGCAGGCACCGATCCGCGGCGTGGCACGGGACAGTGCGACGACGACGATCGCGCGACCGCTCGGTTCGATTTCGGCGCCGCGCGCGTGTGCGCGCACCGCTGCCTGCTCGTCCGGATGACAGCGGTCGGGGCGCCGTGGGAGTCCGGCCGCGGGCTCGACGGCTGGGCCGTCGCAGCGTCCGCGCGCGCCGCGTACGCGCCCGAGGATTCGGAGACGGACGGCGTCCGCTGGAACTGCAAGGCGCGCGACACGGCGAACGGCATCGTCCGCCGCTGGGAGCTCGGCGGCGGGCCGCGGAACGCGTCGGGAGCCTACACGGCGGCGAACTTCATGTTCCCTGCGTGGGAGGGCGGCCGCGGCTACGGCGACTGCGAGCCGCTGGCGCGAACCTACGGCATGCGCGGCGAATCGTGGACCGTGTTGGCGACGTACACGTTCGCGTAGTGCGCTAGCGGTTGCGCTCCCACACGAGCCGGAGCCCCTCGAGCGTCAGCCACGGGTCGACGCGGCCGATCGTCCGCGAATGCGGCGCGATCAGCCCCGCGAGACCGCCCGTCGCGATCGCCGGCGCCTCGGTTCCGAGCTCGCCCCGGATCCGCGTGACGATCTCGTCCACCTGCCCGGTGAAGCCGTAGACGAGCCCGGACTGGAGCGCGCTCGCCGTCGTCTTCGCGATCACGCTCGCGGGCGCGACGAAATCGACGCGGAACAGGCGGGCGGCGCGGGCGAACAGCGCGTCCATCGAGATCTCGATTCCGGGCGCGAGCACGCCGCCCACGTACTCCCCCGCTTCGGACACGACGTCGAAGTTGGTCGAGGTGCCGAAGTCGACGACGACGCAGGGTGAGCCGTACCGCTCCTTCGCAGCGACCGAGTTCGCGATCCGGTCGGGCCCGACCTCGTGCGGGTCGTCGTAGCGAAGCGGGATTCCGGTCTTGATCCCCGGCTCGAGAACGAGCAGCGGCGCCCGCGCCCACTCGCGGGCGAGGTGCTCGTACTCGCGCACGAGCGCCGGCACGGTGGATGAGAGACAGATGCCGTCGACGGACTCGGCGTCGAGGAGCCCGTTCAGGAGCACACCGAGTTCGTCGCCCGTCCGCTCCGCCTCGGTCGAGATCCGCCAGTGCTCCCTGAGCGTGTCGCCGTCGTACAGGCCGAGGACCGTCTGCGTGTTCCCGACGTCGACCGTCAGAAGCATCGGGCAACCGTACCCCGCTAGCCCGTTAGCGCGTTCCTAGCCTATGTTCGCGTACTTCCCGCAAGCCCAGTTCGAGCCGTGTCCCGACTGCGGCGCGCCCGTCGTCGAGGAAGAGGCCGAGCTCCACCTCTGCGATCGGCGCCGCTTCGTCGAGTACCAGATGCTCCTGCTGCGTCCGGAGGTTGATCGCTTCGAGCTGAAGCTCACGGCCTGGCTGCGGACGCCGCAGGGTCGGTTCGAGACGTACTACGCGGAACGCGAGCGTTTCGGGCTCGCTGCGTAGGCGCCTGAAACCTTAGAACTCGTCGTCGATCTCGGAGCGTCCCTCGCCGATGCGATCCGCGAGCGTCTCTGCGGTCAGCTTCGGCTCGTCGCCCTCGCCCCGGAGCTCCTCGATCGTGACGTCGCTCGAGGTGTACACCTCGGCGCGCGGGATCATCCGCGTCGGCCGGTTCTTGTCCCATACCCACACGTCCTCGAGCTTGAGGTGGAAGAACGGGTAGGCCGGCTGCGGGACGTACTTGAGGTCGAGCTTGTTGCAGAGGTAGGTCGCGTCCTGGGTGAGGACGCAGTAGCGGAACAGGCTGAAGACCGCGGAGTACTCCCTCTTGAGACGGAGCTCGAGCTCGGCCTCGAATTCGTCCAGCTCGTCGAGGTGACCGGCCATGGGGTCAGTTTAGCCGTGCCAGAAGGCCCTGCACACCGCCTCTTTCGGGCACGACGAGAGCCGGGTCGAGCTCGGCGAGCGGTTCGAGGACGAAGCGCCGCTCGTGCAGGCGCGGATGCGGAATGCGGATGTCCGGCTCGTCCAGCTCGAGGTCCCCGTAAAGGAGGAGATCGAGGTCGAGCGTTCGCGGCCCGCCCGTTGGGCCTTCGCGCGTCCGCCCGTGCTCGTGCTCGACGCTCAAGAGCAGGTCGAGAAGCCGGCGTGGCGAGAGCGTCGTCTCGATCGCGGCGACGCCGTTCAGGAACTTCGGCTGCTCGAGGACCGGGCCTACCGGGTCGGTCTCGCGCAGCGTCGACACCGCGACGAGGTCGAGCGCCGGGTCGTCGGCGAGACGCTCGAGCGCCCCCGCGATCGCCTCCTCGCGGTCACCGAGGTTCGAGCCGATACCTATGTAGACGCGTGTCACTTCGGGCCGTACCGATGTAGGTAGATGTAGGCGTAGACGTAGGCGGAGGTAGATGTAGGCGTAGATGTACATCCGCGCCACGACGCGGCGCGGCGGCGGTCTGACATTCGCAGGCGCGGGCCGATAGCGTGCGGTAATGCGCCGGCTGCTCTTGATTGCGGCGGGACTGGCCGTCGCCGTCGCCGTCGCCGTCGCCGTCGCCGTGGCCGTGCCGACCGCCGGCGCCGCCGACAGAAGCGACGTGTTGCTGGTCGGGCTGCGGCCCGGCGGAGCGTTCATGGCCGCGCGGGCGCTGTCCCGAGCGGGCGCGTCCGAGCTCGCGCCCAGTGTCGCGATCTGGCGCGTGGCGTCGACGCGCGGGAAGGTCGTCGTCGCGCAACTCCAAAGGCTCGGCCTCGTCCGCTGGACGCAGCCCGAACGCCCGATCGACGTTGCGGAAGGACGCGTCATCCCCGACCCGCTGACGCCGCATCAGTGGTGGCGCGGCCGGGTCGGCGCGGACGCCGCCGAGCCTCCGGCCGCGGGCGTGCCGGTGACGATCATCGACACCGGCGTCGACCTCTCGCACCCCGAGTTCGCGGGCAGGCCCGAGACGACGCCGCTCACGCTCCAGCGCGTGACGGATTCAGACAACGATTACCACGGCACCGCGGTTGCGTCCGTCGCCGCAGCGCCGGCGAACGGAATCGGCCTGCTCGGGATCTATCCGACCGCGTCGCTGCGACTCTACGACGCAACGTTGGCGGGGCGGATGACGGATGCCGAGCTGATCCGGGCGATCGACGCTGCGGCGACGGCAGGGCCGAGCGTGATCAACCTGAGCCTTGGCAGCCCCCGGTTCAATCAGGCGCTGCAAGACGTCATCTACTCGGCGTTCAGGCGCGGGTCGCTGATCGTGGCCGCTTCCGGGAACTCCCGCCGGTCCGGAAACCCGCTGAACTTTCCCGCGAACATGGCGCATGTGTTGACGGTCGGTGCGACGGCCTCGAGCGACGCCGTCGCGCCGTTCTCGAGCACGTCGGCCGGTGTCGACCTCGCCGCGCCCGGCGTCGACATCCCCGTGGCGATGCCGGCAAGCTACGCGAGGAGCGGCTTCGGGACGGCCGAGGGGACGAGCTTCTCGACGCCGATGGTGTCCGGCGCCACCGCATGGGTGTGGACGGCGCGGCCTCGGCTCGACAACACGCAGATCTTCGACGTGATGCGTCTTTCCGCGCGCGACATCGGGAGGCTCGGGTTCGACGAGGAGACGGGCTTCGGCCTCCTCGACGTTCCCGCGGCGCTCGTGCGCGCCGCGCCCCTCCCCGATCCCCAGGAGCCGAACGACGACGTGACGCTCGTCAAGCCGGGCGCGCTGTTCCTCGACGGGCAACCGGCGCTGACGACGCCGAGCCGGCGGAAGGCGTCCATCCGCGCCCGCGTCGACGTCAGCGAGGACCCGTTCGACCTCTACCGCGTCTGGATCGGAGCGCACAAGACGCTGGTCGCGTCGGTGCACGCCGTCGGCGACGTCGACTTGGCGGTCTGGCGGCCGGCGACCCCGAGCATCTACGAGGTCGGGACCAGGTCGAAGCGATTTCGCGCCGCGTCGTCGAGTCGCGGCGGCTCCTCCGACTCGCTCACGTTCCGGAACACGACGAGCCGCGGCGCGTACTACTACCTCGAGCTCCACCCTGGCCGTAAGGTCGGCGGCAGCGCCTCCTACTCGGTAACCGTCACGACGAAATAACCCCCCGGGTCACGGTCGCCCCTGTCCACTCGGCCCACGCGATCCCCGGCTTGCGGACGCGAACGCGAACACCGTCCACGCGGAGCGCTTCGAGGAGCGCGTCCGCGACGGCTGCCGCGAGCGTCTCGAGCAACGAGTACGCCTGCGCCCTCGACACCCGAATCACCGCGTCTCGCACCTCGCGGTAGTCGACGGTCGCGCCGATGTCGTCCGCAGCGGGCTCCGGTGCATCGAGCTCGACGTCGAAGAAGAACCTCTGGTCGCGCTGCCGCTCGTCGTCGTCTATGCCGTGCCGCGCGATGACCTCGAGGCCGTGAACCTCGATGCGAACGCTCACGCGCCCACCGCCGCGGCAACCGCGAGCGCCTCGACGTGCTCCTTCACGTCGTGGACGCGCAGGATCGTCGCGCCGCGCTCGTACGCCGCGACCGCGGCCGCGAGGGAGGCAGACAACGGTCCGGTACTCGCGGTCGGATCCCCGAGAAGCCTTCCGAGCGAAGACTTGCGCGAGAACCCGACCAGCACGGGCCTGCCCAGCGCGACGAGTCGGTCGAGGCGCGCGATCAGCTCGAAGTTGTGCGCCGGCGTCTTCCCGAAGCCGATGCCCGGGTCGAGACAGATACGCGCCTCCGGCACTCCGTGCTCGACGGCGAAGCGCAGACGCTCCTCGAGAAAGGCCGCCACCTCCGACGCCACGTCGTCGTAGGCGGGGTTTGCCTGCATCGTGCGGGGATCGCCGAGCATGTGCATCAGGCACAGATACGCGCCGGAGTCGGCCACGACGCCCGCGAGCATGGGATCGCCACGCAGCGCGGTGACGTCGTTCACGAGCTCGGCGCCCAGCTCGAGCGCCCGTCGCGCGACGTCCGCCTTGCGGGTGTCGATCGACACCGGGACGTCCCCGGCGAGCTCATCGAGCACCGGCACGACGCGCCGTAGCTCCTCGTCGAGCGAGACGCCCGCCGAGCCGGGACGCGTGGACTCGCCGCCGACGTCGACGATCGCGGCGCCCTCGGCGCGCATCCGGCGCGCCGCGGCGACCGCGTCCGCGGGAGCAAAATGCATACCGGCGTCCGAGAACGAGTCCGGCGTGACGTTGATGACGCCCATCACGGACGGGCGCGAGAACCGCTCCTCGATCGGGATCACAACCGGATAGTGCCGCGCGATCGGCGCCGTGGGCTTCGACCAGCAGCTCGACCAACGACCGAGACGGCGGGCGGACGGTGCGAAGCCCGACGCCATGTCGACCGCGAGCGACCCTGCTGCGAGGAATGCCATCGCGACTCCCGCCGTCGCGAGCGAGATGCCGCGCGCCTCGTGCAGGTAGACGACCAGGTACGTCCAGACGAAGCCGGTGCAGACGCGGAGAGGGAGCCGCCGCCGAAGAGGTCGCCAGGTGAGGCGAGGCGCGGCAGCGACGGGACGAGCGAGCGCCCGTGCGAATGGTGCGCCCCCGCGATCTGCGGCAGCGACGCCGATTCGGCAGGGGCTATGCAGTCACGTCATGCGGTACGCGAAGCGCCGCGTACGCGACGACCGAGGCAGCGGCGACGATCAGTCCGCTGTAGAGCCACGGCGCGGGATCGAGGCCGCCGCACGACACCGACGAGCTGCCGGGCGGGAGCGACAGCCCTCCCGCGGGGCACGGTGAGTAGTCGCGGTTGAGGAGCCCGACGAGGAGGAGCATCGTGCCGAGGCCGGCGGCGAAGCCGACGGCTTCCGCCCATCCCGGCGCGGAACGAGCGACCCAGATGGTCAGCGCTGCGGCGAGCGGCAGGACGAACAGCCCGATGCTGAACCCCGCCAGGAAGCTGAACGTGAGGAGGGCGCCGGCCGCGGCCCAGGCGATGAACCACCGCCAAGCGGGCGATCGGGACGTCGCAGCACGTCGGACCAGCCGGTGTCGCGCGATCAGCGCCACCGCGGCCACGAGGACGATCGGAAACAGGATCACCATTCCGGCCGCCGCGTATGCCGCGCGCGAAGCGCCTCGCGGTTAGGTGCCCTCGGGCTCCGGCGGCTGCAGCGCGCGACCGGGCGCCGGGAACGGGCGCGGCTTCGGCTGCGGGGCGCGCTTGCGCTCGTCGGGCTGCGCCTCGGGCGCCGGAGTCTCTTCGGCCTCGTCTGCGAAGACGGACTCCTCGGCCTCGCCCGCAAGCAGGCGCTCGTACTGGTCGCTGTCGATCGTCTCGCGCTCGATCAGGATCGCGGAGATGCGGTGCAGCTTGTCCATGTGCTCGGTCAGCACCCGCGTAGCCGTCGCGTGCGCCTCTTCGATCACGCGCCGGATCTCGTCGTCGATCTCACGCGCGATCTCGTCCGAGTAGTCCGGTTCGGCGTGCATGTCGCGCCCGAGGAAGGGCTGATCGTGGCCTCGGCCGAGGACGCGCGGGCCGAGCTTCTCGCTCATGCCGTAGCGCATGATCATCGCCTTCGCCGTCGCAGTGACCTTCTCGAGGTCGTTCGCGGCGCCGGTTGTGATCTCGTGGAAGACGAGCTCCTCCGCGGCGCGCCCCCCGAGCGTCATCGCGAGGTCGTCCATCAGGGCCGTGCGCGTCTGCAGATAGCGGTCCTCAGTCGGGAGCGAGATCGTCAACCCGAGCGCCTGGCCGCGCGAGACGATGGTGATCTTGTGGACCGGGTTCGTGTTCTCGAGGTAGTGGCCGACGAGCGCGTGACCCATCTCGTGGTACGCCGTGATCTTCCGCTCCTTCTCGGAGAGCAGGCGCGCCTTCTTCTCCGGACCGGCGAGGACGCGCATGATCCCTTCCTCGAGCTCCTCCTGCTCGATGATCTTCTTGCCGCGGCGCGCCGCGAGCAGCGCGGCCTCGTTGACGAGGTTCTGGAGGTCGGCGCCCGTGAAGCCCGGCGTCCCGGCGGCGAGCGTGTCCAGGTCGATCTCGGGCGCCAGCGGCTTGCCCTTCGTGTGCACCTCGAGGATCATCCGGCGCCCGTTGCGGTCGGGGCGGTCGACGACGATCTGGCGGTCGAATCGCCCCGGGCGGAGCAGCGCCGGGTCGAGGATGTCCGGCCGGTTCGTCGCCGCGATCAGGATGATGTTGTCCTTCATCTCGAAGCCGTCCATCTCGACGAGGAGCTGGTTCAGCGTCTGCTCGCGCTCGTCGTGACCGCCTCCGAGCCCGGCGCCGCGATGGCGGCCGACGGCGTCGATCTCGTCCATGAAGACGATGCAGGGCGCGGCCTGCTTCGCCTGCTCGAACAGGTCGCGGACGCGCGAGGCGCCCACGCCGACGAACATCTCGACGAAGTCGGAGCCCGAGATCGAGAAGAACGGCACGCCCGCCTCGCCGGCGACTGCGCGCGCAAGGAGCGTCTTGCCGGTCCCGGGCGGGCCATAGAGCAGGACGCCCTTCGGGATCCGCGCACCGAGCGCCTGGAACTTCTTCGGGTTCTCGAGGAACTCCTTGATCTCCTGGAGCTCCTCCACGGCCTCGTCCACGCCGGCCACGTCCTTGAAGCCGATCTTCGGCGCGTCGGGAGTCATCCGCTTGGCGCGCGACTTGCCGAAGCTCATCACCTTCGAGCCGCCTCCCTGGACCTGGTTCATCAGGAAGATCCAGAACCCGAACAGCAGGACGAACGGAAGCAGCGACGTGAGGATCGACCACCACGCGCTCGTGCCGACGCCCTTCGAGTCGAACTTGACGGCGTTGTCCTCGAGCTTCTTCTGGAATGTGAGCTGCGACTGGTCGGTCGGGTAGAAGACCTTGAGCTTCTTGCCGGTACGAAGCTCGACCTCGGCCTCGCGCTTCGTCGGCTTGAAGAGGACGCCGCGAATCTCCTGCGGGCTGCCCTCGACCATGTCCAGGACTTCGGAGTACGTGGTCTTCGTCTCGGGGCTGCGCTTGCCGATCAGCGTCTGCGTGCCGAGCCAGACGATCAGCGTGATGACGATGACCGGGAAGAGTGCGCTGCGGAGAAAGCGGTTCACAAAGCCTCTTTCGGCAGGGTATCAGCGCACTCCTCGCACGACGGACCCCCGATCGGGTGGTTAAGGAATCGCCTCGGGATCGAGGACTCCGACGTACGGAAGGTTCCGGTACCGCTCCGCGTAATCGAGGCCGTATCCGATCACGAACTCGTTGGGGATCTCGAAGCCCGTGTAACGCACGCGCACGTCGATCTCGCGGCGTTCCGGCTTCGTGAGCAGCGCACAGATCTCGAGCGTTTCGGGCGAACGCGCCTCGAGCGTGCGTACCAGGTACGAGAGCGTCAGGCCGGAGTCGATGATGTCCTCGACCACGAGCACGTGCCGTCTCTCGATGTTGATGTCGAGGTCCTTGAGGATCCGGACGACGCCCGACGAATCGGTCGACGCGCCGTAGCTCGAGATCGCCATGAAATCGACCTCACACGGGATCGTGAGATGCCGCATCAGGTCGGCCATGAAGAAGACCGCGCCCTTGAGGACGCCCACGAGCAGCAGGTCGCGACCCGCGTAATCCGTCGACACGTCGCTTCCGAGCTCGGCGACACGGTTTCTGAGCGTCGGCTCGTCGATCAGCGTCTTCAGCACGCCCTGCTCCAGCTCAGCCGTCGTCACGAATCGCCTCGATCCCCTCGCGCTCGACGATGCCCGGCACCGCGACGACAGCGTCTCCGCGCACGACGAGCGGCCAGCTCTCTCGCTCGGTTCGGGGGATCTTGGCGTCGACGAACACGTCCTGGATCTTCTTCGTCCTGCCGGCGAGGCGATCGCCCGGCCGCCAGGCGCGTACCTTAAGGCCTCGCTCGCTCGCGCGGATCGTCCACGGGCCCCACCGCACCTCGCCGTCGAGCGCGACCGGGGAATTCTCCAACCAGAGGCGGTCGTACTCGCGCACGATCTGCCTGCCGCCGCCCACGTCGAGCCGCTTCGACGCCGCGGGCGACGCGAGCAGCTCCGCCACCGCGGGCGGAAGCTCCGGTCGCTCGCGGAGCGCACGCAGGATGTTCTCGTCCGCGGCGGGATGGATCCGGCGCAGCAGCGGCAGAACGTCGTCGCGCAGCAGGCCGCGAACCGTCCCGGCGTTCGTCGGGTCGTCGACGAACCGGAGCCCGTGCGCCTCGCAGTAGGCGCGTGTCTCGTGCCGCCAGAGCGCGAGCAGCGGGCGGACGACGCCGTCTTCCCGGTTCTGGTGGATCCCGCGCGTCGTCCCGCTCGTGACGAGGCGGTAGAGGATCGTCTCGACCTGGTCGGACGCGGTGTGGCCGGTCGCACGCAGCCGGTCCGCCGCGATCGAGTAGCGGGCGTCGCGCATCTCCCCCTCGCTTCCGCCGGGTGCCTCGACCACCGTCGCGCCGAACGTCTCCTCGCAGAACCGCGCGACGTCGTCAGCGTCCTCGCGGACGCCGTGATTGACGTGCAGTGCCGACACGCGGTAGCCGAGCCCGGCGAGGACGTGCCACGCACACGTCGAGTCGGCGCCGCCCGAGACGAGGCATGTGACCTCGCCTCCGCGCGCGATCAGCTCGTGGTCTCGAATGAACCGCTCGACACGCTCGGCGACCTCCACGCGCCCATTGTCACGGCTGCGCGTGCCGGCGCAGCGCCGACTCGGACGGGCCCGGCATCCACCCCGGCTTTCGCGGCGATTCCCGCGGCGGCCGCCCATGGCCCTGCCAGTGCCGTCCGGCGTACGCGGCGAGCTCTCCAGCGGCCCAACGCAGGAGCCAGAACGCAATCGCCGTCTTGAGGAGGCGCCTCACCAGGTGGGCGCGGCGAGCCAGCCGCGGAGGACGTCGACCGCGCGGTCGAGCTCCTCTGCGTCGAACGCGTATGGATGCGCGTGAAGAACGAGCGGGACGCGCACGCCCGGAGGCACGCCGTCGCGCGCGCCGAGCGCGTACGCGATCGGGAGCGAGTGGCAGACCGCGAGAATCGCGGGCTCCTCACGCTCGGCGAGCGCGGAGAACGCGCCGACGTACCGCTCGACGATCTGGCGCCGGCTCTCGCCGCCGCCGGGCGCCTCGACGTCGGAGGCGACGGCGGCGGCCCACCCGCGGTACTCGTCGAGCGCGCCGCCCTCGTAGCGGCCGTAACGGGGATCGTTCAGGTCCGGCATGACGAGGCGTGGGACCTCGCGCCCCTCGAGCGCGAGATCGGCCGTCTGCCGCGCGCGCTCGAACTCGCTCGCCACGCAGAGATCGATCGCGGTGCCCGCGAGCGCCTTGCCGAGCTCCCGCGCCTCCCCCACGCCCCGCGCCGTGAGCGGCCCGGCGACGCGCGTGTCGCCGTTCAGGAGCAGCAGCTCGCTGAAGACGCTCTCGCCGTGCCGCGCGAGGATCAGCCGTTCCATGCGCGCGTCGTCACGTGAGCGCGTGTGACCTCCGACGGCGAGCGACAGCCGATCAGCGCCAGCCCGAGGGCAACCTCCTCGCGCAGCAGGCGGAGCACGTCGGCGACTCCCTCCTCGCCGCGTGCGCCGAGGCCCCAGATCGGCGCACGCCCCGCGAGCACCGCCCCGGCGCCCAGCGCAAGTGCGCGCAGCACGTCGATGCCGCGACGGACGCCGCTGTCGAGGAGGATCTCGCCGCGCCCGTCCACCGCCTCCCCCACCTCTTCGAGCGCGTCGATCGTCGCCGGGACGCCGTCGAGCTGGCGGCCGCCGTGGTTCGACACGACGACTCCCGCGGCGCCGTGCTCGACCGCGAGTCGCGCGTCCTCGGCGGTCAGAACGCCCTTGAGCAGAACCGGAAGGCCGAAGCCGGCGATCCACTCGAAATCGCGCCACGAGACGCTCGCGTCCAGGTCGCGGAAGATGTCGCCCGCGACCTCCAGCTCGTCGGGCAGCGTCGTGAACCCGATCCGAAGCGTCCCCTCGCGCCGGCCCAGGATCGGCGCGTCGATCGTCAGCGCAAGCGCCGAGTAGCCGCTGTCGCGAGCCTCCTCGATCAGGCCCCGCGTGATGCCGCGATCGTTGAAGACGTAGACCTGGAACCAGCGCGGCGCTCCGGGAGCAGCGGCGGCGACCGCGGCGGGGCGCATCGTCGCCGAGGTCGAGAGGCACATGATCGTCCCGGCCGCCGCGGCTCCGCGCGCGGTCGCGGCCTCGCCGTCGGGGTGCATCAACTTCTGCAGCGCCACCGGGGCGATGACGACCGGAAGCGCGATCTCGGTCCCGAGCACCGTCGTCCGCGTATCGACGTTTCGGACGTCGACGAGCAACCGCGGCCGGAGCTGCCAGCGCTCGAACGCCGCGCAGTTGGCACGGAGCGTCGTCTCGTCTCCCGCGCCGCCGCGCAGGTACTCCCACGCGTCGTCCGAAACGCGCTCGCGCGCGAGACGCTCGTAGTCGTGGACGTTGAGCGGCTCCGGATTCATCAAGCGAACAGCGCGGCGAGCTCGTCCCGTTCGGCCTCGGAGAGGTCCAGCTCGTATCCTTCGAGGAGCGGCGCGAGGTGCGCGAGGCGGCTCGGACCCGCGATCGCCGCGGTCACCGCACGCTGCGCGACGACCCATGCGAACGCGAGCGGCGCGGGCTGAACGCCCCGCTCGTGCGCGTGGGCCGCGAACGCCTCGACCGCGGCGTGCACCTCCTCGCGCGCGAAGCGGTCGTCGGGCCGCACGACCATGCGCGAGTCGGCGGGGTATTGGTCGCCGCGCCGGTACTTCGCAGTGAGCCAACCGCCGGCGAGCGGGCTGTACGGCGTGAATCCGAGGCCCTCGCGCGTGCAGAGCGGCAGGACTTCGCGCTCGCAGTCGCGCACCAGCAGCGAGTATTCGTTCTGCACCCACTCGATGCGGCGAAGACCGTGCTCGGCCGCGAGGTCGAGGCACTCCTCGATGTGCGGCGCGTCCGCGTTCGAGACGCCGAACGCGCGAATCGTGCCCTCCGCCGCGAGCTCGTCGAGCGCGCGCAGCGTGTTCACGAGCGGCGTCTCGGGATCGGGCTGGTGGAGGAGGTAGAGGTCGATTCGGTCGACCCCGAGTCGCTCCAAGCTGTCGTGGGCGACGCGGCGGACCCGTGCCGGCGCGAGCCCCTGGTCGTCCTGCTCGTGGACCGGGAAGAAGACCTTGCTGGTGAGGGCGACGTCGTCGCGCCCCCGCGACTCGAGCCAGCGTGCGATCGTCGTCTCACTGCGCCCGCCTCCATACGACGCGGCGGAGTCGAACGTGCGTATGCCGGCCTCGTACGCGGCGTCCATGATCGCGAACGCCTCGTCCTCGGCCGTTCCCTTCCCCCATGTACGCGGATCCGAGCCGATGCCGCCCCAGTTCGCGCAGCCGAGGACGACACGCGTGATCTCGATTCCGCTGCGCCCGAGCTCTCGCCGCTGCATCAGGGCGCGAGGCTACGGAATACAGTCGCGGCGTGCCGATCCACATCCGCGCGAACGAAGGCGACTATGCGGAGGCCGTCCTCCTTCCGGGCGACCCGCTGCGCGCGAAGTACATCGCCGAGACGTACCTGGACGACGTCGAGGAGCGGAACTCGGAGCGCGGGCTCCTCGGCTACACGGGGCGGTGGGAAGGCAAGCCGGTGTCGGTTCAGGGCACGGGGATGGGCTGCCCCGGCGCAACGATCGTCTTCGAAGAGCTGATTCAGCTCGGCTGCAAGAAGCTGCTCCGCGTCGGAACGTGCGGCGGCCTGCAGCCGCACCACGCGCTCGGCGACATGATCGCGGCGCTCAGCGCGGTGCCCGCGGACTCGACCGCGATGCACCTCGTCGGCAACGAACCCCACTGCCCCACCGCGAGCTGGTCGCTGCTCCACGGCGCCGTGCACGTCGCGAAGGAGGTCGGGCAGTCGATGCACATCGGCCCGATCGTCTCCAGCGACCTCTTCTACAACCCCGACGAGGGGCAGTACGAGCGCTGGTCGAAGCGCGGCGTCCTGGCGGTCGAGATGGAGGCAGCGGCCCTCTTCACGGTCGCGGCACTCCGAGGCGTCGAAGCGGGGTGCCTGCTGACGGTGAGCGACATCGTCGTCGAGGGCGAATTCACCCGGATCTCGGACGACGAGCTCCGGGCGGCCGTCGACCGGCTGACGAAGATCGCGCTCGCGACGGCCACGGCCGGCCATTAACGCGCCTCCCGCAGACGTCGTCTTCGTCGTCAACCCGGCCTCGGCGAACGGTTCGACGGGGAAGCGCTGGCCGCAGCTCGCCAATCGCGCCGCCCACCTCGGCCTCGTCGGCGAGACCCTGCTCTCCGAGCGGCCCGGGCACCTGATCGAGCTCGCCGAGCGGGCTGCGCGGGACGGAGCGAAGCTGGTCGTCGCGTTCGGCGGCGACGGAACGCTCAACGAGGCGGTCAACGGCGTCCTCCGCGCCGGTACGGACACAGACCTGGCGTCGATCCCGCTCGGCACCGGGATGGACTTCGGGCGCACGCACGACATTCCGCGGCGTTTCGACGACGCCGTCCGCGCCGTCGTCTCCGGGAGGACGCGCACCGTCGACGTCGGCCGCGTCTCCTATCGAACGTGGGCGGGCGACTCGGCGGAGCGGTACTTCGACAACGTCTCGAGCGCCGGGATGAGCGGCGCCGTCGCCCAGCGCGCGAACGGGATGTCGAAGGCGCTCGGCGGGCGCGCGACCTTCTTCTACGCGCTGCTTCGCGTGTTCTTCGAGTGGGAGAACACGGAGGTCACGGTCACCGTCGACGACGGTTCACGCACCGGCCGCATGCATGACGTGATCGTCGCGAACGGCGTCTGGCACGGCGGTGCGATGAAGCTCGCGCCGGACGCGCTTCCCGACGACGGCCTCTTCGACGTCGTTCTCATCGGTGACGTGAACCGCGTCGACTTCATGACGACGGCGCCGAAGCTCTACAAGGGGACGCACGTCCACCACCCCAAGGTCGAGGTGCTGCGCTCGACGACCGTCACCGTCGACGCGGCGGAACCGCTGCCGATCGAGCTCGACGGCGAGCAGGTGGGGACGACGCCGGCGCGTTGGGAGATCGTGCCTGCGGCGCTCCGGATCCGCGTGCCGCGTTAGCGGCCCAGAGGGGCTAAGTCAACCGGGCGAATCGCCTCCGGTCGTCGCGGTCGACGCATCCTCGTCCGCCGCTTCGTCCTCGGTCGCGGAGGCCTTCTTCGCGGCCGTGGTCTTCCCCTTCGCCGTTCGCTGCCCCGCTGCGGCGGCTTTCCCATGCGCCGCGGCCTCGGCCGCCGAAGGCTCGGCGGGCTCCTGCTCGGGCGCGGGCAATGCCGCCGACGGCTCGCTCGGCGTTCCGGACAGGTCGTCCACGCGCTGCTCGAGCCGCTCGACCCGCCGCTGAAGATCTTCGACGCCGCGCACGCGCCGGCTCAAGTCGTCGAGCCGTTCTCGCGTCGAGTTCGCGAAGGTCATCATCCGGTCGATGCCGGGTGAGTCCCCGAGCTTCGAGATCGCTTCCTCGCCCGCGTCCGCGAGCCGTGTCAGCAGGTCCTTGGGTGCCATGTCTCGCCCTCCATCGTCGTTGTCGTCGTTTTACCGGATGCGGCGCACGCGGATCGTGACGTCGTAACAGCCCTTCGGGTTCCGCGCCCGCGGACACGAGCCGATGCCCCAGAGGTCCGCGAGCGTGTGGGTCCCCTCGATTCGCGCGCCCGACGTGAATGCCCGCAGGGTCCCGCCCGGAACATCGTCGCCGGCGCGGACGCCGGCCTCGCCCTGCTTCGGGCACGGGAATAGCGCGCCCGAACCGCCGAGGGCAAGCGTCCCCCAGTCGCACTCGCGCGGCCAGACGAACACGCGCCATCGCTTGCCGCGCGGTACCCAGAGGTCGACCGACCGGCGCGGCCGGATCGTCTGGCCGTCGCGAACTCTGAAGACGGACGGCTTCCAGAGCGACCACTTGCCGCCGACCGACCAGTAGAAGTTCCACTCGCCGGTCGGGCCGTGCGAGACCTGATCCTCCCGCGTCGTCTGCGGCGTCCCGCAAGGCGCCGTCCGCGCGGGAAGGCACGCGGGGTCCATCGCGCGGCGGATCAGCACCTTCTCGACCGAGACGCGGTAATGGAGCGGGCGCGTTCGGTGGTTCTTCCAGCCCGCGAACAGGCGCAGCGCGACGACGTGCCGCTTCGCGTCATCCGGGATCGTGAACGCGATGGCAGCCGTGTTGGAGCGGCCTCCGGTCGTCGCGACACGGATTCGCGGGCGGTTCACGCTGCCCTGGTCGACGACGCGCACGACCTTGGCGCCGGCGCGTCGCGACGGCGGCAGCGTCAGGACGAACTTGTAGTTGCCGGGCATCGCGAAATGGTCGCGCTCGCTCGCGAGGCACGCTTTGAACGCCGTCTGGTCGTGCCGCGTCTTGTGCGAGCAGTCGGCCTGCTTCCCGGCCTCGGTCTTGTCCGTCGTCAGATAGAGGTCGCCCTCGGACTCGCCGGTCCGGCTGTTGGGCGACCACTTTCGCTGGACCCACAGCGCCATGATCGGGTGGATCTCGGTGCGCTCCCCGGCCGGCTGGTAGTGGTCGCAATCCCAGACCCAGTAGCCGAGCACCCGCACGCCGTCGCCCGGCTCGGGCCAGGCGAAGAACGGGAGCCGCTGCGCCTCGCGCTCGGTGTGCAAGCGCCCGGCCTCCGAGCTTTCGGCGCCCGCGGTGGCCGTGTTGCTGACGCCGATCAGGTCGGCGTCGGCCGGGTCGAGCAGGACGTCCAGGTTGAAGTCGTAGCCCGCGTGGGAGTACGGAAGGTCGCCGCCAGACGTGTGCGGCGAGTACCACGGGAGGCCGTTCGAGTTCGCCACGCCCCCGGCCCAGCGGAGCGGCGGCGGCGCGCCCGTGGCCGCCGTGGTGCTGTCGCCGACCCGCGCCCAGTTCGGCGACCGCCCCTGGATCACCGACGCTTCGTTGCGTTCGCAGCCGTCCGTAACGGCGAGCTGGTTCGGATCCGGCCCGGGCAGGGTCTGCGCGAGCACGCCCGCGACCGCCACCAGCGCGACTGACCCGATCGCCACGACGACCCCTCGCACCCGCCGATTATCGCCCTTCGAGGACCGCGGTTTGAGATTCGCGCGTGTTGGCGAATACCTCACGCGTCCGGCGACGGCCAACGATCCGCGCCAGCCAACGTCTGAACGAGTACGAGATTGTCACGCGGGGTTCACTGTTTCTTTGCAAACACCGATCAAATCGAGCGTAACGTCAAGAGAGAGATGTCGACGAAGCATTCGCCACACAAGCACGTCGCGGTCGTTCGCCACGAGCTGCGCCAGCGCGCGGGCATCCCGTACGAGGTCGAGCGTCGAGTCTGCTCGGCGTGCGGCCGTGAGCTCGACGAACGTCCGCTGAAGCGCGCCGCGGCCTAGTTCGCCGCAGGGCCGCGCGAGCCCCCGAGCAGGGGCGCGGATCAGTCATCGCGTGTTTCCGCGATCAACCGCGCGGCGACGGCGCCGAGCACCTCGCCCGCCTTCCCTTCGACCCTCAGCGTCGCCTGCGGATCGAACGCCGTCGGCCCGACGTTGACGATCGCGACTTCGCCGCCCGCCTGCACGGTTTCCCACGGAAGGCCAGAGACGGGCGCGACCTCGAGGGCGGAGCCGACGACGAGCAGGATCGCGGCCGCGCGTGCGAGGTCGTACGCGCGGTCGATCGCGGCCTGGGGCAGCAGCTCACCGAACATCACGACACCGGGCTTCAGCACCACGCCGCAGGTGCAGCGCGGAACGACGGTCGCGTCGAGGAGGCGCCGCACCTCCTCGAGCGCGTAGACCGCGCCGCAGGCGAGGCACTCGCACTGACGGATAGACCCGTGCACCTCGATCACCTCGCGACTGCCTGCACGCGTGTGCAGCAGGTCGATGTTCTGCGTAATGACGGCCTCCAACAGGCCGCACTCCTCCAGTGCGGCGAGAGCGAGGTGTCCTGCATTCGGCTCCGCGCTCCCGAGCGCGCCGAACCGCGGCGCGTAGAACGTCCAAACCTTCTCGGGGTCGCGCCGGAACGCGGAGATCGTGGCGTACTCCATCGGGTCGAACTGCGCCCAGATGCCGGTCGGCGAGCGAAAATCGGGGATGCCGCTCTCGGTCGAGATCCCGGCGCCGGTGAGCGCGACGCACGGCTGGCGCGAGCGGATCAGCTCGGCGAGCGCCTCGACGGACACGTCGCGAGTATCGTCGAGCCTGGCCGGTTTCGACGACGAGCTGCCGCCGGGGCCGTTCGACCTCGCCGTGTCGGCCCTCGCCGTGCACCACCTGGAGGCGCCGGCGAAGCAGGCGCTGTTTCGGCGGGTTGTGACCGCGCTCGGGGCGCGCAGGCGGTTCGTGCTCGCCGACGTCGTCGTACCACCGGAACCGGAGGACGCCGTCACACCGCTCAGCGATGGATTCGACCACCGATACCGCGCTGGCGCAGGTCGCGTGGCTGCGCGATGCGGACTTCGAGGCGCGCGTGGCGTGGGAGCACAACGACCGCGCGCTCCTCGTCGCCGACCTCCGCTGAGCTTCATGCGAAGCGGGCAAGGAGCTCCTCGAGGGGAACGTCCTCGAGCGACTCGACGACAAGATCTGCGTGCGACAGGTCGAGCCGCTTGGTCACCTCGTTCGGGACCGCGACGCAGAAGATCCCGGCCGCGCGCGCGGCGAGAATGCCGTTCGGCGAATCCTCGAACGCGACCGCCTCGTCGGCCGCGACGCCGAGCTTCTGGAGCGCCTCGGCGTAGAGCGTCGGCGCCGGCTTCGCCCGCTCGGGGACGCCGTTCGCGCTCACGACGCATGCCCACCCGTCGGCACAGCCGAGGCGAGCGAGGCCGTCTGCGATCCACCGCTCCCGGCTCGACGAAACGATCGCGACAGCCAGGCCGAGCCGGCGCGCGTCGTCGAGATAGCGGCGGACGCCCGGACGGATCGGTTCGAGCTCGAGCAGCTCTTGCTCGCGCAGCCGCCGCGCAGCCTGAACGGCGTCGCGGTCGCACGGCGCCGCGAGCAGCGCGTCGAGCTCGTCCAGCTCGTTCGGGCCCGCGAGCGTTCCGATGCGCAGCGCGAACCGGTCCAGGGGAAGCTCCACCCCGTGCTCCTCGAACACCTCTCGCCACGAGCGGAGGTCGATCGATTCGGTGTCGACCACCGTGCCGTCGAAGTCGAACAGGAGCACCCGGATCACGCGCGCCATCGTAGAGTCAGCCCCTTGGACGGCTTCGCGTACTCGACCGAGGTGCGCGTCCGCTTCGCCGAGACGGACGCGCAGGGGATCGCGCACCACTCGAACTACCTGGTCTGGTTCGAGCTCGCGCGCGTTGCGTATCTCGCCGAGTACACGGGCGGCTACCAGGCGCTCCGCGACGAGGGGTACGAGGCGACGGTCGTCGAGGCGCACGCGCGGTACCTCGTGCCGGCGCGCTTCGACGACGTGATCCGGATTTGGCTTCGGTGCCTTGACGTCCGCGGCGCGCGGTTCCGCTACGAGTACGTGCTCGAGCGCATCGCGGACGGAGTCAAGGTCGCCGACGGCTGGACGTCGCACGCGTGCGTGGACGCGCGAACGCTGCGGCCGACGCGCCTCCCGCAGTGGTTGAAGGATGCGATCGCCGCGGCCGAGGCCGGGGCTACGGAACGACCGGCTTCGGCGCCGGAGCCGGCGCGCGGGTCGTTGTCGCAGGAGCGGTCGTCGTCGGTGCGGTCGTCGTCGGCGGCGGAGTCGTCGTAGGCGCAGTCGTCGTCGGGGCCGGCTCCGGTGGGATCGGCTTCGCGCCGACGCGGACGACGCGGTACTCGCCGCGGTAGCTCGACCACCACGTGTTGTCGTAGAGCAGCCGGCCCTTCGCCGTGTAGACGACGCGGCGGACGTGCGTCGAGCGGGAAGGCTCACCGCTCTCGGCGACGATCGTCTCGCCGACGAACAGGTTCTCGTCGCGCTCCTCCTTCGTCGGTGCCGAACCCGTCACGACGAGCGGGGCCTCCTCCGTCTCGACCCGTCGGTGCGGGTTCGTCCCGTACAGCGCGACGGTCAGCGACGAGGATCCGACGAACGTCCGCACGAGGAGCCAGTGCCCCGTGTCGTTGACGAACTTGAGGTCGAGGTCCGGGTAGTTCACGGTCGCATCGCGGCCGAGCGGATAGTGCGAGATGTACAGCGCGTGGTTCGTCCGCTGCGTGATCTTGAGCCCCGCGACGTACGCGGCGTTGAACGTCGTCGTCGAGACCTGGCAGACCCCGCCGCCGAGACCCGTCTGCAGCTCCCCGTTGATGATCACCGGCGCCTCGAGGAACCCCTTCTCCGCGGTGCGCTCGCCGGTGGTCTTGTTGAAGGAGAACTCCTGCCCCGGAGCGATCAGGTGCTTGTCGATCAGGTGCGCCACCAGCTGTACGTTGTGGACACGGTTCGCGTCGCCGCCGTAGATCGTCTCGTACGCGCCGACGATCTCCTTGATGTGCATGCTCTCGGCGTCCTCGGTCGTCAGCCGCGGCCTGGCCGTCTGCACGACCAGCTCGGCGACGCGACGCTGCCGCGAGAGGGCCGCGCGCAGGACGTTCCGACCCGTCGTCGGCGCGTCGACGGCCCGGCCCTCGCGTGCGGGCACGACCCGAACCCGATTGGCGGCCGTGATCGCGAAGTCGGCGTCGCGCGGCTTGCGCTCGATGGCCCGGTTCAGGCGCGCGAAGTAGCGATCGGCGAGGGGCCCTCCGATCCGCAGCGTGCGATCGCCGTCGGCGGGAAGGTCGAGGAGCTGCGCGAGCCGGTAGCGCGGAAGCCTGTAACGGGTCGGCCCGAGCGCCAGACGCACGGGCGCGGAGAGGGCGAGGCGCACCTGGGCGGCCGCCGGGCGCAGATCCTCCGCAGTCACCGTCGGGGGATCGGTCCGCACCGGCAGGTCGACGTGGGTCTGCCGCTCGAGGGCCGCGAGTGACTGCACGACGACGCGTTCGGCGGCGGTGCGGTCGAGGAAGCGGCCGCTGCGACCGTCGGTGATCACGGGGTTCATCCCGTGGAGCTCGACGGCCGCCTCGCGATGCCGCCGGTTTACGGCGTGCTCGATGCCGTCGAGGAAGTAGTCCAGCGCGCCCGCGTACGCCTCGGCCGGCGGCGCGATGTCGGCGCCGAACAGTCGCACGCCGATGCGTCGGAACCCGCGCACCGGCGCCGGGCCTTCGCCCTGGTTCATTGCGGCGTCGACCGCCGCGGCCCAGTCGACGACGACCCCGAGCTGCCGCGGCGCAATGCTCCAGTCACGGCCTGCGGCGCGGAAGGCGACCGGCCGGTTGCGGGACGCATTCGCCTTCTGCTCGAGCACGCTCTCCGCCTCTGCCGCCGTGAGACCGCCGATGTCGACGCCGGCGATCGTGGCGCCCTCGGGGAGGCGCTGCGAAGACCCCGCGAAGACGAGCCCGATCGCCGTGGCAACAAGTGCGATCGCGCCGACCACCACCGCGACGCGGCGCCAGAGAAGACGCCGAGAGGACCGTCTCGGCACAGGCGGACGGGCTGCGCGACCCAAGTGCTTTCGAGTCTAGCCAGGCGCACGGCGCCCAAGGAGCGCGCGCGTCAGAACACGAACAGCTCGACGCCGCCGGAGACGTTGAGCTCGATTCCGCTCACGTAGGCGGCGAGATCCGAGCAGAGGAAGGCGATCGCGTTGGCCACGTCCTGCGGCTCGCCCGGGCGCCGAAAGACGGTCCGGTTGACGATCCGCTGGTTCATCTCGGCATTCGCCATGTTGTAGGCCTCCGTGCCGATGACGCCAGGGACGATCGCGTTGCACGTGATCCCGTCGCGGCCGCCTTCCATCGCAAGTGTCCTCGTCAGGCCGAGCAGGCCGGCTTTCGTCGTTGAGTAGCTGGCCTGGCCGAAGCCGCCGAGCGTGCCCGCGACGGAGGCCATGTTGACGATCCGGCCCCAGCCCCGCTCCTTCATGTGCGGCCAGAGCGCCTGTGCGCAGTTGAACGCCCCGGTCAGGTTGACGCGGAGATCGCGTTCCCAGAG